>Ga0183100_1000426_pt1 | contig 35549 bp, 26 predicted proteins | sample Biomet2_FD_127789 | JGI IMG/M metagenome (GOLD analysis project Ga0183100, IMG submission 127789) | Microbial communities from bioreactor (seeded with anoxic lake sediment) at LBNL, California, USA - Biofuel metagenome 2 | ecosystem: Engineered > Bioreactor > Anaerobic > Unclassified ... | reverse complement strand
TATTAAACATTAAAATAATACAATTATGTTGTATGCAATAGTAAGTGATATTATAGCGACTTTATTTTTGGTGAACAGTTTTTTAAAACTCACAGATAGAATTTAGTTGTCCCTTAAAAAGGTATTTAAGTACTGATTAACAGTAAAATAGTATCATAAATATTTTAATAAACCTGCAAGTCTTTGTATCTTTGAATGTAGAAACTTGCAATTTTTTTATGATAACAACAACTCCATCGACTCCATCTTTATTCTCATCATTGGATGATTTACTGAATCAGCAACATCCTTTGTTCAAACTTTCTGATAAAATTAACTGGTCTGTTTTTGAAAACGCATTTACCTCACTTTACTGCTCAGACAATGGTTGTCCGGCAAAACCAATTCGTCTGATGTGTGGTTTGCTTATTCTCAAACATCTGCGCAACATTTCAGATGAGTCTGTAGTAGAACAATGGAGTGAGAACGCCTATTTTCAATACTTCTGTGGTATGCATGAATTTGTGGCGTCTTTTCCTTGCAATGTATCGGAGCTTGTGCATTTCCGCAAACGGATAGGTGAAAAAGGAATAGAGCTTATTCTCTCTGAAAGCATTCGTGTGAATGATGACAAGAGTGATGATGAACATCATGGGACTGCTTTTATAGATTCTACGGTACAGGAAAAGAATGTAACTTATCCCACAGATGCGAAACTACACAAAAAGATAGTTGGCAAAGTGCTTCAGATTGGAAAAGAGTTGAAATTGCCCCTGCGTCAGTCCTACAACTTTGTTTTGAAAAGAATTTACAGGGATCAACGTTTTCGTAATCATCCCAAGAACCCGGGAAAAGCACTAAAAGCCGATAAGCACTTACGAACAATTGCCGGTCGTCTGGTCAGAGAGCTCAAACGTAATTTAGGAGAGAATCAATCATATGATCAATTGTTATCCATTTTTTGAAAAGATACTGTTACAACGTCGTAAATCTCCTCATGAGATTTATTCCATCCATGAGCCGGATGTCCAATGTATCAGTAAAGGTAAAGAACACAAGAAGTACGAATTTGGGAACAAAGTATCTATCATACGTTCCTCCACGGGTGTTATTCTTGGTGCCTGTTCTTTTCGCAACGAATATGACGGCCATACGATTAAGGAAAGTTTGGAACAGGTGTTTCGGCTGACTGGAAAAAACATTCAGCGATTAGCCGCAGACAGAGGATATCGTGGAAAAAAGAGATCAACGGGACTCAAATACTCATTCCTGATAGGCCAAAAGCCAAAGACACCTACCATCAACGCAAGAAGAAACATCAGTTGTTTTGCAAGCGTGCAGGAATAGAGCCAACCATTGGACATTTAAAGACAGATTATCGTTTGGGACGGAACTTTTATAAAGGATTATTCGGGGATGCTATCAATGTTATGTTAGCAGCTGCCGCTTATAACTTCAAAAGAGCCATGAAGGTTCTTTGGCTTCTTCTAAAAAAAATCATTCAAACACTACTTGCAAATCATCTTTTACACAAATATGCTTTTCAAGGACCGACTAAATAACAATCCTATACTTAAAGGTATGCAGAACTTGAAAAATGGATATGCATACTTTTTTAATTTATGATTATATGTCTGATGACGTTAAATAATAATAAAAGTCGCTTATTTGTACGTCTCTACTTTTAGTAAATGCTTATCTTTGTATTAGAAAACGGATATAAACCATCTAAATGAATAGTAAAAATCAGCTCCATTTTGTACGCTATAGAAATAGTATCCACGAGTTCCATAAATGGGGAGTCGAGGTTCTTATCTGATTGTTTACATTCTATCACACTTCGTTTTTATTCATAATCAATAAATTGATTATCTAAATTTTTCCTTTATATATGAGTAATTTAAAATGGCTCATAGTATCGGTGTGTCTGATACTGTGTAGCCAACAATTAGGTGCCCAAGGTGCGTCTGCACGTTTAATGGGCATTAATGAATTGTTTCGTTTGGCCGACGAGAACAGCAAGAGTATTCAAGTCTTTAATACGGGTAAAGAAGCAGCTGAAGAAGCTTGGAAAGCAGCCAAAACTAACCGATTGCCTGACATTAAAGTATCTGCTTCGGGCAGTTACATCGGCAATGGCTATTTGTGGAACCGCCATTATAAGGATGGTATGAATGTAACGATGCCTCATTGGGGTAATAACTTTGCAATAGAAGCACAACAAGTCATTTATTCAGGAGGAGCTTTGAGCGGCAATATTGCATTGACAGAACTCGGCAAGCGAATGGCTGAATTGGACGGACAGAAAAATCGCCAGGAAATTCGATTTATGTTGTTGGGCTATTATCTGGATCTGTATAAACTCAGCAACCAGAAAACGGTTCTTCTGAAGAATTTGGAACTAACTGATAAGGTTATCCGAAATATGGAAACACGGCGTAGTCAGGGAACAGCTTTACGCAATGACATTACCCGATATGAGCTTCAGAAAGAGATGCTCAGATTGCAGCTTTCACAAGTGGAAGATGCAAGTACTATTCTGAATCATCAGCTAGTGACAACTTTGCATTTACCCCAAAAAACCATAATCCAGCCCGATTCACTTTTGCCTCATGCAGAAGTGAAAACGCTCACCGAAAAGGATTGGCAACAAATGGCTTTACAAAGTAATCTGAATCTTCAACAGGCTGAATTAACGGTGAAAATGAATGAGCAAAAGGTGAAGTTGGAGAAATCGGAGCTTCTACCGAAAATTATTTTGGTAGCCGAAGACCATTTGGATGGACCTATTCTGGTTGAAGTACCGACTATTAACAAGAACTTCAACTACTGGTTTGTTGGTATCGGGGTGCAATATAATCTGTCATCGCTGTTCAAGAATAATCGGAAAGTTAGCCAGGCCAAGTTGAATGGAAGGCAAGGTATCGAACAGAAAGAATTAATAGCTGAACATACAGAGAATGCAGTTCAAGCGGGATACGTAAACTATCTTACGTCGTTCGTAGACCTTCGTACTCAGGAGAAAAGCGTAGAACTGGCCAATCAAAACTATGATGTGACAAGCAACAGGTACAAGAATGATCTAGCTCTACTCACCGATATGCTCGATGCCAGTAACATGAAGCTTAGTGCAGACCTTAATCTGCTAAATGCACGAATCAACGTAATCTACAACTACTATAAAATGAAATATATTAGTCATACTTTGTAAGCAAAGAGGCTATCCATCATTAACAAAGAATCAATATGGTAATAAGACAAGTAAAAAAATACATCTATAATGCGGTAGTCATCCTCATTCTTTTGGGCGGTTTGGGATATGTAAGTAGCCGTTTCATCCACATGGGAAATATTGAATATACCGATAATGCCCATGTGAAGCAACACATCACACCAGTGAATACTCGTGTACAGGGATTTATTAAAAAGATTTGTTTTGAGGAATATCAACAAGTAAAGAAGGGAGATACCCTAGTCATTATCGAAGATGCTGAATTCCGTTTGCGATTGGCTCAGGCTGAAGCGGATCTGACCAATGCCTTAGCCGGACGAAATGCTACTAATGTAGGTATAGCCACAACACAAAACAATTTGGGTGTTAACGATGCTTCTATTCAGGAAGTAAGGGTACAAATGGGAAATGCTCAGCGAGAATTAAAACGTTTTGAAAAGCTACTTGCCGATGACGCTGTGACTAAACAGCAATACGACCAAGTACAAACTGTCTATGAAGAAGCCAAGGCTCGTTATGATCAAGTGAGTAGGAGCAAACATACTACTTCGCTGTTGAAAGATGAGCAGACTCATCGTTTGGGGCAAAATGAAGCGGGTATTAAGTTGGCAGAGGCAGCCGTTGAGCTTGCCCGTTTAAATCTGAGTTACACTATCATTACAGCTACCTGTGATGGAATCATCGGTTCAAAAGATATTCAGGAAGGAGAACTGATGCAACCCGGACAAACGTTGGTGGACATTGTGGATGGAAGCGATTTGTGGGTTGTTGCTAACTATCGAGAGACTCAGATGCCTCACATTCAAATTGGTGCAGAAGTCTCTCTTACTGCCGACGCAGTCCCTGGCGTTGTTTATAAAGGTATTGTTGAACGCATTTCGGATGCAACAGGTTCTGCCTTGTCCATGATTCCTGCAGATAATGCAACAGGAAACTTTGTCAAAGTAGAACAGCGAATCCCCGTGCGTATCAGTTTGCGAAACAATGCACCTAAATTGCTGAAAAAATTACGTGCAGGATTGAATGTAGAATGTGAGGTAAAGTATTAGTCTATGTCAGCACCAGTTTCTCACGGACCATTCCAGATGCCGATGTTCCGAACATTTGTTCCTCGAAGCCTGCAACCCTGGATTTATGTCCTATTTGCCTTTTCGTTTCAATTGACGGGAGGCATCTATATAGGTTCACTCAACGAGATGATTGGCGGTATGTCGCTCATGCGTGAAGACATCACCATGTGCATGTACGTCAATCTGCTCGGTATGGCCATGTATTTTCCATTGTTGTTTCGCCTGAAATTTAGGTTTACCAACAAAACCTTGCTGATGGCGGCATCACTCACCATAGCCTTCTGTAATATGGCTGCTGTATATGTGCATAGTATTCCCTTGTTGTGGGTGCTGTGTTTTTTTGCAGGTTGCGCCAAGATTCAGGGGACCTTCGAGTGCATGTCGAACATCCAGCTTTGGATGAGTCCGCGACGGGATTTCAGAGTATTCTTTCCGATATTGAACACCATCATTCTGTGCAGTATCCAATTATCTGATCTACTCACAACATATCTTTGTTTTTATTTCAACTGGACTTACATGCATTTTTGGATTGTCGGTCAGATGCTAGTAGTCGCATTGAGTGTATTTCTGCTGACCCATCATTTCCGCATTATACGTAAGTTCCCACTCTACGGTATCGATTGGTTAGGTGCTCTGTTGTGGAGTGCGTTCTTTTTTGAACTTGCCTATATTTTCAATTATGGCGATTGGTATTCCTATTTCGACAGTCCAGTTATCCAAGGGGTCGCTTTGGTGGCAGCTATCACTCTTTTCGGATGCATCCATCGAATGTTTCACATACGGCATCCCTATTACGAGCCAAAAATGTGGAGTTATCGTTATTTGGTTCCTGTGTTGGTACTCATTACTTTAGTCGAGGTATTTCTGGCCACCGAGCATGTTCTCGAAGAAGTATTCTACGAGGAAGGCATGAAGTACGAAACGATAGTATCGTCGCAATTAGATTGGTTTACTATGATTGGTATTGTATGCGGAGGAGCCTTTGCACTTCTTTGGATGAAAGTGCTTCAGTTCAATTATTATCGACTGATAGCAATTGCGTTAGGTGCTCTTTCAATTTATTTGATAGGATACTATCTGACTCTAAGCACCGATATCAATATTGAGAAACTGTATGCGATATCCGCTTTCCGTGGATTTGCTTATGTGGTGTTAAGCGCCACCTTTATGCAATGTTTGGAAGAGCTGATGACTTTTCAGCATTTTTTTCAAGCCTTGAGCGTTTTCAATGTTCTGCATATGCTAATGGGGGGTGTCATCGGATGTGCGATATATGCAAAAGGTTTAGGATATTTTATGGCCGACAATATTAGTCGTTATAGCACATACATCAATCATACAACTTTTAGCAAATCACCATTCGATTTGGGATATTTCATGGAAGAATTTATCGAACAAAATCTGATGATGAGTTGCAAACAAATATACGGATTGGTGGCCTATGCTTGTTTGGCACTGCTTTTCGGAGTTCTTCTTTGGGATATGCCAAAAGTACGCACCACCTTGAAAAAGATGCCGAGTTGGCGGTCTGTTGGTAATCAAATCAGAAATACTTTTACTGATTTGAAAAAGTAATTTAAAAAAACAGCTCAGCCGTAAAAATCCGTGGATAGACTCGCAAAGTTGAAACCTATCCACGGATTTTTACGATTGAGCTAGAAAACTTTCATATTCCTCCTACTCGATTTATAAATGTTAAAATCTCGTTTGGGGCCATGGAATAAAATCATCATGCTATTGAAATCATTGAATGACAATACAGCAATAAAAATCTAAGCATATAGTCATTCTTATGCCTTAAAGAAATTGCTATTTTCTATTAACATCACTGAATGGATGCACTTCACTTGTCATGAATAACTTAAAGATTCTTTTTCATATTGATATTGGCTCTAATATGAATGCATAAACACCTGACACAAATTTTAGTCTTGCACAATTATATATTTTCCTATATCAAATGAATGGTGTTCGTTCTGAAAGACGTAGCCCAACTGATTTGAAACACAATGAGTATGACCAATTGTGGCATCGATGTTTCGGTGAGAGTGACCATATATCCAGTATTCAATAGGACTTGATGCAATGTAATTGCCAAGTTCAACTGTAAATGCCCCATTCAATGGACTTCCTTTGAATACATCAGCCATCAACTGACATGAAGGGACATGATGCGTAGTCACTATGATGTGCTTAGCTTTTGATTTAGCGATGCTATTTTTTAAAAAATCCAAGCATTTATTGTGTTCATCATTAAAGCGTTCCCACGTCAATAAATCATTTCCACTTCTGATTCTATGGAAATCAGATACTGAATTTTCTGTAATATAGGCATCCTGAGGCTCTATCTTTGACCAAAGAGTTGTAGCTATCAATTCTGAATCTTCCGCGAGTGGGACAACAACGTTATACAGACATTTTACATTTTCTCTGATGTTATATTCCCAACCATTGTACAGTTGCTCTATATCGAACTGCTTATAGAATTCATGGTTGCCAGGAATGATGATGACCCTTTTAAAATTATCCGAAGCCCATGACCAGAATGGATGTTTGTCATAGTTGTCGTCTCCGAGATAACCTATATCGCCGGCAAGCAACAGTATATCTCCTACCACTTTTAGTGGATGGCACTTGATATAACGGCTGTTTTCAGCAAACTCAAGATGTAAGTCAGATGCATATTGAATTTTTATCATGATAATATAAAACAGTTTTTAAGTTGCTGTATGAGTCTCTTTCCTGTGGTGCGGCCTAAACCGGCAGCTTTGATAAAATCCGCATTTGGCAGATCACTGCTTGCCTCTTCACAAAAACGTTCTATGTCATCCGATAATGATTTTGAGATCGCAAATGTCTCTGCTGTTCCAAGCATTGCTGCAAGTCTAAATACATCCTTTTTGTGTTTCTCTATTTGTTTGCTGTCTATCTGTTCGCCACGAGTCTTACGTTCAGACATTTCCAAATATGCTTTACATTTCAGGCAGATCAGACTTTCAATATTAGCAATATGGACGCCATCTTCCAATCGACTGTGTTCAATTGTGTAATGATAATAATCATCATTCATTAGAATAGCAGAAAGACTTGACAGATCTTCACTTACAGGTATAGGTGTCAGATGAGCGTCCTCAGGAAAGTCAATCAAGCCTAAGTTTCTGGAAAACAATTCCACTTGGTACGGGTATTCTTGATTGGCTGGTTTCATAAATCTGTAATATTCATGTCTTGCGTGTTGTCTCTCTACGGTTCCTTTATTCTGCTCGTCATACTGAGCTGCTTTGACAAAATTCCAGAAACGAGTTACAAATTCTTTTGATAGTGCTTCTACAATCAGGATTATATCGATATCCTTCGTGGCCCGTGGCGTTTGTGCATATATCTCTTCATGGATTTCACATGCTGTTCCACCAATAATGACATAATTGTCTTCAAATCCAGCAAAGAATGCCTTAAATTGTTCTATACCTCTTACCATTTTATTTCGTTTATCAGATTATCCAGTTCAATCTGGATACGTTCGTCCTCGTTATCCTTTAATGTCAAATATAAGGATAGCTTATCTACCGCCTTACCATTACTTAGCAAGTGTGGATTATATCGCCAAATTTCCAGGGTGTTGCTTCCATACTTTTTATCAGTCTGGGCACCCGATGATTTCAACTCTTCTTCACTAATGGCATAGCACATATTCGCTTCGCCATTTATCATCGTATATTCTGCCAAGGCATTGATGCCTGCAAATAAAGCATTATCGACGGTGCCGTCAGAGTAGACGACCCGCTCTATGGGATTTACCAGCAGGGGCAGAGTTTTTTCCCATAGTGGCTTGCCTGTATTTGTAAAAAGATATAACTTCTCTTTCCCGCCTTCAACAGACAAGATATTATTGACGGATAGCCATCTCAAAGTTCGATTGGCTGTAGCGTAAGATACGCCAAATTTTTCTACAATGTCCTGCGTTTTCAAACAATTGTCCATGTCGTCTTTCTCTAACTTATACAAGATGACACATTGTGCAAGCGGAGGAATGGCAGTGTAGATGTGTTCGTTAGAAATCCTTTGCCTTCTCAAATCAATGATTAAATCTGGAATGAACATCTGTTTTTGCGGAATAATAAAATTCACCCGTTGGTTGACAAGTCGCTGCAAATTATACGAAGCTATTCTGTCTAATACAAAGATGGGTATCATTTCCATTCTGTTTACTATTAGAGCCTTTTGTTTATCCAATTTAGCAGGGGTAATGCCTGTGCTGTCCAAACAGAAACATAACAGAACTGGATGTTGAAGCAAATAAGTTTGGAAAAACTTATATTCACTGGAGACAGCAATAGGTAAGTGCCCAATTGCATCATTGTCAAGTGGAATTAACTTCACTTGTTCATTCAGCATTGTACTAATATACAATGTGCCCTCATTTATGTAATCATCAATATTGCACATAATCAAATTTGTCTGATTTTGTGCAAAAATAGTGATTATATTCTAAATATCAAAATTTTTAGATTAAGATTTAATGTCTCGTCCTAAAATAGCGTTACACAAAAGAAGTAATGTTATGAAAGAATTAAGAAATGAGTACGTTAAACGTAGCCAAAAGGATTACAGCATGTCCTTTAAATTATCAGTTGTATCAGAAATAGAAAGAGGAGAACTCACTGTAAGCTGTGCAAAAAAGAAGTATGGCATCCAAGGAAGTCAAACAATTACTAATTGGCTGAGAAAATATGGTACCTTTGACTGGGAAAATCAAACGCCATCAAATATGCCTAAAAGTAAAGATCTAAAGATTTTGGAACTTGAGCAAAAAATCAAGGTCTTAGAAAAGCAGAAAGCCTTTCTGGAAAAACAAGCCGAGAACTCGGACAAGAAAGCCGTCTTTTTTGATATGATGATAGATATAGCTGAAAAAGAGTATCATATACCGATACGAAAAAACTCCTACCCCAAACAATCGACCGATTCACAAGAGAACAAAAAGTGAGTAAATCCTCCACCTGTGGATTGCTCGGGGTAAGTAGACAGGTTTATTATCGTTCCTATCGATCAAAGAAGGAGAAACAGGATAAAGCAGAGCAAGTAATAGCTATGGTAACATCGATTCGTCGGGATATGCCACGAATTGGTTTTCGGAAACTGTACTACCTTCTCAATGAACCATTAAAGGAACTCAATATAGGACGAGATAAGCTTTTATCGATATTAAAAGCGAATCATCTGCTAATTAAACCAAGGCGAAACTATCGGATAACAACCGATTCCCATCATCGCTTTAGAAAGCACAAGAATCTGATAGCAGATATGCCATTAAGATACCCTGAACAAGTTTGGGTTTCGGATATCACCTACATTGGTGGGAGAAGTAGGAACTGTTATTTGGCATTGGTTACCGATGCTTATTCAAAGAAAATTATGGGGTATGACGTCTCCAACAGTTTGGCAACGGAAGGCTTTTTAAGAGCTCTGAATATGCCTATAAAACAAAGAAAATACAAAAACGTCCTGATCCACGACTCTGATCGTGGTTTACAGTATTGTAGTAATGATTATCAGCATATTTTGAATAAAGAGCAAATTATACCCAGTATGACAGAGAGTTATGATCCCTATGCCAATGCCATTGCTGAAAGAGTCAATGGCATATTAAAACAGGAGTTTTTACTGGAAGATTATCAAGTAGATATTCAAACAATGAAATTGATTGTAAAAGATGCTGTACGGATTTACAACACTAGAAGACCTCATTGGTCCTGTCACATGAAAACTCCCGAAAAAATGCATCAACAGAACAATTTGGAAATTAAAACCTATAAAAAATCTGAGAGTAGCAAGGATATCCTTGCTACTCTCAGATAAAATAGATATTTTTGTCTCATAAACCTGTAACGGTTATTTAGGACTAGTCAGCATATCAAAATAAGGAGTGTCTTTAAATAGGGTCATAACGAACAAGATACTACAAGCTCGATTTTTTTAAAATCTTTATTATGAGTAAAGAAGAATGCAATTATAGTATAAGCGGTACAGACAACGGCATGTTGTATTTTGACTACTTGCCATGCCTGAACTATTCGATGCAGCATAACCATTATAATTCTCTCATAGAATGTGTGCTGAAGAATGATGGTGAATTGACATGGAATGACATCGAACTAAGTATTTGCGGAGAAATGTTCAGACCTTCTTCGGTCCACATTGATGTTGTGCCTGAGGGTTCGCACATCGAAGTAAAGAACATGTCTATCAATGTTGAGCCTTCGTTGCTTATTGATTTGACAGAAGGCATCGACAGCAAGTTTACCCTAAACATCAAACGAGCTAACGAAACTGTATTCTCAAAAGAATTCACGATTAAACTGATGGCCTACGACCAATGGACGGGATTGGCTATCAGCCCCGAGCTATTGGCATCGTTTGTTACGCCAAACTATCCACTCTTATCCAAGATTAGTGTTGCCGCTTCGAAATTTCTGGAGCAGTGGACAGGTTCTGGAGCCCTTGATGAATACCAATCGTTGAATCCAAACAGGGTACGCCAGCAGGTTGCTGCCATCTATGAAGCATTGCGTAGTGAAGCATTGGTTTATGCCACCCCACCGGCAAGTTTTGAAGAATATGGCCAGCGAATCCGCACAGTTGACAAGGTACTTAATGAGAAGCTTGCCACATGCGTGGACTTATCTGTACTTTTAGCTTCCTGCCTGGAATCCATCGGCATAAATCCTATTTTGGTTCTCACCAAGGGGCATTGTTTCGTGGGGGCTTGGTTGGTGAATGACTCCTACAACAATCCCGTCAGTGATGACGGAAGTTTCCTGCTCAAGAGTTCTTCCGACGGTCTAAACGAGATTGTTGTCGTGGAGGCGACATGCCTGACAAGTTCGTCACCTGTCAGTTTTGAAGAAGCGGTGTGCCTTGCCAAAAACCATTTGTACGAGGAAGAGAAATTTGATTGTTTCATTGACGTCTACCGAGCAAGAATCAATGGTATTCGTCCACTCCCGTTAAGAGTTCAAAAAGACGGCAACTGGGTTGTGGAAAATGACGGAGTGGAGCATGATAATGCCACCAAAGAAGTGAAACAATACAACAGGTACGACCTGTCGGCCTATGATAACTCTGGCGTTAAAGTCACAAAGATGATGCTATGGGAACGGAAGCTCCTTGACTTCTCCCTGCGCAACAACCTTCTGAATATGAGATTGGGAAAGAAAATCATTCCACTTGTATCATTTTCCGTGGACAAACTGGAAGATTTTCTTCAGGACGGGAAGTCGTTTCAGATCTATCCATTCCCTCTGGAGGAGAAACCAAAGCAGGAACTCAACGGCATGTTTACATCGGAGAAATACTTCCGACTGGAGGAGTTCATCAAGAATGGACTAATCAACAACAAACTATATTCCTTCAAGGAAGACGACGACCTGAAGAATGCACTAAAGTATGTGTATAGAACATCGAGAACGTCGATGGAGGAAAACGGAGCAAACAACCTGTACTTAGTGCTGGGTGTGCTGAAATGGTATGAAACTGAGAGGAGCGAGCAACCACGTCTGGCCCCAATACTTCTTCTGCCTATAGAGATAATAAGAGGTGGAGGTTTGGCTGGCTATACCATCAGGACAAGAGATGAAGAAATAGCCCTGAACATCACAATGGTGGAGTTGCTCAAACAACAGCATAACGTCAATCTCTCTGCCCTTGACGAACTGCCCAAAGATGATCACGGTGTAGACGTTCCTAAAATCTTCGCAATCATTCGTGACAAGATACGCGACAAGAAAAGTTGGGATGTGCTCAACGAGTCTATCATAGGATTGTTCTCGTTTAATAAGTTTGTGATGTGGAACGACGTTCACTCCAATTTTGATAAAATTATGGTGAATGACATCATTGCAAGTTTTGTTGACGGCAAACTCAAGATTAACAATGGTACCGAGAATACCGATGCCCGAGAACTGGATAAAGAGAAGAAGCCCGAAGACTATACCTTGCTGGTGGATGTGGACTCCTCACAACTTGAAGCTGTGATAGACTCAGGTGAAGGGAAGAGTTTCATCCTCTATGGTCCTCCAGGAACAGGTAAGTCGCAGACCATCACCAACATGATAGCTAACGCCCTGTATAAAGGACGCAGAGTGCTTTTTGTTGCCGAGAAGATGGCAGCTTTGTCGGTGGTGCAGTCACGACTGGAAAAGATTGGTCTTGCCCCGTTCTGTCTAGAACTTCATTCCAACAAAGCCACAAAGACGCACTTTCTGGAGCAGATGGACGAGGCCATGAACATCAGCCATCTCAACTCGCAGGAAGAATACAAACGAATTTCGGATGAGCTGTTTGAAAAACGACAAACACTCATCCGCTATATAGAAGCCCTACATACCAAAAAGGTTACTGGACTTTCGTTGTATGATTGTATCACATCCTATCTTTCCATTACGGAAGAAGAAATAGATGTGGAAGAAGAACTTCTGGTCTACATTACAGTTCAAAAGATCAATGACTACCAGGAACGCATCAAACGACTTGACACAATCTTCAAAGTTTCAGGACATCCTTCGTTAAGTCCACTGAAACCACTGGATATTAAGGATGGATCGTTAGAGTCAGAACAACTTCTGCGCGAGCAGATCAACATCTGCTGTGATGCCTTAACAATATGGCAAATCAACAAGGGTAAGTTCTTGGCTTGTTGGAAATTTGATATTCAAGAGAACAGTGTGTGCGTTGACTGGGTTAAGCGATTCATAGAATTCCTTCTCATCCTGCCGTATTTCACAAGTGAACTTTTCAAGTTGACTATTGATGGCAGAAAATTGCATCAAACAAAGGAAACTGTAGAAGCCGGAGCCAAGAGGGAGCAACTTATCAACGACCTTACCTCTACATATACAAAAGAGGTGATGAAAATTGATGCAGACCAATTGGAAAACGAATGGAATGAAATCACGGACAAATGGTTTCTGCCACGATTCTTTGCTAAGAGATCGTTCTTCAAAAAGATGAATGCTTATAAGGCTGGCTTTGATGAGAGTGATATCGAAGCTATCATCACAGAGATGAAGCAATACGCCAATCATGAGGAAACGCTGAAGGTCGTTCAGGATGACTTGCCAAGACTATTTGGCAAACTGGCATTTTACGGAAAGGAACAGTGGGCTTCCATGAATGACATCCTGGACAAAATGTCGGTATTGACAGAGCTGATTGAAGAATTGAGCGAATTACAAAATCTATCCATTGAGGATACAGCTTCCTTGATGGCCAATGCCGTGAAGGACAACTGGAGTACGTTCATAAAAGACAATCAGAATAGTTGGAAAGAATTGGCAAATGCTGGCGAGCAGGTCCTCGGGGCTATGGAGAAAATAGACTCTGTGGCATCGCTAGAAGTCAAGGTTAACGATTGGCGTGGTTCCTTGTTGCCAACACTGATGATACTTAAAAGCAACGAAGGTCACTTCGTGGATTGGTTCCAATGGTGTAGGGAAAAGAGGGAACTCAACGACATTGGACTGTCTTGCGTAATTGACTATATTATTGGTAACAACGAGACAGGGGAGCAGGCATCAAAGGCTTTTGCTAAGGGTGTGTACCATAAGCTGGCCGTCGAAATAATCAATGGAAATGAGGAACTGAGATTCTTCAACGGACTTTTGTTCGAAGAAACAATCGAAAAATACAGGACGTTGACTTCCACTTTCCAGGAGATAAGCAAGAAAGAGCTCTTCTGTAAGTTGGCTACAAACATTCCTTCAATGACCATGGCTGCCTACGAAACCTCTGAGGTTGGTATTCTGAAGAGAAATATCAAAAACAGAGGCCGTGGCACTTCCATACGTAAGATTATCGACCAGATTCCAAATCTGTTACCCAAATTATGTCCATGCATGCTGATGAGCCCCATCTCTGTGGCGCAATATATCGATCTGAATAATGACAAGTTTGACCTTGTCATCTTTGATGAAGCCTCACAGATGCCTACAAGTGAATCGGTAGGAGCCATAGCAAGAGGTAAAGCTCTCGTAGTTGTGGGAGACCCCAAACAGATGCCTCCTACCAGTTTTTTCTCAACATCGCAGGTGGATGAGGAGGAAGCCGACATTGATGACATGGACAGTATTCTGGATGACTGCATCTCACTCTCCATGACTTCGAAATACTTGGCATGGCATTACAGAAGTAAACATGAGAGTCTGATTTCGTTCAGCAACTCACAATACTACGGTGGTAAACTAATCACTTTCCCGTCTGTCGACGACCAAGTGTCAAAAGTTACACTGAGAAAGATTGACGGCGTGTATGACAAGGGACGCACTCGCTCCAACATGGCAGAAGCGCAGGCCATCGTGGCTGAAGTAAAGAAGAGGCTGTCGGATACGGAATTATCAAAATATTCTATCGGTATCGTTTCGTTCAGCAAGGTTCAACAGAATCTCATAGAAGACCTACTTTGTGAGGAACTGGCCAAGGAACCCGAACTTGAAAACCTAGCCTTCAACAGCGTGGAACCTATATTCATTAAGAACCTTGAGAATGTACAAGGCGATGAGCGTGATGTGATTCTGTTCTCTGTGGGTTATGGTCCGGATAAGAACGGAAAGGTATCCATGAACTTTGGCCCACTCAACAACGAAGGCGGAGAAAGGCGATTGAACGTTGCTGTGTCAAGAGCACGATATGAAATGGTAGTATTCTCCACACTACGCTCAGAGCAGATCGACCTGAAGAGAACTCAGGCAGCTGGTGTGGAAGGACTGAAGAAGTTCTTGGAGTTCGCAGAGAAAGGTACCACGCCTGTTGCATCAGCCAACATACATGAAGGAGCACCTAACAGCATATCACTAAAGATAGCAGAGGTGTTAAAAGAGAAAGGCTATGATGTGAAACTGGGTGTTGGACAATCCAAATTCAGAGTAGATATAGCGGTGGTTAATCCGAAGTATCCCAAGGAATATCTGCTGGGCATTCTATGTGATGGAAACAACTACTATTCCACTAAAACGGTAAGGGATAGAGAAGTCGTACAGCCTACGGTTTTGAAACTGTTGCATTGGAACTTCATGCATATCTGGACACTCGACTGGTTTGAACGTCAGGAGGAAGTCATCAATTCTATTCTTAGGCATCTTGACGATATTCAGAATAATAGAATCAAGCAATCTGAGAAAACAAAGAATGTGGTAAAGGAAGCTGTTGCTTCTAATGTAGAGGTAGAAATGTCCCCCGCACCTGTCGCAGATAATCCACTGTGCAAGGATTATACATTCGCCAACATCCATGCCACAGGTGCATACAGCGATGCCTATATGTTAAGTGTATTGGAGCGTGACAATCTTAAACAACATTTGAGACAACTCATAGCCGTTGAGCAACCCATCACAAGTGGATGGTTGTATAAACGAATTGTGAAGATATTGGGACTAACCCGTGTGACTAACCGTGTTCAGGCTATGATTGATGACCTGATGACAGAAATCGTGTTCTATAAGAGTGATAATGGTGATAATGGATATACTTGCTGGCAAGAAAATGACTTTGCTGATAAATATACTCAATATAGGATCAATTCCGGACGAGACATACAGGACATTCCGTATATCGAAATTGAGAATGCAATGAAATATGCTTTGGTTCAACAGATTGCTATTGACAAAGAAGATCTTAAGAGACTCACTGCTCAACAACTCGGTTACACTCGAAAAGGCAATAATATAAACATTGCTACAGAATATGCATTAAATGAGTTGGTAATAGCAGAATTTGCCACTTTACAAGGCGACAAAGTCTGCATGAAAGGTTAAAACTATATCTTTCCTGTAACAACGCAGCATGGCTGCATAGTTGAGATTTACCTTTGCATCGAACATAAAAAATGGAAATAATGGAACCTACAAAAGAGAACACGCTATACCTGACTATCAAACAGGTTTACTTCGACCAAATCGTAGCTGGCACGAAGAAAGAAGAATATCGCGAAATAAAGGATACAACCTATAAGAAGTATTTAGCATGCGACGATGACGGTTATCCTTATTTCGATGATGAGAAAATAAGTGCTGATGACCCGCTGGCAGGCGACATACGCGCATGGAACAACGGCGTTTATCCTTTCTTTCCAAAGGATCTTAAATATCTGAGTCTTGCCGTAGGCTATGCCAAGGAGCTCGACACAGCTTTGGTGGAAGTGACCGACATCACATTCCGTCCCCTTTCAGGTAATGATGGTAAGCCTGTACGTTTCCACGATGATGGCGAGAATGTTGCCGTTGACCCAAACGGAGAACTCTGCTTATGGGAGACCGTCTTTCATCTTGGCAAGATTGTTGATGTAAAAAGAAAATAAGAACTATGGCAACAAACAAAAATGCACAAATCCGATATCAGGCACTTGATAGATGCCTCAGTAACTGGAGCCGTCGTTATTATATAGAAGACTTGGTAGATGCCTGTAATGAGGCACTATATCTTTATAATGGAGATAGTAAGAAGGAAAATGGCGTAAAGAAGCGTCAGGTGCAAGAAGACCTCAAATTCATGGAGAGTGAAGAAGGCTACAGAATGTGTATCGATGCCATACGCGATGGTCACAGAATGTACTACCGCTACCAGCATCGCAACGACTCAATCAGTGAACGTCCCTTTAATCAAGAAGAACTAAATATTGTATCTGATGCTTTGACGTTGCTCAAACGTTTTGAAGGAGTTCCTCAATTTGATTGGTTGAAGGATGTGGATAAACAACTTTATTCTACCAGTCAGTTGGGTAAAGATGTGCGTTCAGTAGTAAGTTTCCAGCATAATCCATATCTGAAAGGCATGGATAAGGATTATTACAAGCAGATATTTGATGCTATTGTGAACAAACAGGTCATAGAAATCAATTATCATCCTTTCGGAAAAAATGTTCAGCTTTCAACAATCAGTCCCTACCATTTGAAACAATATAACAATAGGTGGTTCTTGATTGGTAAGAAATATGACTTTGAATCACTAACCAATTTCGCTATCGACAGAACTGAAGGAATTAAAGAAATAGGACGTGCTAAGTATGAACCATTGAATGACGATTTCAACTTTGAGGAATTTTTTGAAGATGTCGTTGGTGTATCCGTTGAAGATGTTCCAGTTGAAGATGTTGTCATCTATGCTAACGAGAAAGTTTTTAATTATATCTTTACAAAGCCTTTGCATGAATCACAGATTATAAAGCGAGAGTTGCTTCCTGATGGTCGAAGAGAAATCGACATAAAAGTCAAAGACAACTATGAACTTAGGGCTTTGCTCCGCTCATTTGGTAGTCAGATAGAGGTTATCAAGCCAGATTCACTTAGAAAGGAAAGAGAATGCTGACCTCCTTAGTAGAATGTATTCGGAATAAAAATAGTTTATAAGAGTGCAGAAGGTCTGCACTCTTACAGTTTACCTTTGCAATGTTATTAAAAATAAATGACTATGAAAGAATTAAAATGTCCTAAGTGCGGTGCGATATTCACCGTTGATGAAGCAGACTATGCTTCTATTCTGAATCAAGTTAAGAATGAGGCTTTTGATGCAGAAGTTGACAAAAGGATCACTGAACTTCATAAGCAGCAGGAAGCACAACAAATAGCTGCCATTTTGAAGTCCGAACAGGTTTTCAAAGATCAACTATCGGCTAAAAACACTGAAATTACAAGCAAAGGCACTGAGATTGTAAGACTGAATGAGAAATTAAATAGCATTGCTCAAGCAAAACAACTTGAACTAAATGAAAAAATTTCTGGTAAAGACACTGAAATAACTCGTCTTCAGGAACAAATTTCTAATATGCAAAAGAGCAAACAGTTGGAGATTGGAAATCAGGTGGCAGAAAAAGACAAGAGAATACTTGAACTGGAAGCTTCATTACAGCAAAAGTCAAACGAGCAGCAACTTGCCGTGATGCAGGAGAAGAATGATCAACAGGAAGCTATTCAACAGAAACTGCAGCGTATAAACGAGTTAGAGGCCAAGCTCAATGAGAATGAGGCAAAGGCTACTCTTAATGAGAAGAACTTGAAAGACTACTACGAACGTAGCCTCAAGGATAAGGATGAGGAGATTGAACGTTATAAGGATTTTAAAATTCGCCAGTCAACAAAAATGATTGGTGAAGACCTTGAAGTCCATTGTCACAATGAATTTGATAATGCCCGTTCCCTTGGTATGTATCCGAATGCATACTTTGAGAAAGACAATGATGCAAGTAATGGCAGTAAAGGTGATTTCATCTTACGGGACAAGGACGGAGATACAGAGTATATCTCTATCATGTTCGAGATGAAGAATGAAGTTGACTCAACATCTACAAAGCATAAGAATGAGGATTTTTTTGCCAAGTTAGATAAAGACCGTATTACGAAAGGTTGTGAATATGCAGTTCTTGTAAGTATGCTCGAACCAGAGAGCGAACTCTACAACAACGGCATTGTGGATGTCAGCTTTCGTTATCCCAAAATGTATGTTGTGCGTCCTCAGTTCTTCATGCCAATTATATCCATTCTTTCAAAGGCTTCAAGGAACGCGGTGGAATACAAACGTCAACTGGCTATCGCACGGAATCAATCGGTGGATGTGACGAACTTCGAAAAGAAGCTCAATGATTTTAGAAATGGCTTCGGGCACAATTACGAGCTGGCCAGCAAGAAATTCAATACTGCGATTGAACAAATAGACGAGTCTATCAAGCATTTGCAGAAAGTAAGGGAGTCTCTTGTGGGTTCTGAGGATAATCTTCGCTTGGCAAACAAAAAAGCTGACGAACTGACCATCAAAAAGCTTACATACAATAACCCTACGATGAAGGAGAAGTTTGATGAAGCACGTCAACAGGCGGGTGAGGATGCTACTGATGTTGAATAATAAATGAAGACGATTATGACAAAGACAAAAATAATCAAAACTGCTACTTTGGAGAAGCGTTTTGAGAAATTACATAATGCAGCAAACTATGCAGAAGAATGTGCTAAGGCTATTGCATATCATGCTGAGCGAATTAGTTCAATGGATCAATCAGACATTCAGGCAAAGGCGTACGATAAGATGTGTGATGCTATTGATGAGTGGTGCCAAAAGTTCGTACGTCTTGGTTCTGATACTCAAAAAGTAGAGAGCCTGTATTTTGAGCACCTCCAGAATGACAACACAGAATGTGAACTCATCGAGGATGTGCCGAACTATTCAAAGAATGGTTATGCTACTCCTGATGCTTATCAGGTAGAGGCTAAATTCTTTGAGATAGGTTACTATAAGCTCGAAGGAGATCCTTATGGCGTAGAGAAGCGAAACTTCAATGAGTCTGGAATTATTGAGGATATCAAGTACTTGCATGAGCACATGATATTCTTTGTGAAAGCTCTTGCCAATGCTGATTACAAGGGTATCTGGGAATTCGTAGGAAAGGATGCTATTGATATATTTGAATCTATTCCTAATACAGAAATTACAAATCTGTTAGAATTATATGGTGTAGATTATAGTACTGATGATGTATAAGAAGAAAAATATGGGAAAAACTGATAAGTTTAAAATTTTGTGTATCGAGGATATGTCATCTAAACTGTGTCAAGGCTGTGATCCCTTTTAATTTTTGCCTCAGCCGGGCGACACGATTTTTAATCGTGTTGACAGTCTCAGACAAAGTTACATAATTTTAAACATATCCCCAAATTTAATGGCCAATTGTTGGGCGCTTTGCCTCCAGTTGATTATCGGCATGGTCCATTTCTTCTTGATATTGCGGTATACAAGATAAACGAGTTTGTATAAAGAGTCATCATTTGGAAAAGCGCCTTTGGTTTTCGTTATCTTCCGAACTTGGCGATGATATCCCTCCACTGTATTGGTCGTATAAATGATGCGCCGTATATCAGCAGTGTATTGGAAATTATTGCTGTCCGATAAAACTTTTGTGTATTAGCAAAATTGCTGTTTTTATGGTAAATTGCTTCTCTTTTAAGTCGATATAATGGATAAAATCATTCATTTTCACCATTTCGTTATCAATTTTACACAAGGAAAAAAGACAAGCCCCTTTTTCACGAAAGTGCCAAAAGTGATTGACTATAAATCAAATACAGCTATAGCGTATATTTTTATCGGACAGCAATAATTGGAAATAACGGCTCAGGTTGTCCCATTTGTCACGCCAGGACTTGATAACAATAGGATACTCATTCCCCCATTTCTTCTCAAGATTGTCCAGCTCTGTCTCTGCCTTCTCCTTTGTGGCTGCGGCATAAACGAGTCTGAGATCCTTCAGAAATTCTTTCTGATGCTTGCTGCCCACATATCGCACAGAGTTGCGAATCTGATGGACGATGCAAAGTTGCACATCCGTTTGTGGAAACACGCTCTGTATGGCGTCCGGAAATCCTGTAAGACCGTCAACACAGGCTATAAGGATGTCTTGTACTCCGCGGTTCTGCAAATCAGTTAAAACACCCAGCCAAAAGTTTGCTCCCTCACTGTGGGAGATATACATGCCTAGCAAATCTTTATGGCCATCCTTACCGATGCCAATTACATTATAAATAGCTCTGGAAACGGTGGAGCCGTTGTCGTCACGAACCTTATAATGGATGGCGTCCATCCATACTATGGCGTAAACGGATTCCAGTGAACGCGTACGCCATGCCTTTATCTCAGGCCATACCTTGTCAGTTATATTGCTAATGGTATCTGCTGAGATACTGTTGCCATAGTTCTCTTCAAGGAACTTGCTGATGTCACGGACGCTTTGCCCTGTGGCATACAGGCTGATAATCTTGTCGGAAAGTCCTTCTGCCAGAATGGTCTGACGTTTCTTTATCGTCTCCGGAGTGAATGTGCCGTCTCGGTCACGAGGGGTCTCCACTTCCACAGAACCATACTCCGTCTGTACTTCCTTGGGCATCTTCCCATTTCGGCGATTACCCTTAACTGAGGATTTTTCCGATTCAAGGTGGCTGTCCATCTCCCCTTCCATTGCGGAATTAAGAAAATCCTCTAATACTTGATGGAAGGCTCCATCTTTACCAAATAACGGCTTGCCGCTTTTGAATTGGTCTTTTGCCAGAGACAGCATCTCGGCATACTCTTCTTGTGTCATTGCTAATACTTTTTTGCAGTTTATAACTGCAGTGGTTTTAATTTTATTGTCTTAGCTTTGACACAGTTCTAACGACACCCTCTGTATTGAAGCATAAAAAATACTATTGTGCTATTTTTGATCATTGGATATCAAATATTCAACACTAACTTTGATCTGAAGGAAGTGATCTATGGTTTCCTTTAATTTGGAATCTAATTCATTAATACTGTTGAATGAATTGCTCTCTACTACAAGATATGGCTTTTCTGCTTCTATTTGATATCGAACATCGTCTGCTAGATCAATTTCTCCCTCAAACATATCAATACGTCCCCAATGTCTCCAACAGAATGTATAAGGAGTTTCATCGCATGTATATTGAAAAGTAATATTCCAACCTTTGAAGATTACATCTTTAGACTTAACATCCTCATTTTGTTTTTTGGGGTTGTACTGTTCCAATTTTACGAAATTGCCATCATCATATAGTTTAATTATACCTCGGTCAATTAGTTCGCCAAGCATTCTGTCTCTTTTTGGTAGGGTTAGAATATAGCCTTCACTTGAAGGATATAAACTAAGTCCATCATAGATAAATCTTATATAATATTTATCCACTCTATTGCCGTCTGTCTCAAATATATGACCTAAAAGATTTGTATTTACAATTCTGTCAAAGGCACAATTATACATTTCGTTAACATCTGATAATCTAATGTTTGTATTAATATCTTGTCCCGTCAGTAGTTCATGTAATGGGTGCGAATATACTCCCTTTAGTCCAATATCATTCTTTAATAAGATTTCTTTTAGCCAGCAACTTGCAGATGGTGAGAAAATATGTTTGTCATGAGATGTATATGATTCGATTTGTTCATTCCATTTATTACAATAGGATAAGAGAATGCGATTGGCTTTCCCATCTTTTCTGTATTTTTCAGACAAGCCTTCATTACAGAATATTTTATTAGCGAATCGACATTTAAGTGTAAAGTCATTCCAATCAATTTTTCCATTGGCATCTGTAATTAGAAATCTAATAGCTCCTTTGAAGAACGCATGATGTTCTGCATTAATAATAACTTCTTCCCATGTGGGAGTATTTATTCCTTTTACGAACGGATTACCTTCTTCCTCGAAACAGCGCAACTTATCATTTTCGTCAAGTATCTGGTTCGCTTTTGCAACTTCTTCAAGCAGGATAACAGGCTTCTTATCTTCGATTGTATAATTATGTTTCAGGTAATAATATATTTGTCCTGAATCTTTACTCAATTCATCAATTAGACGCAGTTGTCTTGTGAAGTCTGATATTGAGTTATTCGGATTTGTATCTTGTAGAATATTCCATACGACACGCATCCATTGCTTGAAGGATAATTCATCAAATGTTGTATGTGACAGATATCTACAAACAGCAAAAAATAGGACTCTCTTTTGTTGTGTTGTTTCTGTAATACAGCGAATCTTTCGTCCTGCAAAATTAATTGCTTCACCTTCCTTATATCGTGGAATATAGTCGATTGTTTCTTTAGTATCAGACTTTGCAGCAAGGGGAATACATTTATCTAAATATGCATTGAGACCAATATCTTTATGTTTTTCTTGTAGCTTCTTAAGTTGAGAGAAAATTACTTTAAAATCTTCCAACAATCCGCATATCTCCCCTTCTCCTGTTTTGCGTATGCATTCTTTAAGTACCTTCTCGTAGAACTCAAAGTTACGAAAAGCAATAAGGCTATCACTACTTTTTTTAGGTTGGTCCTTTACATAAATTGTCCCATAGAAATAGTCAAAATCGTCAGCTTTATTGTCGCTTTCACCATCTTGTAAGAAACCAGGCCTATAGAGTTTACCATTTTTATCAAGGCCTCTTGTGATTAGCTCGTTTAAGAAATATCGATTTATGAAGGCAAAATAAATCTCATCTATTCTCCCATCGGTACTATTATCAGTGAGCATCTTATCATTCCAAAAAATATCTGTCCACTGGTTGTCCATTAGTGCGGCAATTGTTGCACGATTTTTTTCTTGAAGGTCTTTATTCTGTCCAAACAAAAGCTTATTTTCCTCAAGGTATAACCAATTTACAATTTCGGCTTTCAGATTCTCGAAGTCAGAGAGTGGTTTTCCTCTCGCATTCATTTTAATGTAAAGATCATCTGAAAGAGGCATCTTCTCTGTACCAATTGTCATTTGATAGAACGTGATGGGGCAGTCTTCCACATTACCTGTAAGGAGTGTCCAATAATTTTGTAGAATGTCTTCGGGACAATCACCAAGTAGTTCATCAATGCCATCCATAATATCATTATCACCTTCTTTTCGGCTTGTACCACATATCATTCGTAGCATGGCTTGAATGGTCGGATCTTGATTCCATACTGTATAGTACCACATCTGTTGTTGGATAAAACGCTTATAACCTTTCTTGTCAGGTTTTGTGCGCTTTCCTTCTATTGAGATTTGACCTAAATCAAGCAGTTTGTGGCAAAATTCTTTGGATGATGTTCTTGTCTCGTAGGTAAATTGTTTAAGAATCGAATAGATGGATTTATCATCCAACTTGTCCAAGCGAAATGCGATATACCAATGAAGAAGCCATAAGGTAGTTAATCTCTGCTGTCCATCTAATGGATTCATGTCACCATGATTCTCTGTTCCGTAGACGAAATCAAGCGTCAAGTATTGCAATTTATCTTTGGAGTCAAGAGCCTTCTCTAGTTCAGTGAGGAACGCACGACGTAGGTATTCTTGTCCCAATCGGCCTTGTGCATAGTCCCTCTGTATTATGGGTATAATGATGGTTTGCTTTTCAAGCAGTTTCCAAAGTGAGATTTTATCTTTATTCATTGTTTGTTTCTCCTTCCCTCTTTTGATTATATAATGCTTTTATCTCTTCACTTTGATCTTCAATGAAACCTACATTTTCTCCTGAAAGAACATTGTTTATATCTATGAGATAGTTATAGGCATCCTCATGCGTCCATGAGCTTAGTGTTTTGGGGCATCCGCTGTATGTTTTGGTAAATACATTCTTGGTACATGTAGGAACGAAAGCTATTCCTTTTTTGGTCCTATCAAAATAGACCTTGCCATTTTTAACGGACATAAGCGTCTGTTTTCCATTCTCTTTGCTGATTACACAGATTCTCTTGAAAGGGAATACACAATTATGATATTGTTGGTTTGTTCCAGAGTCTAATAGAGTGAAGTTCCATATCTTATTTTTGTCAGCTTCACTCCAAGGCTCTTCATTCAAGTCCTTTTCAACGCGTTCTCTCAATTTGTCGAATTTCGACTTGCCCTGATTAATGTCGAACGAGTCTATATCCTTAATTAGTTGCTTATCATTAATACTTCGCTTTGAGGATTCAAGATAGATGAGAATGTTCTTATCATCATCATCATCACCTCCATTCGAAGCTATATGCTCAATCTCCCATCCATAGCGACTACCTTTGTTCGCTTCCAGTTTGAAAAGGTGAAAAGGAAATCTGGAAAAGTCCGGAAGCTTGTACCGCTCATCATTTACAAACTCAATGTTTTGATTGATAATGTACTGAATATTGTATAGAATTAGAAGCGGACGTACCTCTGTCTTTTGTAGATACTTTTGTGGATGTGATTCATCTTCCTCATTTTCATAATAATATTGTTGTGTAAGTTTCTTACAATTGGCTATTTTATTTTTAATTTGCTTCTTCAACCAGCTGATAAAATTTTCTTTGTTTGTGGAAGAACTGTATTTGTCGATTAGTTCATCTATACTCACTCCTTGGTCAACCAAGTATCCCACATAATGATAGAGCTGTGTATCGTTGTACCATTCCTCGAAGATTTGAAAATAGCTCTTGATTATAGACCATGTTTTTTCAAGCCACTCAGCCTTTTCCTTATCCTTGAGCTGATTTATTTGCTTGAAATATTCATAAAAATAGCGGAAAGTTTGATGTTCATCGTCTCCAATTCTATTTGTCCACCAATCTTTGCTTTCCTGATTAATAGATTTAGTGCGTAGTGTACTTAGTGCAATTTCTTTGTCGGCTTCTCCTACGAGATTAAATCGGTCAAAGTTCTTGATAAGGTCAAAGATAAAGTCGATTCTTGTAGACTTGTTGTAATTGTTACTCTGAATGAATAACCAAAACTTGTCATTCTGCAACGTATATTCAATTTGGTCCCATTCTGTGGCGATTTCAATTTGTTGAAGCCTGACATGCAACTCGTTATGACTAGAGAAATTGCTACTGTTAAGCATCAAAGCCTTGATAAGTTCGGCATTCGTCAGTGAAATCTGTCCTACATTTAATCGGGTAAACACATTAATTGGATTCTGTTCCTCGGTCTCATACCAGATAAACTGTACCTGTTCTATTAATGTATGCAGCAAATCGTCAAGTTTGACTTGGGGATGTGATGACACCCAATCTTCAATCGTTTTTCTGGTTTCTAATATATGGAAAAAGTCTATATTCTCTTTTGCATCCTCATCGTTCTTTTTCATTATGTTTTTTAAAAACTCCTCGGAGCCAATTCTGGTCTTATATGAAATGGCATAGTTATCGAATTTATCTTTGTTATCACCATATAGTTTTGATTTCAGATAGGAAAGGAGTATATGTATGGTTGTGAGGCGTTGTTGACCATCAATGACTTCCCATTCTATCTCTGCATTATCAAAAAACTTTGCTATTTTATCTAATTCCTCTTCCTCTTTGATTCTTGCCAGAATATCCTTAGGAAATTTATAATTCTTCTTTACAACAAGAGGCTGAATACAATAGATTCGATTTTCACCAGCTTTTTTATTGCTTTCTGCTTTTCGCAGTTCCTCTATTCTCATCATGAATTCTAGAATATCTTCTAACAAATCCTTGACTTGTTGTTTGGTCCAGCGATATCCACGTTGGTAATCAGGAATGGAGAATCCTTTGGGTAATTCATTCACGGATTTCAGTATTATGCTATTATTCGCCATATTTTATATGTGTATTACTAAAAGAACTGCTATTCTACCTTTTTATTGTCCGTGTCAGGTAGTTGAATGCCTCTCCTGGCTTTGACCACAGTGGGTAGGTTAATCATATAGATTTCAGAATGGGTAGAGCTGGACAGGCCTGAGATTCATATCTTGTCTTTATAACTAAGAATCATTGTGCAAAAAGCATCTGCAAGACAATAAATGTCTGTAACTTTGTCCTCTGTAGACATAACGGTATTCTTTTTTGATTTTGTTATTTTGGTTGATACAAAAATATGAAAAATACCACTATTTGCCTAATAATTAGACATCTAAAATTCATCAGAATAATATTAAGATGTTTGTTTATTGTAATTTTCAAATATAGGAAAATCCTCCGAACACTCGTGAAAGTTATGGCTTTTTTAATATATTTAGCAAGGAAAGACCAATATTGCTCAAAACGGATTTAATGCGATACTTTATTGTAGTGCTATCGCCTTAAATGAGTATATCCCCTACATAGGTTCCATCGTAGCCAAACCCTCCCTATTGTCAATACCATGATGGAGGATGCTTGATCGATTCTGAGAAGTAGAATAGACCTTTGTGCCATTATTCTTCAGTGCATTAACAGTGCATCGATTTAGGTACTTGCCTTGTTTTTCTGTTGAAATATAGGCTACTTTCGGATTAACATGCTTGATAATGGTTGAATCCAAATTGTGTTTGCTGCCGTGATGTGGTACTTTAATCCAACTTACACCCTTAAAATAATTTATTAAATTTTGTGGTACATGATTGAAGGCATCTCGCCCCGCATCACCAGTAAAGAGATATTTTTCCCCTTCTTTAGGTTTAAATAAAAATACGATGCTACTCTGATTATGGGCGGACGCATCATCTTTTGCACTATCAAGAGTTTTGCTCAATGTATTTTCATCATGAGCAATTTTAGTGATTAAATGCTATATATTGGCGCCTTTTGATCGTATTTATATCCCCGTTGGCCGCGAGGGTTAAACTTTGACACAAATCCCTCTAAACCAAACAACTGGAACATAAGAAGTTTATTAAATGAAAAAGGGGATTCCATTATGGAATCCCTCTAAATCTGTGCTTAGTGATCCGCTTGGGGCGTTGCAATCTGTGATATGTTATTATCTATCAGTATTTATCGCTACATAATGAGCAATAAAAACGATGTATCACACTGTAACACGGTATCATGGATCAAATGACGATAGTTATTATCGGACGGTAAGTCGTTATCAATCTTGTAAAGAACAAATGCTATCATAGTGGATTGCGGGAAATCTAATGAAGACCTCGAACTTTACCTCTAAATAGCAAGGCAAAGGTAAGCATTACATGCCATAGCGCAAAATGATTTGATAGTAATGTCTAATTCGCCGAATAAAATAACGCCAATAAATTTAGTGCCTAACTTGGTATTAGTATGTTATCGTCGAAAACGTTTCTCAATCAACTTTTTTTTTGTATTTGTCTATCTATTCTTCCATTAAAAGCATGGATTTTGTTTATGTAGGTTGAAAATGCCCGACTCAAAACAAAATAGATCTCGTTGTCAGATGATTTACCTCTTTTCTGATGTAATTCACTAAAAAGTTATTAACTTTGCACCAAAAGTAATGAATATGGCATTAGACAATAACTTGAATAGGCTAAAAGTTGCCTTATGTGAAAATGGGAAAACAAGCAAATGGTTAGCAGACCAGCTAGGAGTTAATCCTGCTACTGTGTCTAAATGGTGTACGAATAAAATTCAACCAGATTTACATACCTTAGATAAGGTGGCAGAAATGTTGGGTGTTGACATCACGGAACTGCTGAACAGTAGAAATAAAAGGGGCTAGACAATTCAATTCTTAGGTTTTGGATAGCTGATTTCTCTATTGTATAACTTCCGATAATAAACATTATAAGGAATATGTTATGGTAAACAAAAAGGCATTAACTGAAGAGGACATAAAGCTGCAGTTTATCACACCTGCGATAAATAGAGCTGGATGGGAAAACCATCTTATTAAAATGGAGTATTCCTTTACCGCTGGTAGAGTTATATTTGTTGGCGATGTCCATGACAGAAAAGCTAAAAAGCGAGCTGATTATGTCTTGTTAGATAGAAACGACTACCCTCTAGCAATTGTTGAAGCGAAAGACAACAACAAACCTATTGGTGGAGGTATGCAGCAGGCTATTGAGTACGCTGAAATGCTTGATATAAAATTTGCATATAGTTCAAATGGTGATGCATTCTTGGAACATGATTTTCTGACCGGTAAAGAAAGGGAAATAGCTCTGACGGACTTTCCTACACCTAATGAACTTCGTAATCGTCTAAATGAAGTTGTAAAGTTGGCTCCCTCACAACAGTCTATCGTAGAGATTCCTTATTATTCAGATGCTTATTCATACGAGCCTCGTTACTACCAAAGAATTGCAATCAACAGAACAATTGAAGCAATAGCAAAGGGAAGACAACGAATTCTTATTGTTATGGCTACTGGTACGGGTAAGACATATACTGCTTTTCAAATAATACACAGGCTTCGTAAATCTGGTCAAAAGAAGAAAATTCTCTATCTTGCCGATAGAAACATATTGATTGACCAAACCATGAATCAAGACTTCAAGCCTTTCAAGAAGTTCATGACTAAAGTACAGGATGGTGAAATAGATTCTGCATTTGAAGTATATATGGCATTATATCATCAACTGGTTGGTAAGGAGGGCGCACCAGATCCATTCTTACAAGTACAGCCCACATTCTTCGATCTCATCATTGTAGATGAGTGTCATCGAGGAAGTGCGAAGGATGATTCCGCATGGAGGAAAGTGCTTGAATATTTTAGCACAGCAACACAGATTGGTCTTACCGCAACTCCTAAAGCTACAGAAGGAGCTAATAATTTGGATTATTTCAATGACAATGGCGATGATAAACCTATCTATACATATTCTCTATTACAGGGTATAGAAGATGGCTTTCTTGCTCCTTATCGTGTCACCAATTGCTTTATCAATCTTGATTTACAAGGGTTCACACCAGAGGAAGACGAGGTGGATATATATAACAGACCGATTGAACAGAGATTCTTCCAACAAAAAGATTATGGTCGCGACATATCATTTGTAAAGAGAAGAGTTATTGTTGCACACAGAATCACTAAGATGTTGCACGATATAGGAAGAATGACAAAAACAATCGTTTTCTGTTCGGATATTGATGAGGCAGAGGCAATGAGAAGTCTTTTAGTGTCGATGAACGCTGATTTGTGTCAAAAAGACAGCCGATATGTGATGCGAATAACAGGAGACGAAAACATTGGGAAAAAGCAACTTGATAACTTTATAGATGTAGACCAACCATATCCTACAATTGTAACGACATCTGAACTACTTGCTACGGGAGTTGACTGTAAAACTTGTGGTTTGATAGTGCTTGATAAAGAAATAGGCTCAATGACTGAGTTTAAACAAATTATCGGTCGTGGAACACGATTGCGCACAGACAAAGGCAAATGGCATTTGGATATTTTAGACTTCCGTAATGCGACTAAGAAATTTAAAGACCCTGACTTTGATGGTGATCCAGTGCCTCCAAAATCAAATCCAAGACCTTATGGGCCACCACCAGAGTCAAGAAATAGTGTTGTCAATGACCCTCCAGAACCTTACCATAAGTATATTGTCGATGGGCAAAATGTCAGTATTGAAACTGAAATGGTATCTGTTTTAGGTGAAGACGGAAAGACTCTGCGTACAGAATCTGTAAAGTCCTTTACCAAAAAACAAATATGTCGAAGATATAAAACACTTGATGAGTTTGTTAAGAATTGGACAGAAGCCGAACGCAAAGAGGCTATTGTCAATGAACTAAAAGAGTTGAGTGTGCTTGTTGATGCTGTAAGAGCCAAGAATCCTGCTCTTGCTGGTGCTGACATATTTGATATTATATGCCATGTTGCCTTTGACCAACCAGCATTGACAAGAAGAGAACGAGCTGAAAATGTAAAGAAGCGCAATTACTTTGCCAAGTACGAAGGTAAGGCAAGACAAGTACTTGAAGCTCTTCTTGAAAAATATGCAGAGAATGGAATTATGGATTTTGAGGACGTTAATGTACTCGACCATTCACCATTTGATACAATAGGAAAGCCACAAAAGATAGTCAAACTATTTGGTGGTGTAGCCAACTTTGAAAAGGCTCTAAGAGAACTTGAATCAGAAATTTATAAAGCAGTAGCATAATATGGCAGTAAACAATATAGTAAAGCGAATTCAGAACATAATGCGCCAAGATGCAGGTGTTAATGGAGATGCACAGAGAATTGAGCAGATGACTTGGATGTTCTTCTTGAAGGTATATGATACACAAGAAGAAACATGGGAATACAAGGCGCAACGTGAACATACGGATTACAAATCAATAATCCCAGAAGAATTGCGTTGGAGAAATTGGTCTGTTGATGAAAAAGATGGTGAAGCTCTTACTGGAGATGCATTACTATCATTGGTAAATGATCAATTGTTTCCTGCTCTCAAAAGCATAGAAGTAACAAGAGATATGCCTCGTTCTAAATCGATTGTAAAAGATGTATTTGAAGACATCAACCAATATATGAAGAACGGAACTTTGTTACGTCAAGTAATCAATGTTATCAATGAGATAGAATTTGACGATGCACAAGATAGACACCTATTTGGTGATATATATGAGGGTATTCTAAAAGACTTACAGTCGGCAGGTAATGCTGGTGAGTTCTATACTCCACGTGCTTTGACAGATTTTATCGTTGAAATGTTGCATCCGCAATTGGGCGAAACATTTGGCGATTTCACTTCTGGTACTGGTGGATTCTTGACGTCTGCATTGAAGTATCTTTCTCCTCAGATCAAGACTGTAGAAGATGGTGAAAAATATCAGTCATCGGTTCTCGGTCAGGAATGGAAGCCACTTCCTTATCTACTTTCCATTACTAATCTATTGATTCACGATATAGATGCACCAAATATTCATCATTGCGATTCTCTTGGTACAAAGGTAAGTGACTTTAAGCCAAAAGATAAGGTTGATGTAATTGGTATGAACCCTCCTTATGGCGGTAGTACAGATGCAAGTGCCAAAAGTAATTTCCCTATGGAAATGCGAAGCAGTGAAACAGCCGATTTGTTTATGGTACTCATTATGTATCGTTTAAAAGCACATGGTCGTGCTGGCGTTATTGTTCCAGATGGATTCCTATTTGGAGTTGATGGTGCTAAGCTGGCCATCAAGACTAAATTGCTAAAGGATTTCAATCTGCATACAATCGTCAGACTGCCAGGAAGTATATTCTCTCCTTATACTTCCATAGCAACAAACATTCTCTTCTTTGACAACGAGAAAGCCGAAGGAGCGCAAGAAGGATTTGCCACAAACGAAACTTGGTTTTATCGCCTTGATATGCCAGAAGGCTATAAACACTTCTCAAAAACAAAGCCAATGAAGATAGAGCACTGTGATCCACTTAAGGAATGGTGGACTAATCGTGCGGAAATCATTTCAGAAGATGGCGATGAGAAGAGTAAAAAGTTTACTGCTCAGCAACTTATTGATTTAGACTGCAACTTCGACCAATGTAAATTTCCAAAAGATGAAGAAGAAGTTCTTCCCCCAGCAGAATTGTTGGCGGACTATTTCAAGAAAAGAAAAGCTCTTGACTATGAGATAGACAAAACGCTATCTGAGATTCAGCGTATCTTAGGTATAGATGTTCAGAGTGAATAAAATTAGATAGAATAAAATGGTACACGTGCCTACCAAATTGAAAAAACAAGAATGAAAGACTTAACAATATCAGATATTGACCGTCAAAACACCTTAAACAACAGGTTTGCCGTTGAAGCTATCCAAAAGGAGATAGATTTTGAAGGTATGCTTTTTGAAGGAGAATACCGTTATACTAAAAAAATGGTAGCGGATTTTTTTGGTATTGATACTTCAACAATAGATAGATATTTATCTGTAAATGGAGAGGAATTAAAGCATAACGGATATGTTTTAAGTAAGGGTAAACAACTGAAAGAATTTAAGTTGCAATTTGCTCACCTTATTAATGAGGCGAGCAAAACCACTCAGCTTGGCTTATTCAATTTCCGTTCATTCTTAAACCTTGGAATGCTCCTGACAGAGAGTGAAACAGCAAAGCAATTACGAAGTAGAATACTCGATATTGTGATTGCAACGATTAACGAGCGTTCCGGAGGTGGTACGAAATACATCAATAGAAGAGATACAAATTATCTGCCTGCTGCGGTTACGGAAGAAAACTATCGTAAGAATCTAACCTCTGCAATAAATACTTGTGTCTCTGGGCATAAGACAATGAAGTATGCTCAAATTACAGACTATATTTATAAAGCTGTATTTAAAGAGAATGCTAAAGAGTATCGTGAAATACTAAAGTTAGGGGATAAAGATAATGTTAGGCATACGCTTTATGCCGAAGTGTTGCTTGTAATATCTTCTTTTGAAAATGGAGTTGCAGCAGAGATTGAACAGATTTACAAAAGTAATGGCAATATCCTGTTGTCTATCTCAGAGGTTGAATCAATCGTACAACGATTAGCTGAGCATCCAATGCAAAAACCATATTTATATGAAGCTCGCTCAAAGATGGCTTCTCGTGATCTGAGTTTCAGAGAAGCTTATCATGGCAATATTGCAGAATATCTTCGTGCCGTGTCACCTGAGGAATTTGAAAGGTTCATCGGTAATCAGTCTTTGGATTTCGATAAAATACTTGAAGACAATCAAGATGTATTGAAACGTTTAAAACAGGCTGATGATGAATGATGAAATATTATATATATCATTCGAGGAGGTAATGGACGTTTACAAGAAAACTATAGATAATAGCGGCGGTGGATTTGCAGGAATAAGAGACGAAGGTGGCATTCATTCTGTAATCGAATTTATGCAGGATGATTTGTATTATCCAACATTTGTAAGCAAACTTACCTACCTCGTTTTTGGGTTCTGTTCGGGTCATTATTTTAATGATGGGAATAAACGCATAGCGTTGACATTAGGTGCTTACTTCTTACATAAGAATAAGTACTATTGGGCTGCATGTTCATTCATGCGACAAGTGGAAGCTATAGTTTATCATGTGGCAGCATCCCATATTGACAAAGAGCTTCTTGAACGAATTATGCAATGTGTGGTTGATGGTTCAGATTACGATGAAGCACTAAAGATTGATATTGCTAACGCAATGAGTCAAGGCGAGTTAGGTATTAACGAAGAAGATTAGAGATTATGAACGGTAAACAATTAAAGAATAGTATATTACAATGGGCAATCCAAGGAAAGCTCGTACCACAAGACCCGAATGATGAACCAGCTTCCGTATTGCTGGAGCGCATTCGTACAGAGAAGGAGCGTTTGATTAAGGAGAAGAAAATCAAGCGTTCTAAGAATGAATCAATTATCTACCGTGGTGAAGACAATTCTTATTATGAGAAGTTTGCCGATGGTACGGTGAAATGTATTGATGATGAGATACCGTTTGAGATACCAGAGGGTTGGGAATGGGAAAGATGGGGTAATGTTTCATATTCAATACAATATGGCTATAATGCCCCAGCAAAACCTACAGGTGATATTCTAATGGTACGTATTAGCGATATTCAAAATAATCAAGTAGTTTGGGATGGAGTTCCTTATTGTGATATAGAAGAAAAAGAAATTCCTACATATCTTCTTCGAGATAATGACATTTTGTTTGCACGAACTGGCGGAACGGTTGGAAAATCCTTCTTGGTTAAGCAAGTGCCAGAAAGATCCATTTATGCAGGTTACTTGATAAGAACACAGTATAACACCTCAAATTTATGTCCAGAGTATTTAAAGGCTTTTATGGAGAGCCAACTATATTGGGAGCAATTAAAAAAAGGAACAATCGCCACAGCTCAGCCAAATTGTAATGGTCAAACTTTAGGTGGAATGTTATTGCCAATACCACCATTTGCAGAGCAAAGACATATAACTGAAAAATTAACACTTCTTACGCCAATACTGCAAAAATATAGTGTCTCACAAGATTCGTTAGATTATTTGAATGATGAATTAAACAACAAACTAAAGAAATCAATATTACAAGAAGCAATACAGGGCAAACTTGTTCCACAAGATCCGAATGACGAGCCAGCATCTGTATTGCTTGAGCGCATTCGTGCCGAGAGAGAGCGTTTGATTAAAGAGAAGAAAATCAAGCGAGATAAGAACGAATCTATCATCTACAAAGGTGATGATAACTCGTATTATGAGAGGATTGGAATTCAAGACATTGCTCTTGACGTTGAAACAAACTATCCAAACAATTGGCTTCTAACACGTTTGAAAGATGTATGCCAACTTATAGATGGTAAGAAATTAACAGGAAGCCATATCTGTTTAGATGCAATATATTTGAGAGGCAAAAGTGAAGGCGCTTATTTGAATCAAGGACGTTTTGTTCATACAGGCGATAACATTATATTGGTAGATGGTGAGAACTCAGGTGAGGTATTCAATGTACCATGTGATGGCTATATGGGAAGCACTTTTAAACAGCTCTGGATTTGTTCTGAGTTGCATCTGCCTTATATTTTGTACATTATCCAATTTTACAAAGACCTCTTACGTAACTCTAAAAAAGGTGCAGCTATTCCGCACCTTAATAGAGACGTCTTTAATAATATAATTCTTGGCATACCACCTATAAATGAGCAAATTAAGATTGTGTCTAAGGTGAATGGATTATTTGAAATGTGCAGATAATTCTTTGATTCTATCCACTATTCTTCGCTGTTCAACGAGCGGTGGAAGTGGGTAGAGCCAATTTTCAATATGAGCATTATTTATTGAGGGAGAGTTATCTCCTTTCATAAATTGATTGAGTCCATCGATGACATAACTTGACAACATTAGGTAGAATACATATTGTGGGTACAAATATTCATTTGGCGTTATGACATAGAAGCCTGTACTGGCAATGGATTTTGAATGCGTAGCATCAACTAATGCGATATTTACTTGAGTTCGGGATAAGAAAAGTAGTAAAAAGGTATTTAAGAAATTGGCTATCACAAGATATTTGTGTAAATTTATAGTTGAAAATCAAAAAGATACAACAAATAAAATGATGATAGCCGAAG
>Ga0183100_1000425_pt1 | contig 35660 bp, 29 predicted proteins | sample Biomet2_FD_127789 | JGI IMG/M metagenome (GOLD analysis project Ga0183100, IMG submission 127789) | Microbial communities from bioreactor (seeded with anoxic lake sediment) at LBNL, California, USA - Biofuel metagenome 2 | ecosystem: Engineered > Bioreactor > Anaerobic > Unclassified ... | reverse complement strand
ACCCACGGCCAGGATCAAGTTACGAATGCAAGCCAAGGGCGATGTCGACGATCAACTTGACGGCGGCATCGGGGCCTTCGTTGAGGAGTTTGCCGACCATGGCGCTGCCGACGACGATGGCGTCGGCGTGGGCGGAGACGCCTTTGGCCATTTCGGGGGTGGAGATGCCGAAACCGGCGGCGATGGGGAGACGGCAGGCTTTTTTGGCGTTTTCGAGTTCGGCGGCGAGTTCGGGGGGGAGTGAACTGCGGACGCCGGTGACGCCGCGGACGGTGATGCAGTAGACGAATCCGTTGCAACCGGCGGCGATTTTGGCGGCGCGTTCCGGGGAGGTGGCGGGGGAGACGAGCGGAATGAAGGAGATTCCGTACTTCTCGCACATCGGCATGATTTCGCCGCGCTCTTCGAGGGGGAGATCGACGACGAGGACGCCGTCGACTCCGGCGGCCTTGAGGTCGGCGCCGAGCTTGTCGAGCCCGTGGTTGAAGAGGACGTTGAAGTAGGAGAACAGAACCAGGGGCGTCTCCGGATGTTTGGCGCGGAGCCGGGCGGCGATGGCGAGGATGTCGACGAGTTTGGTTCCGGCGGCGAGGGCGACCTGGCCGGCTTTCTGGATGACCGGGCCGTCGGCCATGGGGTCGGAGAACGGCACGCCGAGTTCGATCATGTCGGCGCCGGATTCGATGAGACGGTCGATCAGGGTCTCGCTTTCGGCGGGAGTCGGACAGCCGACGGTGGCGTAGACGATCAGCGCGGCACGCTTTTCGGCGCGGCAGCGGTCGAAACAACGGTTGATTCGCGTATCCATGATAATCACTTCTCCTGATTCTTCTTATACTTGGCAATGTTGTCCATGTCTTTGTCGCCGCGGCCGGAGAGACAGACGATGATCGACTCCTCCGGCGAGTAACGTTTGGCGTTTTTCAGCGCCTGGGCGATGGCATGACTGGATTCCAGAGCGGGGATGATGCCTTCCATTTTCGACAGCGTGTCGAAGGCGGCGATGGCTTCGTCGTCGTTGATGACGGTGTATTCCACCCGGCCGAGGTCGGCGAGATAGCTGTGCTCGGGGCCGACGCCGGGGTAGTCGAGACCGGCCGAAACCGAGTAGGCTTCGATGATCTGGCCATCGTCGGTCTGGAGGAGATAGGTTTTGCAGCCGTGGAGGACGCCGACGCGGCCGCCGTTGATGCTGGCGGCGTGTTCGCCGGTTTCGACGCCTTTGCCGCCCGCTTCGACGCCGGTGAGCTTGACCGCTTTGTCATCGAGAAAGGCCGAGAAGATGCCCATGGCGTTGCTGCCGCCGCCGACGCAGGCGAGGACTTCCGCCGGGAGCTTGCCGGTCTTGTCGAGGATCTGGCGGCGGCTCTCGGTGCCGATGACCGACTGGAAGTCGCGGACCATCGCCGGATACGGGTGCGGCCCGGCCACCGTGCCGATCACGTAAAAGGTGTTTTCGGCGGTGGCGACCCAATTGCGGATCGCCTCGTTCATCGCGTCTTTGAGCGTGGCGGAACCGGATTCGACCGGGATCACCCGTGCGCCGAGGGTTTTCATGCGCTCGACGTTGGGGGCCTGCCGGGCGATGTCGACGGCGCCCATGAAGACGTCGCACTCCATGCCGAAGAGGGCGGCGACGGTGGCGGTGCCGACGCCGTGCATCCCGGCTCCGGTTTCGGCGATCAGGCGGGTCTTGCCCATCCGCCGCGCCAGCAGGGCCTGGCCGATGGTGTTGTTGACCTTGTGCGCGCCGGTGTGGTTCAAATCCTCGCGCTTGAGGTAGATGCGCGCGCCGCCGAGCGATTCGGAGAGGCGCTTCGCGTAGTAGAGCGGCGACTCGCGGCCGACGTAATCGGCGAGGAGGGCGCGATATTCCGCGAGGAATTCCGGGTCTTCCTTGGCCTTCAGGTATTCGCGTTCGAGTTCGATCAGCGTCGGCATCAGCGTTTCCGCGATGTACTGCCCGCCATAGATACCAAAATGAGTGTTCATTTTCCGGCTTCCTTCATAAACCGCATGAGTTTTTCTTTTGACTTGATTCCGGGAGCGGCTTCGACGCCGCCCGAGACATCGACGCCCCAGGGCTTCACCTGACGGATCGCCTCGGCGACGTTGTCCGGGGTCAGCCCCCCGGCCAGCAGGATCTCGTATTTCTTCGCCGCTTCGGCGGCGAGACTCCAATCACAGCAGACGCCGGAGCCTCCGGCGGCGGAATCGACCACAAAGTGCTCCACCTGGTAGGATTCCATCGTTCCGGCGTCGCGTTCGAGGTGAAGCGCCTTCCAGCTCCCCTCCCCTCGTACAACTTCCGGCGGCTCGGAGCCGTGGAACTGCACGATGTCGAACACCTTGCGAATCCCGGCAAGCTCTTCATCAGAGGGGTTGACGACCACCGCCACGCGCCGGACATGCTCCGGCAGATGTTCGGTGAGGCCGCGCCATCGGTCGGGCGGGACGAAGCGTTTCGACGCGGGCGCCAGCACGAAGCCGAGGTAATCCGCGCCGAGTTCGACGGCGAGCTCGACATCTTCGCGGCGGGTGAGGCCGCAGATTTTCACTTTGACAGGAGTTCGCACAGCTTCCTCCCGGGGTGTTCGGCGCGCATCAGGGTTTCTCCGATCAGAAACGCTTTCGCTCCAAGTTCTTCCAATTTCCGCAGATCCTCCGCCGACTTGATCGCGCTCTCGGCGACGGCGATTTTGCCTTCCGGAATCCGCCGGATCAGTTCGCCCGCCAGTTCGAGGCTGGTGTCGAAGGTGGAGAGGTTGCGCGCATTGACGCCGATGAGTTCGCCGCCGTTGTCGAGCAGCATCGCAAGTTCTTCCGCCGTATGCGCTTCGCAGAGCACGGCGAGATTCAGCGAACGGGCGAACTTGTGGAGACAGCGGAACTGTACCGGAGTCAGCATCGCGGCGATGAGCAGAACCGCGTCCGCGCCCCAGACCCGCGCCTCCAGAATCTGGTATTCGTCATAGATGAAGTCCTTGCGGAGCAGCGGGATGTCAACCGCCTTGCGCGCCCGGCGCAGGTTCGACTCCGAACCGAGGAAGAAGTTCTTCTCGGTCAGCACCGAGAGCGCGGCGGCTCCGGCGGCTTCCAGTTCGGGAGCGACGGTTTCGATGTCGATCACCTCGCGGATCACCCCTTTCGAGGGCGAGGCCGACTTGAGTTCGGCGATCACCCGCGCGCCGGGCCGCCGGAGGGAGCCGACGAAATCCCGCGTGGGCGGGAGCTCGGCCAGCTGCGCTTCGAGCATGACCGAGGGAATACGCTTCCTGGTCTCTTCCAGCTCGATGCGGCTGCGGTTGACGATGGTTTCAAGCACTTTTTCCATTGCTCGCCTCGATCAGTCGTTCCAGTTTGTTCAATGCCGCACCGGAGTCGATCGACTCTTCGGCGCAGCGGATTCCCTCGAGCAGCGTCGGCGCGCCGCCCGCGACGTAGATGGTCGCCCCGGCGTTGAGCAGGACCGACGCCCGCGCGCCGCCGCGACGGGAGCCGTCGAGCACCGAGCGCAGGATCACCGCGTTTTCGGCGGGAGTTCCCCCGGCGATCTCCGCCGGGTCGTAGCACTCGCCGATGAGGAGTTCGGGCAGCAGCTCGCCGGTGCGGATTTCGCCGTCCTTGAGCTCGGTCACCCGGGTCGGGCCGCAGCAGCTGATTTCGTCGATGCCCTCCATGCCGTGGACGACCATGGCGCGGCGGACGCCGAGCTCATGGAGCGTCCCGGCGAAGAGTTCGGTGAGTTCCGGCGAGTAGACGCCGAGCACGATCGCCTTCGCCCCGGCCGGGTTGCAGAGCGGCCCGAGCATGTTGAAGATGGTGCGGATTTTAAGTTCGCGCCGGATCACCGCCACATTGGCCAGCATCGGGTGCAGTTTGGCGGCGAAGAGGAACCCGATGCCGATCTCCGCAATCGCGTTTTCGATTACCGGAACCGGCGCGTCGAGGTTGTAGCCAAGCGCGGCGAGCACGTCGGCAGAACCGCAGCGGCTCGACGCCGCCCGGTTGCCGTGCTTGGCCACGGTGACGCCCGCGCCCGCCGCGACGAACGCGCTGGCGGTCGAGATGTTGAAGCTGTTGGAGCCGTCGCCGCCGGTGCCGACCACGTCGACCACGTCGCGCTGGCCGCAGTCGATGAAGGCGGCGGAGCGGCGGAGCATCCGGGCCGCGCCGACCAGTTCGGGGCGGGTGACGCCCTTCATCCGCAACGCGGCGAGAAACGCGCCGATCTGCGAATGGGCGACCTCTCCGCCGGTGATGATCCGGAAGGCGTCTTCCATCTCGTTCGGCGTCAGGTCTTCATGGGCGAAGAGTTTGTTGAGGTAGGCGGTCAGCATCGTTCACCTCCGCGAGCGTCGGTGTTCGGCGACCAGCGTCAGGAAGTTGGCGAGCTGCCGCTTCCCGGTGGTGGTCAGGATCGATTCCGGGTGGTACTGGATGCCCTCGACGGGCAATTCGCGGTGACGGAGCCCCATCACCTCGCCGTCCTCGCTGCGGGCGGTGATTTCCAGTTCCGGCGGCAGCGTGTCGGCGGCCAGCGCCAGCGAGTGGTAGCGGACCACCTTGATCGTGGCCGGGAGCCCGACGAAGAGCCCCTTGCCGTCGTGGGTGACTTCGGAGATCTTGCCGTGCATGATCCGCGAAGCGTTGCCGAGCGTCATGCCGAACGCCTCGCCGATCGCCTGGTGGCCGAGGCAGACGCCGAGGAGCGGAATCCCTTCGGCGACAACCCGTTTAACCAGCTCCGGCATGATTCCGGCATCGGCCGGGCGGCCCGGTCCGGGCGAAAGGACGATCGCCTCGGGACGCATCGCGATCGCCTCGTCGACGGTGATCGCGTCGTTGCGGCGGACCTCGACCTCCTGCCCGAGCTGCTGGAAGTACTGGACGAGATTATAGGTGAACGAATCGAAATTGTCAATCATGAGAATCATGGGCGTACCTCTCACAGTTCCAAATTGGCGGCGGCGAGCCGGATCGATTTCAGCATGGCGGCCGCCTTGTTGCAGGTTTCCTGATACTCGGTCGCAGGGTCCGAGTCGTAGACGATCCCGGCCCCGGCCTGGACCGCCATCTTCTTGCCGTCGAGGAAGATCGTGCGGATGGTGATGGCCAGGTCCATATTGCCGGTGTAGCTGAAGTAGCCCGCCGCGCCGCCGTACATGCCGCGCGGTTCCGGCTCGAGTTCGTGGATGATCTCCATCGCACGGATCTTCGGCGCTCCGGAGAGCGTCCCCGCCGGGAACGTCGCCCGAACCACGTCGAAGGCGTCGCAATCCGGCTTCGGCAGCGCTTCGACCGTCGAAACCAGGTGCATCACGTGCGAATAACGCTCGACCGTCATGAAGTCCTTGACCTGAACGCTGCCGGAAATGGCGATGCGGCCGAGGTCGTTGCGGGCGAGATCGACCAGCATCAGGTGTTCGGCGCGCTCCTTCTCGTCGCGGAGCAGCTCGTCGGCCATCACAATGTCCTCGGCGTGCGTCTTGCCGCGCGGCCGGGTTCCGGCGATCGGGCGGAGGACGGCGGTGCCGTCGATGAGCTTGCAGAGCGTTTCAGGAGATGAGCTGATCAAAATGCGCTCGCCGAGCTTGAGGTAAAAAGTGTAGGGCGAAGGATTGACCAGCCGCAGCGCGCGGTAGAGCTGAATCGGCGGAATGTTGTTCTCCGCGGTGAATTTCTGGGAGGGGACGACCTGAATGATGTCGCCGTTGTAGATGTACTTGCGCGCCTTCTGCACCATGTCCATATAGACTTCGCGGCCGCAGTTGGAGACCAGTTCCGGCGGTTCCGCCGCGGTGGACTTCTCGATCGCCAGCGGGCGGGCGAGGCGTTCGGCGATCGCGCCAATCCGCTTGCAGGCGTAGTCGTAAGCTGCGCGCAGGGAAGCGAACTCTTCCGGCCGGACGCAGACGCTCAGCATCATGGTATGTTTGACGGTGTCGAAGATGATCATTTCATCGGTGATCATCATCGCGGTGAGCGGCCCTTCGAGGCCCGGCTTCGGCGCGGGGAGCCGTTCGAACTCGCCCACCGTCTCGTAACCGATGTAGCCGACCGCGCCGCCGAAAAGCGGCGGGAGCCCCGGCACCTGCGCCGCCTTGATTCCGGCGAGCAGTCCGCGAAGCGCCATGAACGGTCCCTCCGGGGCGTCGAGTTCGCGCTTACCCTTCGCGTCGGCGTAGTACGCCTTGCCGTCCTCGACGGTGAAGACGCCGCGCGGATTGAGGCCGAGGAACGAATAGCGGCCGAACCGCTCGCCCGCCTCGACGCTTTCGAGGAGGAAGACGTTTTCGTCATCCGCCAGCCGCGCCAGCACTGAAACCGGGGTTTCGAGGTCGGCGATCAGCTTTTTGACCACGGGAACGAGATTGGCTCCCTTCGACAGCTCTCTGAATTCTTCGAAAGTCTGCATGATTTTCTCCGTTTTATTTTAATTCGATGGAAAATTGACACAAAAAAAGCGGGTTCTTACCGAATTGGCAGAAACCCGCTATTACCGAAATTGTTTTTCTACTGAAACGCCGGACCGGACCGTCTTCTTCCCTGAATCCCGATTCGATTCCCGACCGACTCAACGCGCAACAATACTGGCCATAGCGGGCTTTCGCCACTGCCATCGCCAACCCTTGACGAGCTTGTTGCACCGGTTGTCCAAGATAAAACTCCAAAAGTTTTCGTTTCAATTATCTTGAATATAACGGTCCGGGCGCATTTTGTCAACCCCCATGCCTGAACTTTTTTTGAAAATCATGCAGAACCGCGTCTGGACGCGGTTGCCAAAAGTAACGTCGATGAATTTTTGTTCTGCCGCAAAGCCGGTTCTTCAATGCTCCCGAAGCGGCTTTACCCTCAGCGGTAAAGCCCGAGGGGCGGTGGAGAAGCGGTAAAACGGCGGACAAAAAGGCGCGACGGGACTTTTGGCAACCGCGTCTCTGGAATGGATCAGCGACCGGTGAGTTTTTGAAAATTTTCCGTGATTTGAGTTGCACACGCCTGCAATTCCGCCGCGCGCCCGGCGGGGTCAATCCGGCCGTTTTCGAGGTAAAGATCGGGGAACGACTGAACCAGCGCGCCCAGCAATTCCCCCTTGCCGCCCCGGACGGCGACGCCGATCGAAGCGACATTTCTCAGATGCTCGTTGACCGCGAGCGCGTAGCCGTCCCGTTTCACTTTGGCGATTTCGGCGGCCATGCCCTCGACGGTGACGACCGTGAACTCCGTGCATTTCTCCAGCTTCTCCACCTCCGCGATCCGGCGGAACCAGTCGATGCCCTTCTCGGCGATGATGATTTTCCCGGCGGCGGTGGCGTGCAGCAGATGCAGCCAATCCTGTTTTTCCTGAAAAAACCATCGGCCCATCGACTCGACCAGAATGAGGCAGAGCTGCATCCCGTGGGATTCGGCCCCCAGAAACGTGGTATCTCCGTTCTTCCGAAACAGCTCCCGGATCGGCTCCTTCGCGGCCGCGACCAGATCGTGGTATGGGGGGAACATCCGATTCTGGAGGGCCAGGCAAGCCGGTCCCAGCACGTAGCGGCTGTTCTCGTCCTGGCGCAGATATCCGTGCGCATAAAGCGAACGCACGATATTGTGGGTCGTATGAGAATCCAACTCCATCCGCGCCGCAAGATCGACGTTCCGGACCGGCGTTTCCGATTCCGAAACCAGTTCGAGAATCTTCAACGCCCGATCGATCGATTGAATCAAGGTTCCCTTTGCCATTCCATCCGCCGTTCGAGTGTTGTTTTTCAGTTTTCTTAACATAGCATCCTTTTTTTTCAAGACAACTTCTTTATTTCCTATTGACATTTATTTTTTTTGTACTATAATTATGGATATAGAATATGGTATCCGATACAACAATATTGGACACTGATAAATTTCAACCCCATTCGAGGAGGCGTTATCATGAAAAAACACGTTGAGCGAACCTGTCCGAACCGGACAGTACCGGACAGTCCGTCAAAAACTCCGGAAACCGCATGGGAAAAATCAGGAGAGAACAGAACACATTTTACTCTTATTGAACTTCTGGTCGTAATCGCCATCATCGCCATTCTGGCCGCGATGTTGCTTCCTGCGCTCAATCAGGCCAGGGCACGCGCTCGTGCAACCAGCTGCATGAACAATCTCAAACAAAATGGAATCTATCTGACTCTTTATGCTCAAGATAATCGAGAGATGGTTCCTCTTCGCTGGGATGGCCGCCCGTGGTGTTCTTACATCAGCGGTTACACCAATTATTTTATCACCGGCAATTCTCTTGACCTGAACAAAGGCCGGAATATGCTGAACAACGGCACATTGCGTTGTCCGGCAATTGGTGCGGCCAAGGATGATTTTGATAACGCCTACTCCTCCAACATCTCCACACAAGACATGGACGGATTGCGTACGTCGACAGGAGACCCATCCGACACGTCTTCCTATGTTGTCATTATATTACATAAGCTACCGGCGCAAGAACGAATGTTGTCGGGAAAAGATGGTCGCCCGGTCGGATTCCGAATCTATCTGCTGGGAGAGTCACGACAAAATGCAAATGCATCCGCCTCCCCATTGCAATATGCAATCGGCTCCAGGACAAGTACCAGCGTCTCCCCTAACCTGCTCCACAACGGCCATCTCAATATGCTTCACGGCGATGGCGGTGTTCAGAATGCGGGACGTGCTCAACTGAAGCAAGTTTATGGTTTTAATCAAAAAGTTTTTATCAAGGAGGCCTTGATCAATGCGATATAGCAGTTTCATTATTTTTCTTGCATGGTGTACCGCGTTCACAACGTCAGCCGCCGAATTATCTTCGACAGGATACTTCACGCCGGAATGCCTGAAGACGTTTCCAGAGAATGAATTCCGTGCGGATATTGAAAGCGCCCTGAAACGCGCCGAAAAAAATGAACCGGCAATCGAAGCGCTTTGCGCCCAATTGCAAAAAGACGGCTCTCCACGTTTTAACGCCGTAAAGAAAAGGGCGAAAATCCTCAACGCATTACGCCAATACGCCTCCACCCGTTTCGCATCAGGTTCCAGTGAAATGTTGCTTTGCAGCTGGGCGACTCACAAAGAGATGCAAATGTTGCTTGACTATTTTGAGTCAGAGGCAAAATTGCAAACGGAGCTTCATACGCTTCCTGCGCCCCAAATATTTTCGGCCGTTTCCTTTGGAGCCAAAGGAAACGGGAGAGGAAACGACGGGCCAGCCATTCGCAAGGCAATTGATGCTGCGGCAGCTCTGGGAAAACCGGCAAAAGTGTTCCTTCCGGCAGGAACTTATCGAATCGAACCTGATCCCAATCTACCGGAGATCAAGGGCTGGATCAATCGCCTGAACAACCGTTCCACTTCTTGGAATATCGCGGTTTTGCAATTGGCACACCTGCGACTGGTAAATCCGAACCATATCACATTGGAAGGAGAACCGGGCACCAAACTGCTCTTCACAAATCCCGCGCTCTGCGGCATTCGTATTCTGGGCGGGTACCACACCACTCTGCGAAATCTCACCATCGATTACGAAACACTTCCTTTTACGCAGGGAGAAATCATCTCGGCGACATCGGATCGTTCTACAATTGAGGTGAAAATTGATCCCGGATTCCCGTTCCCCGATTCTCCTGACTTTCTTAACGCTCCTTCACGGCGAATTACGCCAATTGATCCGGCATCACGAAATTATCTTTGGGGAACATACCCGATTGGAAAAGTTGAGGCACTGGATGAACGTCGGTTTCGAATTCAAATCAAGACTTTTCGGGTCAAAGAAGAACGCATCAATCTGAATCCCGGCAATCTAGTCGTTATCACCGGACGTTATGATGCCGCCAAAGCCAATGCAGTCAACTCCATGCTTTCAAAGTTTGACGTGTATGAAAATATTGTGATTCACAGTTCCCCTTCCTGGGCATTCATGGAATTCAGCGAAGCTCCCATCCTTACAGGATGCCGGGTGGAAACGCCACAAAAAAGTTCCCGGGCGACATCAACCAATGGCGATGGACTGATGACTTTTGCCGCCCACGTCGGTCCCTATCTTGAGAACTGCCACTTTTCTTCAACAGAAGACGACGGAGTCAACCTGCAAGCTGCAACGACTGTAATAACCGCGGTATGCGACAATGGCCGTTATATGGAACCGAGAGGAGAAATGAGGGAACCCGGGGTTCTCGTTATCGACGGCAACAACGGCAAAATCAAAGCAGTGGCACGGATCATCGAGAATCATGGAAAACCGGAATTTTCACCGCCATTGCCCAATACGGTAATCTCCAGCGCCGACCTCAAACAGAAGATTCTTTCCATGAATGAACAACTTCAACAAAAAACCATGTATCAGAAAGAGAAAGTACTCAAACCAGATGTGATCATCAGCTTGGATCGAACCGCGGGGGGGACTTCTATCGTCAACTGTTCTTTCCAAAATATTCGAGGATTAGGCATTCAATTGAGCGCGCCAAGTGTCTGGGTGGAGAACTCTGTTTTCGACACGTTGACCAGTGCGGGTATCAGCGTGACGGCCCTCACTCCATGGGGGATGTACTACTCCACGCATAACAGTGCCATTTATAACTGCACCTTCCGCAACGCGGCAAAAGGTATTTTGCTTCAATACATTCGTCCTTATTCGGATAGTCCTGCGTTAACGCCGCGTTCCCTGACAGGCATCCTTATCGAAAACAATACCTTTGAACAGATACGGTGGGAAGCAATTCATCTTGAAAACTGTTCTGATATCTTGCTTCGCGGCAATCGAATTTCCCTTCCTCCGGGAAAAAAGCATCAGGCAATTTATCTCAATAATTGTCGTGATATTATTGCAGAAGGAAATACGCTCAATCCTTCCACAAACCGCCCGCTCTATCTCTTTGCGAATCCAGAAGACGAAAACAATTTTCGTGAAAATTTGAAAGAGAAACAATGAATCATCCTTTTTTAAGTGCGGGAAAGAGCCGGATCGAATTCTCTCCCGCCGACGGCTCCATCCAGGAATTCACCTTCAACGGGATCAGACTGACCAAACCCGCGTCCAAGGCATTTTTCCTGCGGCTATTGAATGCGCAAGGCGACCGGATTCGGATCGACTCGGGGGAATTCACCGATTTCCAGTGGGAATGTGCGGACGGCGCGCTGCACGAGTCCTGGAGCGGCGGAACGACTTGTCCCGGCCTCGCCGTGGAGATGACGGTCCGTTCCGGTGACGACGGATTTTTCCGCTTCCGTCCGGCGGTAAAGAACATTCCCGCCGACATGGAGCTGGAACTGGTCGACGCCCCCTGCCCCGTCGTTCCGGCGGACCGGGAACTGTTCTGGCCGTACTCCGAAGGCGTTTTGACCAATCGGGTCCGGAAGACGGAACGGAAGCCGGTGTCGATGGGGGGACCGGGCGAATCCAAGTTAGCCGTCTATCCCGGAGGCTGCCAAATGCAGTTTCTCGCCTCGTACAATACACAGGGAGGTCTCTACTTCGCCGCGGCGGACACCGCGCACACGCCGAAAACCATCGACCTCTTTTCCGACGGGGAAAACCGGGTCCGGCTGCAACTCGAAACCGCCTGCGGCGGAATCCCTTCCCGCGGGGAATACCGGACGCCGTTCGAATTCCTGCTCGGCGGATTCCACGGCGACTGGCAGACCGCCTGCGGCATCTACCGGCAATGGGTTTCGGCCGATCCCGGAATGAAGCGGAATTTCACGCTGCCGGACTGGCTCGACGACTCCCCCGTCGTGCTGATCTATCCGGTCCGGGGCGACGGACGGATTTTTGACACCCCCAACCGTCTTTTCCCTTACGAGGTGGCGCTGCCCCGGATTCTGGAGCTGGGAGAAAAGCTGGATTCCCGGATCATGCCGCTCCTGATGCGCTGGGACCACGGCGGCCCGTGGCAGCCACCCTGGTACTGGCCGCCGCTGGGCGGAGAGGAGATGCTGAAACACTTCATCGACGAACTCCACCGGCACGGACACCTCTTCGGTCTCTACGGGTCCGGAACCAGTTTCTCCCGGAAGAGTCTCTGCAGCGATTATTCGCAGGAGGAGAGATTTCAAAAAGAGAATCTGCTGACCCACATGGCGCGCGGCCCGAAGGGAGAATTCCGTTCCGGCGTCTGCGCCCAGCTTCGCGAAGGGTGCGAAATGTGCATCGCCGAACCATGGTGCCGCGACACGCTGCGGGAACAGGTCGAACTGGCGGCCAAAGCCGGAGTCGATTTCTTTCAGCTCTTCGACCAGAATCTCGGAGCTCAGGCCTTCAACTGCTATTCCCGGGAACACGGCCACCCGCCAATTCCCGGCGCGTGGCAGACCGCGGCGATGCGGGAAGCGATCGACGACCTGAACCGGAGCATTCAACACCTGGACAGCCGCATGATCCTGGGTACGGAATGCGCCGCCGCACAGCCCTACATCGCCGGACTGCCGGTCAACGACCTGCGCGACTGTTTTACATTGTGGTGCGGGCGGCCGGTCCCGGCATATGCGTATGTGTTTCACCAATATCTCAACAACTTCGCCGGGAACTTCTGCTCCTCGTACGAGACGATCGATTGCGACAAGTCGCCGGACAACTTGCTGTTCCGGCTGGCGTACAGTTTCTCGTCCGGGGCGCTGCTGACGCTGACCTTACGGGATTCCGGAGAAATCGACTGGGGCGCGGCCGCCGACTGGTCGAAGCCCGCTCCGGCCCAGGAACCGGCGATCCGGCTGGTTGCGGCGCTCAACCGGATGCGAAAACGGTATCCGCAATATCTCTCCGCCGGGAAGATGCTCGCACCGGAATCCGTCCTTGAGTCCGGGATCTACACGCTGTACCTTAAAAACGAACACGGACCGCTCGAATTCCCAGCGGTGCTGCGAAGCCGCTGGGAAGCGCCGGACGGAAGCGTCGCCGAATTCCTGGTCAACTACCGGGAGCATCCGGAGCCGGTAGCGCTGGGCGGAAAACTCCTGACAATTCCGCCGCTGGACTGCGTCGTCATCGGCTCCCGTTCCTGATCCGAAACAGCGGAAAAACACAAACAAGCCACACCAAAAATCATCGGCTGGAATTTCTTCATGGAGTCGTGGAGATCGTCTCCTCTTCGGTGCGGTAGCGGCCGGGAGTCAGACCGGAAAGTTCGCGGAAGCGGCGGATGAAATAGACCTCACCCGAAAACCCGCACTGTTCCGCCACCGCTTTGACCGGCATCCCGGTCGAACGGAGCAGCCGTTTCGCCATGTCGAAGCGGCGCTCCTCGACGTATTCGCGGAAGCCCCGGCCCATCATCCGGTGAAACAGGTCGGAGAGGTAATTCGGTGTCAGCCCGAACCGGGCGGCCACCTCGTCGCGCGCGAGCGGCCGCATGTAGTTGTAGTCGAGATAAGCCCGCACCCGTTCGAAGGTCGCCGCCGCCTTGCCCGCCGGAACCGCGCCGCGGCGGCATTCGGCGAGCGCGAGAGCGGCGGCGGCGCGCAGCAGGTGGGGGATGTGCGCGCCGTTCTCTCCTCCCGGCTCGCCGAGGGCGGCGAACACCGCGAGCAGCGGCGCGGGCACCGGGCGGCCGGTGTGCACCGCCTCGGGGTCGCGCCACTCCCCCCGCCGCATCCCCGCCGGGAAGTCGTAGTAGGAGACCCGCAGGAACCCGCTCCGGGGCACGATGCAGAGCAGCCGGTGCGCCGGAGTCACCGAACAATACTCCCAGATGTTCCTGCGAACCAGGTAAGCGTCGCCGGGGCCGAACTCCAGCTCCCGGATCTCCCCGTCGATCGACATCGGCTCGTGCTTGACGCCGGCCATCACGAAAAGCAGCCGGTCGACGGGAGGAGCGCCGAGCGGAGGCGTCAGGGCGGCGACTCCGTCCGGCAGGAAAAAGCGGGCGAACGGCATTCCGTCCGCGACCCGTTCGAGCGCTTCAGCCAAAGTTTCCGGCATAATCCGACAATCCGTATGGTAAACTGTGTTTTCTGATCTTGACGATCGGCCCGGTTTCCTCTATAATATGCCATAGCGACACGATCCTTGCAACCATGGAAAAGGCACATTATGAAGAAATTCGCGCTCTCTCCGTTCCGCCCGGCCCCGATCACGGAGCAGCAGGCGGCGTCCACCCGCCGCCATCAGGGGATTCCGGGTGTGGAAGTTCTATCCTCGGGGCGGCTTTTCGCCGTCTGGTACGGCGGCGAACTCAATAACGAAGGCCCCGGCAACTACGTGGTCCTCGCCACCAGCACCGACGGCGGACTTTCGTGGAAGGAGATCCAGGTCGTCGCGCCGGACGACCCGGCGACCGAGCGCGCCTTCGACCCCACGCTCTGGCTCGACCCGCAAGGCCGCCTCTGGTGGATCTGGGCGCAGTGCGTCACGACGAAAGGGGGGGACATCTTCGACGGCCGCAGCGGAGTGTGGGTTTCGGTCTGCGATTCGCCCGACACCGACTCCCCGGTCTGGGACGAGCCGCGCCGCATCGCCGAAGGGGTGATGATGAACAAGCCGACCGTACTCGCCGACGGCGGTTGGGCGTTCCCCACCGCGCTCTGGGCGCTGTGGCCGGAGAAAATATTGCCGGAATACGCCGCGATTTCCCGCTCGAACCTCTCGGTCACCCGCGACGGCGGCAAGACCTTCGAACTCGTCGTCGGCCCCGACGTGCCCGACCGCTGCTTCGACGAGCATATGCTCCTCGAAGAAAAGAGCGGCGCTTGGCGGGTGCTGGTGCGCACCAACTACGGAATCGGTCAGGGCTTCAGCGACGACGGCGGCAAAAGCTGGCGCGATGTCGGCGACTCCGGCCTCGGCGGGCCGAATTCGCGTTTCGCCGTCCGCCGCCTGAACTCCGGGAAACTGCTGCTGGTCAACCACCAGGTTCCCCTCCCCCTGCCCAAAGAGAAGCGGTTCGACTGGCGCTGCCGCGAAAAACTCACCGCGTGGCTCTCCGAAGACGACGGCAAGAGCTGGTACGGGCGGCTGATGCTCGACGAACGCCCCGGCGTCTCCTACCCCGACTTCGCCGAAGGTCCGGACGGCTTCGTCTACTGCATCTACGACCGCGAGCGGGTCAACCGCGGCGAAATCCTGCTCTCCCGTTTCAGCGAAGCCGACGTCGCGGCCGGAACCTTCGTCACCCCGGGCAGCTACTGCCGCGGAGTCGTCAATGCGTTTCCTGTAAAAAAATAGCGAAATAATTTCACTTTTACAAGAAATCCGAACGATTCGGCGTTATATTGTATACGGAGAGGGAATTCGTTCCTTCTCCGTATCTCTTTATGCGAGGAATCATGCGCGAGCACACCGAAAAACTCGGCACCGACCCAGTCACCCCGCTTCTGCTGAAGCTGGCGCTGCCCTCGATGGCCGGACTCATCATCGGCAATCTTTATGTGATCGTCGACCGGGTCTTCGTCGGCAAATTCGTCGGCGCGGAAGGACTCGCGGCGATGAACGCCGCGATGCCGATCATGATGATCATCTTCGCCATCTCGATCCTGATCGGGCGCGGCAGCGCCGTGCTCTACTCGATCGAGCTGGGCCGGAAAAATTACAACGAAGCGCAGAAACTTTTCGGCATGTCGATGTTCCTCTACCTCATCGCGGCGGCGGTGATCACCGCGGGCGGGCTGCTCTTCCTCGACCCGCTGCTCTACCTCTTCGGTATTCCGCCCGAAGCGCTGCATCCGGGGCGCGAATACCTCTCGGTGTCGCTGTTCGGAACGATCTTCATCATGCTCGGGTTCCAGAACAACCTGATCCGCGGCGAAGGCTATTCGGGGCTGGCGATGTTCACCCAGGTGATCGGCGCGGTGCTCAACGTCGGGCTCGACGCGCTGTTCGTGGCGGGGTTCGGCTGGGGGATGGCCGGGGCGGCGTGGGCGACGGTCATCGCACAGGGAGCCTCGGCGCTGTGGGTGCTCTGCTACTTCAGCTCGCACCGCAGCATTTCCAAGCTCGACTGGCGGACGTTCCGCTTCTACGGGCGGGATTACCTCTGGCGGATTTTCTACAACGGCTGTTCGCCGTTCGCCATCAACATCGCGGGGAGCCTGATCTGGACCATCCAGAACCATATGCTGCTGCGCTACGGCAGTTTGCTCGCAATGTCCGCCTTCGGCGTGATCCTGACGATCAACCAGCTGCTGATGGGGCTGGTGTTCGGCGTCTGCATGGGGATGCAGCCGCTGGCGGGGTACAATTACGGGGCGCAGAAGTTCTTCCGGGTGCTCACGACATTCCGCTCGACGGTGATACTGGCGATGCTTTTCGCGCTGGTGCCGTACCTGGCGGTGCAGCTTTTCGCGCGTGAAATCTTCACGCTTTTCGTCGACTCCTCCAACTCCGAATTGATCAACATCGGGGTCTATTCGATGCGCTGTTTCCTCCTGCTGCTGCCGATCGGCTGCGGAAGCATCCTGGTTTCGCAGTATTTCCAGAGCATCGGGCGGGCGCCGGTGGCGCTGTTCATCGCCATGACGCGCCAGATCGTGTTCCAGATTCCGCTGGTGCTGCTGCTGCCGCAGCTGTTCGGCTACGACGGCGTGCTCTTCGCCGGGCCCGCCGGAGATACGCTCGCCTTTTTCATCGCCGCCTACCTGATGCGGCGCGAACTCCGCCGCCTGCGCGAAGCCGCCGACGAGGAGGAGGAGTGCGCGCTGCCGCCCGAAACGTGCAACGCCGCTTGACCCCGGCGCAAACCGGCGGTATATTTTGAAATAACGCGGGGATCAACGAAGGGGAACCCATCATGAAAGTATTGCTCATCAACGGCAGTCCGCACACCAACGGCTGCACCCGTACCGCCCTCGACGAAATCGCCGGAGAACTCGAAAAGAACGGCGTCGAAACCGAATTCTTCCACATCGGCAACCGTCCGATCCACGGCTGCATCGCCTGCGGAAAGTGCGCCGAAACCGGGTACTGCGTTTTCGGCGACGACCCGGCCAACGCCTGTCTCGACCGCATCCGGGCGGCGAACGGAGTCATCGTCGGCTCGCCGGTCTACTACGCCGCTCCGAACGGGGCGCTGTGCGCGATGCTCGACCGGGTGTTTTACGCCTCGCGGGGCAGTTTCGCCTGCAAACCGGCGGCGGCCGTCGTGAGCTGCCGGCGCGGCGGCTCGACCGCGGCGTTCGACCGGCTCAACAAGTATTTCACCATCTCCAACATGCCGGTGGTCTCGTCGCAGTACTGGAACATGGTCCACGGCAACACGCCGGAAGAGGTGAGGCAAGACCTCGAAGGGCTCCAGATCATGCGGACGCTCGGGAAAAACATGGCGTGGCTGTTGAAGTGCATCGAAAAGGCCGCGTTGCCGCCGCCGGAGGCGGAACCGCATCTCTGGACCAACTTCATCCGGGAATGAGCGTAAGACTTCTGATCACCCCGGGCGGAACCGTCCGGGCGGAAGGCGACGCGGCGCTCGAACAGGCGTTCGGCGCGGGCGGCGGTGCGGGGCTTCTCGCGCTGCTCAAGGCCGATGCGCCGCCCGACGCGGAGCCGTCCTTCCACTTTTTCCGGCGGATCGCGCGGGAGTTCGCCGCCCGGCTCTGCCGGGTGCCGGAAGGCGAGCCTGACGCAATGTTCCGCGCCGCCCGCCCCGACGCCGCCGCCGCCGGAGCCGCGCTCTTCGACCGCCCCCCGATGACCGGCGGCGAATACCTGAGCGCCGACCTCGTGCTCCGGCTCTGCGGAGGGCTGGAAGAATCGATGCGCGAAGAGCTTGAATCATCCGGACTCGCCGTCCCCGATTACCTGCGCGCGCTCTCGCCCGCGTGGAGCAGCGTCGGCAAAGTCGGCTTCCACCTCGCCGAAAACAAGAACAATGAAGACGGCCGCCACCCGTTCGCCTTCCTCGCCACCTTCATCCACCGCCTGGGCGAAAACGACCGCCCCCGCCACCTGCCGCTCGCCTCGGCGCTCAAAACGCTGGCGGGAGATCGGGCGGCGCTGGCCGCGCTGCTCCGCCCGATCCGCGAGGCGGCGGAGAAAAGCCCGCTGGTGGCGCAACTCCTCGCCGACGGCGCGATCTACCGCCCCTCGGCGTGGACTCCGGCCGAAGCGCACGCTTTCGTGCAGGATATTCCGGTCTTCGAGGAGGCGGGCATTCTGGTCCGTTTCGCCAATCTCTGGAAAACGGCGCGCCCGCCGAAACTTCAGGCGAAGGTTTCGCTCGATGTCGGCAAAAAGCCGAGCCGCCTCAACTCCGAACTCCTGCTCAAATTCACCATTCAGGCGGTGATCGGCGACGAAACTCTGGACGGAAAGGAGCTCGAAGAGTTGCTCCAATCCGGCGGCGGGCTGGTGCGGATCAAGGGCGAATGGGTGGACGCCGACCCCGAAAACGTGCAAAAGCTGCTCCAGAAGTGGAACCTGTTGCCCCGCGAGAAGTTGACGCTGGTCGAAGGGGCGCGGCTGCTGGCCGGGGCCGCCCCGGAATTCCCCGTCGCCGACTCGGAGCTGCTGCGGGTCGAAGCAACCGCCGCGCTGGAACAGATGCTCGCCGGAAAAACGCTGCCACAAGAGCTGCGCCGCCCGGAATTCCCCCCCGCGCTTGCTGCCACGCTGCGCCACTACCAACGCGACGGCGTCGATTTCCTGTGGCGGGCGACGGCGCTCGGCATGGGGGCGTGTCTCGCCGACGACATGGGCCTCGGGAAAACGCTTCAGGTGCTTTGCTATCTGGAACTTCTGCGCAACTCCGGTCATCTTGCCGAACTCCCGGCGCTGCTGGTCGCCCCGGCCTCGCTATTGGCCAACTGGAAGAGCGAGGCGGAGAAATTTACGCCGAACCTGCGGCTCAAACTGCTGCACGGTTCCGCGCTGGAGCCGGGCGAACTCGAAGCCTTCCTCACCGATCCGGCCGGATTCCTCGCCGGATACGACCTCGCGGTCACCACTTACGCCACCGCGACGCGGCTCGCGGCCACGCTCGCCAAACTGGAATTCCCGGCGGTCATCGCCGACGAGGCGCAGGCGCTCAAGAATCCGGGGTCGAACCAGAGCCGGGCGGTCCGCGCACTCCGCGGCAGACGCCGCATCGCGCTCTCGGGAACCCCGGTCGAAAACCGGCTGACCGATCTCTGGAGCATCTTCGACTTCCTTTCGCCGGGTCTGCTCGGCTCGTTGCCGCGCTTTCTCGAAACGCTGAAAAAGCTGGACGAAAGCGGAAAACCGGCCTACGCGCCGATCCGCAAGCTCACCGCGCCCTATATCCTGCGGCGGCTCAAGAGCGACAAATCGATCATCAAAGACCTGCCCGACAAGAGCGAAGTCAACGTCTTCTGCCCGCTCACCAAAGCACAGGCGGTTCTCTACAGCCGGGTGCTTGACGCGATGAAACGCGACCTCGAAGCCGAGGGCGACGAAGGCAAGGCGGCGGTGGTGCTCGGCGCATTGACCCACTTCAAGCAGATCTGCAACCACCCGGCGCAGTACACCGGGGGCGGCGACTATTCGCCGGAGGCGAGCGGCAAATTCCGCCGCCTCGCCGGAATCGCCGAACAGATCGCTTCGCGGCAGGAAAAGGTTCTGGTTTTCACCCAATACCGCGAAATGTGCGAACCGCTGCACGAACACCTCTCCCGCTGTTTCGGCCGCCCCGGGCTCATCCTCCACGGCGGAACCCCGGTGGCCCGCCGCGCCGAACTGGTGAAGGAGTTCCAGCGCGAGGACGGCCCGCCGTTTTTCGTCCTCTCGCTCAAGGCGGCGGGGACCGGGCTCAACCTTACGGCGGCAGGTCACGTGATCCACTTCGACCGCTGGTGGAACCCCGCCGTCGAAAACCAGGCGACCGACCGCGCCTACCGCATCGGCCAGCACCGCAACGTGCTGGTGCACAAATTCATCTGCCCCGGAACCATCGAGTCGCGGATCGACGCGCTGATCCGCGACAAGCGCAAACTCTCCGACGAACTCCTCGCGGGCGGCGTCGGCAGCGAACTGGTGAACCTTCCCCCCGCCGAGCTGCTCAAACTCGCGCGGCTCGACCTCAACAACATGGAGGACGACGAATGAGCGACTGTTTCGAAGACGAATCCGCCCCCCGCTCCATGAAGGAGATGAAGGCGCACACCGAAGCGCTGGCGCAAAAGTTGAAAAAGCGGGGCGAAACGCTGAACCCGGTCGCCTCCAACGGGCGCGGCATCGCGAAGAGCTTCTGGGGCCGGGCGTGGTGCCGCAACATCGAGTCGTACCAGGATTACGAAAGCCGCCTGCCGCGCGGCCGGAGCTACCTCAAAAACGGCGCGGTGATCCACCTCGCCATCCTGCCCGGAAAGGTGGAGGCGCTGGTCGCCGGGAGCGAGCTTTACCATGTCAACATCGCCATCGACCCGGTCACGCCGGAACGCTGGGCGACGCTCCGCAAACAGTGCGCCGGGAAGATCGGCTCGCTGGCGGACCTGGTGGAAGGCAACCTCTCCGACGCGATCATCGAGCTCCTCTGCGGACCGGATACCGGACTCTTCCCGCTGTCGGAAGAGATTCGCCTCGACTGCGACTGCCCCGACTGGGCGGACCTGTGCAAACACCTCGCCGCCGTGCTCTACGGAATCGGCGCGCGCCTCGACGACGACCCCGGCCTCTTTTTCGTGCTGCGCGGCGTCGACCGCGACGAGCTCTTCACCGGCGACCTCACCGACGTGCTGCCCGATGCGCCGGACGACCTCGGCGATCTCTCCGAAACCTTCGGCATCGAACTGGAGTGAATCAGATGAAAGCGGAACTGCTCTACAGCGGACGGTATCTCGGCAGCCGGAACACCAACCTGCACCGGCACGACGGCGCGGAGCTGGTCTTCGTCACTTCCGGAAGGTGCGGCAACGTGGTGACCGGCGGCTCGCTCTCCGCCGACGCGGGGAGTCTCTTCGTCATTCCGCCGGGAATGGCGCACCGCCAGATCGACTTCGGCGAAGCGGGAACGACCTACCTGGTGTTCGAACCGGCGGAGACCTCCTCGTTCGACCTGTCGTTCCGGGTGATCGACGCCTCGCGCGACGCGTTCGTGCCGGTCTGGATCGACCAGATCGACCGGCTCTACCGCCAAAAGGAGATAGAGGAGTGCAACACGTTGCTGCCGTTGTTGTTGAACCGTCTGCACCGGATGGAGCGCGCGGCGGACGCCGCCGCCGACCTTCCGGAACCGGTCACCGCCGCGCTGGAATACCTCGCCGGACACTTCGCCGAGCCGTTCTCGGTGCCGGAACTGGCGAAACGCTGCGCGTTGAGCCCGAGCTACTTCAACGCGCTGTTCCGGAAACATGTCGGGCAGAGTCCGGTGGAATACGTCCGCAAGTTGCGGCTGGCCTACGCGCGGCGGCTGCTGGTGGGCAGCCGCCTCCCGGTCGTCGAAGTGGGCGAACAGTGCGGCTTCGCCAACCCGAACTACTTCGTCCGCCTCTTCCGCCAGCACCACGGCTGTACGCCGGGCGACTACCGCGCCGGCGCCGGAGCCCAGGGCTCCGCCGTGGAGTGACCATTCGACTCCAAGCATTACATCTCCGGCATGACAGGATTCCGGCTGAAAAGGGCGGCCGGGCTATTCCATATGGATTCCTGTCATCTCACCGGTCACATTGACGCAGGAAACAACATCCAGCACTTTTTTCATGCACTCACCGGGAGCAATCACCCGATTATCCTGAAACCTGACATCCCGGGCCTGATAGACCCAAATCAAAGCGGAGTGATTGTTGCCCGCCTCCCTCCCGTGATAGGCGGGAGCCCGCATGGGTCGGAGAAACCGATTGCCTTTCACGGTGACGCCGATCGCGGCATTGATCAACAGATTGATTCCATCGTTATCTTCAAAACAGTTGTTTTCCACCTGAATGTCGCGATGCCCGCCCGGCAGGCTGATAAATTTATCATTTTCAAAACCGGCGATCGTCAGACCGCTGTTCCAACACTGCGTGGCAATTCCCACCTTTCGAAATGTATTATTGCGAATGATCAGATTTCTGGAATAAGAAGCCTCGTTCCATGATCCCATTTCAGGAGCGACCACGATTCCACCCATGTGAATATGTTCAAAAAGGCAGTTCTCAATCACTCCGTTGCCAGCCCGAATGAAGCAGCCATGACCGCGGCTATTTCGAAATACGCAGTTGCGAATAACGAACCCATTCCCGATCTCATTGTGGTTGGCGACATACCAGCCATAGGCGGCCGACACCGGCCGATCAAGCTTGATCCGGATATAATTGGCATTTTCGCGATCTTTAAACACGCGGGAATCGATGGTCTGTTTTCCGGCGGGTTCGTTGTATCCGGACAGAGATTCAATACCAGTCACGCAGGCATCCTGAACCAGTTGTCCCTGATTGTTATAAAAAGCCAACATATCGCCGGGCCGGGCAAAGGGGTTGCGGCCGCTACCCGTCGCCATGGTGCCGCGATAATCGGCCACAACACTGCGGTCCGCGGCTTCGATAACCATGGCGAACTGACCGTGAATATTGACGGCGTCATCATGTTGGCCCTCGAACAGGCAATTCTCCAGTGTGGGTCCTTTTCGCATCGCCGCGCTGTGAAATCCATCGCCGGCTCCGGAAAGAAGCGGTTCTTTATCCGCCCCCCCGGGCTTGGGGCCATAGGTGTATTTGTAGGAATAATAATTCCCGCCTTCGCCGCATCCCTCGAAGACCGCAAGGCCAAACGAATTCTTAATGGTGACATCGGTAAAAACAATGCCGCTGCCGTATCGTACGTCAACTTCATGGCCCGCGGCTTTCCACGGGGAACTTCCCCGCCAGGCCAGCTGGTCGCCGGGAACAAGCGGAATTTCCGGACTTACCGGCTCCCGAAGATGAAAGCGGAATGTATCATTGTTCAATCGCTCTACCTCGGCAATATAAAAATCGGGAACATTTTCCTTCAATTGCCGGTCCGGCTTGAAAGTGGTCAGGACCGGGGTCTTGTAGAAAAAACGCGGATCATCGATATCCGTGGGATATCCGGCGTGAATTTTGATGTCGACCGCTTTCCGGTCGGAAGCAATCCGCATCAGGTCTCCCTGGGAAAACGGAGGAGTTTCACGCAGAAGAGTCGCGCCGCGAAATGTCACGTTATGACAGTCTTCAAATAGAATCCCCCGCTTATCCCGGGAAGAAAATATCAGGGTTACTCCGGAGGCTTCGATCGTAAAATCCTTCATCTTCCGCAATTTCAAATGCCAGGTTTCCTTTTCCGGGCAGACCAGACGATACACTCCGGGAGCAATGACGATCCGGGCTTTCCCATGTGTATACGCCGAATCGATTTGTTCCTGAAGGTCGCCGACGCTCTCATTCGCATATAAATAACCGGAACCGACAAGCATGAGCATAGCCAGTACTGTCTTGCCTATGGACATAAAAAAACCTTTCTCAAAAAATTTCAGTCAGAAACAATACCCCCGACCGGCGGAAATCATCAGTAAATGGAGGGATTGATGGACAGTGATACCGGGTTAATCCGCACCGTATCGGCCGCCAGTTCTTTGAATGCCACTTTTTTGACATGAAGGTCCCCCCATAATAAATTGGCGGCCAAACCATGGCGTTCGCTGTTATAACAGGCCCTGGCCGCCGTGTAATAGGAATACGATGTGAAATAAGGCGATATCCGGAACCAACCGGCAATGCACAGTTGCCGGGAATCCCCCATCATTCCCCAGGTCGAAGGCTCTCTGACCATGGAAACTTTCACCGGAGAGTTGATGATACGCCCCGAAGATCCAACCACACTGGGATCGGCGCATTCGTAAAGCAACCACTCTGAGAAACCATAACTGCCCCGCCGCTTGCTGACATTCGACGCCGAATTCCAGTAGTTATCAAGCGTCGGAGCCAATTGCCACACATTCCAGTTATATTTTTCAAATTCTCCGGCATTATAGGTGCCGTTGCTCATTTTATCACCGGGGCAGACGAATAATTCAGGCGACATATTATACTGGGCTGCCAACAGTTCTGGAATTGGACGCAGATCCGGAGCATTTTTCAACGCTCCGGCGTACGGATAATAGTCCGCCCAATCATTCAGGTAGGTCGCAATCAACATTCCCAGCTGTTTCTGGTTGGATGCACAACTGGTCAGGTGAGCACGGGATCTCGCCTGATTCAGCGCCGGAAGCAACATACTTGCGAGGATGGCGATAATCGCGATCACCACCAGGAGTTCAATCAGCGTGAATCTTGCTTTTTTCATGTTCTTTCCTCTCGGTTAAGTTCAAAAAGGCAATACTACCGTATGGCGGCGATGGCTCCCCGCCGGAATCAACTAGGGATTTCGTGTTTTCGGTTACTTTCCGCCGGGGGGAGCGGTCGAATCCCGCACCACCAGCCGGGGCGGAATCCGGTATTGGAGCGGCAGGTCTCCTTCGCGCGGAAGATCCTGCCGCAGAAGGATTTTACCCGCCATGCGCCCGATTTCGAAAAAGTCCTGCGCCACCGTCGTCAGCGGAACCGGCAAATAGGCCACCCGGTCGATGTTGTCGAACCCCGCCAGCGACAGGTCCTGCGGAATCCTTACGCCCATCCCGCGCAGAATCTCCATCACCGTCACCGCGATCGAGTCATTGCCGCAGAACAGCGCCGTCGGCCGGTTCGGCCGCGCCAGCATCGTCTTCAGCCAGTCGCGCAGAAACGTGACGTTGGCGGCTCCGTAGGCGTTCGGGTTCACTTTGTGGTGGTCGGGGATGATCCCGAGGTTTTCCGCAATCGGAATCCCGTGCCGCCCCATCGCCGCGATCACGCCGGAAAGGCGGTCCGAAAGACTGATCCGGTCCGGCTGCACCGTCAGGTAGCAGATGTTTTTGTGGCCGAGGCCGTACAGGTGATCGACCATCAGCTCGGCTCCGACCGAGTTGGCGCTGATGACGTAGTCGCACTCCATCTCGGGGAAGTAGCTGTCCACCAGAACGAACGGAGTCTCCGAACCGGCGAGTTCCTTCAATTCCTTCGCCACCGCTTCGTCGCGGGCGGGCCAGACGACCAGGCCGCCGCAGTCGCGGTTGCGACGGAGGTGTTCGATCTCCTCTTCGACCGTCCGGTAGAATTTGACACCAACGTGGAATCCGAACGGGGACATCACATCGCACAGCCCTTCGAGCAAACCGTGGCGGATTCCCGGATCTCCATCGCTTCCGCCGACCGGGCTGATGAAGTGGAAGAATCTTGTGTTGCTCCCCGTGGTCACGCTGTCTTTCGACGGCAGCGGATCGCAGACGAAGGTTCCCCGCCCCCGGGTCCGCACGATGTAGCCGTCGGTGGTCAGTGAGGCGAGGCTTTTCGCCACAGTGAGGCGGCTGGTATTGAATTCATCGACAAGATCGCGCTCCGGCGGCAGCTGACCGCCCGGCGGATAAGCGCCGGAAATGATCCGGCTTTTAATCTCGTCTTCGATGCGTTTGTAGATCAACGGTTCGTTCATGATGGTCTCTTTCTCCGTTTCCGTTGCTTTAAGTATAGCAAATGATAATCCATTTGTCAATACTTGGATTATCTTTTTTTGAACTATTTTTAACATCCCCCCTCAGAACCGCAGAGAGACACCTCTACTGCCGCGCCCGATTCAATATGGCTTATCATTTACCACCCGCCGCAATAGAGCACGCCGGAATGCGGTGTTGTGTGTACAACTTTTGCCGGATACCCTTCTTTTTCCGAAAAAAACATCGGATTTGCTTGTTGCCGGCCGCTTTTCAGGTCATAATTGAAATAGAAAACAACGGAGGAATGGGATATGTCCATACAACCGAAATATAAAGAGATCTATCAGGAACTCTCCGGGGAGATCGCCAACGGCATATTCGCCGCCGGAGAACGACTGCCCACCGAACAGGAGTTGGCCCGGCGCTTCGGCGTCACCCGGCAGACGGTACTCAAGGCGCTCAACACCATGAAATACGACCGCATCATCCATTCGGTCCAGGGAAAGGGAACCTTCGTCGCCGTCACCCACGGCAGGGCGCGGCAGGCCGAAGACGGGGGAAAGCAGCTTGTCTATATCTGCGCCAATCTGCAGGACTCGCTCGGCCACCGGATTCTGGTCGGCGCGGAGCGGGCGGCGGCGAAACTGGGCTATTCGCTGGTCACCTGCGCCTCGCGCTACGACAACGGACGCGAGGCGGAATACCTCCGCCGCAGCCGCAGCAACCGGGTGGACGGCATTCTCCTGCTGCCCTTCACCCAGGGCAACCGGGAGCTGGTGGAGCGCTGCGCCGACGAAATCCCGATGGTCTGCGTGGATAACGGATACGAGGGGCTTTCCGTCCCGGTGGTCTGCACCGACAACTTCCAGGCGATGTACCGCGCGGTCAGCTACCTGATCGAACTCGGACACCGCCGCATCGGGTTCATCCTGAGCTGCCGGGAGTACCTCGACGCCGCCCGCTCGGTACGGGAACGCTTCGCCGGATACCGTCAGGCGCTCGCCGATCACGGCATCGAATTCCGCAGCGAATACGTGACGGAACTGGGCTCCACCCTTTCCAACGTCCGCCCCGCCGACATCGGCCTGGATTTGTTCGGCTATCCGGCCATGCACCGGCTGATGTCGCTCGAAACTCCGCCATCTGCGGTGGTTTTTCTCTGGGATGAAATCGCGCCCGGAGCCATCGCCGCGATCCGCGACGGACGCAAACGCAGCCCGGAGGATTTCTCGCTGATCGGCTTCAACGACGACGAACTCTGCACGCTCTTGACGCCGCAGCTGACCACGCTGCGCCAGCCGGGCGAAGAGATCGGCGAACGCGCCGTCCAATACCTCGACGGCATGATTCGCCACGGCGAACAGCCGCCACCGGAAACCGTCATACAAAGCATACTGGTCAAACGCAACAGCACTTCGATTTACCAACCGCAAACTTCACTGGAGGCACAACCATGAAAAATCAGAAATTCACGCTGATCGAACTCCTCGTCGTCATCGCCATCATCGCCATCCTGGCGTCGATGCTGCTCCCCGCTCTCAACCAGGCGCGTGAAAGGGCAAAGGCGACAACCTGTGTCAACAACCTCAAGCAGGTGATGCTCGGTCATCTCTCCTACGCTGATGACAACAGCGGATTTCTTGTCTCCAACCTGAAGACATATCGAAGCCCTTATACCGGATACAGCTGGAGTCATTGGTTCGAGCCGATGTTCCAGGGACATTACCTGCCGGAACCCGTTGTCAAGGGGAAACCCGGAATCACCACCTGCCCGGTCAGCACCTATAAGCGTCTTTCCATCGCGGACGAATATGCCAATTACGGGGTGTTCCACGTGACCTTTTCGAATTGGACAGGCGGATATATCGACGGATTCAATGCCGTCTACGGCAACTGCCGGGCCTGGGACGCCGCGGGCAATGGTTACTTCTCCCTCAACCGCATGAGGAAAGCATCCGAAATCATGATTCACGCGGATACTTCGGTAACGGAATCAGTCAGGCCCGGCGGCGCAATCCCCATGGGATACCAGTTCAGCTGGGACAACTACACCGGTCTCGCTCCGAAAATCGCCCTGTTTCACTCCGGCAGAGCCAACATCGCCTTCGCCGACGGCCATGCGGCAGCGCGCCTGCCTCAGGAGATTTTCAGTTCGGCCTACAACATCAAAGAGTACATTGACCGCAACCGCACCAAAGTCACCTTCTCATTCTGACCGGAGATTCCCATGAAATCATTCTGTATCACAACTCTGCTTCTGGCCCTGTTTTCCGTTTATGCGTCGCCGGACGAAGGCATGATCGATTTCAACGACGCCTCTGCGGTTTACGTAAATCCGGAGGTTGCCCGGATCTCCCCGGACGGACATGCCCTTGAGATCAATCTGAAATCGAAAAAATTCGCCCCCGTGTTCATCATCAAAGCGGGAATGCTCAAATGCAACACCAATTACCTCATCAGCTTCCGTTACCGCATCGATTCGCCGATGACGGAGGACATTTTCATGGCCATTGTCAAGGAGCCGAAAGATCCTTTCTTCCACTTCGGAATCCGCTCAAGACATGATTCCAAGGTGGTGAACCCGTTGAGGTTTCGCGCCCTTTCGCGTCAAATGACCAACCGGACGGAACGTGTATTTGTTCCCGATACCGCCGACGATTTCATTTTTCATTGCGACGCTTACGGCACGGGGACTAGGGGAGTGATCGAAGACCTGCGAATCCAACCGGCGATCGCCGACAAATTCATCCCGCTCTTTCAATCCGGCAAGGCCGGTACCGGTCCGCTCAAATTGCCGACCGGGGCAAAGGAATTCGAGGTTGCCATGCCGAACAATCCGAACGGAGAAGTGGTGTATGCGGAAAAATTCGGAGTGTCCCCCGGCTCCTCCGACAATACGGCAGCGATCCGCAAGGCATTGGATTACTGTCGAAAGGAGAACGCCGCGAAACTGGTTCTGCCGAAAGGGACGCTCCGCTTCGGTTCCCCCGACGGCCCCGACGGCTCGGTCATGACGTTTCACGGATTCCGGGACTTCGAATTCGACGGCAACGGCGCGTTCCTGCAATTCCACACCGACCTGCGCAAGCAGGAAAAGGGGCAGTGGAACTATTTCGATATCCGGAACAGCGAACGGCTGCGCCTCCGCAATTTCAGTGTCGACTGGGACTGGGAGCATGACCCCATCGGCGCGATGGTCGAAGTCGTCGCCGTCAACGGAGAAGACGTGGATTTCCGCTTCTGCGATTACAAGTACTTTCCACGTCGAGATTTGAGAATCGCGGAAGTAAGAAGAATGAATCCGGAAACCCGCACCTTCCTGGTGGAAGACGCCCATCACCACCACTTCGAATTCTACAACGGCAAGAGAATCCCCCAAATCACCTGGCTCTCGGACAACACGGTCCGTGTAAAAGACAACGGCGGCATCTGGGAGAAGGAGCGGATGCACCTCTTCAAGCCGGGAACGTTTTACCGGCTGCTCCAATACTATTATGACGCGCGGGTGTTCCACAATGCCGAATCCTCCGATATTTCGCTGGAAGACATCAATATCTATTCCGTCCCCGGTTTCATGATGCAAAGCCGGGATAGGGTGAAGAACTGGCAGCTGGTCCGCGTCCGGGTCGCGCCGCCCGCCGGAAAGCCGGAACGGGTCGTCACTTGCACGGCAGACACTTATGACCACGAGCGGGGATTCGGCAACATGAAAATGATCGACTGCCTCTTTTCGTTCGGCCACGACGATGCCATCAACATGCTGGAATTCAACTACCCCGCCGTCAAAACCGGAACATACACCGTCCGCACCCGCAATCTGAAAACCGGCCCGGATACGCTCCGGCCCGGCGATCCGATCGAATTCCGGTGCGGCGACTGGTCTCCGACCGGAGTGACCGCCAAACTCGAATCCATCCGGCCTTTGAATCAAGAGGCGCAGCCGAAGAATACTCCATGGGTTCAATATGACCGTAAAAGCTGGGAACTGACGTTCGCGGACCCCGTTCCCGATTCGGACACCGACCTTGTGATGATCAACCGCGCATACCACAGCGGAAACGTCATCATCCGCAACTGTACGTTCGACAATATCGCCGGACGCGGTCTTCTCCTGCAGGTGCCAGACGCCACGATCGAGAACTGCCGATACCGCTTCGTAAACGGATTCAACATCCGCAGCGGCTACACATTCCGCGCCTGGACCGAAGGCGCCGGAGTCGACAACGTCGTCATACGGAACTGTACGTTCGAACACGTGGAACCCAACGGATGGGATGCGCTGAAGAGCACATTCGTCGTCAACGGATATGCGCTCGCCCAGGACCCGCACAGCGACAGGAAACTGTACCGGGGGCTGTTTTCCAATATCCTGCTGGAAAACAATACCTTCATCGACACCTTCGGCATGGCGGCTTACATCTCTTCCGCCGAAAACGTCATCATCCGCAACAATACTTTCATCGACAAGACTCCGCGAAAACAGGAACTGCCTTATCGCGGTTCGTTCCTTGTCGAAAACTCAAAAAATATCTTCATCCTCGACAACCGTTATGAAAAGTCGGATTTCGTTCGAAATCCCGGCGTGTATTTCAACCCCGCCGACGTCGAGAACCTCGTGGTAAGCGGCAATCGTCTGAACGAGCAGAAAGAACCCGTTTCAAAGTGAGACGGCGAAAGAGGCTCACTTCCCGGACGGCAGGGCCTGCTGATGGATAGCGATTCCGGGTCAGCGGACGTCGAAGCGGTAGCGGATCGTCTGCGCCGGCGTCTGGTCCTTGTCCCACGGGCGGATGCACCGGCCGACCACGTAGACCGTGCCGGGACGCACCGCCTTGACCATCACCTCGCGCATGCCGGGAGCACCCGGCATCATATCCTTCGGCGGCACCACCCGTTCCCCGGCCAGCTCCACCGCCTGTCCGCCCTTCGGCTGCGGCCCCTTCTGCCCGTTGTCGAGGCGGAAGTACCAGCTGTAGCCGGTGGACGCGTTTTCCTTGAGCGAAATCATCGCGAATTCACCCGGACGCAACGAAACGCCCTTCCCCGCATCCTGAATCGTCAGGCTGACTTTCGGCGGCGGGAAATTGAGACTGTCTTCCGGCTGCGAAGAACATCCGGCAACCAGGAACAGGGCAACGGCGGCAAATGACATCGGCAGATATTTCATAAAAAACCTCCAGCTAGGAACGCGAACCGGCCGTCTCGTGGATGATCCGGCCGAGCAAAGCGAAATTCACGGGAACATTCAACAGAAAAACCCGGTCGAGCATCTCCAGCTCGCGCCGGAGTCCGTCCGGAAACACACTGCACACCACCACCGCCGGCAGATCGCGGCGGCCGGACACCTGGCGCAACTCTTCGATCAGCGCGCGCAGTTCGCAGTTCTTCAGCGTCGGCGAAAGAATCAGGCAGTCGTATTCGCCTTCCTTCGCCCGCTCGACCAGCTCGGAAACCTCGCGAAAACTGTCCACCTCAATGTTTTCCGGCCCGAGGAGCCGCCGCAGAAGGTAGGGCGCATCGGCCACGTCGCTGCCGTGGAGCACGCGAACCGGAGTCTCGCGCCTCCTGCGTTCGCCCCCGTCCACGCGCTTTTTCTCCCTGGAAAATTCCACCCGGCCGGAAGTGTTTCGCCCGTGACGGAACTCGCTGCTTTTCACCACACAGCCGTCGGAAAGCTCGAAGCGGAGCACCGCCCCCGCATCCGGAGCGGTCCCGACCTGCAGCATCCCGCCGAGCCGGGCGGCAAGGTCGCGCGCAAACACCAGCCCGAGAATCGAAACGCTCAGCGACTCCGCCGCCAGCCCTTCCGGGTCCATGGACGCCTCGAATTCGCGGTAGGGTTCCACCAGCGGCTCGCGCAGCGGCGCGTGTTTCGAATCGCGCACCTCGAACACCACCTTGCCCTCTTCGCGCAGACAGTAAAGCACCAGCGTCTCCCCCGGCGCGGCCGCCCGGCCGACCGCCAGGATCATGATGATCAGCAACTGCTGGAGAAGTTCGCGGTCGAGCACCAGCCGCTCCGGCGCGCTCGCCGAAAAACGGTTGACCAGCGTCACTTCGCGCTCCTGGAGGGAAATCTGATTGAAGGCCGCCAGCTCCCGCATGAACTCCGCCGTGTCGAATTCAACCGCTTCGGCGCGGGTCCAGCGTTCGCGGTCCAGCAATGCGATATCGTACAACCGTTCGATCTGGCGTGACAGCGAACCGACCCGGTGGCAGATCTCTTCGAGCAGCCGCTGCATTTCGGCGCGGTCGGCGTCTTTCGTATTGAGGTCCAGCATCAGAATCCGGCTGAACCCCTTGATCGAGCCCAACGGAACGCGCATCTCCGGCAGCATCCGGGCGATGATCCGGAGCTGAAGCTGGCTGTGCGCCTCCGCGCCGCGCCGCAGATCCGCTTCGCGCGCCAGGCTCAGTTTCAGTTTGCTGTTGAGATTCTGCTGGCGGTCGCGCAGCAGGTTGAGCGCGGTGAACAGCGTCTGGATCTCGTTGTTGCTCATCCCTTTTTCCGAAAGGCGGGCAGGGTATTCGCCGTTCGCCAGAAGGTCGGCGAACGCAGACGCATCCCGCACCGGCCTCACCACCAGATGGACAACCCGGATCAGCGCCAGCACCGAAAACAGGAACCCGAGCAGGAGTCCGCCCAGGCCGATCACCACCAGCCAGTCGCTCACCGAGGCGACGCCCCGGGAACGGAATGCGTTCACCAGTTCGGGCAAGCCGAAAATCACGATCGGAACCGTACAGACAACGCACAGAAGTCCGAGCAGAAAAATAGTCGTCGAAATTTTTCCGGTTATCTTCATCTTTCCTCCCCCCTCTTGCTCTTCGGGCGGCCCGTCACTTGGCCGGCCGCTTGAAAATGCGGCCGAGAAACGCCCGGGTCTCAGTATGCTGCTCCGGCTCCGGCCCGGGCTCCGTTTTCAACTTGCCCTCCGCCTCGGCATGAAGCAGCCGGATGATCTCCGGATACCCCGGCCGCTCCTCCGGCGAATAGGCAAGCATCCGGTCGACCAGGTCCGAGAACGGCTGCGAGCAGCCGAACTGCGCCAGCTTCGGATATTCCCGTTTGTTCCGCCGGTCCAGCAAATCCTGCGGCTCGCCGACCGTGCCGAACGGCGCCTGCTCGGTCAGCAGCTCGTAAATCGTCGCCCCGAGGCTGAAAATGTCGCCGCGATAATCTTCGGCACCGAAAAACAGCCGCTCCGGGCTCACATAGGCCGGGCTGGCAAATCCGCCGCGCACAGTGCGGAACCCCTCTTTCGCCGAGGTGTCGGCAAGGTCGAAATCACCGAGCTTCGCCTCGCCTTCCCGCGTCAGCAGAATGTTCCCCGGCTTCACGTCGTGGTGGGTCACCCCGTGCTCATAGGCGTAAGCCAGCCCTTCGGTCACCGTCGCCAGCAGCCCGAGCAAAACCTCCCGCGGCGGAAGCGTCCCGGCCTTCAGATGTTCTTCGAGGCTGCCGTTCTCCATGAACCGCATCGCCATGAACGCCTGCCCGTCCTCGATTCCGCAATTGTAAACCTGAATGATTCCGGGGTGGCTCAGGCGCGAAACCACCTTCGCCTCCTCCAGGAAATGTTCCACCTCGGCCTGCACGTCGCCGTTCCGGCTGTCCAGAATCTTGACCGCCACCCGGCGCGCCAGCTGCGGCTCGATCGCCCGGTACACGCGGGACATGCCGCCCTGCCCGCAGAGTTTCTCCAGAAGATAACGGTTGAAAGGCAGCGGCACGCGCAAAATCGTCCCGCACTCCGGGCACGCCACCCGGCTGAACGGCTCCAGCCCGGTCATGTCCAGCTTGGCCTTGCAGCCGCGGCAAAATACTTTGATCGGAATTTCTTCCTTATCTGGCGGCATACGCGAGCACCTCCGCCACCGAGGCCCCGAGCAATTCGACCGGGCCGACCGGCAGATCCTGCGAAAGCACCTCGAAACGCAGATCGCACCGGCCGAGCTCGCGGAGTCTCGCTTCGAAGAGATTCTTCACCAGTTCCGAATTGTTGCACTCACCCGAAAGATGGGCGAGCATCAAAAGCGCCGTCCGCTCCGTCAGCAGCTCGCCGATCGCCTCCAGCGCCACGACATTGTCGAGATGGCCGTGGCGGCCGAGAATGCGCCGCTTAAGATAGAGCTGCCGATCCGAATCGCGCAGCATTTTCGCATCGTAGTTGCTTTCGAGAATCAGCGCGGTGCAGTCCCGCAGCGAATGCCTCGCCAGCGCATTGACATCCCCGAGGTCGGTGGCGATGCCGATCGAGCAGCCGCCGTGCCGGATCACGAACCCGACCGGGCAGACCGCGTCGTGCTGAACCGCGAACGGCTCGACCTCGAACCCGGCGATGTGAAACCCCTGCCCCGGTTCGAACTCCAGCACCCGCTCCGGCAACTTGCCCTTGCGGCGCAGATAATCCGCGGTGGGCCCCGCCGCGCAGAGCGGAATCCCGAGCTCATTGCAGAACACCCGGCACCCCTTTGAATGGTCGTCGTGCTCGTGGGTGAGCAGTGCGGCCCGGATGCACCCCGGATCGATCCCCAGCGCCTCCAGACGGCCGCGCAGCTCCCGGCGCGAGAACCCCATATCGACAATCAGCGCCCCCTCCCCGCAGGAGAGTACCAGCGAATTGCCCCGGCTTCCGCTGCCGAGCACACTCAACTTGACCATGACCTATCCTGTCCACAACACGCGAAATATCACCGAAAAAGGGGCGATTTTCGCTTTTTTATCGAAAAAAAAACGTTCACAGCTGGAAAAATACCACTTTCAAATTTAAATTCTATTCAGGTGAAAAGCAAATGCGTTTTCGCTGAAAACTCGAGTTTTTTCAATATCGTCCAATATTGACCATGAATATATCGCAATGTCCGGCAATCAGCAAACCCTAAGCACAAGTTTAAGACAAGAACAACAGCTTTCGGCGCGTCAGCTCCAGAGTCTCGAACTCCTGAATCTGCCGCTCCTGGAACTGGAAGAGAAACTGCTCCAGGCAATGGCGGCGAATCCGCTTCTCGAAGCGGAAGACCCCGACGACTTCCCCGTCCCCGATGCCACGCCCCCCGCCGAAGCGGAAGACGAGGCCAACTACGACGCCGAGGCCGCCGAAGCGGACGAGTGGAGCGACGACCTCCCCCTCCCCGCAGGAGCCGGCGGCGGCGAAGACGAGGCCGAACGGCGCGAGTACCTGTTCAACTCGCTCACCGACGCCCCGACCCTTCAGGAACAGCTGATGCAGGAACTGGCGCTCTCCGACGCGTCGCCGCAGGTCCGCGCCGTCGCCTCCGAGCTGATCGGCAGCATCGACGACTCCGGCTATCTGCGCAGCACCGTCGCCGATCTCGCCATGTCCACCAACGAACCGGTCGAAACCGTCGAAGAAGCGTTGAAACTGGTCCAGAGCTTCGACCCCCCCGGCGTCGGTTGCCGCGACCTCTCCGAGTGTCTCAAACTCCAGCTCCGGCGCAAAGACGCCCTGACCCCGACCCTCGAAGAAATTCTCGACCGCCATCTCGAAGAAATCGCCCGCAACCGCCTGCCCCAACTGGCGCGCACCTTGCGGATTTCGCTGGACGAACTCAATGTCTGTCTCGCACAACTCAAAAAACTGTCGCCTTATCCCGGCTCGGCGCTCGCGTCCAGCCATTCGGAATTCGTCGCGCCCGAAGTCGAAATCATCCCGGTCGGCGACCATTACGAGGCGCACTCCTGCAAAGGAAACATGCCCCGGCTCTTCCTGGCGGAACGCTATCTCAAAATGCTCGAAACCCCGGAGCTCTCCAGCGAAGACCGCTCCTATCTCCGCGAGAAACTCCAGCAGGCCCGCGAACTCATACGCGCCCTCGACCTCCGGCAGACCACCATCGTCCGCATCGCCCAGGTCATCGCCAATACCCAGCGCGAATTCCTGGAACAGGGCGTCGAAGCCCTCAAACCCCTCACCATGCGTCAGGTCGGCGATGAACTCGAACTCCACGAAACAACCGTCAGCCGCGCCGTCGCCAACAAATTCGTCCGCACCCCCCAGGGAATCTTCCCGCTGAAATTTTTCTTCAGCGCCGGTTTTACCTCGGATGACGGCCTCGAACTCTCCAACCGCGCCGTCATGGAGAAAATCCGCGATCTGATCCAGGCCGAAGATTCGTCGAAACCCCTCTCCGACGAACAACTCGCCCAAATGCTCAAAGCCGACGGCATCGCCGTCGCCCGCAGAACCGTCGCCAAATATCGCGAAGCTGTCGGCATCCCCTCTTCCAACTTACGGCGTCGGCACGGCTAGGGGA
>Ga0183100_1000424_pt1 | contig 35663 bp, 44 predicted proteins | sample Biomet2_FD_127789 | JGI IMG/M metagenome (GOLD analysis project Ga0183100, IMG submission 127789) | Microbial communities from bioreactor (seeded with anoxic lake sediment) at LBNL, California, USA - Biofuel metagenome 2 | ecosystem: Engineered > Bioreactor > Anaerobic > Unclassified ... | reverse complement strand
TCTTCGCTGCCCGGCATCTTCAGAGAGCAAGGTGAGATATGGGGCGACAAGGCTCCATTCCTCGTCACTGACGTCCGTGGGGTACGGCTTTCGCTGCATCATTTTCTCTCTATAACCAATCAGGACGATTCATGACACGCTCTAGCATACTGTCCAATTTTCCGGACCAGCTCAGTCTGAATGTGGTCGAGCAATGGAACGGCGCAATCGACTTTGTCTTTTTCGTGCGCCGTGGCGAGATGACCAGCAATCTACGCGAGGATCATGAAATCCGCATGCTGGCACTGCACTTTCTTCAGAACTTCATGGTGTATCCTCAGATACCAATTCAATTTTAAGTGTAGAAGAAATATATCCTAGGAAAAACACCTGCCGAAAGCCTTGAATAACTTTATCGGCCCCTTGACGCGGATTCTTCTGAAGATAATCTCCTTTATTATTGACGTTTCCTTGTGAAGCACCCGTAACCAGGTTTTCGCATCGGCGTTCACCCGTACGTCCGGAATGCCTGCGTGCCCTCGTTGCACGCTAATCGTTTTGTCCTTGATGAGCACTGTCGCCTCGATCTGCTCGATTCCACTGAATGAAAAATGATACGTCGCAGCAAGTCCTGCCGAGCTGTGCCGCTGGAAGGCGCGCGGCATGGATTCGAGAAAGGCGGCTACGGACGGCACTCTGATGCCGTTGCCCACCTGCTTTACCTTTTTATGTGGAAACGTCCGCAAAACATGGCTTTCGGCGTCGGAGCCGGGGAGGACGTAGACCGTCTCGGTCTTTTGTTGGAGCGGCTTCACCACCACCTCGATGAATTTCTTCTTGTCCACAAGATACTGTGGGATCACCTCGTCGCCCGCAGGGCAGACGGCCATGCAATAAACCGACTTGTAGCACGGCCCGCAGGCAAGGCTTTGCCACCGCGAAACAGTCTCGGCATCGCTTACCCTCCTCCTGTAATCGACGGAATTTTTACTATCAGCGACATTTTCAACCCAGTCCGTGAACCCGCCTATCAGTTCTCGATAGGTGTGCGTCAGGCAGTTTATGGCGTTGAACACCCCGTCACGACCAATGGCTCCCGTGGGACAAGTAGCCGCGCAAAGCTTACAATCAAGGCAAGGGTTGTAGTCCAGGGGACTACTGTATTCGTCTACCTCGGCATCGATAAGTACGGTATTGAGTAGAACAAAACTTCCAAACACCGGGTGAATAACGTTCCGGTGCAGGCCCATCATCCCGAGCCCGGCGGCAACGGCCACGGGTTTGTGCGACACCACATGCATCTTCCCCAGCCATTGGTCCGTTTCCATCGGAAACCCGACTGCCGGCGTCACGGCTCGGATGCCTTTACGCTCAAGAGCCGATGCCAATGCCTGGGCGGTGTGGTTCAACCGCTCCTCGGTCTGCTGCAGTTCGAGACTTGCGATGGAGCGTGCAGGGCTCCTCAGGTTCTCCCGGTTGATCCGCCCCACAAAACTGACGAGGGACTTCGCCCAGGGGAACAGCGCGAGGATGTCCTCCTTCTCCCCGGCTAACGACGGCCGGTCGATCTCAACAATGCCGACATCGTCCGCGCCGTTGGCAAGACACATCTCGCGCAACTCGAGGGCACTCAATCTTGGAATGGGAGCCTGAACCGCGTTTGATACCTTTCTTTCTTGATAGCGTTTCACTGTCGGATGATCGTTCTGATTCGTCATACAATCCTCCTAGCGCTTGATTTGGCTGAGTTGCTTTTCGAAATCGGTCGGATCGAAATAGTCGCGCCAGACGGTGATCATGCCGTTCTCGATGGTGAGCGTCCCCATGACCGGCAGCGCGATGGTGCCGCCGCTGCTGTGATAGAAGGTGTCGACTCGCTCGCTGAGCACGATATTCCCTGCGGCGGCAATATTGACGATGTTGAACTCGGCTCTGAAATCTTTGCCGAACCCGAAATCGACGTGGAATTTGCGGACACCATCGCGACCGGTTATGTTCGGGAACGGAATATTGTCATAGAATACGTCCTCGGTGAGCATGGCAAGGGCGTCTTCCATGCGATCGTCGCTCCAGAGCCCGTAGAAGGTTGCAGCGATTTCAATCGGGGTTTTGAACATAGCTTGTCTCCTTAGGCGGAATGAAAAGGAAAAAGCGTGGAGCCGTCCGCTGCGGCAATCCGCTCCCATACGATCAGGACGTAAGTGACCGGCGAAGGATCTCATCCTCTGCTGGGCGACGTATTCGAAAAATCATCGCATAGAGGGCTGGTGTAAAAAGCAACGTCAGTACTGTTGCCACAATCAGTCCGCCCATGATGGCTACGGCCATGGGACCCCAGAAAACGTTACGCGTCAGGGGGATCATGGCCAGAATGGCCGCGAGGGCAGTCAGCACCACGGGGCGGGCCCGCCGAATGGTGGCGTCGATGACGGCTTCCCAAGCCGGGTGTCCCTCCTGCCTGTCCAGCGAGATCTGGTCCACGAGGATGACGCTGTTGCGCATGATCATGCCGGCAAGTGCGAGGACTCCGAGCAAGGCGACAAAACCGAAGGGTTGGTGAAAGACCAACAATGCGCCAACCGCGCCGATCAAGCCCAAGGGAGCCGTGGCCAGAACCAGGAAGAGGCTCGGGAAGCTTTGCAACTGGAACATCAACAACAGCAACATGATGCCGGTCATAAGCGGGAGGAGGACGACAATGGAACGGTTGGCCTTGCCGCTTTCCTCCTGGGCGCCGCCGATTTCGATCCGGTAGTCGGGCGGCAATGCTTTTTCGATGGGTTTGAGCTTGGGAAGAATTTCCATGGTGACATCCGGAGCCTGCACCCCCGCAAGGACTTCCGCCCGCGCCGTGATGGTCAGGTCACGGCTTTGCCGCCATAAGATGGGTTCCTCAGAGACGTACTCGATCTTGGCGATCTGGGAGAGCTGGATGGGCTGTCCGTTGCGGGCGCTGATCGTCAGATCGGCCAGAAGCTCCGGCTGCAACCGTTCTTCGGGGACGGCCCGGGCCACGACATTGACCAGTTCGATGCCGTCGCGGACCTGGGTGATGGTTACGCCGGAAAGCAGCATCTGGAGGGCTTCGGCGATGTCCTGGGGGGTCAGTCCAAGGACCCTGGCCCGATCCTGGTCCACCACCAGCCGGATCGCCCTGGCCTGTTCGTTCCAATCCAGATTGACGTCGTAGGTCTTCTTGTTCTCACGCATGATATCGCGAACCTGATAGGCTATTTCCCGCACCTGCAGCGCGTCGGGGCCGATAATCCGGAATTGGACCGGGAAGCCGACCGGCGGCCCGAGAGCCAATATCGTCATGCGCACCCGGGCTTGGGGGAGGCCCCCTTGGGCAACGAAGGCATCAATACGGGCTTTCACCCGATCCCGGGCTGCGGCATCGGCCGTATTGAGGACAACGATGCCATAGCTTGTCTTCGGCAATTCCGGGGCCATGGCCAGAAACCAGCGCGGCGCGCCAGAACCGATGTAGCTCGTGAAGGTTTTGATCTCGGCATCGGTTCGGAGGAATGATTCCATCGCTTCCACGGCCTGGGCCGTGGTTTTAAAGGCTGACCCTTCCGGTAAGCGGACTTCGACCAGCAGTTCCGGGCGGGAGGAAGATGGAAAGAACTGTCGTGACACGAACGCTGAACCGAAAATTGCCAGACCGAAGAGCAAAAGAATCGCGACGACGACGGTCTTGCGGTGCTCCACACACCAAATGACCATGCTACGGAGTCGGTGATAGACCGGTGTTTCATAAATGGCATGGGCGTCGTGGTGACCTGCCTTATGAAAATCCGGCAACAGCTTGTAGCCAAGGTACGGGGTGAACGTCACGGCCACGAACCAGGAAGCCACCAGGGCGATCATCACGACCCAAAAGATGCCGCCCGCGTATTCGCCTGAGACGGATTTGGCCAAACCAACGGGCAGAAAACCCGCTGCCGTCACCAACGTACCGGTCAGCATGGGAAAGGCCGTGGCATTCCAGGCAAACGTCGCGGCCTTGATCCGATCGAATCCTTGCTCCATTTTTACCACCATCATCTCCACGGAAATGATGGCATCGTCCACCAGGAGTCCTAGGGCAATGATAAGCGCGCCAAGGGATATCCGTTCCAGGCTCATGCCGAGCGCGTTCATGATCACCATGACCATGGCCAGCACCAGCGGCACGGCCAGGGCCACAACAACGCCCGTACGCCAGCCAAGCGACAGGAAGCTCACGGCCAGCACGATAACCAGGGCTTCCACAAAGGATCGGACGAACTCCTTCACGGACTCGTTAACCACTTCCGGTTGGTCGGCCACCTGGCTGATCTCAAAGCCCAGCGGCAGGTTCTCCTTGATCCGCGTCATGGCTGCGTTTAAATTGTGTCCGAACTCTTGGATATTTGCCCCCTTGGCCATGACCACGCCCATGGCGATGCCGGGGTTGCCTTCGTGACGCACGGTAAACGTCGGTGGATCCTGCGGCCCTCGTCGCAGTGTGGCGATGTCCCCCAGTCGAAAAATCTTGCCGTTGCTTTGGACAGGCACTTCCGCCAACGCTTCGGTCCCCTTGAGGGCACCGTCCACGCGGAGATAGATCGTGTCGGCGGCCGTTTCCAGGTCTCCGGCCGGAATCACGGCATTTTGTTTGGCTATGGAGTTAAAGATTGTCTGGGCCGTCACCCCCAGGGTTGCCAGCTTGGCATGGTTGAGTTCCACATAGATGCACTCGGTCTGCTCGCCGTAAAACCGCACTTTGGCCACGGAGGGCACGCGCAGCAGCGCCTGCCGTATGATTTCGGCCTCATCCTTGAGTTCGCGTAGCGTGAAATCCTGGGCGGTAAGGACATAGAGAAGCGAGTCCACATCGCCGAATTCGTCATTGAAAAATGGACCGAGAACTCCGGATGGAAGGTTGATTTTGATGTCATTCACGCGTTTGCGGGTTTGGTACCAGCTTTCCTTCACTTCCGACGGAGGCATGGAATCCATAAGGGTGAGTTGCATGACCACGCTTCCCGGCCGGGAGTAGGTTTTCACCTTGTCGAAATAGGGAACCTCCTGAAGTTTTTTCTCGATGGGATCAGCCACCAGACGCTGCATCTCGTCGGCGGTGGCTCCGGGCCACTGGGCGCTGATGATCATTATTTTGATAGTAAAATCTGGATCTTCGGCTCTTCCAAGATGCAAATATGCCCATGTTCCCGACAAGGACACGAGAAGAATGAGAAAAAGAGTCAGTGGGCGGTGGGTGACCGCCCATTCGGACAGGTTGAAGCCCCTCACTGGGCGTCCTCCCGCGGCGCGTCGGCCAGCCGGACGGCAGTCCCCTCGTCGAGTTTCTGAACGCCGGAAGCGACGATGATGTCGCCGTCGGCAAGTTGGCCATGCACAAAAGCGTCACGTTCCGAGTAGCGGTCCACCGTGACCGGCAGGAATGTCAGCTGTCCGCTTTTGGGGTCCACTTTCCACAGGCCCGGGCCTTTCCCCTGGTTGAACATGGCGCTGGCAGGAATGCGGGCGCTATGGGCGCGGGCTTGTTCGGAGAGATGGAGCGTCGCCGTCATGCCGAGCCGCACGGAGGAGTCCACGTTCGGCAAGGAATACCGCACGGCATAGGTTCTGGTGGCAGGATCGGCGGACGGAGATATTTCCCGCAGTGTCGCCCGGTAACGGACGTCATTGTTCGACCAAAGCGACGTTTCCGCTGGTTTCTCCTTGATGTCTTGGATATTTCTTTCAGGTATATCCACAAGCACTTCCAACGCGCCCTTGCGGGCCACGGTGACGGCGCTTTGCCCCTGGGGCACCACCTGTCCGGCTTCAGCGCTCACCTTCGTGACCACGCCGTCGTTGCTGGAGACCAACTGGGCATACCCGAGTTGACTTGTAGCCAGTTTGAGCGAGCGGTCCGCTTTCTCCAGACGCGCCCGGGCTTCCTCGGCTGACAAATGCTTGAGATCGTATTCGGACTGGCTCACCACGTTTTTGGACAACAGGGTGGCATAGCGCCGTTCTTCGGTGATCGCCTGATCCTTGTTGGATACTGCCGCACTGCGTTCTGCCTGAGCGCTTTCCATCGAGAGTCGGAGATCCTTCTCGTCGAGAGTCGCCAGAATCTGACCTTCACGAACCGTATCCCCCACATCCACCGCGCGTTTTTCAATGCGCCCGCCCACCCGGAAGGATTCCTGTGTCTCGTGGCGGGCCACAATGACGCCAGGATAGGAGCGGTTCTCCACGCCCATATCCAGGCTGATCCGCATGGTCTTTACGACGGGATGGATCGGTGGACTCGATTTTGCTTCCTGACACCCGGAGAGCAGAAAGCATAATGCTATTGCGAGTAGTATTGCCTGACAAAACAACATTGGGCGTTCTGGGCGGAAGCTGTTTGCGTTGGGAGGCATAGTCGTTGATCATATCCTAATGTTATGTATTCAAACGGATCGACTCGAAAGCGTGACAGCCCTCGATCTCCTGATCGAGAAGACGCAAAGTTTCAGGCCAGCCAGAATCATGCGTTCATTACACGAGACACAACCGCCTGATGTAGCCAGCGTGGCGTCGCCCATATAAAGAAAACGATGGCCTTGTTCGCCAAGCCTGGCACGACGCTTTTGCGTCCGGCGTTGAGCGCGCGGATACCGGAGCGCACGACGGGTGCCGGCTGCATCATCAGGAGCTTCAAACCGGTCGTGATCTTCTGTTTGGCCGCTGCAGCGAATCCGGTGTCCGACATGCCAGGGCAAAGCGTCGTGACAGTGATCCCATGCGGTTTAAGTTCGCGATGCAGGGCTTCACCCAGACGCAAGACGTAGGCCTTTGCGGCCGAATAAACCGCGAAGTTCTCCATGCCCAGGTTGGCCAGCACGCTGGCGACAAGCAGGATCTTCCCTCGTCCCCGTCTGCGCATGTCTTGTGCAAAGACGTGCGTGGCCGCAGTCAAGCTCGCAATATCAAGCTGTACCATCGCCAAAGCAGCGTCCAGATTGACATCCAGAAACGGGCCTTGCAATCCATGTCCAGCGTTGTTTATCAGAATATCGATTACAATTTCCTGGTCGGTGAGGTGCTGCTGCAAGTCAATGACTGCATTGACGGCGGAAAGATCGACCTGCTCAACAACGACTGCAATGTGGTACTGCTGGCGAAGTACGGAGGCGAGCGCTTCAAGCCTGTCCAGCCGGCGAGCCACAAGGACCAGAGAATGGCCTTGGGCGGCATATTGACGGGCGAACTCCTCGCCGAACCCGCTTGATGCGCCTGTGATGAGCACCCACGAGTCGCTTACGGCCCTGATTTCGTTCATCTGGATTTCCTTGGCCTGCGGAGCCGTTGCGTGTTCGGATTTGAAAGAGGACCGGGCTTGAGTCGACAGTCTGGTCCAGGCCCGGTCGGTTTCGATCAATCGATCCAGGTGACGTCGGCCTGGCCGATGTGGGGCGGCGTCTGGCGAAAGCGCTCGGCCGGAAGTCCGAGCATCAGGGCGCCAACGACTCCGGTCCCTTCGGGCAGGCGCAAAGCCTGCTGCAAAGGAACGTGCGCGCCGGCAGCTTTTATGAAAATGCCTGCCCAGCAGGTGCCTATGCCCCGGGCCATGGCGATGAGGTCAACCATCGTTGCGGCGATGGCTCCGTCCGTCCAAGGCATCAGGTCTTCCATGGGCGAGACGCAATACGCGACGTGCGGCGCTCCATGCAAAACGAGGTCGCCACCGGCGTTGAAGGCATCCATGGCTGTCGGCAGATACCCCACTTGGCTTATCCAGGCGGCTGTCAACCCGGCCAAATGCCTGGTGGCTTCGTACGTGCGCGTCACATGCCAGGCGATATGGTTTATGTTCTTCGCCGTTGGCGCGTACCGTGCGACCTGGAAGATTTCGTCCAAGGTTTCCTGGGGCAAGGATGTTCTCTTGAATTTTCGTATGGAGCGCCGGTTGCGGATCAGGGCGTCGAGGGCTTCCGGCGTCGCCTGTCCGGGCTGCACCGCGAGGAAATCACTTGGCGGGAGTTTGGCATGCTCCAAGGCAGCCGTTGGGCAGATGGCCACGCAGTGCCCGCAGTTTATACAGTTTCTTTCGCTTTCCGGACTGGTGATTGGATACCCCTCGGCATCGGTGGTCAGGACCACGAAAGGGCAGGTTGCGACACAAAATCCATCCCGCTTACAGAGTGTCCTCTCAACGGTGATATTAACCATGCTGTTCTCCTTCTTGTGAGCATTGCCATGTTTTGTTGTACGCTACGGCCCGCTCAAGACGCACCGCAGGCTGCCTCGTCAAGGCAAAGGCTGTCGCTCCTGACGTGTCGCTACACGTTATTTGAAATAACGCTGGTTACCGGCGGATGCTGAAGCCGATCCTTCGAATCTCCTTGTTCGGATTGGTCTGTGCACGTTTTTCAGCCTCGGTGTCAGCCAGGACGTAAACTTGCTCCTTTCTGTTTTTAAGCGGCAGGAGCACTTCCTGGAGGAAGTCTTTTTTGGATCCGCAGAAGTGCCCGGCTTGGCCGGCCGGGCACACGGCCATGCAGTAGCCGCACCTGTAATTCATTTTATACATCAGTGATTGCCACATGGAAGCGATCTCTCTGTCGCTGAAACGTTGGCGAAAGGCGTCCATGTCTGGAGAGCGCAGCAGGCTGTCAAGCATGTCCATAAATCCGATAAAATTATCTCGGTAGGCGTGGGTCATGCAGGCCATGAAGTCGAAGGGCGCGTTGCGCTGAATGGCCCCGACGGGGCATACGGACAGGCACAAGCCGCATCGGTCGCAGAGGGAGTGTTCAAGGGGAGAGCCATAGACATCGAGTTCCGTATCGATAAGCAAAGACGTCATCCGGATGAAGTTGCCGAATTGCGGGTGGATGACCAGTCGATTAAGCCCCATATGGCCAAGTCCGCCTTCGACGGCCATGATCTTATGGCTTACATTCCACATTTTGCCGGGGAGGCGACCCATGTCCATGGGGAAATCCGCCGGCTCAATTGTGCCCCGAACCTCCAAGGCATTGAGCCTGCGCAAAATGTTCCGGCCGACCGTGGCCACAGTGTCCGTGGCATGGTGGAACTCGTCGGAGGAGAGGTGCCGGGCCTGGCTACGCATGTTTTCGGGATTGAGGTGGATGACCAGACAGATGATCGTGCGCGTTCGGGGATAGGCGGCGAGGATGTCGTTTCGTTCATGATCAAGGGCTGGTCTGCCGATATCCACGAAACCGACATCGTCTGCGCCGGCCTCCAGGCAAAGTCGGCGCAGATCCTTGGCTGCGAGTTGCTTCGGGCCGACGGTCGGGGAATTGTCTGGAGCAGGCTGATACGAGTTGCCATTACGAACCATGAGTTACTCCTGGCATGCGTGGTTTGCCGCCCGGCGTGACGTTGCGCGGCAGTTTCGCCATGACGCCGGCGACTGCGAAACAGACGGGGATGGCGGCGAAAGGCTCGCTCGAGGTCTCGTCCGGACCGCGCGTCGAGTGAGTGCCCCTGATTCCAAAATACGGTCGGCCATCCATGATTGGCGTCTCCAAACCGAAATTCAGGATTAGGTCGCGATTATAATAGACCGGTCTACGTAATAAGGGTTAAAAAAAAGCGCTCACTTCATTCTTGCTGAGCCAGAAATGCATTGAAATATAAATGGATAAAATTTCTTAACGGCTCTGACGACTTCTTGATCTTGGATCGAAGCAGTGCGCCTTGAAATGATGCAATCATATTTTCCGCTAATATTCTTGGGTCTATATGCACGGGGATAGATTTCTCATTCTGTGCCTGGACAAGCACATCGGATACGTTTTTTTCCCAGAGTTGTATGGATTGTTCAAGGCGTTGCCGGACTTTCTCAGATTGATCGGACATCTCCTGGCCTAAGTTTCCCAGAAGGCAACCCTTGTAGCATCCATTTTCTTCGAATACTGTAATGATAGTTTCGAAACTTTTTTTGACACGTGCAATCGCTGGTAAAGACGCATCATTGAGAATAGGGGAGAGCTCTTCGCTCCTGACCGCAACAAATTTGTCGATAACCGCAAGGGAAAATTCTTCTTTGCTTGAAAAAAAGTTGTAAAATGAACCTTTTGGAATTTTTGCCTCCTTCAAGATCGCCTCAACGCCGGTGCCATTGAACCCTCTGCTCCATACGAGGTCGAGCCCAACCTGGAGGAGCGTCTCTTTGCTGTGAATGCGTTTCATAGCCCAGCTATTAGACCGGTCGTTCTAAAAAGTCAACATATTTGGGGTCACGTCACCGAACGGAAATTTATGCACGCTAAAGGGGATTACGCATGGCATGGGACTGTCGGCTATTGTCTTATTTTTATAACCACATGAAAACACGGATGTTAGTTCGTAAGCACGGTTCGGATGGCGTGGTCGCGCTGCAAGATCTGGCTGTACGCGACCGAATACGAGCCGTCCGGCGTGTTCTCGGGCGCGTCGCGGGAACGACTGGCCGTAGCGGTAGGGTTGGCCGAGGGGTGGAAAAATTTTGTCGATGATCTTGTCGACATTGGATTTTTGGACCAGCACGCAGACGGTACGTACGCGATCTATAATTGGGCGCAGCGCAATCCCTATGTCGTCAAACGCGATGTAATACGCGAGCAAAAAACGCGCGCGGGATTGGCGAGAGCGGAAAAAGCGCGTGCGGAGGTTGATAAAAAAATAAGTGCCGGAAACGAGTTACGTCACATCCAGCACCTGCTGAGCAGCCGCTTAAGCAGGTGCTCAGCCCCATCCCATTCCCATCCCCAAAAAGACTCTCTCTCTGTCTCTCCCACGAGAGCCCCGATGTGCGACGGGGAGAGCGCGCGAGAGATTTTTTTCAAGCTGGTCCATGAGAGCCAGCCGAAAGCGATGCTTAGAAAGCCGGCCGCCTGGGTCAGGATGCTGCAAAAGCTGGTCGATGCCGGTCAGACGGTCGAGGATCTGGAGTGCGTGATGCAATGGGCCATGCAGGATAGTTTTTGGCCCTCTCGTATTCTGTCTCCGAAAGCATTTTCAGATAATCGCAGTAAGATTTCCATACATATGGCTGATACCGTGGTCGAGAAGACGTCAAGCGATGAGCAAAGACAAGATAAAGGCATGACAGCAGATGTCTGGGAAAAGCTGAACCGAGAAAGAAATGAAACACAGGCAGCAAATAATTTTAAATTACATTTATCACCTCAATATCTACGAAAAATGGTGAATGTGAGTGAAGATTTACCAATTGATATGAATAATGCAGTAAAGTAGAGTCAAGCATTTGGCGAAGTTCACCGACACTGATTACCTCGAATTCCGGAAACAGGGGCCACAGAAGCAGATGGCCATACAATTCGGCGTTTGCGAGGGCTATGTCTCGAAGATAAAGAAGCGGTGCGAAGGCCAAATACAGGCTTCAACGCCGCCTGTTATTCGGGCTGAAGTCCTTTCGCGGCAGTATGACGCGCTGGAACGGCTGGCAATGCTGGCGGATCGGGCGCACACGCTCTCGGAGATTTTCCAGGCGGCCCTTGATGGCGACTGGAAAGCCAAGGGCAAGCTGGAACGTTTGGCCGGCAGACGCGGGGCCGCGTTGTAAGCGTACATTTCGCTTTTGGGCGAACTGCGCAAGCTGGTGGAGCTGGATAACACGATCAAGAAAACCAAGTTCGACATCGAGCGGGTCATGCGCTTCCAGGAAGCCATCGTGCAGGCGCTGCAAAAGGCGTCGCCGGAGTTGGCCCGGCAGGTCATCGCGGAGTTGCAGGCCGTCGACGCGACGGTGAGCGCGCTGGATTTTGGACTGTCGGAGTCGGAATAGTTTCGTCGTCTTCCATACAAAAGACGACGAAACTAAAAACGATGTTTTATTATGATTTCAACTGGTTGTCTTAAATTCTCCGAAAAAGGGCGTTTGAATCCCCTTGCATCTCGTCGTGTAATAAACGAAAAAGCTCTAAAAGACGACGAAAAGGAGAACCGGGAAATGTGCCAAAACAACCACGCCGCACCGGGTTCCAAAATTGCCTCGGGACCAATCAAGCGCCTCAAGGACATCGAGACGATCAAAAAGCTGCTGGCGGACAAGCCGCGCGAGTACGCCTTGTTCGTGATCGGCATCAACACCGGGTTTCGCGCCTCGGATCTGCTGGCGCTGCAGGTCGGAAGCGTCAGGGACATTCTGGCCGATCCCGACGACGGCGACACGGTCCGCGAGAAGAAGAAACTCAAGATGCGTCGGATCAGCGGCAACAAGGCCGTCAAAGAGGCCGTGGAGCGGCTTTTGGCGTCCAGGCCGTACAAAGACTCGGATCTGCTCTTCCAGGGCAAACGAGGGGCCATGACGACGTCCTGGCTGCGACGGCTGGTCAGAGGCTGGTGCGAGGCCATCAATCTGCGCGGACATTACGGGTCGCACACGCTTCGCAAAACCTGGGGCTATCACCAGCGCGTGACGTTCGGTGTGGATATCCCGACGCTCATGGTCTGCTTTAACCATTCCACGCAAAAACAAACGCTCGACTACCTGTGCATCCAGCCGGAGGAAATCCGCTCGGTGTACGCCAACGTGCTGTGAGGAGCTGATGGCCAGACGGACAATGGGAGCAATGGCCGGGAGTAATTCGCTCCTGGCCGATTTCACCACCAAGCTCCAGGCCGTCGTGCAGACGACGGAGCAGGCCCCCCCCGGCGGGGTAGGGGGGTGGGCCTGTCAGATGGGGGTGGTCCTGGATCGGGGGCCCTTCTCCTTCTCCCGTCACGAATGTCTGCAAGCGCCATATTCCGACGATCATCCGCGCCAGGTCGAACTCAAGTGCGCCCAGATGGGCAACGCCACCCGGGCCATTCTGCGGGCGTTCTGGTCCGCCCTGTACATGCCGTTTGTCGGCGTGCTGTACCTGTTCCCGTCCTCCAAGGGGTCGGGCGACGCGGGGGATAGTACCGACCTGGCTCCCTTCACCCATAGCCCGAAATGCCCTCCGTCGGACAGCACCATTGGGCACTCAAGCGCCATATCCGCCAATCTAGACGATTTTTTTACAAGAAACGATACGTTCTATGCCTGAGTATGAAAAATCGCTTAGCGAGGCAATTTAAGCCAAATAAACGGGTATTCCTTTTTTGGACGCCAGCCACGCCAATTTATGGCCCGATATAGCCCCGCGTCAGCACCGTCATCACCAGCGATGAAGAGCCCTACGATTTGCCTGCGCTCTTCTTCCACACCGACTTCAGCCATGCATCCTTCGGCCCGCCAGGATGGCCCGTCATGGCCTCTTTCAGCTCGTCCTCGGTCAAGCCAAGTTTCCAGGCTTCAAACTGTGCCTGTTCCGCTTTCTGTCGAGCAGCTATGAGCGACCGCGCTTCGACCTCTGCATCCTTGGCGGCCTGCTCCTCGGGAGAGACGTAGCCCTTGGGCCGACGGTAGTAGCCGTTTTGAGCCAGCGCCCGAAAGGCCCACGAGCATGGATCCGCCACAGGTTGGCCGGACTTGTCCACAAGCTGGTCATTCGCCAACTCGTATTCGAGGTGGTCGAGTCCCTGGACGATGCGGTCGGTCGGTTTGCCGACCCGGGACAGGCTCCCTTTGATTTGGGCTAATTGGCTGGGGCCGAAGCCGCATCGAGAAAGGTTCGGCCACTGGAGAGCCATGTCTTCTTGAGAGATAGATAGATTTAAATCTTCTCTATCTATCTTAAAAAAGGTGCTCTCTTGTCCTGCCTTGTTGTCCTGCTTTGTTATTCTGCTCTCTTGTCCTGCCTTGTTGCCCTGCTCCGTTGTTCTGCTCTGTTGTTCTGCTCTATTTACCTGCCCCATTTTGCCGTATATGGTAAATTGTAGCCCCCGCGCGCTACCCTGCCGCCAATTAGTTTTTGTTAGTTGACCGGCGTCTATGAGCTTATTGATGCCTTTCCGGACAGTGTTATAGGGGAGTCCGGTTTCTTCCATTATTTTAGAGTAGTTAGACACGTGTGATCCGTGCGTTTCAAAGTAGCTCAACACTTGTCGCTGGGCTGGAGTTCGCGCGGTCGCTGGGGGGGCAAGTAGCACAGGGACAAATGGCAAACTGACAGTTTGAGTGCTCTTTTTAGATGCTCTATTGATCTGCCCAGTTGTCCTGTCTAGTTGTCCTGCTCTTTTTAGGTGCTCCTGTATAGTGCCCCTTTGTCGTGCTCCAATTGCATGCTCTGTTAAGATGCCTTCTTGTCCTGCTCCGACGCTCCGTTGATCTGCCCGGTTGTCCTGCTCTCCTGCTTTCTTGTCCTGCTCAGCTGTCCTGCTCTCTTGTTCTACCCCCTTAAGGTGCTCTCTTGAGGTGCTCTCTTGAGGTGACCCTTCATTCTGCTCTTCAACGTCGGGCTGTGGGGACGCAGCGCTGTAATTGTTGAGCTTGAACGGTAAAGTTTTAGCTTTTTCGGCCGCTTCGGAAAGACCGCTTATCCTGGATAAGGCTCCGTCCATAGCATCGAACATTGTCAGACGCTTTTTCTTCTCTGCCATGTCAGGCCCCTACTGGGCGACCCCTGGTTCGAAAATTTCCAAGAACTCCGTGGCTAGGCTGCGATAGTATTTTGCCCCAACACTGCGAGGAGAAAAACGTATGATACTCTTCCCTTCCATCTCAGCCTGAGAGAACTGGGTATTGGTCGGTATGGATGTTTTAAAAAGCACATCATCTTCAAAAAGGCGTCGTAGTTTGTCAGTAACTACACGAGAAATGGCGGTTCGTTTGTCAACATTATTAACAATGAGACGCAATAAACGAAGGTCTGGGTTCTCTCGTTGGCGAACACCTTCAATTAATGAAAGCGCTCTTGTAAGGCCTTCCATAGAAAATCGACTGGAACATAAGATGGGAACGATGACGCAATCTGCGGCGTGAAGGGCTGCTAAGACAAAATATCCCCAGTTCGGCGGGGTATCTATAAAAGTAAAATCAAAATTACTTTTGGCATAATCTCGAAGCCGATCACGTAAGCGGAGGTATGATGTAGGGATGCCAAGATTCAGATTAATTTCTAAAGCGGCTGTCTCTTCGCTGTTCGGTATTATGGATAGACCATCATACGCGGTAGGGTAAACGCAACGCTCTAAGGGCGTGTCATCACTTTCGTATAGTTCATAGACGGAGTCGGAAACGACGTCAGCGTCTACGAGCAGACTCGATGCGTTACATTGTGCATCGTTATCAACGATCAATATCTTTTTGCCCCGGTTCGCCAGGGCGTGGGCAAGATTCACGGTGAGGGTGGTTTTGCCGACCCCACCCTTGTTATTGACGATGGCGACAATGACTCCCATAAGCTCCCCCTTGGGGGAGAACATATAGGTGGATTCTTAGATGCTGCAAGGTTTTTTTGAGAGAATAGTGGTTTTTTAGGAAGGCGGATAGGTAGAGGATAGAGCGTCTTTAATCTCCCGGCACTTTGAGGTGGTCCCGGATTGTTGGACAGGCTGGCGGCGAAGTTAAGCTATAGTCCGGTTGGTGCTCATGCCGCCTTTGGGACCTTTTGGCCTTCTCGGTATACGTCCATGGGCCGACGACCGTCAAAAGCGGTATGCGGCCGCTGCTTGTTGTAAAAGCGAAACCAGTTTTCGAGCGCCTGCCGGGCCTGGCTGCCGGTTTCAAGTTTGCGCAAGGAGATGCATTTCCATTTCATCGAGCGCCACAAGCGTTCGATGAAGACATTGTCCATCCAGCGCCCCTTGCCATCCAGGAGATGGCCACGCCGGCATCCTTGAGCGTCTGGGTGATCCAGGCTGGTAAACTGTGATCTTTGGTCCGTGTTGAAGATTTCCGGCACCCCGTATCGACTCATGACTTCTCCCAGGGTGGCCACGCAGAAATCCGCATCCATGGTATTGGACAGCCGTCAGGACAGCACAGCCCGACTGTGCCAGTCCATGATACCACCAAGTACAGGAAGCCGCGTTTCATTAGCACATACGTGATGTCGATGTATCATACCTGATTCGGTCGATCAATTCGTAGCCCGCGCAGCAGGTACAGATATATTTTATGCTCGTGGTGTGGGACACTGGTCCTTGGCTTCTGGTAAATGATCATCAACCCCATTTTGCGCATCTCAATCTCTGTACGCGGCCTCGTCAAACAGCGATGGACTGCGCATACTACCGCTGGGGACTATAATAATAACTTTCTTAAAAAAATAACATTCCAGCTACCCCAGCTCCGATTATCACAAATGTTGGGTCTAGTCTTGAGAAGGCTATAATACCAAAGCTGCCTACAATTATAAGAATAGTCGAAATGTCAACTGCTGACTCCCGCCCGAGAGTAATCACCACAGCCGCAAGCAGACCTATGACTGCCGCCTTAATCCCTTTGAAGCTCGAATCAACAAAAGGGGAGTCTTTGTAGGCGTAGTAAAATTTTGCAAAAAGAGTCACGATTATTATGGAGGGGAGGTAGGAACTGATCATGGCTAAAATCGCCCCGACAAGACCGGAGACTTTGTAGCCAATAAATGCATTCATGACCGTGAGAGGGCCTGGCGTAATCTGCCCCAAAGCAATGGCATCTAAGAACTCTTGATTCGTCAGCCAATGATACTTTTGCACGAATTCTTCTTGCAGCATTGGCAACATTACATATCCACCACCAATAGTTAGGGCGTTAATTATAAATAGCGTCAAACATAAAGTTAAGAGAGTCATATTGGTTTCATCTTGTTAAATACAAAAAAGCCAATTGCTCCAGACAAGATGATAATGTAAATAGCATTGATTTTAAAAATAAATAGTGCGAGAAACGAAGCTATTACAAATAATGCCAATGTAGGGCTTTTTATGGTCTTGCGAGCCATTTTGTATACTATTGCAGCTAAAAGTCCAACAACAGCACAGCTAACACCTTTCATAGTGCTTTTTAAAATATAGTTACCTTGTGCACTTATATAAAAATACGCAAGCAATATTGACAAAGACACACCAGTAACTGATTGGAAAAAAGTGACGAAAAGTGCCCCTCTAAGTTTTTTAAGCTTATAACCAATACATATACCGGTATTAACGATTGGAGCCCCAGGCGTCATTTGACCTATGGCAACACTTTCCATAAAATCTTCATTTGAAAGCCACTTTCTTTTTTCAACAAGTTCTCTTTCGATGAAACACAGCATGGAATATACTCCACCAAAAGAAAATGCTCCTATCTTAAAAAACACCCTACAGATATCTTTCAATTGGATATTTCCCATGGTGTCCTTATTTGTTTTGGATTCAGGCGATATTAAATTCATTTTGGAGACGTCCAATGCGTATAGTAAGTTTTCCTGGGGGGGTAAGCCGTTACTTGCCACCGCTACCTTTACTCACACGAAAATTATAAAATACGTGTTAGTTATTTAAATAATGCTCTTAAAATTACACTTGTCAAGTTATTTTGCTAATTTAATTTATTATGTATTTTCAGAATGTTGCTTTAATACTAGTAGTGTCTCGGACTGTCATTATTACCCAGGAATGGAATTGATTCGTAAGGGATAGGGTTGGCAGTCACCTTGGGCGCAGGATCTGGAGCGGTACTATTGGTGGCCGCCCAGAGTTGTTAGTACGTATGACTAATTAGCTGTTTTTATTTATTTTTAATCGTTCTTTACATCCACTTGACTTTAAATGCATAATTTCTTAATTAAATAAAAAATACTTAAAATAGATTTGGAGAATGATGATGAACTCGTTTATCCCAATACTTAAGGCGCTTGCGGATGACGGCAGAGTCCGCGTCCTGCAGCTCCTGCTCGAGCGGGACCTTTGCGTAGGGGCACTGGCACGTGAGTTGGCGATGAGCGAGCCTGCCGTGTCACAACATCTGAGGAAGCTGCGAGAGTGCGGACTTGTTACCGGTGAAAAGCGCGGCTACTGGACGCACTATGTGGTTAACGGCAGCCTTCTCTTAGAAATTTCGCATAAATTCGCGAGTCTTTCCGCTTGTAGCAGACCTTCTGAAAGTGCGTGCAGCCGACAAACGGCAAGCGGAGAATGCTGCTGCCCTGCACGAAAGAAAGAGGCAGACCTTTTGGATTTGCGAAATAAAGCATCTGGCGAGAAAAAACATGGATAAGCAAAACAAAAGCCGTCGTGCACGCCTGGAATCCCAAGCTGTGGCGACCTTACCCTCCCTTTTCTTCCACTTTCTTCGCCTGGGGCTGACAGCTTTCGGCGGTCCGGCCATGATCCCTTCTCTCCGCAAGCTCTCCGTGGATTATCAAAAATGGCTCGTTGAGGACGATTTTCGTGTTGGAGTGGCCATCTGCCAAGCTATCCCCGGAGCCACGGTCATGCAGCTCGCAGGGTATGTCGGGTTCCGTGTGCGAGGAGTCGCCGGGGCGGTTAGCTCCTTTTGCGGGTTTGGGCTCCCGGCGTTTGCACTCATCACGGTCCTGTCTGCTGTATATTTTCGATTTCATAATCTTCCTGTACTCCTTGCCATCTTTTCTGGTCTCAAGGTAATTGTCCTCGCGATCCTATTCAGTGCTTCCATCGATTTTGTAGGTAAATATATTCATGGACTGCCCGACAAATTCCTATCTCTCGGCGCAGCCATGGCCTTCCTTGGGAAGGCCCATCCAGCTGTGGTAATTCTTGTGGCGGCGACCATAGGTGTGGTATCATTTCGGAAGGATGCTGCCAGGATTACCGTAAAAAGCTGCCTTCCGCGCGATGAACACCAGCTCGCCGCAACGGTGGGGCTCACGTTTTTGTTCCCTCTCGCGATCCTCGGATTGTGGTTATTCCACCGTGAACTATACCGACTTGCGGTCCTTATGATGGGGGTCGATATCCTGGCGTTCGGTGGCGGTTTTGCAGCATTGCCCATCATGCTGCATGAGGTCGTCATACGCATGGGCTGGTTGAGTGAGCAGGTTTTCCTTGATGGTATAGCCTTGGGGCAGGTGACCCCCGGACCGATAGTTATCACTGCCGCTTTTGTTGGTTATGGGCTATCTGGCTTATTGGGCGCGTTTGTAGGCACAGTCGCCATTTTTTCACCTTCCTTTTTGCTGTTAATTTGGAGCATTCCTTTTTGCGACCTTTTTCTGGGGAACAAGTATTTTCGTCGGGGCCTCCGGGCAAGTTTGGCGACTCTCGCAGGACTTATGGCTGCTGTTACTGGCACCTTTTCCCTTGCTATCCCCTGGACAGTTCCTGCCGTGCTACTTGGGCTGGTAGCATTTATCGCACTGCGATGTAGGCTGGATGTGCTATGGGTCGTTATGATCGGAACAGGTCTGTCGTTAATTTTATTTTAAGCTTATAAAAACCGTAGTATTTTTTTGCAACTAAAACACGAGATGGGAATAGAATATGAGAGCTTAACAAGTGAAGACCTTATGCATCTAATAATGGCTGAGGATAAAAATGCATTTCGTGTATTGATATCTCGCCATACTGACGCTGTCTATAAAGTTATATATAAATTCATTGGGAATGAAGAAGAGGCAAACGATCTAGCTCAAGAAGTGTTCTTGCGGATATGGCGATTTTCAAAGCGATATCAACCAACTTCAAAATTTACTACTTGGCTCTATACGATCACAGCCAATGTTTGTAAGACGGAAGTGCAATCATTATGGCGACGTAATATCAGATTGATTGGCTCTCTTTGGTCTGCCGACGATAATGACGACCAGAAGTTTCCCGAACCAGCCTCCCCTCTCCTTTCCCCCGAAAGCGCAGCTATTCAAGCCCAGCAAAGCCATTTGGTTCGCTCCGCCATCCGCTCCTTGCCACACAAACAGCGCCTCGCCTTGGTCCTCAGTCGCTATGAAGAGTTGCCCTATCAGGAAATCGCTACAGTCCTGGGCTGCTCGGTTCCCGCCGTGGAAGCCCTTTTGGCCAGAGCCAAGGCCAGCCTTCAAAAAAAATTAGCCCCCCATCAAAAATAATCCGCAGGTTTTCTCTTCCGCGCCAGTTTAACTACTTGGGAGCCGGGAAAAGACCGAAACCCGAATCGAAAGACACATTCGACGCGGATGGCTCTGTAGCTCCCTTGATACATTTCATCGAAAAGCGGCAGGAAATGCCCTGAGCGCGGTATTTGCTCCGCTTTGTTGTTGTGCTCGGTGACGCGACGTTTTTTCTGTCTACTTGGCGATCAGGCAGCTGCCGAACTAACCGCTTTGAGGTAATATTTACATGCAACGTTCTAAAAAAAAGTATTTGATGATGGTTTCCGCTCTTGCAGGAGTGGTCGTTCTGGCCAAGCTAACTTTTTTTTCACCGGCTAGCGTCAAGGTGACTCGGCTTGAAAGCCGAGACCTGACAGCGCAAGTGTATGGTAATGGCACGGTTGAGGCCAAGGTGGTTGTTGGAATTTCCAGTAAAATTACTGGAAAGATTGTCGAACTCCATGCCGATCAAGGTGATACTGTAAAGCAAGGGATGCTTTTGGCCAAACTGGAAAACGACGATTTGTCCGAGCAGGTGCGGCAAGCCGAGGCCACAGTGCTCAAGGCTCGGGCAACCCAGAGCGTAGAAACAGCTACGTTGCAAAAAGCACTGGCAAATGTGGTGTTGGCGAAAAAAAACGCCCACCGTTTTGAGAGTCTGTTGGAAAATGACTTCGTTCCCAGGAAAGATACTGAGGAACTTCAGGTCGCCTACCAAGTGGCGAAAGAAGAAGTCAGCCGCTCAAGGGCCTCCTTGGAATCGGCACGGATGGACGAGAAGCAGGGGGAGGCCAGTCAAAAGTATGCTCAGGCGAAGCTCGCGGATGCCCGGATTTACGCCCCCGGTGACGGATTGCTACTCTCTCGTGACTTGGAACTGGGGGCCATCATCACCCCTGGGCAGACGGTATTTCAATTTACCGATTCGAAAACGGTATGGATCAAGGCCAATGTCGATGAATCGCAAATGCCCGGAATGCAGGTTGGAAATCCAGCTATAATAACATTGCGAAGTGCCCCTGGGGAGCAATTCCCGGGTCGAGTAGCCCGAATTGGCCGTCAAAGCGACCGTGTCACCGAGGAATCCGAGGTGGATGTGTCCTTTGAACCTCCCACTGAACATTTTCGATTGGGAGAACAGGCCGATGTGTTCATTGTGACCGCTGTGAAAAAAAGTGTCCCCTCACTTCCCTCGGCGGCGATCGTCTCCAGGGGTAAAGCGCGCGGGGTTTGGGTTTTCAAGGACGGTCGGCTTCACTTCAAGGCCGTTAATACAGGCATAGAAGACCGACGAGAATTCGTTGAGGTGCAAAGTGGTCTTGAGGGTGGTGAGCAAATCGTGATGGCACCACCACAAGTTATGAAGGCATTTGAAGATGGGCAGCGGGCCAAGGTGGCACAATGAATCTGGCTCTGCGCGACATCCGCTACAACAAGGGGCGTTTTATCCTGACCTCCCTGGGGCTGGGACTGCTCATCGGCGTGGTGATGAGCATGGGGGGGATTTATCGAGGTCTGTTTGCCGACGCCATGTCCATCAGTGAGGCCACCGGGGCCGACCTTTGGGTGGTGCAGCAGGACACCAACGGCCCCTTTGCTGAAAACTCTCGCGTTCCGGAAGATCTGAAGTACCGCATATCCGCTGTCCCCGGCGTGGAGAAGGCCTCGCCACTGTCCTTCCAGACCATTCAAGTGGACCGTCAGGGCAAGTTGTTTCGATTTTTCCTGGTCGGTTACGACCTGCAAGGCCTCGGCGGCCCTCCGGTTATTCTGGCGGGTAGGGGAATCCGGCAGAAGCATTACGAGATGGTTGTAGCCCAGGGCATGCAGATGAAGCTTGGAGAGACAATCCATCTTGGCCTTCATGATTACACGGTAGTCGGCATGACCGGCAAGATGGTCTCCTCGGGCGGCGATCCCGTCGCCTATGTCAGTTTGGCCGATGCCCAGGATATCCAGTTTAAAAAGGATAATGACGCCATCCGCAATGACCGGGCAAGAAACTCCGCGAGTTTGAGTAGCATCAAGACGCTTTCTCCTTCTCAGGCTGACACCATAAGTTCTGTCATAGATGGCATCACCTCATCCACTCACGTGGTGAACACCGTGGTTGCCAGGATAGTCCCGAGCGCGAATCTGAGAACGGTGCAGGAACGCATCAGCCGTTGGAATCACTACCGTGCCATGTCCGACGAAGAGCAGACCAGAATTTTGACCATGGGGCTCATTGAAAAAGCGCGAATGCAACTAGGGTTGTTTCGGGTCATTTTGCTGGTCATATCAGCAGTTATTATTTCGCTTATCATCTACACCTCGACCATCGACAAGATCCGGGTCATCGCCACACTGAAACTCATCGGTTCACCAAACGGGGTGATCGTGGGCATGATCCTGGAGCAATCCCTGTTTATGGGGGGACTTGCTTATTGCATCGGGTATGTCCTGATTTCTCTCACCTATGAAAAATTTCCGCGACGCATCGTACTGGATCCTTCCGACCTCCAGTGGCTCTTCGTCCTCATTGTAGCGATTTGTACGATTTCAAGTTTGGTTGGCATTCGAAAAGCCATGCGGGTCGAACCGGCGGAAGCACTGGGAGGATGAATCATGTACGCAGTGGAAATTGAAAACTTAACGAAAGTCTATGGCAAGGGGGATACAGAGGTAACAGCTATTGCCGACGCCTCTTTCCAGGTCGCACCTGGAGAGTTGGTGGCCATTCTTGGCCCCTCCGGCTCCGGAAAAACGACGCTCCTGACCGCCATTGGGCTTATCAACGAACCCACTCGGGGCAAGGTGGTTATTGATGGCATGACGGTGGCTGACAGCGGCTGGGTGCCGGGGCAGGATCTTAAGCGTATTCGACGAGAAAAACTCGGGTTTATCTTTCAGTCACATAACCTGATTCCCTTTTTAACTGCCATGGAAAACGTCATTGTGGCGCTCGAAATCAATCATATTACGCGAAAAGAAGCCAAGGAACGGGCCACGGTATTGCTGTCAGCACTCAACCTGGGGCATCGACTGAACAACTACCCAACCGCCCTATCCGGTGGCGAGTCACAACGGGTGGCCATAGCCAGGGCCCTGGCCAACAGACCCAAGGTAATCCTGGCTGACGAGCCGACCGCTGCGTTGGATACGGAAAATGGCCACAACGTCATGGCGCTTCTCAAAAAATTGGCTGTGGAGAACCGGTCGGCCATTCTGGTGGTTACTCACGACCACCGCATGGTGGAGGGGTTCGACAGGATATTTGAAGTACGGGACGGCCGGATTACAAATGAAGTGCATTGAAAGCCGGAGGCATACGGAACGAAGCTTATGAACAAAATAACAGCCTCGTCAAAAGATTGCGCCGTGATTCACAACAAGCTCTCAGCGTTTACGGACGGCGAGGTGTCCTCCGATTGGCGTTTGAAGATCGAAGAGCATCTGGAGACCTGCCCGGACTGCCGGCACGCGTTGGCAGAGCTGCGACACCTTTGGCTCACGCTTGATGATCCCGTGCCGGTCCGGGCGCGACCCGGATTTACGCGGGAGGTCATGCGGAAGGTTTCGGAGGCATCACGACCCCGGCTCTTTGACTGGAAGGACGCCGTGGCGACCTTGTTTCCCGCCCCTGCCGCCATAGCCGCCATGATCCTATTCGGGCTCATGATGGGGGGCTGGATGGGACAGACTCTTTGGGGCGAGGGCATCAATCACGAGGCCATAGTGGCCAGCGCACCGGGGCAAGCCGCAACACTGGACGCGTTGGATGTTTTTGCGCCAACGCCGAGAGGCTCTCTGGCCCAGGGCTATTTTGTGCTGGTAAGTGAGGCCACACAGGTGAAACAATGAAGAACAAAATACTGACCTCTGTTTTGGCAGCTTCCCTGGCCATGAATTTTGGTGTTGCAGCCATGTTCGGCCTGAGATTTATTCAGACAAGAAGTGTGACTCCTCCAAACGGATGTCCCCTTGTTTCGAACGATGATCGTTTATATTCATTACTTGGACTCTCTTCAGACCAGCTCGCCTCTATAACTCCCCTAGCCCAAAAGTTTCATGAAAAGATTGGCGCGCTATCAAATGAAATCCATGGGAAACGTGACATCATGATGTCCCTGATGGAACAGGATGACGTGGATATGGCCCAAGCCAATCAAGTTCGGCAAGGTATTTTGGAACTTCAATTCACGATGCAGCAAATGGTTTTCGACCATATTCTGCAAATGAAGCAAATACTAAACCAGGATCAAAAGAAGCGATTCTTCCAGGTGATGCGCCGAAGTTTCATCCAGCAAAATTTTCCCTGTAGCCAATAACCTGCCTGGAGGCAATAAACCATGCGATTTTCCTATGTCTGGCGGGAGATTTACCTACGAAGGAGACGACATCTCACCGCAATTTTTGGACTGAGCGTGGGAGTGGCACTTCTGGTCGGTCTTCAGGTCCTGGCCGGGGCGTACAAGGAAGCGGCGCGGATGCCGCTTAAAGAAATTGGAGCCGACATCAGCATCCAACGCTCCGGTGATGTCCCCCAAGAACTGCAAGGGGCGGTATTTCCATGCTCAGCAGTGACCATCCGGCACCAGGAAGTGGAGCAAATACGCCAGATGCCTGGAGTCCGTGCCGTCGGGCAGGCGCTCTTGATGTGGGTTTTTGACAAGGATCAGTTCGCCATGGTGATGGGGCTTGATCCGACAAATCCTTTGGGACCTGGAAAACTTCGAAATTTTGTCACAAAAGGTCGGTTCCTTGAAGGGGATGCTCCCCAGGCTCTGGTGGATACAACCTACGCCCGGGGCCGGCAACTCGACGTGGGCGGTGTGATGACGATCCTGGACAAACCGTATCCCATCGTCGGGCTTGTCGATGCGTCACGCGCCTCCAAGATCGCCGTGGCCAATGTCTATCTGCCACTGGCTGAAGCACAAATGGTGGCCAAGGCTTCGGCCCAGATCCAGGACGTCTCGCCGTTTGATGCCGACGATGTAAATCTGGTGTTTGTCTTGGCAGACCAGGGGGCAATCCCCAGCCTGTCCGCCGCGCTCAAAAAACTCCTGGGGGATAAGACCGCAGTCGCGACCCCGGAGTCGTTCTTGCGACAGCTTGGCAACCTCTTCGCCCTCTCCGACAAGTTCGCTACGGCGACCTCGCTGATCGTGATGGTCGTGGCATTCCTGATGGTTTTCAAGACGATCGCCGGGGGCATCCAGGAGCGAGCCCGGGAGATCGGCGTGCTCAAATGCCTGGGCTGGACCAACGGGAACATCATCGGGCAACTTTTGGCTGAATCGATGACGCAATGCTTCCTGGCCGGTATCCTTGGCCTTGGTATCGCCTGGGTAGTGTGTTTCGTCCTGAGCTTCCAGCAGGTGAATATTCCTATCCCCTGGGAGATGAGCCCTACACCGCATTTTCTCCCTGGAGGCGGGGAACCAGTGTTTAAAACGGTGGCGCTCCCTGCCAACCTTTCCTGGTCCATTTCCGTTTTCGCTCTGGTCCTTTCCCTCCTGGTCGGTGCCATCACCAGTATTCTGTGCATCGGGCGCATAACCCGGATCAAACCTTCAGAGGTTCTTCGCCATGAATGATCACATCCTGTCTGCTACGGATATCAAGAAGACCTTCGGAACCGTCGAGGTGGTAAAAGGCGTGTCCCTTGTCTTGGAGGCCGGAGAGTTCGTGAGTCTGGTTGGAAAATCAGGCAGCGGAAAGACAACACTCCTGTCTCTGGTCTCCGGGTTGGATCGCCCGACTTCGGGGCAGGTCACCCTTTGCGGCAAGGACATTGTTGCCGCCTCGGAAAATGAACTGGCGCTTTTCCGTCGGGCCAATATCGGGTTCATTTTCCAATCGTTCCAGTTGATCCCGACGCTTTCTGCCTGGGAAAATGTCGCGGTTCCCCTGTTTCCGGAAAAAATGAAGGAGGATGACAGGCGGGAACGGGCTGTGACGCTACTTGGGCAAATGCAATTGGAGCATCGCCTGGATCATTTGCCCGGTGCCCTGTCGGGAGGCGAGAAGCAGCGGGTGGCCATAGCCCGCGCCCTGGTCAACAATCCCAAGATCATTTTCGCCGACGAACCAACCGGCAACCTGGATTCACAAACGGGTGAAGCCATTATGCGGATTCTGGAAACGCTCCATAAGGAACACGGGATGACCATCCTGATGGTCACTCATGATCTGGAATTATCCCAAACAGCCGACCGCGTGCTTCGCATGCAGGATGGGGAGATGCTGTCATGAACAAAGTCGTTATCATTCTGGCCATGGTGCTGTCCCTGTTGTTGCCTGGGCTGGCCAAGGCAGCCGATCCGGTGGTGGTCGATGTCCTTTTCATGGATCATGGTCCCTTGCGACCGACACTGTATTCGCTGAAAGAACTCTTTTCTAAATATGGGGACAAGCTCTCTGTCCGCTGGCACGATTTTGAAAGCCATGAAGGAGAAGATTTCATGGCCAAAATGGGTGTCACGCGCCATGTCCCCCTTGTTATCTGGATCAACGGAAAGGAGACCATGGACATTGACGGCGCATCATGCACCTTTTCCGGTTTCCCCAGTGGAGCGGGGCCAGCCATGTTTCAGGGAAAGTGGACGCTTGAGCTTCTGACCAAGACGCTTGATGTGGCCACGAAACAGAATTGAAGCGAGGCCATAGCCATGCGCTATTCTTACATTGTTCATGAATTGCAGCACAGGTCGCACCGAACGCTCATCAACATCCTGGGCATTGCCGTCGGGGTCGGACTCTTTGTGTCCATAAACGCGGTTTCTGCCGGTTACCAGAAAGCGGTCAGTCTCCCCTTCGAAAATCTGGGTGCTGATCTGGTCGTGCAGCGCGCTGAAAAGAACCGGCAACTCGGTCAAGGGACCCTGTCCATGCGGGGCATCAAGCTGCCTTTTTCCAATCAGGTCATATCCGCCGAGGAGTTTGACGCTTTGCGTAGGGTGGATGGTGTTGCCGCCGCTTCCGGGACACTTCTGCTCTGGGAGTTTGTCTCGGGAGAATTCCGAACGCTCATGGGGTTCGATGCTGCACAGCCCGATCTTGGGCCTGTGCACCTGACGCAGTGGATAAGCCAAGGCCATGCGCCGCAGCAGGCAGGTGAGGCACTGGTGGAAAAACACTTCGCCAAATTTCGCGGCATCCACCTGGGTGATTCCCTGGATATCGGGGGCAAGCCTTTTGCCATCGTCGGCATGCTGGAAATACGCGAAGGAGCGCAGGTTGCTGCGTCGAATATCTACCTGCGGCTTGCCGATGCCCAGTCGCTACTTCCCGAGGCGCAGGCCCCGATCAACGTGGTTTACTTGCGGCTGCGTGATCCCGCCATGCAAGGGGCCGTACAGCAGAAAGTCCTTGCCGCTTTTCCTGGGTTGTTGGCCAGCAGTTCCGATAGCTTTCTGGAACTGATGGGCGGCGTTTCGGTGATCACCGGCAAGTTCTCCGTCGTGGTCTCGCTGGTCGCATTGGTAGGAGCGATTCTGCTCATCCTCAAATCCATGCTGGCCAGTCTCGGGGAGCGTCTTCCCGAAATCGGGGTGCTTAAGGCGGTCGGTTGGACAGGGAAGGATGTCCAGGGGCAGCTTCTGGGTGAAGCCATGGTCCAATGTCTGCTCGGCGGGCTGATCGGCATAGGGCTCGGGTATCTTGGAGCCTATTGCATCGGGACACTTTCCATTCCGATGAATACAGCCTGGGAACTTAACCCGGTCCCTGCGTCTGCAAAGATCGGCGAGTTGGCCAATCAGGCAATCCGGTTACCGATTCAGCTCTCGTGGGTATTGGTGATGACAGCCCTGGTCTGCTCGATTGTCATAGGCCTCATTGCAACGTTTCTGCTGGGTAAAGTCGCCACAAAGATGCGACCCGCTGATATTTTAAGCAAATTATAGTTTGTGGTTGCTTTCAAAAAGAAAAGCCCACTACGTCCATATTTTGATGGAGAGAGGGCTTTGATTTTTAGTAGTTAATTATTTTATCTGCCAGCTTGACCTGCTCATAAAGGGTCTTCATGTTCGATAGCTTGACGTATTCGCTTTCGTCCACACCGTGGACGATCATGCACTTCCCTCAAGCGGCGAGGAATCCATCGCTAATAGCAAACAGCTTTGCTTCTTCAGCAATAGGAAATTGTTCCGATTCCCCTTCATAGAGATCCACACCAGGGCCATTCAAGAAGATCGTTACTTCTTCACCGACGTTTAAAAGAAAATTGCCGAATCGAATAGCATTCCATTTTATTTCAGGAATGTTGCTCGAAAGGATGATGAGGATTTGCATTTTCGATGTCTCCAACAATTATTAATAGAAATTTTCTATATCTTGGACACAGCAGGGAGGCAAGTGATGTGGGGATATAGTGCTAATATGCTGATTTTAAATAATAAGACGAGGAAACACTTTCGTATCGCCCCGCCCGGTTGTGAAGTCAGCGCCCGCTGAATCACGCTTTTTATATAGAGCGTGACTTTAGTTTTGACAAGGGGGTCACGTCACCGAACGGAAATTTATGCACGCTAAGGGTTCCGCAAGGGTCTCAGGTGTCCCTGGATGATGTACTTGCTGAGACTCCAAACGTAGTCGCCCGTGAGATTGATGTGCTTCCAGCCCAAAGGGGATAGGTGCCGGATGAGATCCTCCCGAATTGGCTCGCCTTTTTTCCGAAGCAACTCGAGGGCGCGCTCAAGGTAGACCGTGTTCCAGAGAATTATGGCGGCCACCACAAGGTTTAGACCGCTAGCTCGGTGGTTCTGGTCCTCGAATCCTCGATCCCGCATTTCACCTAGACGGTTGATGAATACCGCACGGGCCAGGGCGTTAACCCCACCCCTCGGCCCTCCAAGCGACGACGGGTCCCGGTGCATTCCGTAGTACATCAGTCGAGTATTTTTTGTAATTTCAATCAATTACTGTATACACACAAAGTGTGACTTCCCCACTTCACCAGATGCTCTTGACGTCTGACGTATCGCGTACTAAATTATGGTGACAGTGCCGATCGGGCTGGAACTCGAGGGGAAGATGATTCGGTCCTTCAAGTGCAAAAAAACTCAGAAGCTCTACGAAACAGGGGAGTGCGACAAGCGGTTTCGCGTATTTCAGCGCGCAGCCGAAAAAGCCCTTCGCCGTTTAGAGGCTGCCGAGGAACTGTCTGATCTGAGGAATCCACCTAGCAACCGATTTGAGGCTCTCGGTGGAGACAGGAAGGGACAATACAGCATCCGAGTCAACGATAGGTGGCGAATCTGCTTCACCTGGAACGAGAAAGGCCCGGCAGACGTTGAGATAGTGGATTACCACTGAGTCTAATTAAAGGAGAAGGCTATGCGTACCCCGATCCATCCCGGCGAACTGCTGGCCGACGAATTGCAGGCCCTCAATATGAGCGCCAACCAGTTAGCCATCCATTTGAAGGTGCCCGGCAACAGAATATCCCAGGTCATTAAGGGGCAACGCGCCATCACCGCCGACACCGCCCGTCGTTTGGCTCAGTTTTTCGGGACTACTCCGCAATACTGGATGAACCTGCAGATGATCTACGAGATTGACAGGGATCGGCTGGGGCAAAGCAAGGAACAAGAAATTAACTCTATTCCTCGTTTTGATTCCCTGCCTTGTTGCCATGTCTAGAGCGTGTTATGAACTGCTCGAAAAAAGTATCATGCTTTTGTTGAGTAAAAGGCAGGCGAAAGCGATAAAGTGCAGTCCAGTCACAACCTGCGGAAGTCGTTCATAATCTCTGGCCAAGCGCCTGAATCGGGCCAGCCAGCCAAAACTTCGTTCCACGACCCAACGTCTGGGCATGAGGACGAAATCCCGCTTGGCCTCTGCGAGCTTAATCGCCAAAAGCTCTATGCCGTTTTCCGCTGCCTGGGTGGCGGGCATGTCACCAGTGTAGCCCTGGTCGGCAAAGGCTATCTTGACCTTGTCCCCGGTTGCCTCCTGGACTTCCGCCGCCAGTTTGCCCACCTGAGCGCGATCCTGTTCGTTTGCTGGCGTCACGTGTGCCGCCAGCAAGTTTCCCAATGTATCCACAGCAATGTGCAATTTGCTGCCACGCTTTTTTGTCCCATCGTAGCCAGCTCTGTGTCCACTCTGGGGATTGCTGCGCAGTGTACGGCTATCCATGACGGCCGCAGAAGGGTATTTCTTCTTGCCTGCCGCCACGCGCAAAATCTCCCGCAAATCATGAACAAGGGCCTCAAAACAATCGACGGCGATCCAGCGCAAAGTCTGTTGGTGCACCGCCTGCCAGGGGGGGAAATCGTTGGGTAGCATCCGCCAGGGAGCTCCCGCTCGAACGATCCAGCGAAGTGCGTTGAACACTTCACGCAAAGTATATCTTCGCTGCCCGGCATCTTCAGAGAGCAAGGTGAGATATGGGGCGACAAGGCCCCATTCCTCGTCACTGACGTCCGTGGGGTACGGCTTTCGCTGCGTCATTTTCTCTCTATAACCAATCAGGGCGGTTCATGACACGCTCTAGTCGGTCAATATAAGACGAGTTCGAATCCCTCTCATCCTGCCGAACAACGGCTCGATACACGCTACCGCTGGATCCAGAACGGCCATACCGCCGTGCAATACTCACACCCGAGCGTATGTGACGGGTGCACGTGCGACCCATTGTGAATCAGGGCTTCAGCAGCGACGGTATCCCCGGTTGCACCAGAATTGGGTAAGAGCTCCGATTGCGCGCCATTTGACAAATGATGCCTCACAACCCGACATGCAGCAACATAGAGGCCCCCCAGGTTTGAGACGGTCTCAACGGTCAAATCCTTACCAATCTTCGATTCCGGCCGAAATGCCGCCCCTTGGACTGGACTACCCTCGCATCCTCGCCCTCATCGTCGGGACCAACATTCCCCGGGGCCGGACACCAATGCCAACTTTGCAACAGAACCGTGCCCGGCGGTTCTGCTTTTCAATTGGCCGAAGATCGGCATCATCTGACTGAATTTCAGTATATACGGAAATTACGCCAAAATATATACACCCGAGCAAGCCCAGCAAGGTCAGAACAGGAGCATCCTTCATTGACAAATAGACCAAGCACCGAACTACGCGCGATCCGACCCGGCCTGGAATCCCGAGGAACTGCGATCGCCCGGACGGCAGACATTTCTCACCCAAGTCTCGTGTGATCGGAAATACGCGCCTTCCGACGACGATGAGACCGATTAACCCAAAAACGACAGGAATTGCCATGTCAAACTCAACACCCAAAATCATTACCTGCCGATGGTCATCAACCAATCCCGACGATCTGTTCGACGTCGACAACCCGGCGACGGGCGATTTGATTGCTCGTGTGCAAGGCAGCGGCGTTGCCGAGGCGAATGCTGCGGTGTCGGCGGCCCACGCTGCATTTATCGGGCACTGGCGGAACCGGCCGGCTCGTGAACGAGGCGATCTTCTTGTGCTGGCCGGCAAGCACCTGGAAGCGCATGGGCGGGAACTGGCTGAGCTCGTTTCGCTCGAAAATGGCAAGCCGGTACGCGATGCGCTGCGCTTCGATGTCGCGAGCTTGACCGCATCATTCGCGTATTTCGGCGGATTGGCTGGCCGACTCGCAGGCGAGTATCTCGATCTGGGCTATGTGACATCGGCGAGCGTGCGAGAGCCGTTCGGCGTCGTCGCAGGCATCATCCCTTTCAACTGGCCGCCGATCCATCTGGGAGCGAAAGTCGCGCCAGCGCTTGCGGCAGGAAATACGATCGTAGTGAAGCCCGGCGACCAAGCCCCACTGACGATCATGCGGATCGTGGAGCTACTCAACGAGATTTTGCCTGACGATATCGTCCATTGCCTGCCCGGAGTCGGCGCCACCGTCGGGCAGGCTTTGACCACGCATCCGCTGGTCCGAAAAATCTCCTTTACCGGCGCACCCGCCACCGGCACCGCTGTGTTGAAAGCCGCTGCGGAGCGCCACGTGCCGGTTTTGTGCGAGCTCGGCGGGAAGAATCCATTTGTCGTCATGTCCGACGCCGATATCGGTCAGGCCGTCAAGGACGCTCTGGATGGCGCATTCTTCAACAAGGGGGAAGCCTGTACGGCCGCATCGCGCCTGCTGCTGCACAGGCACATCCACGATGAATTCGTCGAGCGGATGGCTGCAGCCATTGCCAGACTGAAGACCGATGACGGAGCGCTCGACACAACCCATGTCGGCCCCGTCGTTTCCAAGGCCCAGAAAGCGAAGGTCGAGAAGTACATCGAGATCGGCATCGCCGAAGGCGCCACGGTCGCCGCACGAGGCAAGTTGCCAGACGATCCGCGATTGAAGAATGGCTATTTCGTGCCGCCGACCTTGTTGACCAATGTGCTGCCCGACATGCGAGTCGCGCAGGAGGAGATATTTGGTCCGGTCACGTGTGCGATCAAATTTGGGGACGAGCGCGAGGCCATCGAAATCGCGAACAGCACATCGTTCGCTCTGGTCGCGGGTGTTTATTCGGGCAATCCAGAGACGGCCAACCGACTTGCGCGCGGGATCGAAGCCGGGATCGTGTTCATCAACAATTATAACCGGGTTGTGATGGGCACGCCATTTGGCGGGACTAAGTCTAGCGGCTACGGACGGGAACATTGCGCAGCCACGCTGAGTGAGTTCAGCTATTCCAAGGCGATCCGAATTCCCACGGGACGAATGGACGTGCCGGAGTGGCAGGCTGTGACCGATGTTTTCGGCGGCTGATACCATCGGCCTATCGGTCTGCGATAAGGAGCAAACATGTGCGCCCAGCTTGTCAAGATCACGGAGCCGCCAGTTGACGGTCTGTCGCCCAATCCCGCCTCCTTCCGCACTGAGGATTTCTGCGCCGGCACGGTCTTTCCGGCACGGCGTCAGCCATGGGCCGAGTTAAACTTCGCGCTGACAGGAATCGCTGAGTTCAACATTGCAGGCGAGCGTTATCTCTCTCCTCCACACTACGCCATCTGGATTCCAGCCGGCATCGAACATCATGCGTGGATACCAAACGACATTCGATATGTTTCAGTCTATATCAAGAATGAAAGCTGCGACGGTCTTCCGACCAACCCCTGCACGCTCGGAATCAACGCCTTGATCAAAGCAATTCTTGCCGATTTCGCAGACCGGGGTTTGCAATGTCCGGAAAGCCCAGCGGACCTGCGTATGGTGGAGGTTCTGCTCGATCAGCTCCGTCTGGCGCCGCGGCGGGAGAGCTACCTGCCGACATCCGATGACCTGATATTGGCGCCAGTCTTGAATGCGCTTCGCGACGATCCGGGCGACCGCCGGTCGCTAGCGGAATGGGCACGTGGTCTGGACGTCGCCGAACGCACCTTGTCGCGACGATTCCTCCAAACTCTCGGTGTATCCTTCAACGATTGGCGACAGCGGATCAAGTTGGTAACGGCCATGGCTCTTCTCGACAAAGGCGTACCCGTTCATGCCATTGCCGAGCGCTTGGGCTATAGCAACGCGTCCGCGTTTATCGCCATGTTCCGACAACTGACGGGACTTAGCCCGACTGATCTCATCAGGAGAAACCACGTGGCGCGAGAGACCGACGGCTGACGACGGGTCTTGGTGTCCATCTGGGGGGCCGTTCACGAAACGGAAAAAATCGTACGTTAACGGCCAAAGTGTCAGGTTGAAACCTTTGAGCTTGGACAAAACATGTCCGGATTAACCGAATCAGGCCCTAATCTGACGCATTTTCGTATCGAGCCTAACGCGTCGCTGGAGTATACTCCAACCTGACACGCCTCTCCCAAGTCAAGTCGGATGAAGTCTCACGGGAGATCACCGCGCCTTAGCTTTCAGCCATAACAGCGTACGATTTTTGCCAAATCGTGTCCTGCCCCCTACTGGCCCCTTGCCCTCTTAGCAATCGTTGTTATAACTGGTGTGTCAACAGTAAAAAGAGGACCATATGCAAGCACTTAAAATCCGAAAAGTTGGGAATTCCCTCGGGCTGGTGTTGCCCAAGGAAGCTGTGGCGAAGCTCAAGGTCGTCGAAGGCGATACGGTGTATCTGACCGATGCCAGGGACGGCTTTCGGATCACACCCCTTGACGGGACCTTTGCCGAACAGATGGTGGCGGCGGAAGACATCATGCGTGAGGATCGGGACGTGCTTCGCGAGTTGGCCAACCGATGACGTGGCAATGGATTGATGCCGCCGTGGTCCTGGCCGTCCACGATCAGCAGCTTGTCGAACACGGTGGCTCGGCCGGGGTCCGGGACATGGGGTTACTCGAAAGCGCCTTGGCTAGGCCGGAGCAACTGGCCGCCTACGGCGATCCCGACATCTTTGACCTAGCCGCTACCTATGCCCACGGGATTGCCCGCAACCATCCCTTTGTAGATGGCAACAAACGCACGGCCTATGTCGTCTGCATGTTGTTTTTGCGGCTGCATCAGGTTCAAATCAAGGCGTCAGGACCGGACCGAGTCCTTGTTTTTGAAAAGCTCGGCAAAGGGGAGATTGACCGGGATAGCTTGGCCGCATGGTTGCGGATGCGCGAGCTTGGAGCCTGACCCGCACCCCATTCTTTTCTCCCGCCGGCTTGGTTTTCTTCTTCGGCTCGGCCGGGGCTGGGGCAAAGCCCCAGATAGGCCCGCTTCGGGCCGTAGCTGCCTTTCCGAAGGCGATAGCCTTCGGGGATACTGCAGCAGAGTCAGTCCCCGCTACTCTTGATACCTGGTGACACAAATGTTGGGTTTACCCCAATCAGTTCCGCGCTGTTCATCGCAATCAAATACACATTGATTTGGTGATGAGCAGCTTGGCGAGACACAACGGCTACAGCAATTGGCCGGAATCGGGCTTTTCCGGAACTCTGCCCGTCTGGATGCAAAGATCCAGGTAGTCCTCCACGGAATCGGCCAAAGCCTGCTGCAATTCTTCGATGGAAGCGCCGGAGAAGTGGATCACGTCCCGAATGCCGATCACGTGTCCATGAAATGCCCTGTCACCGGGAATCAAATCAAAGACCCCTGTATAGCCTTTGTATTCCATGGTCTTCATGGTGTTCCCCCTGCGTTTTCCAAAAAATTCCGGACGTTCTCCATCGCGCCTTTCCCGGCCACAGGATCGGGAAAGGCGAAACGCATGGCGTGCGTCCCCGGGTTCCGGCTCTTCATGACCAACAAGGTACCATGCAAAGGAACCTTATCAAGGAGCTCGGCATGAGCGTTCCTGTCAACATCCTGGCCTCCACGCGGGGGGCTGATGGATTTTCTTCAAGTATGGCTGGAGCGTTGCGGACTGTCGCCACGCGAAGTGAGGCTTAGGATGGGCGGGCTACCGTCGTTCGATGAGCTGTTCCGCCGCCTGGACCAGGAATCCGGAGCGGGTCAGGCCCATTTTCTTGGCTGCGGCATCGATGCGCTCCAGGCGGTTGCGCGGCACGCTGATGTTTACCCGGATGGGCTCACGGTCGAGAAAGGACAGGTTTACTTCGACAAAAGCCAGGACGCCGCCCTCGGCTTCGGCCGTTCCCAAGACCTCCGTAGCCAGGCGGGCCAGGGGCGCTTCGTCGGCGTCGAACAGGCTGGCTTCCACCGCTTCCTGGACGCTGGCCAGGGCTTCATCCAGGGTTTCGCCCGTGGTGAAACAGCCGGGTACGTCTGGAACGGTCACGCCGTAGCCTGTGCCGTCGTCGGTGTGCAGGATCGCCGGATAGCGTCGCTTCATAGGAAGACCTTGTACGAGGTCTTGAGGGCCTTGGCCAATTTTTTGGCCATTTCCTTGCCGATAGGCCGCGTGCCGCGTTCCATTCCAGAGATATGGGACTTGTGGACGCCGATCGCGGCGGCAAGTGCGGCCT
>Ga0183100_1000423_pt1 | contig 35694 bp, 33 predicted proteins | sample Biomet2_FD_127789 | JGI IMG/M metagenome (GOLD analysis project Ga0183100, IMG submission 127789) | Microbial communities from bioreactor (seeded with anoxic lake sediment) at LBNL, California, USA - Biofuel metagenome 2 | ecosystem: Engineered > Bioreactor > Anaerobic > Unclassified ... | reverse complement strand
CATGGTGACGGTTTACTATGGTAAAACAATAAAGGTTATTGCTGCATCATTGCGCTGTGGCTCAAAAGCGACCGGGTTCGTAGACAATTTTTCTAGTGGAGGCGGTGCGGTTTTGATAGATGGAAGCGGCCGTTTAGAGAAATATGGATTGCATTTTAAGGGGACCCCTAAATGTACTGAACACCACCCTGATACAGGTTTTAAATTTGCAAATTACCCAATACCTTACTACAATGAAGCTGTGGAATTGGCTATAAAAGCTCATAGTTTTCTTTACGGGGTTTGCGCTATTGGCTGGGATATTGCTATCACTGAAACAGGGCCTGTAATAATAGAGGGCAATTATCATTGGGGGTTGAGTATCATGCAGTCTAAAGACTATCAAATTAAGGATAAGTGGAGAGAACTTTGCGATTTTTATGGTGTAGAAATGAAGATATAGTCTGATTAAAAAAACTATGATATATATTATACAATTATATACTTGCAGTTTAAGTTATAAACTTGCAATTTATAAAATATTAGTTGTCAACAATTTATTTTGCAAAAAAGACACAATGTCACTATAATATAACATAAGAGATGAAAAGCAGAAATTGATTCCGTTTATATGCACAAAATTTGGTAATTAAAGAAAGAAGTGACTTTTATGCTTACCAAAACAGCATTAAAAACTCTTTTTGAATTATGGAATGAGGGTGGATTTTCTGTTGTTTTTTGGGATGGAGAAGAAGTATGTTACGGTAGTGAAAATCCTACATTTAAAATCATTTTTCATAGAGAACCTAAGTTAAGTGATGTTAAAGAGGATATCATTCTTACTTTGGGAGAAGCGTATGTGAAAGGGATTATTGATTTTGTCGGGCCTTTGGATGATGTTATTGCTACAATGTTTAAAAACAGTGACGATAAAGCCAAGGCGGACTTTCACCTGCAAGCTTTAGCTCGGCAGTTGAAAGAGGTGGATGAATCGGTAGAAAGCTTAAATATTCATAAGCATTATGATTTGGGGAATAATTTCTTTTCCCTTTGGTTGGATAAAACCATGTCGTATTCCTGCGCATATTTCAAAACAAAAGAAGATACTCTTTACCAAGCCCAATTGCAAAAAATTGATCACAGCTTGAAAAAATTAAATCTAAAAGAGAATGAAAAATTGTTAGATATAGGCTGTGGCTGGGGGTGGCTCGCTATAAGGGCAGCTCAGCAGTATAAAGTGCATGCAACCGGTATAACTCTGAGTAAGGAACAGTATGAAGGCGCTTGTGCCAGAGTACGCGATTTGGGTTTAGAGAATTTAGTTGATATACGGTTAGAAAATTATATGGATCTAAATCCTAAACAAGAACAATTCGATAAAATAGTGAGCATAGGGATGTTTGAACATGTTGGCAAAAAGTATCTACCACTTTATTTTGCTAAGGTTAAAGCACTTTTAAAAGGTAACGGAACCTTTTTATTGCACTCTATTATGGGCAATTTTGAAGCACCAACAAATGCCTGGATGAAAACATATATTTTCCCCGGTGGATATGTGCCAACCTTGAGGGAGACTATGCAGTTTTTACCGGAATTTGATTTTCGTGTGGTACATATAGAGAGCTTGCGACGGCATTATGCAAAGACCTTGGACTGCTGGTATAATAATTTTCAGCAAAAACTTCCTGAGATTGAGACTATGTATGATAAGCAATTTATCCGTATGTGGAGTTTGTATCTTACTGGGTGCGCCTCCGCTTTTCGTGTTGGTGGAATAGATGTTTATCAGTGCCTCTTAACCAAAGGAATAGATAATAATAGGCCAATGACAGCTGAATATATGTATAAATAACCTTATTAAGTGTCTTTTAAAAGTAGAGGAAGCTAGAGTATTTTTTCGCCCATGCCTGTAATATCATAACCTTTTAATTGAGCGATTCCCTCTTGAAAATCGCAGGAATTTAACAACTCAAGCATATATTTTATGGGCTCTTTGCCTAAATCGGAATTGCGAATAACAAGGTCAAAATTTTCTTTTTGCAGAGGAATAAAGTCTATCTTAGCAACTTGCAAGGCCGTTCTTTCAGGTCCTAGCGAGAAGTCGGCTCCATTTTTGGCGACAGTATTTGCCGCGACTAGGGGTGATGTAACACTACGAAGATACCCATTTATTTTTTGGGGGTCGATGGAAAGCTCTTTTAGCATGCTATCTAGTAAAACACGAGTGCCGGAGCCTTTTTCCCGATTTAAAAATATGATGTCTGTACGAGTTAGGTCATTGAATCCGAAAATTTTTTGGGGATTACCCTTAATGACATAAAACCCCTGCGTACGTTTACAAATATGATAAACGCCTATATCTTCTCCTGGAAATAAATTATTAATAAAGGGGAGGTTATAGGTATTTGTTTTGTTATCCCATAAGTTGCATGTAGCTGCTGTTACCTGCTCTTGATACATGGCATATAGTCCATTGTAGCTGTCAAGGTATGAACGCAGCATTTGAATATTGCGGAATTTTTGATTGATAAGATTACATATTTGGTCTAAAATTTCATCTTGTCCGCTTAAAACGAAGCTAGGTATATGTGGCACTGTATATGGATCGGTGTTTAATATTTCTAAAGGAAGAACAAGGCTGCTATTTTTCGCATTGTCTTGTTCACATAAATATTCTTTGATGCTGCTTGATAATATGCGTAACTGTTTGCCCATTTTTTTAGCGGGCAGTGTTCCACGTTTAATCATTTCATATACGGTATTTTTTTTTATTTTAAGTATATCAGCTACTTCTTGTGGTGTAAGAAGATCGTTCTTCATAATATCCCCCCGCTATAAATTCATAAAAAGATAAAGAAAGATACTGCGTGTCTAATGCTAGGCACGCAGTATCAAGTTTGGAAGTAACGCGCATTGAACGCAATTGGGTAGCAGCCCTATTATCAATTCAATACGGAAATCAGCCGGCGGTATTGGATTCGTCTGCTAATTTTTCCCATGACCGAATTATACAATAGAACCAAATTGTTGTCAACAAAAATGAACAAAACAACACAAAACTTGACTAAAAGTATAAATATTTAATTTACGAGTACGTAAATATAACTACTTATGTAATTTCAGAACGCCTATAAATAATAGGCTCAGCTTCTATTCCTTCAAGACAAAAAATACTTTTATTCCAACTTATTGTGTAAGGAATTTTGACCAACACTTCGTCACTACACATGCTCATGGTTTTTCTAGCAACAATAATTTTGCTACTGCCATCAGCAAAATTTATTGTTAAGTCATCTGTAGTCATACATGAACAAAGAATGCTATTTTCATCCCAACAAAGAGAATTTTTATCACCGGTAACGCCAATGGGATTAGTATCAAAGGCGCGAATTGTACCAATGGGAGTTTGCACATTTGTTGGGGCGGCTGGTTCAAGGGATTTCAAGGCTCCATTTGGATAAAAACTTATTCCAATGCGGGCCTTTAAATATCCTATACTTGTGCTGACTGAAATAACCATGCCGGGAAATAGGGTTATGGAAGAAATCATACCGGTAGCATAGAGGTTTAAGGTCATTATTTTGGTCTGGATTAAACCACATGGCAAATTAAGTACGGTGGTTTGCGCCAATGCTGTTTCTTGTGTTTCAGACCAATATCCACTTAGTTTTCCGTTTAGATGTAAAAGGCGATGGAGGGCGCCACTTGGATAAAACGAAATATATTCACAAAGAAAGTTCCCCACAGGCGTTTTTATTGTCAGTTGCTTATTGAGGTTTATAGCTTGAAGGGTGCCGTCCCTAAAAAATTTGGCAGATGGTATATATTTGCGACGTTCGGAACTAAAATTATAGGCTAGTGTTATTTTACCTACAGGAGTTTTTAACTTTGTTGGCATATGTGTAAACGCCGTTGCCAAAGTTCCGTTTTTGTGATAGGTAACTTCTTTACAGTCTTCTAGAACACCATATTTTGTATTAATATTCATTTCATCGCTCCCCACATATTTTATGGCGTATGGTAACTAATAACCCTTCGGAATCCTTTTTAACATTGATTTCCATTTTTTGACCATATGCGCTAGCTTCAAGCCAGGGAGGCAGGTGTGCTAAGCGCACTGTAAGGGAGATAAAAGGGTTTTTTGCCAGGAAAGGCAAGAGAGCCTTTTTGGTAGTAATTTCAGGATTGTTGCGTTCTATCAGCATATAATCTAGGAAATAACAACCATCTGTTATTTCAATTGGAGTACAAAATATTTTTGGGCTATTAGCTGCAAGCTTCTTTTGATTGTTTTTCGTTTCGGTTATAATTTCTTCGAGAATTTCAGAGGTTTGGCTAGTGGCTTCAAATATAGAAAAGCCCATTTTGTCAAAAATATAATACGGAATTCCGCTGATTTTCGTGGACAGAAGTATTTTACAGTCGGCAATAGAGTCAATAATAGCGTGTATTTTTATGCGCAATTCATTGGTGTTTGTTACATTTAAATCCAGCGGCAATATTTTTTCACACCGCCATATACCATTGCTTTTGACTACTGTTTTGAGATATGCAGAGGTTGCAAAGCTACTAAGTTTTTTCCCCTTATCTACCGTTAAGGCTATTCTTTCTGCCATATAATGGTCTCCCTTCTTAAATAATTAACATATGCAAATGATTTAGTTTGCATAATTTGATTATCATAATACTGCAACTGCAAACATAATACAATAAAAAATTACATAAATGAGAGAAATTAGGCATTAATGTAAACAAAAGGACACTTTAAATGAAAAACGTATTTCTAATATAACCAAAAATCTATTGACAAGGGATTATTTTTATAGTAATATTTGTCTAAGTTCTTAGTAAAAACGTAGGTGTCATGTTTTTTGCTAAGTTCCACTCAAGCTTTTTATGTTTTTAAGTAATAAACTTTGAATATTTAGAGGTCTGTCTGTAGCAGAAGCGGACAAAGCAGTCTGGTGGTATGATTCTATCATGCCGAGGGCTGTTTTTTTATTGCTTAAAGGGTATTAAGTCGTGGGGAAAATAAGAGTTTGGAGGGAAGAGTAATGAGACAAGTAGCTATTTATGGTAAAGGCGGTATTGGAAAGTCCACAACTACCCAAAATCTTAATGCAGGACTTGCGTCCATGGGTAAAAAAATCATGATTGTGGGCTGCGATCCTAAGGCTGATTCGACTCGGTTAATACTGGGGGGATTGGCACAGCAAACTGTTTTGGACACTTTGCGGGAAGCCGGCGACGATGTGGAGTTGGATTTAGTGTTAAAGGCCGGCTATGGTGGCATTAGATGCGTAGAGTCAGGTGGGCCGGAGCCAGGTGTTGGCTGTGCAGGGCGCGGTATAATAACATCTATTACCTTGTTGGAAAGATTAGGTGCCTATGAGTCTGATTTAGATTATGTGTTTTATGATGTTTTAGGCGACGTGGTTTGTGGTGGGTTCGCAATGCCAATTCGTGAAGGTAAGGCAAAGGAAATTTATATTGTTTGTTCAGGAGAAATGATGGCTTTGTACGCGGCCAATAATATCGCAAAAGGCATAACAAAATATGCACAAACTGGTGGAGTTCGGTTAGGCGGTCTTATTTGCAATAGCCGTAATGTTGACGGTGAGGCCGATTTGGTTTCTGCTGTTGCCAAAGAAATCGGAACACAAATGATCCATTTTGTACCACGTGATAACATGGTTCAACGTGCTGAAATTAATAGAAAAACAGTTATTGAATTCGATCCTACTTGCGGACAAGCCGATCAATATATGCAGCTTGCCAAAAAAATCGACGGTAATGATATGTTCATTATCCCTAAACCAATGGAACAGGAACGGCTGGAACAGCTGTTGATGGAATTTGGTATTCTAGGCTAATGTTACTAAACGTTTATGGTGAGAGGTGGAAAATATATGATTATGATTCGTGCGGTAGTTAGACCGGAAAAATCAAGTTTTGTTTTATCAGAATTGCATGATGCTGGTTATATTGGTGTTACAAAGGAAGAAGTTTATGGTCGTGGCCGCCAAAAAGGAATTACGGTTGGCGAGGTCCATTATGATGAAATTCAGAAAGACTTATTGATTATTGTTGCTGAAGATAAAGATAAGGACGACATTATCCGCATTATCATGAAAACTGCAAAAACAGGGAATGGTAATTTCGGTGATGGACGTATTTTTGTTGTAGCAGTAGATGAAGCATATACTATTAGTACCGGCAAACCCGGGTTATGAGGGGGTGCTGACGATGAAAGAAATTATGGCATTTATACGGCTTAACAAAGTTAATGATACAAGGGATGCCTTGGCCAGAGCGGGGTTACCCTCTTTTACTTGTTCAAAAGGCGTTGGACGTGGTAAGAAACCTTTAGCTTCTATAGCACGGCAGGTAATTTTGGATAATTCAGGTGAAGTTCCGGCAAATGAAATTGGAGAGAGCCTTGTAGAAAGTATCCGCCTTGTTCCTAGGCGTTGTTTTTCTTTGGTCGTGGATGATGAAATCGTTCCTGTTGCGATTAAAACCATCATAGAGGTGAACCAAACCGGTAATCCCGGTGATGGTAAAATTTTCGTCTTGCCTATCGGGCTAGGTTACAACATTCGTACCGGCGAAACGCAGGACAGAGAATTTCATGAATAAGGAGGAGCTTAGGCATGCAGGAACGTGAAAAAATTTTAGATAATTATACCGCTAAGGTGTTTAAAAACCGTAAGGATCACATAGTGCAGCTGGAAGAAAGCGGAGCTTCTCAAGAGATAGCGGCTAATAGTCGCAGCGTTCCGGGCATGATGATTAATCGCGGGTGTTGCTATGCAGGATGTAAGGGGGTTGTTTTGGGTCCTTTACGCGATGTGGTAACTATTACTCATGGCCCAGTAGGATGTGGTTTTTATTCTTGGGGTACTAGGAGAAACAAAGCAAACAATCCTGATGGACGAAACTTTATACAATATTGTTTTACAACGGATATGCAAGAGTCGGATATAGTATTTGGCGGTGAAAAAAAATTAAAACAAGCAATCAAGGAAGCGGTTGAGCTCTTTCATCCTGAATGCATTTTGATTTGTTCCACCTGTCCTATCGGTCTTATTGGTGATGACATACAAGCTGTTGCAACTTGGGCCCAAGAAGCATTTAAAATTCAATGTGTGGCTTTTAGCTGTGAAGGTTACCGTGGTGTTAGTCAATCAGCGGGGCATCATATTGCGAATAATGGATTGATGAAACATATTATTGGCACTGGAAATGCGGTTGCCCATGCAGGTAAGCATACTGTTAATATTTTGGGTGAGTACAATATCGGTGGTGATGGATGGGAAACTTCCCGTGTCTTAAAGCGTATTGGCTATGAAGTATTGAATGTTTTTACCGGGGATGGAAGCTACGAGGGAATTAAGGATTCCCACATAGCAGACCTGAACCTTGTAATGTGTCATAGGTCAATAAATTATATTGCGGAGATGATGAAGACAAAATACGGCATTGATTGGCTGAAGGTAAATTGCATAGGCATTGCAGAAACAATTCACAGCTTGCGAGAAATGGCGTTGTATTTTAATGATCCGGTTATTTCCGCTAAAACTGAAGAAGTTATAGCAGAAGAATATGCCGCAATTGCAGGAGATTTAGAGTTTTACAAGGAAAAACTTGCTGGTAAAACTGCAGGTATATTTGTAGGCGGGTCTCGTACCCATCATTACCAGTCTTTGCTTAAAGAGTTGGGAGTTAAAACAGTTATTGGCGGCTATGAGTTTGCTCATAGAGATGACTACGAAGGGCGTGATGTGCTTGCTGATATTAAACTTGACGCTGACAGCAAGAATATTGAAGAGATAACGGTAACCAAAGATGAAGCTAAATATCGCCTTGTTATTGATCAGGAGCGTTTTGAAGAGCTAAAAGATCAAATTGCACTTGAAGAATATAAGGGTATGTTTAGGGATATGGACGCGGGAACTATTACCGTAGACGATTTTAACCATTATGAAACAGAAAAACTTATAGAAATATTTAAACCTGATATTTTTTATTCAGGTATTAAAGATAAGTATATGTTGGTGAAATCAGGGACCCCTTCCCGTCAATTACATTCTTATGATTACAGCGGCCCTTACTCATGCTTTCAAGGTGCATTAAATTTTGCCAGGGATTCTTATATGGCAATTTATGCACCGGCCTGGGGACTTATTGCGGCACCTTGGAAAACAACTTCTACCCTTATGGGTAAGATTGGAGGAGCTCAATAATGCTTGATCTTACACCAAAAGAAATTACTGAAAGAAAAGCTCTGCGTATTAATCCCTGCAAAACATGCCAGCCTGTAGGAGCTCTTTACTGTGCATTAGGCGTTCATAAGTGTATGCCACACAGCCATGGATCGCAAGGTTGTGTTTCTTACCACCGCTCCGTGTTAGCGAGGCATTTTAAGGAGCCGGCGATTGCTACTACAAGCTCTTTTTCCGAAGGTGCCTGTGTCTTCGGTGGTGGCAGCAATGTTAAAACAGCAGTAAAAAACATTTTTGATATATATGATCCGGATATTATTGCCTGCCATACTACTTGCTTGTCAGAGACTATAGGCGATGATCTTAACACTTACATCCAGCAAATGGACATTCCACAGGGAAAGTATGTAATCCACTGTAATACACCTAGTTATGTGGGTTCACATGTTAATGGTTTTTTCAATATGATGGCTGGGTTCATAGAATATTTAGCTGAGAAAGCTGACACCTGTAATGGTAAAATCGGTATTTTCCCAGGTTTTGTTAATCCTGGAGATATGCGTGAAATGAAGCGTATAGCAGGACTTGTTAAAGCTGATTACATCATGTTTCCTGACACTAGTGGAGTTATGGATGCTCCTATCACAGGCAGATATGAAATGTATCCTAAAGGGGGAACAACTATAGCCAATATAAAAAAACTGGGGGCCGCTAGAAAGATAATTGCTTTAGGTGAAATAACAGAACAAGAACCGTGTATGGTGCTAAAACGTAAGTGCGGGATTGAGTCTAATATTATGCCCTTGCCCATTGGTATAACTAATACCGATGAATATATAATGGCTTTAACTAGACTAACTAATGCAGAGGTTCCCTACTCTTTAGAGGAAGAGCGAGGACAAATCGTTGATATAATGTTGGATTCTTCCGCATATGTTTTTGGTAAAAAGGTGGCAATTTACGGTGACCCTGATACGGTTTTGGGAATTGCTTCACTGGTTTTAGAAATGGGAATGATTCCAAAATATATGCTTACAGGTACTCCGATGGACGCCTTTGCAAAAAAAGCCAAAACCTTGCTTGATAAATATGGCGTCTATGATCAGTGCAAAGTAAAAGCAGCAGGGGATTTGTTTGAACTGCATCAATGGATTAAAAATGAAACCGTTGATATCCTAATTGGGACTACTTATGGCAAGCAAATAGCAAAAGCAGAAGATATTCCTATTGTGAGGGCAGGATTTCCTGTTCTTGATAGACATGCACATGCCTTGCAGCCTATAGTAGGTTATAAAGGGGCTCTGCGTTTAGTAGAAATGATTCTGAATGCTATTTTGGACAAGCAAGATCGTATTTGTGCTGATGAAGATTTAGAAATAGTACTCTGATTTACTGTAGTTCATCTTTTTTTAGGGAACTTTTGCGTACAATGTGGTAGGCATTGTGGCAAAAGTTCCCTTTTTGTTTAACTATAACGTAAAGGGGTTTATATTATGACGGCAAACATTCTGGAAGAAAGAAAAAAATCTATTATAAGCAGTGATTTTTGCTGCCATGGTGATAGTGGCGGCATAAGCTGTGAAAAAGATAGTGTATCAGGGTCAGTAAGCCAAAGGGCCTGTGTTTATTGCGGAGCTCGCGTGGTATTAAATCCTATTACTGATGCTTTTCATATTATTCATGGACCAATAGGATGTTCAAGCTATACTTGGGATATTAGAGGCAGCTTAACTAGTGGCAGTGATGTTTTCCGCAATAGTTTTTCTACAGATCTTAAAGAACGAGATATTATTTTCGGAGGGACCAAAATCCTTGAAGCTGCCGTTGATGAAGTGGTTGCTAAACACAATGCTAAGCTTATTTTTGTTTATGCTACCTGCATAGTTGGCGTTATTGGTGATGATATAGAGGCTGTATGTAGAATGGCGTCAGAAAAATACAAAATTTTGGTTATACCGGTTAAAGCCCCGGGATTTTCCGGGAATAAAAGTCAAGGTTATAAGCTGGCCTGTGATGCCATAATGAAGGTCATTGCTCCAGCTTATGATGGTTCAAAAATTTCAAACAGTATTAATATCCTTGGGGATTATAACCTTTCAGGAGAAATGTGGATTATAGAAGGCTATTTGAAAAAAATAGGAATTAAAGTTAACGCTACAATTACCGGGGACGCTTCAATGAAAACCTTGCAAACAGCTTCAAAAGCGACCATGAATATTGTACAATGTGCAGGATCAAGTACTTATCTTGCTAAACGTATGGAAGAAGAGTGGGGCATTCCTTTCATAAAGGTCAGTTTTTTTGGAGTGGAGGACACTAGCAACTCCATACTGCGGATTGCGCAAACTGCTGGGAATGCCGCTGTTATGGCCAAAGCAGAAGAACTTACGCAAACCGAAAGTTCCCGCTTACAAGTATTTTTGGATAAATATAAACCGAGGCTTGCAGGTAAGAAAGCCGCTATTTATGTTGGCGGGGGATTTAAAGCAATTTCTCTTATTCGTCAATTTAATGAGCTTGGGATTGAAACAGTTGTTGTTGGTACGCAAACAGGACAAAAGGAAGATTACGATATTATTAGGCAGCTAAGTAACCCGGGAACAATAATTATGGATGATGCTAATCCAGCAGAACTTGAAATTTTTATTAAGGAAAAAAAGGCAGATATATTGGTTGGGGGCGTTAAAGAACGACCTTTGGCATATAAACTGGGAGTAGCTTTTTGTGATCATAATCATGAACGCAAACACGCTTTGGCCGGTTATGAGGGTGTAAGAAACTTCGTGGAGGAAATAAACCTGAGCATTAACAGTCCGGTATGGGAGTTATTAGCTTAAGATAAAGTGAGGTTGCAGAATATGAGTATGAATTTGGTAAATCTTAATGTAAACCCTTGCAAAATGTGTATGCCTATGGGGTCGGTGACGGCGTTATTTGGTATTAAGCATTGTTTTAGTATTCTGCATGGGTCCCAAGGCTGTGCTACATATATAAGGCGGCATATGGCTACTCACTATAATGAACCGATTGATGTGGCATCATCGGCACTGACAGAGCAAGGGACTGTTTTTGGAGGAGCAGACAATCTTCTTAAGGGTATAAAAAATGTCATTAATCTATATGATCCTGAAATAATAGGGATTTCCACAACTTGTCTGGCGGAAACTATTGGCGAAGATGTAAAAAGCATTATTAACCAATTTTATAGAGAAAATCCTAACGAAACAGTGAAAATAATTCACGTTTCTTCCGGTGGATATGCAGGTACGCAATATGAAGGATTTTTTAGAGCTTTGCATAGTGTTTTGGCTCAGACAATTATGGAAACTGAAAAAAACAGTAAAATAAATATTATTACAGGACAAATTTCGCCTGCTGATACTCGTTGGTTGAAAGAAATTCTTGCTAGCAGTGGTTTAGAATATATCTTATTTCCGGATCTATCAGACAATCTTGATGGAGGGTATAATCCGGAATATATACGGTTACCGGAAGGGGGAACAACATTAGCTGAAATAGCGCAAATGGGTGGTGCGAGGTTTACCTTAGAAATAAGCGGTTTTGTTGAAGATGAGTACTCACCGGCAAAATATTTATTCGATAACTACGGCGTCCCATTTAAAAGGATTTCTCTGCCTGTGGGCTTAAAAAATACAGATGTTTTTTTGCGAGAACTAGAGGGTGTGGGAGGAACACTGACCTCTGCGGTAAAAGCACAGCGCAGGCGCTATTTGGATGCTTTGGTGGATGCACACAAATATAGTGCTTTAGGGCGTGCTGCAGTCTTTGGCGAGCCTGATATTGTTAAAGCAATTTCAGATTTGTGTTGCGAAAGCGGAATAGTACCCACGGTAATTGCTACAGGTAGTGAATGTAAAACCTTAGAAACAGTCCTAGGGAGCAGCATACAAAAAGCCTGCGAAAGATTGTTTGTTGAAAAACATTTTATAGTTGCTGATGCAGATTTCGATAAAATAGAGGAGCTTGCCGTAGAAACTAAGGCAAACATTGTGATAGGTAACGGTGATGGTAGAAGAGTAGCAGCTAAACTTGGTATTAAGCTTATACACTGTGGGTTTCCCATTCACGACCAAGTTGGTGGGCAAAGGGTGCGAATGCTCGGTTACGAAGGCTCCTTAGATTTTCTGGATAAAATAAATAATACGTTGCTTTCAAACGTGGAAAAAACTTTTCGCAGCAAACAATATGAAAAATATTATCTGGGGAATGCTCTTAATGTTGATAATGAACAATTGGCAGAAACTAAATTTAAAAATAGTGCTATATTTTCGCTTACAAAAGCGCAAGCCCATGCTAGAAATAATAATAAAACAAAAACCCATCCTTGTTATAATTGCGCGGCAGGGCAGTTTGGGCGAATACACTTGCCTATTGCACCAAAATGTAATATTCAATGTAATTATTGCCTGCGTAAATATGATTGCCCGAACGAAAGTCGTCCTGGAGTAACTACGGAAGTATTGTCACCGGAAGAGGCTTTGAACAAGTATTTATATGTTAAGAAAAGGGTTCCTAATCTTACTGTGGTTGGCATAGCAGGTCCGGGAGATGCCTTGGCAAACTTTCAAGAAACGGAAGAAACTTTGCGCCTTATACGCCAGCAAGACCCCGATGTTACGTTTTGTCTTTCTACTAACGGCTTGATGCTGCCAACTTATGCTCAGGAAATTATTGACCTTGGGGTATCTCATGTTACGGTTACAATCAATGCTGTTGACCCGGTTATAGGAGCTAAGATTTATAAATATATAAATTTTATGGGACAGGTTTATACGGGAGAGGCAGCTGCTGGTATTTTGCTTGGCAATCAGCTTAGTGGGTTGAAATATTTAACTGACAGGGGGGTAATTTGTAAAATAAATATAGTTATGCTAAAGGGGATAAATGACGAACACATTGAGGATATTGTCAGAAAGGTTCGCGATTTTAATTGTGAGATTACTAATATCATGCAAATGATACCTGTTAAGGGAAGTGCTTTTGAGGATATGCCTTTGGTAAGTAAAAAAGAAGTAATGCAAATGCGTATAAAATGTGAGCCATATATAAAACAAATGCTTCATTGCAGGCAATGCCGCGCAGATGCGATAGGAACTTTGGATAAAGATATTTCATTTGATTTTCGTCAAGGCCATAAAGATAAAGTAATAGGTAAAGACGGCACCATGCAGCGGATTGCAGTGGCGACCAGCAATGGGCTTTTAGTTGATCAGCATTTTGGACAGGTAAAAGAATTTTATATTTATGAAAGCAATGGGTTGAGCGTTAAATTCATAGAAAAACGGGAGGTCATACCCTACTGTACAGGGGGCGGTGAGTGCAATGATGCTAAAGAAGATAAAATAGAGCGTATCATAAAAACAATTGAGGAGTGTAGAGCGGTACTTGCGCTGCGTATTGGTTCATCTCCAAGTAAAAGACTGAGTGCTATGGGGATTCGTCCTGTTACTACTTATGATCGTATTGAGGACGCAGTCAGAAAAGCTGCTAATTGTTAAGGCGGTGGCAATATGCAAATTAATGATTGTACCTTATGTCTTTTACCTAGGACTTGTAGTCAGGAAAGCTTAGTGGAACTATATCTGCTGCTTACTAAGCTGCCAATTATAGTGGAATATCCCGAGGCAATAGGTTTTTTACTTAAAGCTAAGGGACTGCTTACAGAAAACAGTAAAGTGTTATCACAGCTACCAAAGCAAAACAGTAATTTTGTGCCGGATTTTGGTGGTAAGCTGCAAAAAAACGATGAAATATTATTCCCGGTTAATGATTTTGGCCTTGCAGGAGCAGTTGCCTTCTGTGGGTTTTTGGCAGGGGGCATAGTTCGGGTGTCTTTTGGTGGCTTAAATAATACGGCGGCCACAGAAGAGCTTCTATTGGCGGCATATGTAACAGGGGCAACAAAACAGGATTTAGACGGTCTAGTCATTTTGCCGCAAATAGCAGTGGTTTTGCAACAAATAACAGGTAGGGTAATTCCTCAACATAAACCTGTTATTGGTGGAAAAATTTTTGTAGTTGAATCTGGAATTCATGTTGATGGAATTTTAAAAAATCCTGAATTGTATGAACCTTTCCCCCCTGAAACAGTTGGGCAAAAACGTAGGATTGTTTTGGGAAGTCACAGTGGTCGTATCTCCATAAAAGCAAAATTGAAGGAACTTAATATTGCCTGCGATGAAGAACAAATTGATATGCTTTTGCAATATGTTAAAGCTAAAGGGAAAAGTTTAAAGCGGCATCTTACGGATACAGAGTTTTTGTTAGCAGCGAGGCGAAAATATGGAAAACAAAGTTAGATTTGTCGATACTACGTTAAGGGATGGTGCTCAAAGTCCTGGAATCTCTTTTACAGATGAGGAGCAGCTGGACATAGTTAGAGCGTTGGATGCTTGTGAAATTGATATTATTGAAGTTGGTATTCCGGCTATGGGGCTTGCAGAACAAAAGAACATACTTAAGATGAAAGAATATTTTTCACATAGCAAATTATTAGTATGGAATAGAATAGCTATAAGTGACATTGATGCTTCAAGTCTGTGTATGCCAGATATAATTCACATAAGCGTTCCTGTTTCAGACAGGCAAATAGCTTGCAAACTTCATAAGGATTACAGGCAGGTAAAAAAGGGATTGCAAGAATGTGCCTACAAAGCTGCATGTTTAGGGTATCCCATAAGTATTGGGTTTGAGGATGCTTCCCGTGCTAATGAGAGTTTTTTAGCAGAGCTGCTAGAATGTTTGGGTGAGTTTAAACCCTTGCAAATACGTTATGCTGATACTGTTGGTATTTTGACCCCAATGCAGACCTATAAAAACATAAATAGCTTAAAGAATTTATGCCCCTTTGCTATTGAGTTCCATGGTCATAATGATCTCGGTTTTGGTCTGGCAAATAGCTTAGCTGCTATTGAGGCAGGGGCGACACTTGTTGATACAACTTTACTGGGAATAGGTGAAAGGGCTGGTAACTGTGATTTTGTAAAGCTTGTGCAATTATTGCAAAAACTTAATGGTACCAGGGTGTCGCTAAAGGAGGCAATTGTTGCTCAAAATATATTTAAAAAATATGTATCTTACGAATGGGGGAGCGTAATGTGAAAAAGCCAATAGGAATATTTTTTATGGGTTTGTTGGTATTGGGGATTATTGCATCAGGATGTGGCAGCGAAAAAAAAGAAAATACCAAAGTTTCTAGGACTACAGAGCTCAATGTATCAGCGGCAGCTAGTATGACGGATGCGATGAAAGAAATAGCAACAGATTATGAAAAGAAAAATCCAAATGTAAAAGTGGTATTTAACTTTGCCAGCAGTGGAGCCTTACAACAGGCAATTGAGCAAGGTGCACCTGTGGATATGTTTATTTCTGCCGCACAAAAGCAAATGGACGATTTAGAAAAGCGTGGGCTCTTGGCTACAGGAACGCGCAAAAACTTATTGGAAAATAAGGTCGTGCTTATAGTACCTAAAAACAGCAAACTTAACTTGACAAAATTTGAAGACGTTCTTAAAAAAGATGTGAAGAAAATTGGACTAGGGGAACCTAAAAGCGTACCGGTTGGACAATATGCAGCTGAAATCTTTAAGAATTTAGGAATTTTAGATGAAGTTAACACCAAAGCCGTTTTTGGTTCTAGCGTGCGTCAAGTTTTAAGCTGGGTAGACGCAGGGGAAGTGGAAGCTGGTGTTGTTTATGCTACTGATGCAGCTATATCCAAAGGAAATAAAATTATTTGTATTGCACCGTCAGAGACTCATAAACCTGTTATTTATCCGATGGCAATTATCAAAAGCACAAAGCAACTAGCGCCTGCTCAAGCTTTTGCTGATTATTTAGCTGGGACTGAAGGTAAAAAAACATTTGAAAAATACGGCTTTGCCGTCAAATAAAACTATGTATAACATAATTGTAACTCCTATTTGGATATCTATAAAAACCGCGCTGCTGGCAACAATAATAACTTTTTTTATAGGAATCTATGCCGCTATTTTTGTTATCAGGCTCAAACGCTATAAAGGACTTTGGGACGGTTTATTTACGCTGCCGATGGTTTTGCCGCCTACAGTAGTTGGTTTTTTCCTTTTACTGTTCTTGGGCAAAAATAGTTTTATGGGGAAAATATTCGCTGTGTTTGATTATAATTTTATTTTTTCATGGGGAGCAACTGTTGTTTCGGCAGTGGTTGTTTCCTTTCCCCTCATGTACAGAACAGCGCGAGGAGCCTTTGAACAGCTGGACCAAAATATTATTTCAGCTGCTAGAACATTGGGCATTTCTGAATGGCGGATTTTTTGGCAGGTAATGCTACCGAATTGTTTTTATGGCGTGCTTGCAGGAGTTGTTCTTTCATTTACGCGGGCCTTAGGTGAATTCGGGGCAACTATAATGGTTGCCGGTAATATACCGGGAAAAACACAAACTATATCAACAGCAATTTATGCGGCAGTACAGGCAGGAGATTATGAGCTTGCATATAAGTGGGTTGGGGTAGTTGTCCTTGTTTCTTTTGCTGTTATTTTAATGCTTAACAGTTGGACAAATAGGCAAAGTAAGAAACCTGTTTATTTGCAAAGAAAAGCGGGGTGAAATAGTGTTAAGCGTTGATATTAGTAAAAAGCTTGGCGAGTTTGATTTGAAAGTCAACTTTTCTATAGCTGATGAACCCATGGCGATACTAGGGGCTTCAGGTTGTGGCAAGAGTATGACTTTAAAGTGTATTGCCGGTATAGAAACTCCTGATTTTGGGCGTATTGTACTCAATGATAAAGTGCTGTACGATAGTGAAAAAGGCATCAACCTTTCTCCACAAAAACGCCATGTGGGCTATCTTTTCCAAAATTATGCGTTGTTTCCCAACATGACTGTAGCAGAAAATATCGGGTTTGCACTGAACAAAAGGCATAATAAAGACGAAATAATAAGAGACTTTATTGACAAACTTCGTTTGAAGGGATTGGAAGACAAATTTCCTGCACAGCTTAGTGGTGGTCAGCAGCAACGCACGGCTTTAGCAAGAATGCTTGCTCTTAACACAGAAATAATCATGTTTGATGAACCGCTTTCAGCATTAGACAGTTTTCTAAAATGGGAACTTGAACAGGAGTTAATGGAGATTTTTACTAGTTTTGATAAACCTGTTTTATATGTATCTCATGATAGAGGGGAAGTTTATCGCTTGTGTGAACGCATTGCCATATTAGAAAAGGGGCAAATGATAAGTTTCAGTACGAAACACAAACTTTTTGAGAACCCCTGTACTGTTACAGGGACTATACTGACAGGTTGCAAAAATATTTCTGCTGCAACAGAAAGCGATAATGGCTTAGTGTTTGCAAAAGACTGGGGAATTGGGTTTAAAATTCCCACAGGCGTTGTGGGAGCCGATATAAAGTTTGTGGCAATACGTGCACATTTGCTAACGCTTAAAAATAATGCTTGTGATAATACTTATAATGCACAAATTATAAATGTAATAGAAGATGTTTTTGATTGGATAGTGCTTTTAAAGCTTTCACCTAAGGCGTCTAAGCCATTTAGATGGGTAATTAATAAAAAAGAGTCACCTATGTTGGAAAAAGGTTTTTTTGTTGATGTGGGCGTTGCCACAGAAAACATAATATTTTTGGAGCACTAGCCGAAACTCTGTATTTCGGTAGGTTGGTATAAGGGTAAAAAAAATATTGGTTTTAATATAGAGTATGCCGCAAAATATTAGATAAAAATAATGTTTTGCGGCATACTTTTATTTCCCTTATCGGAATAAATAAATGTTATTTTTGTTTACATGGAATCAAAAAAATGCTATACTAAAATTGTTTCCGAGGAAACGAAAGGAGAAAGAGTATGGGAATAGCCAACGAATTGTTAAAGGAAGTAACCTTGTTTCAGGAATATGCCAGCACTATTCAGCATGGAAATGAAGAAGCTTTTGCCGAAATTCATCTGGCGGAAATACATTGCATAAATGCTATTGGCAAGCTGGAACTGGCTAATGTTACTAAAATTGCAGAGCTTATGCGCATGACTAGGGGCGCTATTAGTAAAATAAATAAAAAACTTTTGCACCGCGGTTTGATTCTAAGCTATCAGTTGCCGGATAATCAGAAAGAAATTTACTATAAATTAACTGAAGAAGGCAAGTTGCTATACGATACTCACGCTAAATGTCATCGTAGAGCTACCAAGAAAAAACTCGCAGTTATTAAAAACTATAGCTTGCATGATCAACAAGCGATATTAAAATTTTTATGTGAACTAAATGCTTTATCGCAAGAGGATGGGAAAAAGTGCATAAGGAGAGGATTAGTTGAATAAGAAATATGTTTATTTATTATCATTGGCACATTTGTCCAATGATATTACTGGGGGAGCACTCCCGGCTATTTTACCATTTTTTGTTGCTGAATATGGTTTGGATTATAGTGCGGCTGCAGGCTTGATATTTGCTTCCTCATTTTTAGCTTCTGTGATTCAACCGGCGGTTGGCTGGCTTGCTGATAAAAAATCCCGCTCATGGTATATGTCTTTGGGAATCTTAATGTCTGGTGTATTCATGGGCTTATCTGGGTTATTTCAAAATTATTGGGTTATTTTTTCCCTAATAACGATAAGCGGCATAGGCAGCGCAATTTTTCATCCTGAAGCTACTCGTATGGTCAATAAGGTTTCCGGTGAAAAAAGAGGAACTGCTCTTAGCATATTTTCTGTAGGGGGCAATGGAGGATTTGCAGTAGGACCTGTGGTTGCCGTTGCTGTTATTACGGCTTTTGGCATAAAAGGGATAACGATATTTGGCTTTATTGCTATTATTATGGCATTTATCCTTATGTGGATTGTTCCCAAAATGAAGGGGGAAATCGTACGTGCGGACATTTCGGGAAAAAAAGCTGCACAGTTTTCTAATCATAAAGAAAATCATTACGAAAACGATTGGAATGCTTTTGCTCATTTGACACTGCTCATTGTTTGTAGTTCTATTGTCAGTTGCGGCTTACGTAGCTTTATACCTCTTTATTGGGTTGATGTCTTGGGGCGTTCGGCTGCCGCAGCAGGATCTGCTCTTACGCTATTGTTTTCTCTAGGGGTTGTTATGACACTTATTGGTGGGCTTATGGCTGATAGGTTTGGCTATTTAAAAATTGTGCGGATGAGTTATGTGTTATTAGCACCTATTGTTGGGCTGCTTTCTATGACTACTAATCATTTAACGGCTTACCTGCTTATGGTTCCCATGGGGCTTGCTATGTTTGCTCCCTTTAGTTCAGTAGTAGTTTTAGGACAAAGTTATTTATCACGCAACATAGGATTTGCCTCTGGTGTGACAATGGGGCTTTCTATTAGCATAGGTGGAATAATGGTGCCTTTAATTGGCAAATTTGCTGATAGCTATGGCTTGGTTGCAACTATGCAGCTGATGGCCTGTATTGCTGTAGTGGCGGCAGCAGCATCTTTTTTCCTGCCACAGCCAAAGGCACAATGTGTTAAAGGCTGAAAGTTTTCTCATCTTTTGATAAATAAGGACAATAATTTTTTACATATTAACTAGGTGTGCCCTAAACGTAACAGAAAACGCAACTATGTGTTAACGAAAGGGATAATGTATACACGCTTGACATATTATTATTACGGGAGTACAATTTAGGCAATTTAAAAGTGGCAATAATGGCAAAGGCGCCGAATCTGAAGAGATTCTGTGCCTTTTTTGTTTTGCCCGAAATAATGTGATCATTTAGAAAGAGGTGTAGCAAGTGAGAAAGCGAATAATTTGTTTGCTGATGTTTGTGATTATGATTGTGGTCACAGGCTGCGGTGGTAGTAAGAGTGCCACAAGTGAGAAAACACCGAAAGATACTCTTGTTGTAGGGCTTCCGGTAGATTTGGCTAGTATTGATCCTGCGGTTGCTATGGATAACAAAGCATGGAAAGTAAGTTATCCCTGCTATGAAAGACTTGTCCAATACAAAAAAACTTCTGACGGAAAAGCAAGTACAGAGGTTGGGCCTTCCCTTGCTAAATCATGGACTGTCAGTACTGATGGTTTAACGTGGACTTTCAACTTGGAAAAGGGCCATAAATTTGCAGATGGAACTCCTGTAGATGCGAAAGCGGTAAAGTTCTCCGTGGAACGTGTTATGGCTGTAAAAAAAGGACCTGCCGACTACTTTAAACCTGTTAAATCCATTGAAACCCCTAATGCTGACACAGTTGTGTTTAAATTAGCACAACCTTTTGCACCATTTCTTGATACCATGGCTGTTAATGCGGCAGGTATAGTTAATCCAAAGGTAATGGAACATGAAAAAGATGGAGACAAAGGGTCAAATTATTTAGCAAATCATACTATGGGTTCAGGAATGTATGAATTAGCAGAATTTAATCCGGGCCAGGATATTAAAATGGTTATGAATAAGAACCACTTTGGCAAAGATCCTGCTATCAAGACAATACTTTTCAAGGTTATTAAAGACCCGTCTGCAGAACGCTTGCAGTTAGAAAGTGGTGATCTTGATATAGCAGCAGGTATCCCTATGGATCAATTGGATCAGCTTAAAAGTAACAAGGCGATACAAATTTTTGAGTCACCTTCGCTGTTGACTAGTGTTGTTTATATCAATAATAAAAAAGCACCATTGAATAATGTAAAACTTCGCCAGGCAATCTGTTACGCCGTTGACTATAAAGGTATTATTGATGGTGCCGTTAAGGGGCGTGGGCAACAACTAACTACACCTGTACCCCAAGGAATGTGGGGACGTGATGACAGCATTAAAGGCTATTCTCTTGAGCCGGATAAGGCTAAAGCGCTGCTTAAAGAAGCTGGTTTAGAAAGTGGCGTAACTTTGAAACTTTTATATTCTGATAATCAAGGTTTCAATGAGACTCAAGCGCTAATGTTGCAAAATAGTTTAGGCAAAGTAGGAATTAAATTAGAATTGGAAAAAGTTGCTTGGGCTACTTTCCGTGAACGTGTCGATAAAGCGGATTTTGATTTAGCAATGGGGACATGGAGTCCTGATTATGCTGATCCACAGTTCTTTATGACGTATTGGTTTGACTCCAGTTATTTTGGCTTGGCAGGTAATCGTGCCTTCTACAAAAATGACGCTGTAGATACAATATTGCGCGAAGCCGAAAAAATAACCGATCAGAACAAACGTATTGAACTCTACAAAAAAGCACAGGCAATGGTTTTGGCGGACGCACCTTATATCTTCCTTTTCCAAACCAATGTACTTACACCGATGCGCTCCAACATAAAGGGCTATGTTTATAATCCGATGTTAGATGATATGTATAACTTTGAGGATATGAGCAAGTAGTATAAAAAACAGGTTTAATTTTAAAGATTTCTCAGACAGGATTTAAGTTTACTGCCTAAGAAATTTCAAAGTGCAGCAGTGGGCGTCTGAACGGTTAACCTTTCAGACGCCTTTTGCTAGTAATTATTATCGCTATAGAGGTAGGGGAAGGCAATAAATATCCTGTATCCATGCGAATAGGAGGTTCTATGTTCTCTTTCAGGTTTGTACTGAGAAATATAATTCATCTAATAATTGTTTTTTTGGGCGTGTCTGTTTTTACGTTCTTTATTTCTCATGTTATTCCTGGTGATCCTGCCCGTATGCTTGTTGGTCCGCATGCCTCACAGGAAGCTTTGGAAACTACTCGTGCACAGTTAGGATTGGATAAACCAATTATCATACAATATGAAAAATATATAATAGATTTAATTCATGGTGATTTAGGTACGTCAATTCGTACTCAGCGCCCAGTAGCAACGGAATTGGCAAAATGTTTTCCGGCAACCCTTGAGCTTACTATGGTTTCTATGATTATGGCCGTGGTATTAGGTATAATTTTAGGCGTTGCAGCCGCGGTAAACAGGAATAAATGGATTGATCACTTAAGTCGGGTCTTTTCTTTAATTGGGGTGTCTGCCCCACTTTTTTGGAGCGGCGTTATAGCTTTAATTGTTTTTTATAAGGTCATCCCTATTTTCCCCGCATCGGGAAGAATTGACACTTTTCTTTCTCCACCACATGAAGTAACGGGACTATATATTATTGATGGCCTTATTGCAGGTAATTTCGCAGTAGTTATTTCCGCGCTTCACCATATTATTTTGCCGGCGGTTTGTCTTGCCTATGTACAATTAGCAATTGTTGCCAGGCAGGTTCGTTCTAGTATGATTGATGTTCTAGAACAAGATTATATTCGTACAGCAAAATCCTGTGGCATTTCGCGCAATACCATTATTTACAAATATGCCTTAAAAAATGCATTACTGCCTACACTTACCGTAACAGGACTGACTGTAGGAGAATTACTTGGTGGTGCCATTATCACAGAAACAATCTTTGCTTGGCCCGGAATGGGAAAATATGTGATGGATTCTATTGCATTTTTGGATTTTCCTGCAATTATGGGTTTCACTTTAGTAGTTTCTCTTAGCTATGTTTTAATTAATATGGCAGTTGATGTTCTTTATAGCTTCCTTAACCCGCAGATTAGGGAGGTGGAAAAGTGATGATTTCTCCTAAAAAAATTGTGGGGATTTTGGAACAAAATACTTTGACTTTAATTGGTACTATTATGGTGGCCTTTATTATTATTATAGGTATAACGGCACCTTTAATATGTCCATATGATCCTAATATTATGGATATTCCCTCTAGGTTACAGGCTCCTAGCTTGGCGCACTTTTTTGGTACGGATGAAATGGGGCGAGATGTGTTTACTCGCGTTATTTACGGAGCTCGTATTTCTATTACTGTAGGCCTTTCTATTGTTGTTATTGCTGCTGGCGTGGGCTGTTTCTTCGGCAGTATCTCAGGTTATGCGGGCGGGAAGGTTGACCGCGTTATTATGGCCTGTACCGACATGGTACTGTCGTTTCCTTCCATGGTCTTGGCACTGGCTTTGACTGCGGCCATGGGTCCGGGGTTATTCAACACCATGTTAGCAGTATGTATTGTACGAATTCCTCTTTATGTACGGCTGATGCGCGGACAGGTATTGGCTCTGAAAGAGATGCAATATGTTAGGGCTGCGAGAACTTTTGGAGAACGTCCGGCAAAAATTATTTTACGACATATAATACCAAATTGCTTAACGCCACTTCTTGTACAAATGACATTGGGGATTGGTGACGCAATTTTAATTGCTTCTTCCATGAGTTTTATAGGGTTGGGAGCACAACCACCGACACCTGAGTGGGGAGCAATGATTGCTACTGCGCGTATTTATGCTATTGATCAATGGTGGTACGCTGCTTTTCCGGGATTGTTCATACTAATTACCGTTATGGGCTTTAACTTATTGGGTGATGGTATTCGTGATATTCTTGATCCCCGCTCAAAAGACTAAGGAGGACTTATGGAAAATATTTTAAGTATTAAAAATCTCTCTGTATCTCTTTCGGGAAAACGGGGAATAGTACCAATTCTTCATAATATTTCCTTGGAAGTTGAGGCAGGACATATTTTGGGTATTGTGGGAGAGTCAGGGAGCGGAAAATCCATGACCGCCTTTGCTATAACACAATTGCTTCCGGGAGGAAGAAAGTCTATTGTTGACGGGTCTATAAGTTTTTGTGGGCAAGATTTAACCAAAAAAACGGAAACAGAAATGACAAAGTTTCGTGGAAAAGAAATAGCTATGATTTTCCAAGAGCCTATGACTTGCCTTAATCCTGTCTTTACAATTGGCAGGCAGATGAAAGATGTAATAATGACTCATCAGAAAAAGAATGCAAGGGAAGCAACTAAACAGGCTGAGAAAATGTTAGAACAGGTACATATAAGGGATGCAGGCAGAGTTCTTAAATGTTATCCTTATGAATTATCAGGCGGTATGCGGCAAAGGGTCATGATTGCGATAGCTTTGTCGTGTTCGCCAAAGCTTTTGATTGCTGATGAGCCAACTACGGCTCTTGATGTTACTATTCAAGCTCAGATTATATTTCTTATTAAGGAAGCTTGTAAGGCAACAGGAACGGGAGTTATCTTTATCTCCCACGATTTGGGAGTAGTTTCTCAGCTATGTGACACTATTGCAGTTATGTATTCTGGGCAGATTGTAGAAGTGGGTTCAGCAGCAGATGTCCTTACACATCCGCACCATCCTTACACAAAAGCTTTGTTGGCATCAATTCCAAGCTTTACCACTAGAGAAGATGGCGATGATAAATTATCTGCAATACCAGGTATGGTTCCTGATCCTTTAGAGCATATTCCGGGCTGTAGATTTGCTCCTCGCTGCTCATATGCAATGGATATTTGCCACAATCAAGTACCTCCGCCACAAATTTGCGCCAATGGGCATTCTTTGCACTGTCATTTGCAAAGGGAAGGGGAGAACTAATGGAACCATTGCTGGAAATTAGAGAATTGAAGAAAACTTTTAAGATCAAAAATTTTTTTGGCGCGACGACGGAGGTTCAGGCGCTCAAAGGAATTTCACTTGCTATTAATAAAGGAGAATCTTTAGGAATCGTTGGTGAGTCAGGGTGTGGTAAAAGTACTTTGGCTAATCTAATTATTCGTTTAGATGAACCAACAGATGGAGCTATTATCCTAGATGGTCAAGATATATCACATATAAAAGAAAAGGAACTGCGCAGGTTGCGAAGTCGTATACAGATAGTTTTTCAAGATCCTTATTCTTCACTTTCGCCACGTATGACGGTTGAACAAATATTAACGGAACCCATGTGTGTAGCTGGCACAAAAACATTTACGGAAATGCGTCAAAAAGCGGTTGAGCTGTTAGAACTTGTTGGCATGCGTTCAAGTAACTTAACTCGTTATCCTCATGAATTTTCAGGAGGCCAGCGCCAGAGGCTGTCGATTGCACGTGCACTTACGACTGAACCGGAAATCCTAATTTTAGACGAGCCAACATCTGCGCTGGATGTTTCTGTACAGGCACAAGTTTTGAATATACTTACAAGTTTGCAAAAAAAGATGGATCTTACCTATCTTTTTATTTCTCATAATTTAGCCGTTGTGAAATATATATCCAATAGAACTGCTGTTATGTATCGTGGCAAAGTGATGGAAATAGGACCTTCTAAAAATATCCTTATGTCACCGGCTCATCCATATACAAAAAAACTGCTTGAAGCAGTACCAATCGTAGGAAAACCTTTCCATCAACCTGATACAGAGGATGCTTCTGTAAATGAGGAAGATATTTTAGATGGTTGTGGGTATTATTACAGATGTCCTTTTGCTGAGAAAAAATGCTTAGGAAAATTACCTGGATTTATAGAAAAAGCTAATGATCATCTTGTATCATGTTGGAAAGTTTAACAAAGATCAGAAAAGCTTAGATTAGCAACGTAATCTAAGCTTTTTGTTAGAGAAGAAGGGAAAGTTATGTCTGATTATAAATTTCTTAAAGCTGCTATTGAAAAAGAAATGACATATTATAGTATACCTGGTTGTGCCATTTCTATACTTGATCACGAAAAGGCAGGCCTTTTACAATTTGGGTATAGAGATATAGAAAAAAAAGAAGCTTTTACAACGGATACTATAAGCGGAATCGGGTCTTGTACTAAATCAATGACGGCCTTTGCGGTGCTACGGTTAGCAGAAAAAAAGATTCTTGATATTGATGTGCCTGTTGCCGCATATATTTCTGATTTTGCCCTTTGGGATGAGCAAGCCTCCCAAAATGTTACCATAAGGGACATGCTTTGCCATAGAACAGGTCTTGGCGGGCATGATGGGACTTGGCCTGATAATAACATAACGCGCGTTGAATTTTTACAGCGTATTCGATATATGCAACCTAATGCACCCTTTCGTAAACTGGCTCAATACAGTAATGTTATGTATGCCGCAATTGGCGGTATTATAGAAGCTGTATCCGGTAAGAAATGGGAAACTATTATGGCGGAAGAAATTTTTGCACCACTGGGAATGAAAAGAACCTTTTGTCTTATGAATGAAGCCCTAAGACAAGAAAATTGCGCAGTACCATATAGATGGAATAATGGCTTAAAGGCTGTTAGGCCATGGAATATTGATATGGCTGGTCCTTGCGGGTCTGTAATGAGTACCGCAGAAGATTTGGCAAAATGGTTAAATATGAATATGAAAGGCGGCAGATGTGGAGACAAGAGAATGCTTTCGCCGGAGAACTTTTGGGATATGCACAGACCGCAGCTCAGGATGGAATATCCACATATAAAAGGGGGTCGTTCTTTAGGGTATGGGCTTGGATGGCGTATTATGGACTACCATGGTCACATGGTACAGCAACATACCGGCAAGATAGAAGGTTACAGCGCGTTCCAATTTTATCTGCCTGAAAAAAACTGTGGAGCGGTATTCTTACAGAATTTTCATGCACCTGACAACCCTTTTATTTTTACAATTCAGGGTCTTTTGCTAGATTGTTTTTTAGGGCGAGAACCAAAGGATTGGGTGAGTATTTATACGGGAAATGGTTCTCATGCAGAGGAAGAAATGTACCATCATTTAGAATTTAACTATATGCCGGGGAATATGGTCCCTGGTACAAAGCCTACACAGGAACTTTCTTGTTATGCAGGGGTATATGAAAATAAAGGATATGGACAATTTACTATTGTTTTTGAAAAAGGACGTTTATGGCTGCATGAAAGGGAAGTGAGATATCTTCCCATGACCCATTTTAATTTTGATGTTTTTCAAGTTTCTCAGATAAAAGAAGATACAAATATTTACACCTTGCCACTTAACTTTATTACTAACAAAGATAGCGGGGAGGTAACGGGTTTCACACTTCTTATGGAGCCACTGGTGCAAGCCATAGAGTTCAAAAAAATGTAATGAATATTTATTAATTGCACATTAACAAGCAAAGCTCTGTTACACTTAAAACCTGTTGCAGAGCTTTAATTTTAGTCGTGGAAATTTCAGCAGTAGTGTATTAGGAGAGTAAAAATAGCGTAATATTATAGCTAGTTAAAGTAAAACAAAGTTTTAATATTTTTTGTTAAGCAGGAAGAAGTAGTGAAAACGTCGAAGGTAATACTATTTGTATTAGTTGCTAATTACCGGATAATTTAAAAGGGGGTAATGATATTGCAAATTCATGAGATTACATGGCAAGCTGCAGGGCAGCAAGGTGAAGGGCTTGAAAGTTTAGGCGAAATTCTGGCTTCCGCACTAAATGGTCTTGGCTATTATCTATACGGGTTTAGACAGTTTTCTTCGCGTATAAAGGGAGGCCATACAAGTTATAAATTGCGTATAGCTGCACAGACTATAGGAACAATCAACAAGAAGTGTGATTTGTTGATTGCTCTTGATCAAGATACGATGAGTAATGAAGCATTGGCTATGAACGACCGGGGTATTATTTTGGCAGATGGTATATTGGCACAAGGATATAAAGGTAAAGCGCATTGCTTAGCGGTTCCTTTTACGGAAATAGCCAAACAATATGGCAGTCAACTACAAAAAAATATTGCGGCTCTTGGTTGTACGGCGGCGATAATGGGTTTGGCGGAACAAGATGTAGCTGTGATTTTGCGTGATAAATTTTCCAACAAAGGAGCATCCGTAGTGGATGTGAATATTGCTGTACTAAAGGCTGGAATTGAGTACATTAAAAACGAAGCGCCTTCTTTGTTGGGCATATTGGCCTTGCCGGAATTGCGAGAAAAAGAAAAACACCTTTTCATTTTGGGCAATGAGGCAATGGGTTTTGGAGCTTTAAGTGCAGGAGCTAAATTTATGGCAGCTTATCCCATAACTCCGGCGTCTGAGGTTATGGAATATGTAATAAAGCATATTAAACAATTAGGCGGGCAGATGTTACAGGCCGAAGATGAAATAGCTTCGTGTACTATGACTATTGGGGCCTCTTATGGTGGCGCACGTGCGTTTACAGCAACTTCGGGGCCGGGATTATCGCTAATGGCTGAAGCAATAGGACTCGCCGCAATGACGGAAACCCCATTGGTTATAATTCACTCTCAAAGAGGCGGACCTAGCACGGGATTACCCACAAAAAATGAGCAGTCAGATTTATTCGCTGCCGTGTATAATACTCATGGTGATACGGCTAAAATCGTCCTATCACCCAGTACTATTGAAGAGGCGTTTTATGATACTTTTGAGGCGTTTAATCTAGCAGAGGAATACCAGTGCCCTGTTATTGTGCTTGCAGATTTACAGCTGTCTTTAGGGAAGCAAACCATAGCAGTACCGGAATATGATAAATTGAAAATAAGACGCGGGAAAATCGTGGAACCAGGTTCTCTTCCGTCTATAAAGGCTCCGGATTATTTCAAACGTTATAGCTTAACAGAGGAAGACGGTATATCAAGGAGAGTAATACCCGGCACGAAAAATGGAATCTCTTTGGGCACAGGATTAGAACATGATGAAAGTGGGCGCCCAACAGAAGCCAAACCCATGAGAATTAAACAGACAGAAAAACGTTTGAAAAAAATGGCGGTTTTTTTGAGCAGTTATAAAAATGCACTTGCAGTTGATGCACCTTACACCGATGCTGATGCTTTGCTAATAGGGATGACGTCTACACGTGCTTGTATTGCAGAGACGGTTGCTGCGTTACGTAAGGAGGGCTTAAAAATTAACCATGTGCAAGTTAGACTATTATCACCTTTTCCGGCAAAAGAATTGGAACCATATTTATGGCAGGCAAAAAAAATAATTGTAATTGAACATAACGCTACTGGGCAGCTGGCAAGTTTTATACACATGCATATAGAACAATGCCCGCATTTGGAAAATATTCTGCAATACGATGGTGATATTATGTATCCTGAGAAATTGCTTGCAGATTGCAAGGAGGTGCTATAAATGGCTGTCTTACAAGATTTTAAAAATAATGTAAAACCAAATTGGTGTCCTGGGTGTGGCGATTATGCGGTACAGATAGCGTTGCAAAAAGCAGCTGTACAATTAGAAATGGAACCTAATGAATTAGCACTAGTTTGTGGTATTGGTTGCAGCGGCAGACTTTCAGGATATATTTATGCCTATGGGATGCACACTACTCACGGTAGAGCCCTGCCTTTTGCACAAGGTCTAAAACTGTCTAACCCAGCTCTAAATGTTATTGCTTGTGGCGGAGATGGCGATGGAATGGCAATAGGTATGGGGCATACGTTTCATGCAATTAGGCGCAATATAGATTTAACCTATATTTTGATGGACAATCATGTTTACGGTTTGACAAAGGGGCAGACGTCTCCGAGGAGCGATTTAGGGTTTAAAACTAAGACTACGCCTACAGGAAATATTGAAATGCCGGTTTCTACCTTGGAAATGGCCTTGGCTGCAGGTGCAACTTTTTTGGCACAAGGATTTTCTCCCCAAGTACAAGAACTGACTGATTTAATCGTAGCGGCTGTAAGGCATAAAGGGTTCTCTTTGGTTAATGTTTTTAGTCCTTGTGTAACTTTTAATAAGGTTAATACCTATGATTGGTTTAAGGACAAACTTGTGGATGTTAAGGATATTCCAGGATACAGTGACAGTGATAAAGGGGCAGTATTAGCTTGTGTGCTTGAACATGAGGGCCTTCTTACAGGGGTGCTTTATGAAAATACCCAAAAGTCCAGCTATGAGGAACTAAGCGGGTTGGCAACAAATAACCAGATGCAGTCCGTAAAAAAACTAACGCCTGAAGTTTTTGACAAACTATTGCAAGACTTTTAGTGATGAAAGTAACATTATACTGAATACTGATGCCTAATATAGATTTTTTTTGAGGTGAAAATATGCGTATTATAGTGGCTCCGGATTCCTATAAAGGAAGTCTAACGGCTATTGATGTTGCCGACGCTATTGCTAGAGGCTTACTAAAGGTTTTTCCTGAAGCAGAGGTTATTAAAGTGCCGATTGCAGATGGCGGTGAAGGCACTGTTGCAGCATTGGTAGCAGCAACAGGGGGCAGAATTATTTATACCGAGGTGTCAGGTCCGTTTTCTGAAAAGGTAAATGCTGGTTGGGGAATATTAGGAGATGGAAAGAGTGCGGTAATTGAGATGGCGGCTGCCTCGGGGTTAACCTTAATTGCAAAAGAAGATAGAAACCCATGCATTACTACTACTTACGGCACGGGGCAGCTAATCAAGAAAGCTTTGGATATGGGGTTGCGCAAACTTATTGTTTGTATTGGCGGCAGTGGCACTAATGACGGTGGAGCTGGTTTAGCACAGGCTTTGGGAGTTAAGTTCTTAGATTCTAATAATCATGAGCTGCCGCAAGGTGGAGGGGCTTTAATTAATTTGGCGGCAATAAATATGACAAATCTAGACAGCCGTTTGCCAGAAACAAAAATTATCGTAGCTTGTGATGTAGATAATCCGCTTTGCGGAATTCGCGGGGCCTCAGTTGTGTTTGGACCGCAAAAAGGGGCTACTTCTATAATGGTGGAAGAGCTTGATGAAGCATTACAAAAATATCAAAAAATTGTAAGCAGGGCCGTAGGCAAAGACGTTGCAGAAATTCCTGGAGCTGGAGCGGCAGGCGGATTGGGTGCAGGGTTAATGTTTTTTACTCCTGCAAAACTTAAATCAGGAATAAAAATTGTCATAGAAGCAAGTGGTTTAGAGGAAAAAATAAAAAATGCCGATTTAGTCATTACAGGTGAAGGCTGCACAGATTTTCAGACTGTTTTTGGTAAAGCTCCTGTAGGGATTGCTAAGTTGGCTAGAAAGTTTCGGGTACCGGTGGTTTGTTTGTCAGGAAGTTTTGGAAACGGATACCAAGATGTATTGCAATGTGGCATTGACGCATTAATGAATATTTTGCCTCGTCCTATGGAAAAAGAGAAATGCATGGAAGAGGCCAAAATTCTTACGGAAGAAGCTGCTGTTCGTCTAGGTTTACTTCTTCGGGTTGGCATAAGGATGAAGATATAGTATCATTATAGTTAGGCCTATAGTTTTAGGTTGTGAATATTTTGAAAAGAGGTGTAAGGAATGAATGAAACAATGAAGGTTTTATTAGCACAAAGATCAATCAGAAAATTTACGGGGCAAGAAATTGAGCCGGAAAAATTGCGTGAAATTATTTCTGCTGCACAGTGGACAGCTACTTCCAGTTATTTTCAGACGTTTACGATTATTAATATCAAGGATCCGGAGAAAAGAGCTGCTATTGCAGAGTTAGCAGGAGGGCAGCCTTGGGTGGTAAATTGCTCAGTGTTCCTTATGTTCTGTGCTGATTTGCATCGTGCGGAAAAGTATTGGAAAGATGTTGATAAAAAAGTTTTCTCCAATCATGAGACATTCATCGTAGCAACAGTAGACGCAGCTTTGGCCGCTCAAAAGGCTTATATCGCTGCGCAGTCACTTGGATTGGGCGGAGTTTTTGTTGGAGGTATAAGAAACGATATTGGTGCTGTTTGTGATTTGCTAAAATTGCCACAGTTGGTCTATCCTGTATTTGGTATGTGTTTAGGATATCCGGCAGGAGAACAAGAACAACGACCTCGTCTTCCGCTTGAGGTTATTTTTAAAACTGATACCTATGATGAAACAAAGGATGCAGCTTTAATTAATGAGTATGATCAACAAGTGCGAGATTATTACATAAAGAGGACTTCAGGAAAAATCGACGATACTTGGAGTGAGCGTTGTGCGAAGACACTAATGGAAAAACCTAGATACGATGTTAGAGAATTTGTAAAGGAAAAAGGTTTTACTTTATCCTAAATGTTTGAAAAATAGAAGTAATTGGTAATTATTAGTTTTACCGAGAAAAAACACCTCAAAATGTTTTATAAAACATTTTGAGGTGTTTTGGTATTATAAAAAGAAATGTTATTGACATATGCCACAAACACGATATAATAAAAGAGTAATAGACATATGTCGTAAACTGTAGGGAGTGATAAAAATGCCAAGACCAATGAAATGGAGACGTGTGTGTTGTTTACCGGAAAGCAATAGCTTTGGCCCATTAGGGATAGCTGCAGATGCAGAAAATTTTGTCAAAATGACAGTTGATGAGTATGAAACGATTCGCCTAATTGATTTAGAAAATTTAACTCAAGAAGAATGTGCAGGGCAAATGAATATTGCTAGGACAACCGTGCAGGGAATTTACAACTCGGCAAGGAAGAAACTGGCCCAATCCCTAGTGAAGGGCAAAGTGCTCTTTATTGAAGGTGGCGAATATAGGTTGTGCGAGGGAAGAGGAATGGGCTGTGGTCATAGGGGTTGCCAAAGACATGGGGACATTAAATAACATATTTAAATCAAACTATTTATGGGTAATCTTATTTGGCTAAGGCAGAACGGAGGAGAATATGAAAATTGTAATACCGGTTGATGAGAAGACAAGTGGGACAGGGGTGTGTATTTCTTTTGGACGGGCCCCATATTTTATGTTTTATGATACTGAAACAAAAAATAGTGAGTTTTTGCTTAATAGTGCAGCGGAAAGTCAAGGTGGTGCGGGAATCAAGGCCGCACAATTGCTTGTGGATAATAGGGTGGATGTTTTATTATCGCCACGTTGCGGCCAAAATGCTGCAGAAGTATTATCAGCAGCTAATATTAAAATATTCAAAACTCAAGGAACCTCAGTTATGGAAAATATTCAAGATTTTGCAGCGGGGAAATTAACTGTATTAACTGAAATTCATGAGGGCTTCCATAATCATGGAGGAAGATAGGATGAATATAGCGGTATTAAGTGGCAAAGGAGGCACCGGTAAGACTTTTGTGTCAGTGAATTTGACTGCTGCTGCCCAAAACGCTAATTATATTGATTGCGATGTAGAAGAACCCAACGGTCATTTATTTTTTAAACCTGAAAATATTTCGGTGGAAGAAATTGCCGTTAAATTACCGCTTGTAGATTATAAACTTTGTACAGGTTGCCGTAAATGTGTTGACTTTTGCGCGTTTAATGCTTTGGCATATATTGGTGGCAAAGTAAAAGTTTTTGATGAGGTTTGTCATTCTTGCGGCGGATGCCTACTAGTTTGTCCGGAAAAAGCTGTATCAGAAAAGGACAAGGTCATTGGAAGAGTAGAACGGGGACAGTCGAAAAATGTAGGTGTACATACAGGAATATTAAATACAGGTGAAGCCTCAGGCATCCCCATAATAAAAAATTTATTGCGTGATATGAAAAAAGACGAACAAGGGCTAAATATTATTGATTGTCCTCCAGGCAGTTCATGCATAGTTATGGAAAGTATCAAGGACGCAGATTATTGTATTTTGGTGGCAGAGCCAACTATTTTTGGCTTACATAATTTAAAGATGGTTTATGAATTGGTACAGTTGTTTTCTAAACCCTTTGGTGTTGTTTTGAATAAATGTTTAAAAGGTAAAAACCCTGCTGAAGAATTTTGTATTAACCAAAATATTACGATCCTTTGTAAGATTGTCTTTGACAAAATGTTAGGAACAGAAAATTCTAATGCCAACATAATAGTTAGAGAAAATGTAGAATATAATGAGTTGTTTACTTCTTTATTGGCGAAGGTTCATAAGGAGGTGCAGTATGAAACAACTCCTGGTGCTTAGTGGTAAAGGCGGTACTGGCAAAACCACATTTGTAAGTGCCTTTATTAAATTGGCAGATGCTCACGCCTACGCTGACTGTGATGTTGATGCCCCTAATTTACACTTACTTATGGGACAGGGAATTTCCCCAGAGGAAACCGACTATTATGGTATGCCAAAAGCAGTAATAGATGCTAAGCTTTGCATAGGTTGCAATAAGTGTAAATCTTCTTGCCGCTTCGATGCTATAGTCGTTACAAATGGTTATATGGTTGATCATTTTGCCTGTGAAGGCTGTGGTGTTTGTGCAGCTATTTGCCCTGATGGTGCTGTTACTATGCAGCCGGCAATAGCAGGAAAACTAAAGCTATATAGGCAACAAAACAAGGCTTTTTCTACGGCTCAATTAAAAATGGGCAGTGGTACTTCAGGAAAACTTGTTACTGAAGTGAAAAAAGCTATGAATATAAAAATGCAAAAGCAAGATTTTGCGATTTTGGATGGCTCACCGGGAATAGGATGCCCGGTAATAGCCTCTTTAAGTGGAGTAGATTTTGTTTTGATTGTTGCGGAACCTTCTATGTCAGGAATAAGCGATATGAAGAGAATAATTCAAACAGCAAAAATAATGCAGACGCCAATGGCCGTTACTATTAATAAATATGATACTAATCTTACTAAAAGTGAAGAAATAGAAGGGTTCTGCCGTGAAGAAAAGATCCCTTTTATTGGGGTAGTTCCTTTTGATAAGAGGGCAGTTGAAGCCATAAACAGTGGTAATACTATAGTTGACATAGACTGTGTTTCCGGTAGAGCCGTGAAAGAAGTTTATGAAAAACTAATAAAAATATTATAATAAAAAATGGAGGAAAAATTATGAAAATTGCAGTAGCTAGTGAAAACGATATGGTGGCAGGTCATTTTGGACATTGTGAGACTTTTACTATTTTTGATACAGAGGGCGCCAAGATACTAAAAAAAGAAGCAATTCCTAATCCAGGTCACAAACCAGGATTTTTGCCAAACTTCTTAAACGATCTTGGAGTAAAGGTAATTATTGCCGGTGGCATGGGTGGAGGAGCCATAGATATATTTAACGAGAAGCAAATTGAAGTTATTGTGGGTGCAAATGGCAAAACCGAGCAAGTGGTAACAGAATATTTAAAAGGTAATTTGCAGTCTACAGGTTCTGTTTGCCACGAACATCAGCATCATGATGAATGCGGAGAATGAGGCAGAAAATATTTGTTGTGAAATACGGATAGTTGATAAAAATAAAGAATCCCCCTATAAATGTAGCAATGAAGCCATTTATAGGGGGATTCTTTATGAACTGGCGTCTTTATGATTTATTAATATAGCCCCTGCTCATTTAAGTATTTGTTAATTTTTGCCAGTTTCTTTTTGTTATCAGTACCAATTTTGGCACTAATGTGGGCGCAGAGTAATTCGCATAAGAACTGCACGGAAGTATAAGAAGTGAAATAAGTATTACTATCAATATTTACTAAAAGCACTACATCGGCGTATTTTGCAATAGGTGATGTTGCATTGTCAGTAATTAATATGATTCTAGATTTGGAGTCAAAAGCCATTTTAGCAGTAGTAATATCTAGATTGGAATAACGAGGAAAAGAAATTATGATCAAGATATCTCTGGGATTACAACTAGCTATAAAGTCGAAGGGAGTCATGGCTTGACTGGTATTTATAAACACGTTGTCAACCAATTGATTAAGAATCAAGGCTAAGAATTCAGCCATGCCGGCTCTGCTTCTAGTACCTATTACAAATTTCCGCTCAGCATTTAATAAAAGCTCACTTGCCTCTTCAAATTCTCCTTTTTTGTTTTGTAAAGCTATCGAGTTTATGTTATTGAAAACATTATTTTTATGATTTTCGAATAAATCTATATTTGACAGTGAAGCCGCACTTTTAGCCAATCTTTCTGTGGGTACGGTTAGGGGAGCG
>Ga0183100_1000422_pt1 | contig 35744 bp, 41 predicted proteins | sample Biomet2_FD_127789 | JGI IMG/M metagenome (GOLD analysis project Ga0183100, IMG submission 127789) | Microbial communities from bioreactor (seeded with anoxic lake sediment) at LBNL, California, USA - Biofuel metagenome 2 | ecosystem: Engineered > Bioreactor > Anaerobic > Unclassified ... | reverse complement strand
CCCACAAAAACCCCGCCGCAAAAGTATCTCCCGCACCAGTACTATCCACTATTTTATTAACTTTAATCACTTCCACTTCGAAAGATTCTTTTTTGGTAACCACTACTGCTCCCTTCCCTCCCATAGTACAAACAACTATTTTTGGGCCATATTTTAATATTTCCCTTCCGCTTTCAACTAAATTATCGGATTTAGTCAGTAAACTCAATTCTTTTTTGTTCAAAAAAATTACATAAGTTTTTTTTAGTATTGGTTTTAATTTTTCTATTCCATACCCCACATAAGTTGTTGATGGAGTAAAAGCTAATTTTGGTTTTTTTATTTTTTTAACTAAATTGATCACTTTGTAAAAACTAATTTCCATATCTTTTGTAAAAAAAGGCGATAAATAAACCAACTTAGAATTATTTATATAATCAATGTCAAATTCATCAAAAACCATATCTTCTTTTTTATTTGGATACGATACAAAAGTTCTGTCTTTACCCCCATCTGTCACCAAACAAAAACACCTCGCCGTATCACCACCATTTTTTATTTCTTTTAAATCCACTCCCAACATGGTTTTTTTAACAAATTCACCCTCGCTATCTTTGCCTATAATTCCAGTTAATCCACATTTTAAGCCTAACTTTGATAACACCATTACTGTATTTACCGACATTCCCCCTAAACTTTTGGCTTTTAATTTTAATTCCCTCAAAAATAAATTCTGGTTTTTCTCCATGTCATTTCCCCACAAGCAATCATTTTCTACATCAAAACCAATTTTTTTAAGATGATCTATTTCCGTTTCAAAAAAATAATCTACAAAAATTGATCCAAGGCCAATTATATCCATCATATTATTAGCCTTATGTTATCATCTATTTAACATTAAAAAACCGTATTAAAAGTTATATAAAAATATGAAACAACCAATTGTTAGTATTATTATGGGTTCAGATTCTGATTTGCTCATAATGCAAGAAACTGTCCAAGTTTTAGAAGAATTTGATCTTGATTACGAAATAAAAATAATTTCTGCTCATCGAACTCCTGATATTGCCTTTGATTATGCCAAAAATGCCAAAGACCAAGGCATAAAAGTCATCGTCGCTGGAGCTGGTGGAGCCGCTCACTTAGCTGGAGTTATTGCTGCTTTAACCACACTTCCAGTTATTGGTGTCCCTATTTTAGGCAAGTCATTTAACGGTCTCGATTCACTTCTTTCCATGGTTCAAATGCCCTCCGGTATTCCAGTCGCTACTGTAGCTGTTAATGGTTCCAAAAACGCCGGCATTTTAGCCGCCAAAATTTTAGCTCTCAACGATCCAGAATTAAATCAAAAACTTACTGATTATCAGCAAAAATTATATGATTCAGTAATCAGTAAAAATCAAAAACTTCAAGCCATTGGTTATCAACAATATATTAATGATTTAAATTCAAAAAACTAATATGGTTTCAGAAATTGAAATAAAAAATGCCCTAGACAATGTTTTAAAAACTGTTGATATTGATTTTTTGGGAGAGAAACATCAAGGTAAAGTCAGAGACTATTTTAAAGTTAACGGAAAAAGAATTTTAATTACCACTGATCGTCAATCTGCTTTTGACGTTATTTTAGGCCATATTCCATTCAAGGGAACTGTTCTAAATTTATTGACTCAATTTTGGTTAGAAAATACCCAAGACATTATTCCCAATTATCTGATTTCCGTCCCTGACCCCAATGTTATTGTTGGTCATGAGTGTCAATTAATTCCTATCGAAATGATTGTCAGAGGTTACATTACCGGTGTCACCAACACTTCTTTGTGGACTGCTTACAAAAATGGTGCCAGAGAATTTTGTGGCAACCATCTTCCTGATGGTTTAGTAAAAAATCAAAAACTAGAAACTCCAATCATCACTCCTTCAACTCATGCCGAAGCTGGTGCTCATGATGTCAATATGAGTCGTCAGCAAATTATCGATCAAAAAATTGTTAGCCCAGAAATTTATTCTCAAATGGAAACCGCCGCTCTCAAATTATTTCAAAGAGGAACTGAAATTTGCCAACAAAAAGGACTTATTTTAGTTGACACCAAATATGAATTTGGATTACTTAATGGTCAAGTAGTTTTGATTGATGAAATCCACACTCCAGATTCCTCCCGTTTTTGGAAATCAAATTCTTATCAAGAAAGACTTAGCCAAGGGTTAGAGCCAGAAAACTTTGATAAAGAGTTTATTCGTCTGTGGTATGTTGAGCACGGCTATTCTGGTCAAGGCGAACCTCCTCAAATGCCTTTGGAATTAGTTGTTGCCGCTTCTCAACGATATGTTGCTAATTACGAAATTATTACCGGCCAAACTTTTACTGCCTATCAATATCCCATCAATCAACGCATTAGCGACAATCTTAGAAAAATAAATTTATGACGGATACCAAAAAACTTACTGTTTTAGTAGTTGACGGTGGGGGACGTGGTTCTGCTTTGGTCGATAAATATTCTCAAAGTCCTTTGGTTGAAAAAATTATTGCTGTTCCTGGCAACGATCTTATGGTTTTAACCTCCAAAAAACCAGTAGAAATTTATCCCGAATTAAAAACCACTAGCGTTTCTGAAATTATTGAAATTTGTCAAAAAGAAAAAGTTGATTTAGTCGATGTGGCCCAAGACAATGCCGTTGCCGTTGGTTTAGTTAATGAATTAAATAAAAATAACATCCCTACTTTTGGCCCGACTCAGCAAGCTGGCCAATTAGAATGGGACAAATCTTGGTCACGTCAATTCATGCAAAAATACCAACTTCCTATTCCAGAATTTCATGTTTTTGATAATCCCGAATCTGGTTATCAATTTCTTGATTCAATTTCCGACCGACCTTGGTTTATCAAAGCCTCAGGTTTAGCCGAAGGTAAGGGAGTAATTCCTGCTAATAATAATTCCGAAGCCAAAGATGCCATCGCTGAAATGTCTCGTTTTGGTCAAAGTGGTCAAACATATTTACTCGAAGAATGGCTAGTTGGCGAAGAGTTTTCTGCCTTTGCCGTGGTTGATGGCTCAGATTTTCAAATTGTTGGTTTTGCCCAAGACCATAAACGAGTCAACAATGGTGATCAAGGGCCAAATACTGGCGGTATGGGTTGTGTTAGTAATCCGTTGATTGTTGATCAAAATGTTATTACTCAAGTCAAAGATATTTTTCAAAAAACTGTTTCTGGTATGGTTACTGAAAACCGTTCTTATCAAGGAATTTTATATCTTGGCGGTATGGTTGTTGGTCAAAAAGTTTATATTATTGAATTTAACTGTCGCTGGGGTGATCCGGAAACTCAAGTAGTTTTGCCAGCAATCAAAAATGATTTAGTCGATATCTGTTTTTCTGTCATTAATCACACTCTTTCCTCTCAAGAAATTATCACCGATTCTCAAACCAGAATTGTAGTTACCGTCGCTTCTCGTGGTTATCCCATCAACTATGATGCCGTCAAAGGTAAACAAATTTTTGGCCTCGAAAAAATTCTTAATTCCCCAAAAGTTAAACTTTTAGGTGCCGGTACTCAATATCAAAATAACAAATTTATTGCTCACGGCGGCCGTTTATTCTATTTAGTTGCTTCCGGTGAAAATATTATTGCCGCCAGAAAAAATGTTTATGATGAATTATCAAATATTAGTATCGAGGGCAACAATCTTCATTATCGTACCGACATTGGCTGGCGCGATGTTGCCAGATTAAACAATGAAAACAAATAAACAATTCGCCCTAATTATTGGCCGTTTTCAACCACCATGCCTTCATCATTTAGAATTTATTAAGCAAGTTATTAACTCTGGCATCAAGGAATTATTGATTGGTATTGGAGACGCTGGAGTTATTGATGAAAATAATTTTCTTACAGCCATTCAAGTCAAAGATCTATTAACACCAAATTTAGACCAATTAAATTTTCCCTATCAAATCCAAATCATCCCCGACATCCACAACCCCCCAAAATACGCCGACCACGTCAAAACCTTTTTCCCATTCATCACCGAATCCAACACCTGTCTCTTTACCGACAACACTTACACCTCAGATTGTTTCACCAATTACGGCCATAATTTTGAACATATCATCCAAACCATTTTTCCAATTCGTGCCACCAATATTCGTCAAATGATAGCCAATAACGATTTAGCTTGGCAATCCCTTGTCCCTCAAAATGTTGTGGAATTTATTAAAAGTATAAAATAACCTTATGTCCGAAAATTATTCTCCAAAGAAAACTTTATATAATCCCAAAATTAGTTCCATCATTTTATTAATCATCGCCGCTGGGTTCATCTATTTAGTTTTCAAAAGTGATTATTTAAGAAATACTTTAATCCAGCTAGCAACAATTTCTAACGACTTTATCTCGCAACATTTTTAAAAAGTTTTTCTACTAAATCAATCCTAAAAATCGGTTATAATATCATTATGAAACTTTCCATCGGTATCGTTGGTTTGCCAAATGTTGGTAAATCTACACTTTTCAATGCTTTATTAGGCAAACGCGTCGCTGATGCCAGTAATTATCCTTTTTGTACTATCGACCCAAATGTTGGCGTGGTCGAAGTTCCTGATGAAAAATTGCCGGTTCTTGCCGAAATTGTTAAGACCGACAAAATTGTTCCGGCCATCGTTGAATTTGTTGATATTGCTGGTCTGGTCAAGGGTGCCTCCCAAGGTGAAGGACTTGGTAATAAATTTTTAACCAACATTCGTGATTGCGATGCTATTTGCCATGTTGTTCGCGCTTTTTCTGATACCAATATTATCAAAGAAGGTTCTGTCGATCCTCAGGGCGATTTTGAAGTTATTTGTGCCGAATTAATTATCAAAGACTTGGAAACTATTGATAAATATATTGATACCAACAAAAATAATGCCAAAGAAAAAATTAGTAAAAAATTTGTTTTGGCTCAAAAATTAAAAAGTGAATTAGAAAAGGGGATTTTGGCCGTTAATTTAAAACTTGATGATGAAGAAAAAGAATTGCAAAAAGAATTTTTTTTGCTCACCGCCAAACCATACTTTATTGTTGCCAATGTTGATGAAGATACTTACAAAAATCTTGAAAATTGGAATTTGAAAATTGAAAATTTTGAAACCGTCGTCCCTGTTTGCGCCAAAATAGAATTTGATTTGTCAGAACTTTCTTTAGAAGAGCGAAAAAGTTATCTCCAAGAATTAGGTGTCTCTCAATCAGGATTAGAAAGAGTTATTCAAAAAGCTTACGACACTCTTGGTCTTCAATCTTATTACACTGCTGGTGTCAAAGAAGCTCGCGCCTGGACTATCAAAAAAGGTTCCACTGCCCCCCAAGCCGCTGCCGCCATCCACACTGATTTTGAAAAAGGTTTTATTATGGCCGAAGTTGTTTCTTATCAAGATTTCGTTACTTGTAATGGCCCTGTTGGCGCCAAAGAGGTGGGCAAGCTCCGCCACGAAGGTCGCGATTACATCATGCGTCCCGACGACGTTGTTGAATTTAGAGTCAATGTTTAACAAACTTTTAGTCATTTCTGGCCCGACTGCCACTGGCAAAACCGATTTGGCTGTTAAGTTGGCAAAAAAATATAATGGGGAATTGGTTTCTGGTGATTCCTGCCAAATTTATAAAGGTATGGATATCGGTACTGGCAAAGATCAACCAGAAGAAACTCCAATTCATTTAATTGATATTGTCACCCCTGACCAAAAATTTTCTGTTGCCGATTTTCAAAAAATTGGTTTAGAAACTATCAAAGAAATTCAATCCCGAAATAAATTACCTATTTTAGTTGGTTGCAGTGGTTTTTATATTGATTCATTAATTAATCCCAATTACACCACCTTTTCGGTTAAACCTCATAAAATATGGCGTTTTATTTCTCGTCTTTGTTCTGTCAAAACACTTCAAAAATTTTATAAATTTTTAGACCCCAAAAATTTTTCCAAATTAAATCACTCTGACGTCAACAATCATTATCGCTTAACTCGTAAAATTGAAATCAATTTATTTTCTCCAAAAAATATTGAAAATTGTAAATTGAAAATTGAAAATTTTGACCTTCTTCATCTTTCTCTCACCGCCCCTCTCGATTTTCTTTATCAACGTATTGACGCACGGGTTAACAAACGGATGCAAATTGGGTTTTTAAGCGAAATAACTACTTTATTAAAGAAATATAAATGGGCTGATCCCGGTTTCCAAATAGCCGCCTATCAATGCCTCAAACCCTATTTTGACTATCAAGAAAAGTTCCCCTTTCGTCAAAGGGGAAAGCCCGAAGGGAAGGGGATTTTGTCCTCTTGTCTCCAACTTTGGTCCTACGCCGAGCATTCCGATGCTCGCCGTCAAACTTGTTGGTTTAAAACCAAATCTAACGCTATATATTTTGATATTACCCAAAAAGGTTTTGATAAAAAAATATTTAATCAAGTAGCCAAATGGTATACTAAACCATGACCAATAAAAAAATAGAAATTTCTTACAAGACAATTATCTTTACGATTCTTTCTATCTTAGGAATAGTCTTGCTTTGGCAAATTCGCGCTTTAGTCGTTTTATTCTTCATTAGTTTTGTTTTTATGGAAGCCCTTAATCCAGCTGTCTCTCGATTGGAAAAATTCAAAATTCCCCGACCTTTAGGTATTTTAATTCTTTATATTATCATTCTTACTATTATCTCTTTTTCAATTGCTGGAATTGTTCCTCTTTTAGTTGAACAAACTACTGGACTTGTTCAAACACTTCCAGAAACAATTAAAAATATAAAAATTTTTGGCAGTGATGCTATTGATTTATCATCTCAATTTAAGATTTTAGAAAATCTTCCTGGTGGCATTGCCAAAACTGCTTTCTCACTCATCTCAAACATTGCTTCTGGTTTTGTTATTTTATTTTTAACTTTCTATCTCTTGCTCGAAAAAAAGAATTTTCCCAAATATGGTCTCGAAGCTTTTGGCGAAACGGGTAAAGAAAAGATGATGGCCATTATTGAAAGATTAGAAGTTCGTCTGGGTAGTTGGGTCAATGCTGAATTTTTCTTAATGTCTATTATCGGTGTTCTTTCTTATCTTGGTTACACTATTCTTGGTTTAAAATATGCCGTTCCATTGGCTATTTTTGCTGGTCTTCTTGAGGCTGTCCCATCTATCGGTCCTGTAGTCGCCACTGCGTTGGCCGCTCTAGTTGGATTGACTGTTTCACCTTTAACCTGTGTCTTAGCAATAGTTGTTGGAACTGTAATTCAACAACTCGAAAATAACCTCATTGTCCCTCGTATCATGAAACAAACTGTTGGTTTCAATCCTTTAGTCACCATCCTTTTAATCGCTGCTGGTGCTAAGCTTGGTGGAGTTATCGGAGCCATCCTCGCCATCCCCATCTTCCTCACCCTCGAAACCATCACCAAAGTCCTAATTGAGAAGAAGTAATTTTAGTCCAAACAAAAACCTCCAAAGAAATTGTTAAGCTGGATTCTGTTTATGTGTCATCTATCTATTCTCTCTACCTGAGACTCTCAAAGACTAGATATTAACGTCTCAACTTGAGATTTCCACCAGAAGGATGCTCGTTTCACTTAGGCTCGCCGTAGCTTCTTGCGAAGGCGGCTCACTTACTCGTCTCTGTAGCATTGCCGTTCGGTCACCCGAACTCCTACATATTTAGATTCTGCATCTTTTGTGGTCCAGACTTTCCTTTCCGATAAATCGGAACAGACACTTCAATTTCTTTGAAGGTTAGTTTATTTTACAATTTTTACTATTTAAGTAAAGCTGCATCAGCGGCGGACAAGATTTTGAACATTTTAGTTCCAGTCTCTTGATCAACAGTTTGAGCTGCTGGTCTACCGTTTTTAAGCATAACTTTTTCTACTTTACTGACGTCAATTTCAACAGACTTGCGTGATTTAACGTTATAAAATTTAATGGTTGGCATTGTAAGCTTCACCCCCTTAAATTAATAGATAAATAGATAACCACTATCACCATAATTGAAATCACGCTCAAAATCAAGCTCTTAACTAAATCCTTCTTTATAAATCTATTTTCTGCTTCATTAGTCATACTCTAAAGCCAGTATAGCACAATCTTTTTTGCTACAATTAAAGCATGTTGTTGTACCTTTTAACTTTTTTAAATATTTTTTGGTTAGCTTTTATTACTTATTCTCTGTATAGAAATAAAAATAAATCCCAAAGTCAGGACAATAATATTAATTTAAGTAAGTTTAAAATTAACATTTTACGATTTAATCCGTTTGAAGATGTGGGCGGTGATCAAAGTTTCGTCCTCACCATACTAAACGAAAACAATAATGGAGCTATCCTTACTTCTTTGCATAATCGTGATATCACTCGTATCTATGCCAAACCAATCAAAAACGGAGAGGGTGATAATATCACTTTGTCAAAAGAGGAAAAATTAGCTATAGTTAAAACTATTAAAGGTTAATTTTTTATGAATTCTAAAACAACAAAAATTTTTGGCTTAATAGGTCTATTTCTAGTCGTTACTGGTATATCTTATTTTTTATTTGATACTTTTTTGCCGACTAATAGGTCAAAATTAATTACTCCTGTCAATACCAATCAAAACACGGCTGACACCAATAACTCTTCTGGTCAAGCAGAATTATATCCAGGTCCAAAAACCGAAGCTTGCCCTATCAATGGCAAACTTTATACCAAAGAAGAAAAGGCTATTTGGGAAACTCGTCGACCTTTAATGGTTATGATTGAAAATCACGAGGATTCCCGTCCGCAATCTGGTCTTCAAACAGCAGACATTGTTTATGAAGCTATGGCTGAAGGTGGAATTACCCGATTTATGGGAGTATTTTATTGTGGTCAAGTTGCTGGCTCAGAAAGCTCAAAATATGATGTTGGCCCAGTTCGTTCCGCCAGAACTTATTTTCTCGATCTTGCCTCAGAATACTCTGATTATCCACTCTACAACCACGTTGGTGGTGCCAATTGTAGTTCTGCTACCGATGGTGGCCCATGTACCACTTCTACCAAAGCTCAAGCCATTGAACAAATTGCTAGCTACGGTTGGAATACCAAAGGTACTTGGAGTGACTTAAGTCAATTTTCTTTATCTTACAAAGCTTGTCGACGTGAACCAGACCGCACTGGTGATGAACGCGCCACTGAACACACCATGTATTGTTCCACCAAAGAACTTTGGAATGTTGCCGAAAGTCGTGGTTTAACCAATACTACCGAAGCCAAAAAAACTTCATGGGACAAAAATTATCGTACTTGGTTATTTAAACAAACCGACAAAGCCAGTTCTTCTCCAACAGCTTCAAATATCTCTTTTGATTTTTGGTCTGGTTACAAAGATTATTCAGTCAGTTGGAAATTTGATTCTGTCAACAATAGCTATGTTCGTTCTAATGGCACCAAAGAACATATTGATTTCAATACTGGCAAAGCTATCACTGCCAAAAATATCGTCATTCAATTTACCAAAGAAACTCGATCTGTCGATGAACATTTACACAATCTTTACGCTGTTGTTGGTAGTGGTGATGGTGTCCTTATCCAAAATGGTGGAAAAACCGAAATTAGTTGGTCAAAAGCCAATCGTCTTTCCCGAACTATCTATAAAGATAAAAGCGGTAAAGAAATTAATTTTATTGCTGGTAATATTTGGGTTGAAATATTACCTCTAAATACAGAAGTTTCATATAACTAATTTATGAAAATTCAAAGTAGTTTAAAGCATTTGTTTATTTCTCAGACGAGGATAAAGATTATTAATGTCCTTTTCTATAATCCAACAGAAATATTTTATGTTCGACAATTAGTCCGTTTGGTTGATGAAGAAATAAACTCTGTTCGACGTGAATTAGATAATCTTAAAAAAAGCGGCATTATTGCCTCTGAGTCGCGTGGCAATCGTCTTTATTACTGGGCTGACAAACAGTCTCCATTATTCACCGATTTACTTTTAATTGCCAATCAATCCGCTGGTCTCGGTCTTAAATTGCAAAATAAAAATGAAACATTAGGCAGCATTAAATTGGTTTTTTATAGTTATCGTTTTATGTCTGGGGAAAAGAAAAATCCTGATGATATCGACTTAATTATCGTCGGAGATGTTTCTCTTCGAGAAATTGAAGGTTATGTCAAACAAGAAGAAGAAGTCCGTGGTTATGAAATAAACTATATGGTTATGGGAAAAGGGGAATTCAAACTTCGTCGTCAAAAACGTGATCAATTCATTATCGACTTTTTCTTAAACAGCCCGCTTGCTATAATAGGCAGCTGCCAGGAAATTTCAAATCTTTAAATGAGCAAACTTAGAAAAGTTATTAAAACCGGCAATAGTTTAGCTATAACTATTCCTTCAAAATCTATCAAAGATTTTAATATCCGTGAAGGTGATCCTGTTTCGATTCACATAAATCGTTCCAAAGCCAGTATCACTTATCTTTTTTCCGGACACCCCCGCCAATTATCATTAATTAACGCATCAAAATAATTATGTCCCACAAAAAAACATTAAGAAAATTTTGGCTTATCATGGGGCTTACTTTAATTTGTTTTTTAATAAATTTTCCTAAACAAGTTCCGCTAAAAATTCATTTAGGCAAAATAAATTGGGAACACACACTTTATCGTCCGGAATTTAATTTAGGTAAATTTACTCTCAACAAAAATATTGATCTTAAATACGGTCTTGATTTAGCTGGCGGTTCATCACTACTTTTTGACATTGACACGTCTAAAATTCCTTCAGACGGTTTATCTAGCGCCTTAGAATCTTTAAAAAGCAACATCGAAAGAAGAATTAATTTATTCGGCGTCAGTGAAACTTCTGTTCAAATAAACAAACAACAAGATAAATATCGTCTTCAAATCGATCTTCCTGGTGTTGAAAATATCAACGATGCTATTAGTTTAATTGGCACCACCGCTCAACTTTCATTCAAAGGTGAAGTCGACATCCCCAAAGAAGCCACTGCTACCGCTACTATTTATGATCTTTTTTCCAAAGATACTGGCATCAATGGTTCTCATTTAAAACAAGCTTCTGTTCAAATCAACAGTAATAATTCTCAACCAGAAGTCTCACTTGAGTTTAATGAAGAGGGGACTAAACTTTTTGCCCAAGCTACCAAAGAATTAGTTGGGAAACGTATTGCTATTTTTATCGATAATTATCCTGTCACTGCTCCAACTGTAAAAGATGAAATTACCGAAGGTAAGGCTTCAATCAGCGGTAGTTTTGATTCTAAATCAGCCAAAGAATTAGCTGTTCAACTAAATGCCGGAGCACTTCCTCTTCCAATTTCTATCATTCAACAATCGCAAGTTGGTGCCACTCTTGGTCAAGATTCACTAAACAAAGGTATTTTAGCTGGTTTGGTCGGCTTGGCTTTAGTAGCTCTTTTTATGGTTGCTAATTATGGCAAAGTTGGTTTAATCGCTGATATTGGTTTAATTATTTATGCCTTAATTACCCTAACTCTTTATCGTCTTATTCCAATAACTCTTACTTTTCCCGGTATTGTCGGTTTTATTTTATCTATTGGCATGGCCGTTGACAGTAACATTTTAATTTTCGAAAGACTAAAAGAAGAAACTCGTTTGGGTAAAGATTGGAACATGGCTCTTGAAACTGCTTTTGGTCGAGCTTGGGATTCCATCAAAGATGCCAACACTTGTACCATCATCACTGGATTTATTTTATTCAATCCATTTAATTGGTCTTTCCTCAGCACCTCTGGCATGATCCGTGGTTTTGCAGTTACCCTAATTTTAGGCATTTTTGTCGGTATTTTTACCGGCGTCTTCGTCACTCGTAATTTACTCCGTGTTTTCGCCAAACAAAAATTACCTATTAAAGCTAATAGCTAAAAGCTACTTACTAACCAACTAATTATGAATATAATGAAACTAAGACCACTTTTCCTGGTCATTTCCTCAATTTTATTAGGAGTATCTTTATTTTCCATTATCAAATGGCAATTTAAACCGTCTATTGATTTCACTGGTGGTACCCTTTGGGAATTAAATATTCCCGATTATTCCCAAAATAAATTAAATCAAGTTTTTTCCAAAAATAATCTTGAATTAAAATCAGTCAATACTACTGGTACTAATCAATATCTTTTAAAATTTTCCGACATCACTCCCGACAAAAAAAATGAATTGATTAAATCTTTCAAAGAATCTTTTCCAAAATATAGTGAATTGAAATTTGAAACCTTAGGCGCCACTCTTGGCCAAGAACTTTTCAAAAAAACTTTAGCTGCCATCATTCTTTCATCAATTTTCCTTTTCTTATTTATCGGCCGTCGTTTCCGTGATCTTTCTTTTGGAGTTGGAGCAATTTTAGCCATGCTTCACGACACTTTTATTCTTATCGGTAGTTTTTCCCTTTTTGGCCATTTTTTTGGAGCTGAGCTCGATGCACTCTTCGTTACTGCCTTACTTACCACCTTATCATCTTCAGTTCATGACACTGTGGTCACTTTTGATCGTATTCGTGAACTCCGTCGTCACAGTTTTCAAAAAGATTGGGTTTCGCTAGCTAACCAAGCCGTCACCGAAACTTTAGTCCGATCTATCAATAATTCTATGACTATTATCTTCATGTTATTAGCCCTCGTCTTGCTCGGCGGATCCACCACTCGTTGGTTTGCCACCGCTCTCTTAGTTGGTGTCATCTGCGGCACCTATTCCTCCACCGCCGTCGCCATCCCCCTCGTCCTCTTTTTCAAGAAACACACAAAAAAGAAATAGTTTACTTAAACTCTCCAATCTTTTTAATCAAAACTTCTCTATCATTTAACTCTGGTTTTTCTTCGACTTCTTTAAAAATCGCATTCAACACTTCACCCACTTTTGGCCCTGGTTTAATTCCTAGGATTTCCATTACATCCAGTCCGCTAACTTTTAAGTCCTTCACAACAAACGGTTGTTTTTGGACCTCCACAATGCGTTGTTTAAACAATTCCCATCGCCAGCTAGTTTCTTTGGCTCCACTACCCAGTCGGTCAGCTCGACGCAAATCAATCATTTCATCAATATAATCCAAAGTTACATTTCGAATAAATCGTCTGACGGCTTTATCAGTTTGAGTTTCTTGCACTGTAAACATATGCCACCGCACTAATCTAAATAACTGGTCCAGTTCTTTATTTGATAATCTTAATTTTTTACCTATGTTTACTGCAATTCTTGAACCATAAACTTCATGATTATGAAAAGTTCTTGATTGTCCGTCACCATGCATTGATTTTGGTTTACCCACATCATGCAACAAAGCCGCCAATTTAGTTACCGGATTTTTACTCTGACAGTTATTCAAAGTTTTTAAATTATGTGTCCACACATCATCAATATGATGTCCTTTTTGAGCCATTCCCACGCCATTTACTAATTCCGGCATTATTTCTGCCAACAGTCCAGATTGTCGTAACAACTCAATTCCTCTTGGTGGAGTAGGTGAGAGCAGTATTTTAAATAATTCATCCCTCACTCTTTCACCAGCGATATTATTTATCAACTTAGCATTTTTTTGGATTGATTCTAAAGTTTTTTCTTCAATATTAAATCCTATCTGTCCCGCAATTCTCACCGCCCTCATCAATCTCAAAGCATCTTCCTTAAACCTTTCATCTGGATCTCCCACTGTTCTAACTATTTTATTCTCCAAATCTTTTTGCCCCCCAAAAAGATCAATTATTTCAATTTTTTCATTTTCAAAGCCTCCCTTTTTAAGGGAGGGTGCCCGAAGGGCGGGTGGGTTTAAAGCCAATGAGTTTATTGTAAAGTCTCTTCTCTCCAAATCTTCCTCCAAAGTCTTTCCCCACTTTACTTCATCTGGATGCCGACCATCACTATAACCTCTTTCAGTTCTAAACGTAGTCACTTCAAAAATTTCCCCGTCTTTTTCCACAATACTCAAAGTTCCAAAATTATTATTATAAAAACTATTTCTTGGAAACAGCTTTTTCATTTCTTCTGGAGTTAAGTTAGTGGTAAAATCCCAATCGGTTACTTCTCGTCCCAACATCAAGTCGCGAACCGCCCCGCCGACAATATAAATCTCAGCTTTATTTTCGTGAAATTTAGCAATAATCTTTTTTACCTTCTCAGGAATCACCATATTTTCCATTCTGTCTTATTTTACCTTATTTATCAAAACTATCGTGAAACAATATCAAATTTATGCAACGTCCGGCAACCCGTTTAATGCTAAATTTTGATTTTTAAATCTTCCATCTGTTGTCACTTCTTTACTGAACCATTCTGGAATCTGAGAATCAAACTCACGACTTTCTGTTTCACTTGAAAACTCTTTCTCTGCTGTTTTTAGTCCTTCTAATTTCCCTCGGTAGATATCAAGCTCTATTGGTTTACCTACTTCACACGGAATTTCATATCTGGTTTTTTCCACTCTCTGGCCTTCGGTTGTCTCCCATAAAGCGTTATATTGATCTTCGGTAATTTCAATTTCTTCTTCTAATCTAGTTTCACCACTACCTCTTTTCACTGTCTCAAGGTATGTATTACCTTTTTTACGAAGCCTTACCTCTGTTGTATCTTCACAAATAGCCATATAACCTTGGACCACATCTTTATGCTTAAAATTCTCATAACCTTCAGGTAATTCATTAACTAAAAATTTTCTTTCAATTTCCAAGTTTGGCTCATTGTCCTTATTTATTTCTGTCGATTGTCCTTCAACAGCTTTCCATAATTTTTCAAATTGTTCTTTGGTAAGTTCAATCTTTTTATCAAAACCAAGATCTACATTTTTAACGGTTTGAAAATAATTTTCTCCTTGTCTACAAAGTGCTACTTCAGTCCCATTTAGTCCTATCCCAATAATCCCTCTAGTAACATCTACAGTCTCTCTGTTTAAAACTGGCCGTGGATTTTCTTGCATTAGTATAAATTAATTAAAATATAATTCACCTAAAGTATATCCCAAATATTAGGTTTTTTCACATCCAAAAAACCCTCCAATTTCTTGGAGGGTTTCAAAATCGTTTTTAATTTAATTTATACACGATCTGGCTTTGGTAAAGCTTCTTTTACAGCGATATTTCTGCCCATTTGTTCAGAATTATCAAGAGCTTGCATAGCCTTAGCAGCATCTTCATCGTTTTCGAATTCAACGAAACCGAAGCCTTTGCTTCTCTTTGAGAATTTATCAATGACTACGTTAGCTGAAATCACAGCTCCGTAAGCTGAAAAGATTGAATTCAAATCAGCATCAGCCATCGAGAAAGGGAGATTGCCTACAAATAATTTTTTTGCCATGTGTTTTTTTTAAAAACTCCTTAAATACCTTAATAAATATAACAGGTTTGAACCTTGTCCCTAAAAGTTGGCTACTTTTTTGAAACTAATGAATAGTATATAACATATTTTTCAAAAATGTGTAAAATTGACTATCTATGCTGTGTATCGACCATTCCACCTCAGAAACCGAAATTTTAGAAATACTTCTTAAAAATCGTCAAATAAAAACCTCCGATATTGACTCTTTTTTAAAACCAATTTCGCCAGAAAAACTTGAATCAAAAGACTTTGGTATCGCTCAAAAAAAACTTTTTCAAGCCGTCGAAATTATTCAAAAATATGTTGATGAGAAGAAAAATATCCTAATTTACGGCGATTATGATGTCGACGGTATCACTGCCACCGCTATCCTTTGGCAAGTTTTATATAAAAACGGAGCTAACGTTACTCCTTTTGTTCCAGATCGCGAAGTTGACGGCTACGGCATCAAAGCTAAATCATTTTTTAGAATTCAACAAGAAAAAAATCTCCATTTCGATCTTCTCATCACCGTCGACAACGGTATCGTCGCTGGCAAAGAATTGTTACCAATTTTAGAGTCTGGTACCCAAATTGTGGTTATTGATCATCATGTTACCAATGACCCCTTACCAAAATCAATTTTAGCCGTTCATTCCACTCAAACTTCTGGTTCAGTTCTATCATGGATTGTCGCCAGTAAACTCGATAAAACTGCTGATTTAGGACTAGCTGCTTTAGGTGCTGTCGCTGACTGTATGCCACTAAATACCATCAACAGAAATATTGTTTTTCATGGGATTCAATCGCTTCATCTTCAACCAAATCATGGTATTAAAAAATTAATTGAAGTCAGTGGTTCCAAACAAGATTCTTTGACTACTTACGATTTAGGCTTTATTCTTGGCCCACGAATTAATGCTGTCGGTCGTCTTTCAAATCCTACCGACGCTCTTCGTCTTTTATGCAGTCAAACCGCTCAACAAGCCTCTAAATTTGTGGCTATTCTTGATGGTTACAACAAAGAACGTCAAACTCTTCAACAAGAAAGTCTAACTCTTGCCGAAAAACAGGTAAAAACTAAAAATAAGCTTTTATTTATTGCCGACAAATCTTTTCATCCCGGAGTTATTGGCCTGATTGCTGGCCGTTTAACCGAAAAACATTATCTACCCTCAATTGTAATTAGTATTGACGATAAAATTTCCAAAGGTTCTTGTCGATCAATTAAAGAATTAAATATTATTGAAACATTACGTGAATTTAGTGATTTATTTATTGACCTCGGTGGCCACGCCGGTGCTGCTGGATTTAGTATCGAGACTAAAAATATCCTTAAAGTCCAGGAAAAATTGACTAAATTTGTTAATCAAAAATTGTCTGGCTGTGAATTAAAACCTGAAAAATTTATTGATGCGGAAATGAAATTAAATGCCGCTAACGTTAAAAATTGTCGTTTAATCAAAAAACTTGAACCATTCGGTATCGGTAATCCCGATCCAATTTTTTTATTCAAACAAGTCAGAGTTGTCGAAAAACGTCTTCTTGGCGCTAACAAAGATCATTTAAAATTAAAAGTTGGGGATTCTATGGTGGACACTATTGCTTTCAAGAAAGGGGAGTTTGACTCAAAAATAAAAGTTGGCGACTTGATTGATTTCACCGCTAACCTTAGTTTAAATATTTGGAATGGTTACACTTCTCCCCAGCTTGTCGTCAAAGACATTCTATCGTAGAATACTCACATGGAAAGAATATTGGCAAAAGAATGTCTCCAAAAGATTGGAGAAAAAGTTTTGTTACAAGGTTGGGTCAGTAATATTCGCGATCATGGCCAACTAATTTTTATCGATTTTCGCGATTGGAGTGGCATTATTCAAATAGTCATTGATGCCCACGACAATGCCGAAAATCACAAAGTTGCTGCCTCTTTGGGTATGGAATGGGTCATTGAAGTTGAAGGTGAAGTCACTAAACGGGGTGAAAAAGCTATTAACCCTAATTTGCCCACCGGAGAAATCGAAATTAATTGTCAAAAATTAACCATTCTTAACAAAAGTGAAGTTAGTCCTTTTCCTCTCGATACTGATGGTACGGAATTAGATGAATCTTTGCGGTTAAAGTATCGTTACCTTGATTTGCGCCGTCCTCGTTTGGCTCATATCATGCAAAGTAAACACAAATACACCCTCGCTGTCCGAAATTGGATGGATCAAAATGGTTTTACTGAAGTCATGACTCCACTTTTAACCACTACTTCTCCCGAAGGTGCTCGTGATTTTTTAGTTCCTTCTCGAATCCATAAAGGTACTTTTTTTGTTTTACCTCAGGCTCCTCAACAATTCAAACAATTGTTAATGATTTCTGGTGTCGACAAATATTTTCAAATTGCTCCTTGTTTTCGAGACGAGGACCCTCGAGCTGACCGTCACGCTGGGGCTTTTTATCAAATTGATATCGAAATGAGCTTTCCTACGGTTGATAGACTTTTTGGTGCTGCCGAAAATTTGATTCGCGATACTTATAAAACCATTGCTCCTCAAAAGAAAATTGCTAATTTTCCATTTCCTCGCATTGCGTATAAAGATGCCATGAATAAGTATGGCAGCGATAAACCAGATACTCGTTTTGGTTTAGAACTTCAAGATGTTACTGACGTTATCAAAAACAAAAGTGAATTTAATGTTTTTAATAGTGCCGAGACCATCAAATGTTTGGTCGCTCCCAAATGTGCCGAATTTAGCAAAACTCAAATTGAAAAATTAGAAAACTTAGCCAAAGAAAAAGGTGCCAAGGGTTTAGCCTATACCAAAGTCACCGATACTGGTTTAGACACCGGAGTAGCTCGATTCTTTAATCCAGAATTACAACAACAAATTATTCAAGCAACGTCAGCCAAATCTGGCGATATGATTTTTTTTGTCGCCGACAAATTAAATTTAGCCAACAAGGTCCTAGGATATATTCGCCTTAACTTAGGTGATTTATTAAATCTTCGTGATCCAAATATTCTTCAATTTAACTGGATTACTGGTTTTCCTTTTTATGAAATTAACGACGAGGGTAAACTAGATTTTGGTCACAATCCTTTTTCTATGCCCAAAGGTGGCATGGATGCTTTACAAAACAAAGATCCTTTGGAAATTGAGTCGTATCAATATGATTTAACTTTAAATGGTTATGAATTAGCCTCTGGTTCTATTCGTAATCACGAACCAGAAACATTAGTTAAGGCTTTTGAAATTGTCGGCTACGGTAGGGAAGAAGTCCTCAAAAAATTTGGTGGTCTGTATAATGCTTTTCACTATGGTGCACCCCCGCACGGTGGTTGGGCTATCGGTTTAGATCGTCTTATGATGTTGCTTCTTGATGAACCAAATATCCGAGATGTCTATGCCTTTCCGCTTAATTCCAACGGCGTTGATTTGCTCATGGATGCCCCTAGTCCAGTTGATCAAAAACAACTCGACGATGTTGGTTTAATGCTCAAACCTAATGCTCCAAATAATCAAAAATAGTTGGCTAGATTTTCTCATTATTTTTCTGATTTTAATTGTCAATCTTTTTTGGTTACCAACATTTTCTTTTTGGCAAATTTATCCAAAAAATAATTTTATAACTCAAAACGATCAACTTTTAAATTTTCAATCTCCCAGCGCTCCTATAATCAAACTAGTTAGTCAACCAGTTTTAAATTCCAATAATTATATCTTAATAGATGTTGATACGAATAAAATATTGACTTCAAAAAACATGGATAAAAAAATTTATCCAGCTTCGACCACCAAGTTAGCTACTGCCGTAACCGCTCTCAATTTATACCCCCTAGATGAAGTGATCACTGTTGATCAAGCCTATGATGAGGGTAAAACTATGAAACTTCAACTTGGTGAAAAAATCACCGTCAAATCATTAGTTCAAGCTTTATTGGTTTATTCTGCCAACGATTCTGCTTTTACTCTTGCCAATCATTATCGTGATGGGGTCACTGGGTTTGTCTCGCAAATGAATTCTCTTATGACTAAATATAATTTAACTAATACTCATTTTATTAATCCAGATGGCCTTCATAATGATAACCATTATTCTACTGTTTACGATTTGTCTCAATTAGGGCGTCTTGCTATTCAAAATTTTACTGTTCGCGATGTTGTAAAAAATAGAAGTCTAACGGTTACTGATATTACTGGTCAGATCAAACACGAAATCACCACTACCAACGAACTTCTCGGCGTTGCCCCTGAAGTTATCGGTCTTAAAACTGGATTAACTCCAGAAGCCAAAGGTTGTTTTATTGGTCTTTTAAATATAAATAATCATCTTGTCATTAGTGTCGTGGCTCAAAGTGATGACCGTTTTCAAGATACCAAAATCCTTATCGACTGGCTTAAACAAAATGTCTTTTGGCAAAACTAATTTTTTACTGCACTAGTGGTAGCGGAACTTGGCTGTGCTGATGGAGCTGCTGTCGGTGACAAATCACTTTCCTGTTTAATATAATTACTTTTTATTGCAGGTATATAAGCCACAAAATTATTATCACCTTCAATTACAAATATTGGTTGCAAATAATTAGTCAATGTCATTGGCTCAAAATATGCCAAATAAATTTTTCTCACCGTTACACTTTCACTTGAAACATCTTTTGCTATCCAGTAATTTCCAGAATTTAAACTGTCGATTACTTCTTGCCCAGTCTTAATTGGATAAGTTGAATATGACGCTTGATTTATCGACATATCTTTAAAATTTACCCCAATAATTTTTTTTGTTTCCATACTTGATCCTGAAACCAAAACCGAAACTGATGCTTGACCAAAATTAACCGAAAGTATTGGCAAATTATCTAAACTTTGTCTGTATAAATCAACTCTGGCTGCATTAGCTTCTGATTGCGATGAAACAGATTTCAAACCATCTCCTTCTATTTTCCAAAAAGTAACTGCTTTTTCTCCATTAAGTAAATCATCAGTCATTTTGTCTCCTTTTTTCAAAAAACCGCTCGCAATTTCTATTGCTTCTGTTTTTGATACCATTTTTTCTGGGTTTAGCAACATTTGATCAGATCCATATGGATAAGTCATAATAAAATCACCAGTTAACACATTCACAGTTAACGTTTTATTGTTTGTTACATCCTGAAATTTATAAATACCAATTTCTGTTTCAACCGGTTCAGACGTAAAACCAAAACTAGCTGCTGTTTTTTTATCTTCTTCTAACGCTAAAAGAGTCTTATCTGGACGATATATTACGTAAACTTTTGCCTGATCTTTGAATGTTGGAATTGCATCATTAGGTAATTCATATGTAAATTTTTTTAATTGTGTTTCCTTTTCCGGAAAAATAAGTCTCGGAATTCGACCAAATTTAACTGTTGGTGCCACATAAGGCGGATGTGCTGCCATATAAGCTTTATAAGCCGCCGTAGAAATTCCCCACAACATAGAAAAAGCCACGACTCCAATACTTCCAAATTTAATAAGTCGTCTACTGGTGTAAGCTATTTGTGTTAAAGACATAAATAATTTTACACTAAATGTTAAAATAATAACCATGATTGACAATAAAGTTATTCGTACTCGCATTGCCCCCAGCCCAACTGGTGAATATCATATCGGTCATTTACGTACCTGTCTTTATGATTATGCTTTGGCCAAAAAATTTAGTGGACAATTTATTATTCGTATTGAAGACACTGATCAAAAAAGATTTGTCGATGGTTCCATGGAACGAACGCTTCAAGTAATCAAAGATTATGGTTTAAATTGGGATGAAGGCCCTGACATCGGTGGTCCCTATGCTCCATATATTCAAACTCAACGTCTTGATATTTATCAAAAATATATTCAAGAATTATTAGATAAAGGCTTAGCTTATTACTGTTTTTGCACCCAAGAGCGTCTCGATGATCTTCGCGCTACTCAAAAAGCTGCTGGCCATGTTCCCAAATACGACCAACATTGTCTTCATTTATCCAAAGAAGATATTCAAAAAAATCTTGATGCCAAAATCCCTTACACTATTCGCATGGTTATTCCCAAAAATGAAACCATAATTTTTGAAGATCAAATTCGAGGCAAAATAAAATTTAACACCAACGATATTGACGACCAAGTTTTAGTCAAATCAAACGGCATTCCCACTTACCATTTTGCTGCCACTGTCGACGATCATCTCATGAATATTACTCACGTTTTCCGTGGTGAAGAATGGCTTACATCTACTCCAAAACATATTCTTCTTTATCGCTATTTTGGTTGGGAACAGCCTGTTTTTGCCCATCTTACGGTTATTTTAAATCCAGATGGCAAAGGAAAATTAAGCAAACGTCATGGTGCTACTTCTGCCCGATCATTTTTAGAAGATGGTTATTTGCCCGAAGCTATGCTTAATTTTCTAATGTTTTTAGGTTGGAACCCAGGCGATAATCGAGAATTCTTTACTCTCGACGAGTTCGTTCAAGCTTTTAGTCTTGATCATCTTCACAAAAAATCTCCAGTTTTTGATCGTAAAAAATTAGATTATTTAAACGGTTATTACATTCGTCAAAAAACTGATTCGGAATTGTTCTCACTTTTCAAAAAGTTTTTACCTCAAGCCTCAGACGATCAAATCAAAATTTTAGTCCCAGTTTTAAAAGAAAGATTGGTCAAATTTTCTGATCTTCAAATTCAGACTAAATTTTTATTTGAAGACGTGGAATACGATAAAGAATTATTACTCAAAAAGGGGACTGATCCAAAACTAGCCATTGAAATGCTTCAAAAAACCAAAGATTTGTTTACTGATTTTTCAAATTTATCCGACAGAATTGCCAATTTAATCAAAGAAAATAATTGGAATGTTGGGGAATATTTTATGGTTTTCCGAGTGGCTATTTGTGGTTCTGCCTTTACTCCACCAGTAGTTGATTGTTTGCCCGCCTTAGGCCAAGAATCAGCTCTCAGAAAACTCAATATCGCCCTCAACAAATTGTCCTAAATTTTTATTACAATAAAATTGTGATTTTTATAATCCTTTTATTTTTTTTACTTTCCCCTCACATTGTCTTCGCCACCCCAGATATTAAGATCATTGAATATTCAGTGAAAACACCAGAATGGATCGAAATTCAAAATAATACTTCAGAATCTATACAATTAACTAATTGGTACTTTAAAGATGCTGATAGCCATACTAAAGTAATTAATGGTTGTATTTCAGCAAATTCAAAAGAGATTTACGAATATACTGGGTTTTTAAATGATGACGGTGATAGCCTCAGTTTTTACGACAAAGATAACAATCTCATTCATAATCTTGGTGCACTTGAAATAACCCAAAAGGAAAAACCATTAAGTACTAATACCTGTATTATTCCAACATCTACTCCAACTCCAACATTAACTCCTACAAATACTCCAACTCCAACCAACACTCCCACTCCAGATTCAACTGTCACCAATCCTTCAAGCGGTATTAGCCTTACCGAATTTATGCCATATTCTGACCCAGAATGGTTAGAAATTTATAATGCCAATGACTATCCTGTTAAATTAGTAAGTTGGAAAGTTGAAGACCTCGACAGCAATGTAAAAAATATTGATAGTTTATCGATACCTGCAAAAGGATATGCTATTTTTGAACCAAAAAGTTTAATTTTTGATAATAACAGCAATGAAAAAATAATTTTCAGAAACCAAGACAACAAAATTATCAATGAATTCTCTTACAACAAAGGTCAACTTACTCTCGACAGATCATGGTCGCTAATCAATGGTAATTGGTGTCAGTCCAGCATTACCAAGGGTTATGGAAATGTTACTTCTTGCTATGCCACTCTCACCAACACTCCCACTCCCAGTGCTACCCCCACCCCAGATCCCAACACTGACACTTCCAAATATACTTCAACTGCCACAGAATCGGCAATTATAGAACCAACCCGTGAATCAAGTTTTCTTAGTCCAACAACCACTGATGTTACTCCTACTGCCACTTCTGGTCTAATTCTTGGTGGTGACGATACTAACACTACTAAAAAAAGGAATTATTTACCGTTAATTTTAATTATCGGTGGTGGCATTTTGTTAATTTCGCCCACAGTTATAACCAAAATTAAATCTAAAAAATGAAAAAAATAATTCGTTTTCTCCCAGCGTTAATTTGGATGGGTTTTATTTTTTATCTTTCGTCGCGACAAACTACTGGCATTGGTGTAAATTCTTATTGGCCTCGATTTGCTATTATGAAATCTTTTCATCTCATTGAATACGCTATTCTTTTTATTCTGATTAATTTTGCCTTAAATTCCAATTTAATTTCTATCGCTGCTTCATATTTTTATGGTGTAACCGATGAAATTCATCAATTATTTACTCCCGGGCGTACATCCAAATTTACTGACACACTCATTGATTTATTAGGGATAATAATTGGCTTTTTATTATTTAAATATGTCTTCAGGCCATTATTCAAAAAGCTGAAACTATCAAAATAAAATAGACTGTTTTATACTTAAATTGTGAAACATTCCTTATCTCGTTTATTTATCCCCCAAGAAAAGAATAATTTTCGTGCCGATCTTCTTAAAAATAGTTTTTTATTTTTGCTTGTTTTTGCCTATCTTATAAATCAATCGTTCATAAAATACTTAAGTATCGTCAAGCCAGGAGTTTTAGGTTACTCTTCAGAAATTACCGCTCAAAAAGTTTTAGATCAAACTAATCAACAAAGAACTAAATTAGGCCTTACTGCTTTAAAATATAATTCCGTACTTTCTCAATCAGCTGCTAAAAAAGCTCAAGACATGTTTGCCAACAATTATTGGGCTCATAATTCCCCCAGTGGGACTACTCCTTGGGACTTCTTTAAATCAGTTGGATATAAATATTCAGTCGCTGGCGAAAATTTGGCTCGTGATTTTTACGACACCGAATCTTTGATGAAAGCATGGATGAATTCTCCCACTCATAAGGCAAATATTATTAATACTAAGTATCAAGAAATCGGTATTGGTGTGGTTAATGGCACTTTAGGTGGCATCAAAACTACTTTAGTCGTTCAACATTTTGGTACCCCAGTTGTTCAAGTGGCCGAAAAAAATGATAAATCTGTTGTCACGTCAGAAGTTGTTACCCAACCAGAAACCTCCATCGATTTATCTTCAAATGTTCTTGCTGAATCACAAAGCCAACCAATAAATCCATTAAATCTAACAAAAATATTTGGAGTTATTATCTTCAGTCTAATTATTTCAGTCTTATTTATTGACGGCTACGTTACTCTCAAAAAAGGCATTCATCGGATGACCGGGTCCACTGTTAGTCATATTGGTTTTTTATTAGTTATTCTTTTATTTATTCTTTATCAACAACAAGGAGTAATTTTTTAGTATGATTATTCCCAAAGAAGTCCGTCAAAAACCATTAGAATACATTATTCTTGGAGTAATTTTTATTCTTGGAATAGTTCTTTATTTTTTTGCTCCTTTTGATGACCACGGCCGGCGTGTCATTGTTTATTGTTTAGCTGCTAATTACTTTTTTTGGAGTTTAATTCACGATTACCGTCGCGGCGATCTCAGTCTTTCTATTATTGTCGAATATTTGGTTATGGCTTTGTTTGGTATCGCCTTACTTACTTTATCGTTTTTTTGACCTGTTCCAATTGCCATTGTTTAATTTTTTTTGGATCCCCCGACAATAAAACTTCTGGCACTGTTTTTCCCATAAATTCTCGTGGTCGAGTATATTGTGGATATTCTACTGTTCTTATTTTTTGACCATCAATTTCAGTTTCCGACCAACTTTCAGTTTTATTTGATTCATCTTTTCCCAATACTCCGTCAATTAATCGAGACACGCTGTCAATTACCACCATTGCTGGTATTTCTCCGCCAGTTAATACATAGTCACCAATCGATATTTCCTCATCTACCATGTAATCGCTAATTCTTTGATCAAAACCTTCATAGTGTCCCGCCAATATTACTAAATGTTCCAATTTCGACAATTCTTCCGCTTTCGCCTGATCAAATCGTTTCCCCCTCGCCGACATCAGAATTATTTTTGTCTTTTCTTTCTCTCTTTTTTCTTTATTGAAAATTGAAAATTGAAAATTGAAAATTTCATCTAATGCTTTCCACACTACATCCACCCTTATTAGCATCCCTACATCTCCTCCAAACGGTTTGTCATCTACTGATCCATAGTCATCGATTGCCCAGTCTCTTAAATTATGAATTTCTAAATCTAAAATTTTATTTTTAATTGCCCTTTTAATGATGCTTTCCTCAAAAGGGGACTCAAACATTTTTGGAAATAAAGTAATCACATCAATTTTCATAGGCGTATTTTACCATTTTAGGTTATACTCTTCTTATGAAATCAAAAAAGAAGCTCAAATTGAACTCTAATCCTGTCGCTGTCATCGTTATTCCTACCTACAATGAAGCCGACAATATTGGTCGTATGATTGAGTATCTTAATACCAAAACTTTTGTTGATATTAAAAACAAAACAGAAAATTTAACCAAAAATTGGAATATGAAAATTTTGGTTGTCGATGGAAATTCTCCCGATGGTACCGGAAAAGTTGTTGAAAAAGAAGCTAAAAAATACGATAACACTTTTTTGTACACTGAAACCAGTAAAGACGGTATCGGTGCCGCTTATCTCAAAGGCTTTAAATACGCCATGGAAACTCTCAAAGCTGATTTTGTTTTTGAATTTGATGGTGATTTCCAACATCCCCCAGAAACTATTCCATTAATGTTAAAAGCTATGGAAGATGGTTTCGATTATGTTATTGGTTCTCGCAAAATCCCCGGTGGTTCTAATCCCAAAGGTTGGGGGTTTAAGCGAGTTTTCTTTTCTGAAGTCGGTGGTTTTACTGCCCGCTTTATGATGTTCTTTCCCTTCAAAAACTTTTTCAAAGTTACTGACCCTACCACTGGTTTAAAAGTTACTCGTGTCAAAGGTTTTATCGACAAAATGGACATGAATTACAGCCGGCTTCTTACTCGAAGTTTTGGTTACAAACTTCAACTTCTTTTTGAAACTCTTCAAATGGGCGCCAAATTTAAAGAAGTTCCTCTCCAATTTCACGTTCGCAATGCCGGAGAATCAAAAATTGAAGCCAGTACTGCCAAAGATATTTTCCGAGTTGCCTTTTTACTTCGATGGCGTGATGATTTCACTCAAAAATTCCTAAAGTTCGGCACAGTTGGTGGTGTTGGCTTTGTTATCAATACTCTTGGTGCCAAAATTTTTAAATCACTTTTGATAACTCCAGAATCAAACATCAGTCTTTTAAATGGTCTTTGTAATGCTATGGCTGCCGAAATTTCCATTATTTCTAATTTTACCTTCAACAATATTTGGACTTTCTCCAAAGAAAAAATTACTGACAAAAATAAATTAGTTTCTAAATTTCTTACTTTCAATTTATCCTCAGTAGTTAGTGGTATTTTAATTCCATCAGCTGTTATTGCCGCTCTTACCGCCATGTTTGGAGATCATCTTTTCATCTACCAAATCATCGCCATTTTTGGCCTAACTATTCCTCTTAACTGGTTTATCTACAACACCGTTATTTGGAAAAATAAAAAGAAATAAATATACTATAATGCTATTAGCTATTTACTACTTACTAATTAACTAAATTATGAAAGGTATCATTCTCGCTGGTGGCCGGGCCACTCGTCTTCGTCCATTAACTTCAATCACTTCCAAACAACTTCTCCCTGTTTACGATAAACCCATGATTTTTTATCCTATCGAAACATTAATTACTGCCGGTATCAAAGATATTCTTATTATTATTGCTCCTGATTATTCAGGACATTTTTTAAACCTTTTAGGTGATGGTCACGAATTTGGTGCTCATTTTAGTTATGCAGTTCAAAAAGAACCAAAAGGTTTAGCCGATGCTTTTATTATTGGTGCCGATTTTATTGATGATGACAGTGTCACTATGATATTAGGTGATAATATTTTTGATAAAGATTTTTCTTCAGAGATTCAGAATTTTAAATCTGGCGGTATGGTTTTTGCCAAAAAAGTTGAAGATCCAGAACGCTTTGGCGTTGTTGAGTTCGATCAAAATATGAAAGCTATTTCTATCGAAGAAAAACCTTCTCAACCAAAAAGTGATTATGCTGTCGTCGGTCTATATACTTTTGATAATCAAGTTGTAACCATTGCCAAAAATCTTAAGCCATCCGACAGAGGTGAAATTGAAATAACTGATATTAATCGAATTTACCTTGAAAAAGGGCAACTCCAAGTCAATATCTTTGATTCTTTATGGGAAGATGCTGGCACTTTTGATAGTCTCTTACACGTCAGCAACATCATGGCTCAAAAATCTAAGTCTACGTCATTGTAATTTTTCCTAACCATAGGCAATATATTAATCACGTCATTGCGAGAAGCAGTTACCACAGCGACGAAGCAATCTCATTGGAATTTAAACAGTCACCAAGCTAATATCCGTCGTTGATCCACTTTTCATCCAATTATTTCCATGTATTACCAAAATACTTTCTCCTTCAGATACCAACTCTAATTTAACTAATTTGTTTATCAGGCCTTTTGGCATTTTAAAATAACTTTTGTTAAAGGTTTTTAAAAATGGTTTAACTCCATAGCTGATTAACAATCCTTTAGCCGTATCTTTATCATCAGTTACCGCTATTATTGGTAAATTAATTCTGTATTTTGAAAATATTCTTGCTGTATTACCTGACTGGGTAAAAACAACCACTGCTTTTATTTTTAAATCTTTATTATTTTTAATTATTTTAATTGCCGCGTCGACTAAAATTTCAGTTGCATTTTGTGGTTCTATTTCAAAATAGTGATTAATTGAAGAATTTTCACAATAATTTGCAATTCCACTCATTTCCTTAACCACTCTTGCCGGATTAACTCCAATCGATGTTTCTTCAGAAAGCATCAAGGCATCTGTCCCATCAAATACCGCGTTCGACACATCCGTCACTTCAGCTCTAGTTGGTTTATTATTTTCCACCATCGATAAAAGCATTTGAGTCGCCACAATTACTGGTTTAGAATTAACCCTACACAAATCAATAATTTTCTTTTGCCAAAAAGCCAACTCTTCCAGTGGAATTTCTATTCCCAAATCTCCTCTGGCAATCATAATTCCATCAGATTTTTGAATTATCTCTTCAATATTTTTAATTGCTCTGGCATTTTCAATTTTAGCGATTACTTTTACTCCTGGATCTATTGTCATCAGTAATCTTTTCAAAACTTCTATATCCCGTTGAGTCCTAACAAAAGATAAAGCAATAAAATCTGGATTTATCTCGTCAAGTCTTGCCAAAGCAATCTTATCTCTATCAGCTAATATCGGTAAATCTAATTCCTCTGAAACTACATTCAAACTTTTTCTATTTTTAATCACTAAATCATCGTCCGAGATAACTTTAATTTTATCTCCTGTCTTTCCCACAACATCCAAATCATAATTCCCATTATCTACAAATAATTTCTCTCCTTTTTTAATATATTTAATTACCATTCCCGGGTTAGCTTTAATTACTTTAGCGTCATTAGTCAGCCTATTACTTATCCAAAACACTTCATCCTTTTTAATCTCTACCGGTAGACCATCTTTGGTTTCTAGTCTTATTTCTGGACCTTGAAAATCCACCATTATTCCAGCCTTTTTTTTCATTCTTTTTGCCACATTTCTCACTCTTTCAATTATTTTTTTATGCCATTCAAAATCGTTATGTTTTAGGTTAAATCTAAAAATATTAACTCCATTTTCAATTAATTTTTCAATCATTTCCGCTGATTCTGATGTCGGCCCCACTGTCGCAATTATTTTTGTTTTTTTATTCATCTATAAAATAATAGCAAAAAAGTCTTGGTATATGTTATGCTTCAGTTGTCAAACCATGAATCTTTCCCAAAATTTCATCAAATCTAGCCAACTTGTCAAAGAATTAATTTCTTTCAGTGGTCTTTCTAGCAACGATCTCGTTGTCGAAATTGGTCCTGGTAGGGGAATCATCACTCAAGAACTTTTAAACTTAAATATCAAAGTCATTACTGTTGAAAAAGATCGAGAATTAATTTCCTTTCTTCAAAACAAATTTTCTTCAAATCCCAATCTTAAATTAATCAATCAAGATTTTTTATCATGGAATTTCCCCCTCAAACCTTTCAAAATTTTTTCCAACATTCCTTTTTCAATTACTGCTCCTATTTTAAATAAAATTCTAAAAAGCAATTCTAAACCGACTGAAATTTATTTTATTCTTCAACTTGAAGCAGCTCAAAAATATTCTCTTTCTGACAATTTTAACAACCAAGATGCCATTCTTTTAGCCCCATTTTATGACATTGAAATCCTTGGTGATATCGATCGCACTGCCTTTACTCCCAAACCTCAAGTCGATATTGTTTTTGCCAAATTTACCCTCAAACCAGAAGTTACTATTGATTCCGATATTTACCAACAATTCCGTGATTTTGTTATCTACGGTTTTAACCAATGGAAACCCAACATCTTTGAAATCTACAAAAAAATATTTTCCTACGATCAGTTCAAAAAAATTAATCATCAACTAAAAGTAAATTCCCTCAAACCCACTCAATTAAATTATTCTCAATGGATCAGTTTATTTGAAATTTATTCCAAATTCACCCCCGATCCCAAAAAACGCCTCGTCTCCGGTTTTGAAAAAATCTATCTGAGTAAAATAAAACCTCAAAAATAACCAAATACGTCATTGCTAACATAGCGAAGCAATTTCATTATAATATCCCTAACTTTACGTTATTTCTTTAATCACGTCATTGCGAGAAGCAGCTACCATAGCGACGAAGCAATCTCGTTGGAATTTAACAAGCTATAATTTATTTTCCAATTTCTCTAAACTCTTCCTGATATTTATATTTCGTTTTAAACGTATATTCTTCGGCCATTTTTGCTTCAATCATCATCTTATTTATCATTTTTCCATCTTTCAAAAACACATATCTCAATAGCCGATTATAAATATCTCTGTCATCTTGCGTTTCATCTGCTTCCAATCTTACTTTTTCTGTCCCAATCAAGTTTTTCAAATAATTTTTCGATTCAATTCCTTTTTCTTTTGTTTTTCCTTCAATTTCCGGTGCGTCAATTCCAATCAATCTTACTGATTCATTTTTTTCACTAGTTTTTACCTCAATCGTATCTCCATCAACCACCTTCACTACTTCCATCCACTGATAATTATTATTTTCTCCCTTAAAATCGGATTTTTCTGTTTTACTAAAATTTATCCCCCAAAACAAAAACACCATCAACCCCACCAGTAATCCCAAAATTATTTTCCTTTTCACTACTAATATAATACTCGATTTTTTTTAACAATATTCCTTAGCTTAAAGTTCTACTCGTTCAACATCATGTTGAATATCATCAGCAAACTCTATCAAAATTCCAAATTGATTTTTAGAGTTATTAATGATTACATGTGGAGTATCGGCAGGAATTACAAAAAGCAATAATTCTCCTTCACTATTCATATTTTTCTCAATCATTTTTCCATTTTCATCTTTCCAAATTATTTTTAACCCCTCACCAATCCCTAAAAAAGCCTCAGTTCTTGGATGTTTATGATTTCCACCTTTTTCTTTCGGTGGTATATAAACCAAAGATTTTTCCCTTACTTCAAATGGAATCTTGACATTATCAATATCCACCACAAACACTCCATTTTCTTTTTTATATTTTGGTTCAATCGGAATAATCTTTACATTCATATTTTTTGTTACCCCACATGGATTCGAACCACAATTATTGCGTTCAGAGCGCAACGTCCTACCATTAGACGATGGGGTACTGATGGCCATTATTATACGTCAAATGGTATAATTTAGCCAAATGCAAACCATAGAACAACTAATTCAAGAATTAAAATTAACTCCTGAGCAAGCCGAAGGAGTTAAACAATACATGAACAGTCTTTTGGTGGAACTTCTCGAAAGTATCAAACAGGACCATATCAATAACTTCGATGAAACCATCAACAATCTTAAAAACAATTAGTTTTTAAAAACGTACCTTTCCTTTTCTCGACCTATTGATGTTGGCTCTCCATGGCCAGAATAAACATCCGTATCTTCGGGCAATTCCATTAGTTTTCTTAAACTCTCATAAATCTTTTTTGTAGACCCATATTTAAAATCAGTTCTACCCCGTGAATCTTTAAACAAAGTATCCCCAGAAAATAAAATTGGTTTTACCTCCCTCTTGTTAAAGAGGGACTGAGGGAGATTTAAAAGACACACTGATCCTGGCGTATGTCCTGGAGTTTTAATCACTTCTAATTTACTTTCACCAAAATTAATTTCTTTAATTTCATCTAAATCTTTATCAATTTTTACTAAATTTGGAGTTTGTAGCTCCATTTTTAAAAAATATTTAGCTGTTTCATCCTGTCTATCCAGTAAAAATTTATCTTTAGACGAAATATAAATTGGCACTTGATACATTAATTTCAAATCCAAAGCGGCCAAAGAATGATCAAAATGCCCATGAGTCATCACCACTCCAACTAATTTAATTCCCTTACTTTCAATCTCTTCTGAAATTCCCACTCCATCATCAGCCGGATCAATGACCAAACCTTCTTTCGTCTCTTCGTCCCAAACAATATAACAATTTGTCTCAAGTTGGCCTAAAACTAATACTTCTTGTTTGATCATAGGTTATAATAACTCATACTTATGAATAATAACAAACCTGTCTCCAAACGCCTTTTTGTCGGCAGTTTGCCTTACCGTTTTACCGAAGGTGAACTTTTAGATTTATTTATTTCTGAAGGGAAAATTATTTCCGTCAGAATTATGCACAACCAATGGGGTAAAAGCCGTGGTATGGGCTATATTGAATATGAAAATTTAGATGATGCTATTCGTGCCAAAGAAAAATATCACAATTTTTATTTAGGTGATCGCAGTATTATCGTTGATTATGCTCAACCTGATCCATTTTTAACTCCCGAAGGTCAAGCTCGTCATCAAGAAGCTCTTGATCGACATCCTAATCGTCGTCAAGCTATAAATTATTTACCTCACCCTGATTCTGATACCGAAGAATATCATCAACGTAGTTTTCAGGCTCACAATAACACTGCTCCGTCTTTTTCTCGTCGTCCAGAATCTCGAGATACATTCGCTCCTCGATCAGAGCCTAGATCATCGTTCAACCAAGAAGAAACTAACCGCCAACCTCGAAAATACAAAGGCGGTAAACCGGTTTTCAATTCTTTAGGTAAATCACTTAATCGCAACACCACAGGTGAATATGTTCCAAAATTCTTTGCCGAAGTTGATCCTAACAAAAAGAAATTTCGTCCTCGTCCTGGTCAAAAACCCGAATATTTAGGCAGTTCTCCTCTCCATGTCCGTTCTACTGTTTTCAAGCAACGTGCTTTTGGATCACGTGTTGGTGCTAAATTTGCCGCCAAAAGCAAAAAGAAATAACTATGGCATTCGAACGGAATATAAAATTACTTCGTTGGTTAAGTTTTTTTGATGATTTTACTTTATTTTCTGCTTTAGCAATAATTTATTTTTCCAAAATATCTGGTTCTTATGTTCTTGGTTTGAGTATTTTTTCTTTTACTATGATATCTGCAGCAATTTTTGAATTACCAACTGGTTATTTTTCAGATAAATTTGGTCGAGTTAAAACTTTAACACTTGGTGCATTCGCATTTTTGATTGGAAGCATATTTTATGCGATTGGAACAAATTATTGGTTTTTAGTTATTGGTGCCATCATTCAAGGTTTAGGAAGATCTTGTTATAGCGGAAACAATGATGCTTTACTTTATGATAATTTATCTCAATCAGGTAAAATAGAAAATTTTGCTGAAGAAAATGGCAAAATATCTTCAATGTCACAACTTGCATTAGCTATAGCTGGAGTATTAGGTGGCATAATTGCCTATTTTTCATTTTCATTGTTAATGTGGTTATCTACCATTCCGTTAATCATATGTGTTGTTTTAAGTTTTTATCTAGTTGAAGTAAAAGACATTAGTCCAATAGATCAAAATATTCTTACTCATATAAAACAAGCATTAAAAAACTTTAAATCCAGTTATAAATTACAACAAATTAGTCTGACTAATATAATTAGTTTTGGTATTGGGGAAGCATCATGGCAATTTGAATCTGTATTTATTGGAAGTTTATGGCCAGTTTGGGCTATTGGTATTTCAAAAGTTTTATCTCACATTGGAGCTACTTTTAGTTTTCATTTTAGTGGTCGTATTATTAAAAAATTTACTGCTATTAAAATTATTATTTTTGACAATGTCGTCTCCAAAATAATCAATTTAACAGCTTTGTCTATTGCTAATATATTTTCGCCTATTTTAATGACGACAACTTCTTTACTTTATGGAGTCAATGAAACAGCCACAAAAAAAATATTACAAAAAGAATTTAGCGATAAAGAGCGAGCTACAATGGGGTCTCTAAATTCTCTTTTTGGTAGTATTTCATTTGCCATATTTGCCGTTATATTAGGATTATTAGCTGATAAACTTGGACCTAGAGATGCCTTACTAATCAAAACATTTATTTCTTTTATAGTATTTATTCCTTTATATAAATTAAAAAAAGCTATATCTAAAGATGACTGATTTTTTAAATAAAAAAAATATTATTGCTTTGTCTCCAATGGATGGAGTTACCGACGAAGCTTTTCGTTTGGTTCAAACTCAAATTGCCAAACCTGATTTAATTTTTACCGAATTTGTTAGTGCCGAAGGTATTTCTCGTGGAGGAGTAAAACTGTACGATACACTTTTATTTTCCACAGAAGAACGCCCAATTATTGGCCAATTATTTGGTAAAGATCCTGACAGTTTTTATAAATCCGCCATTATTTTATGTGAATTAGGTTTTGATGGAGTTGATATTAATATGGGTTGCCCAGCCAAGACCGTTACTCAAAATGGCAGTGGTGCGGCTTTAATTGGTAAACCAGAATTAGCCGTTCAAATTATTCAATCAGCCAAACAGGGGATAGATGACTGGTTTTCCGGCAAAGTCAAAATTACCGACTTCGGTCTTAACCAAAAAACTTTGGATGTTATTTTTAGAAATAAAAAATATTCTAATATTAATGTAGAGACGCATCATGATGCGTCTCTACGACGACCAACATTATCCGTCAAAACTCGCCTCGGTATCTCCGAGCCTATTGTCGACACTTGGATTCCAATTTTACTTTCTCAAGATTTAGATTTTCTCACCATCCATGGTCGAACTTTAAAACAAGCTTATGCTGGGGTAGCTGATTGGGGACAAATCCAAAAAGTTGTTAATTTAGCCAAAGGTACGGGAATAAAAATATTTGGTAATGGCGATATTCAAAATCGCCAACAAGGAATCAAGTACTGCCAAAAATATGGCGTTGATGGTGTGTTAATTGGTCGCGCTGCTGGCGGTAACCCCTGGGCCTTTAATGACCACATTGCTACTCCTCAAGAAAAATTTTCTGCCATGTTACTTCACGCTCAAATGTTTCAAGAAGTTTTTCCTCATCGCTGTTTTGATAGTCTTCGCAAACATTTTTTACTTTATACTTCTGATTTTCCTAATGCAAAGTCGCTCAGAATGAAACTTGTTAGATTAAACTCAGTCAAAGAATTATTGTCGCTTGAAGAAGAGTTCGTCAGTTGATAAAGTTAAAGGTATGCCAGACGAAAACCAAGCTCAAAACCTCCTTAATATTGAATCTCTCATCAACACGGCCACTGTCCGTCTTGATGAAATCACCAAACAACTTCATGAACAAAAAAGCATGATTGACGCTCTGTTGGAAAATGATGACAGTTATCAAGAAGTCGAAAAAGAAGCCAAAAAACAGGCAAAATTAAAAACTGCTGCCAAACAAAATGCCCTAAGCGGTCCAGAAGCCAAAACAACTATTGATAAACTCAAGGAAAACCAAATGCAGGCCAAAGAACTAAAAATCGCTCTCTCAGATTATTTGGCTCAATATGTGGCTTTGTCTGGTACTAATCAAATTGAAGGCCCCGACGGTGTTGTCCGTCAAATCATCTATACTGCCAAGTTAGTAAAAACTAAATAATAGTTTATAATCCACCTATGGCACAAAATATTTCTCAAAATGATTTTCAAAAAGAAGTCTTAGACTTCAAAGGTAAAGTTTTAGTTGATTTTTGGGCACCATGGTGTGGTCCGTGCCAAATGCTTGGCCCAGTCATTGAAGAAATTAGCGCTGAGGTCAAAGATATTAAAGTTGTCAAAGTTGATGTTGATCAAGCTCCAGAAATTTCCAGCAAATATGGTGTTAGTGGTATCCCTACTGTGATGCTTTTCAAAGATGGTCAAATTGTCGAAACTATTGTTGGTTTTCGTCAAAAACAAGATTATCTTAATGCCATCAATAAGGCATAATCAATGGATTTATTTCAAC
>Ga0183100_1000421_pt1 | contig 35871 bp, 34 predicted proteins | sample Biomet2_FD_127789 | JGI IMG/M metagenome (GOLD analysis project Ga0183100, IMG submission 127789) | Microbial communities from bioreactor (seeded with anoxic lake sediment) at LBNL, California, USA - Biofuel metagenome 2 | ecosystem: Engineered > Bioreactor > Anaerobic > Unclassified ... | reverse complement strand
TCGCGCATATTCATGCGCTCGGCCAGGGTGTTGACGAAATTCTCCTCGTCGTCGACCAGCAGCAGCTTGATCTTCTTGCTCATGTGCACTCCTTGTTTGGGGCGCGGGGCGCGCCCTTGTTCCGGGGGTCCGGGCGGACCCGGAGCCCCCGGCCGTTGCCGTGTCCGGCTAGGCTTCCGCCAGTCCGTAGGCCACGTTCACCCCGCCAAGGCCCACGGATTCGAGAAATCCGCAAACCTGTACCGGGGGCGTAAGCCTGCGGGGCGCGCAGCCAAGCATCTCCAGGGCCGTGTCGGGGCAGTCGGCCTCGGCGAAGGCGACCGCGGCGAAAATGTCCGACACGCTCGCGCCGCATTCCCGCACTCCCGCCATCTCCATGGCCTCCAACCGTTCGCCGGCCTCGGCAAAAGCCGCTCCGGCAAAGGCGTCCTCAAGTCTTTTGAGCATTCCGAGCATGGTGTCCTCCTTGCTCCCGGTCCTGCGGCGTGCACTCCGCGCCGGGCCAGTGTGAAGTCAAGCTGCTACTTTGGAATGCTACTCCTCTCCAATCAGAAATCAAGAGGGCCCGCGCAAAGCAAAACGGCGAAGGCCTCGCGCAATCAGAAATACGCTCACGCCCTGGGAATGGGGAGCGCCAGCACCAGTCCCGCGCCCTCCGGCCCTGGCCGCAGGCCCACGCCAAGCGCCCGCGCCCGCGCGGAAAGCTCCGCGAACTCCGGCCGGGCGGCCAGCGCCTCATAGGCGGCGCCCTCCAGCCGGGCCTCGGCCAGGCCGCCCTGCTCGGCCACGCGCAGGGCCAGAACCGAATCCCGCGCGAAAAGAGGCAGGGCGCAGTCCAACGCAAGCCCGCCCAAATCCATCACCTCCACCGCGCGCAAAACCGTGCGCAGACCGCTGCGCCCAGGCGAAAAAGCAAGCCGGACGCGGTGGCGCGCCGCAATGCGCCCGAACAGCACCTCAAGGGCGCGCAGAGCGTCGTTCACCTCGCACCCGGCTGGACACTGTTCTGGAGCGTGGGCGCAGTAGTTTAGCTGTTCGGAAAGGGTCATGCCACGCTCCACCTGCTGCTCCATGACGCCAAGTCCCTTTTTGAAGCGCTCCGCGTGGGCGAAGCCGCCCCCGCCCATGGCGAGCAGATCCGCCATAAGTCCGGCGGACTCGCGGATGGTGGCCAGAATGTTCTGCATCTCGTGGGTGGCCTGGGCGGTCATCCGTCCCATGAACAACGCGTCGCGCATGGCGTTCGCCCCCCTTACTGGCCCAGTTTGGCGGCCTTGCCGGCATAGTCGATGGCCGACTCCATCTTCTCGATGAGCGTATCGATGTTCAGCGGCTTCATCATGTAATCGAAGGCGCCCAGGCGCATGCCCTCTATGCCGTCGCGCGTGCTGCCGTGGCCGGTCAAAAGCAGCACCTGCACGGCGGGGTTGGTGCGCTTCACGCGCTCCAGCACCTCCAGCCCCTTTATGCCGGGCATGAGCACGTCGAGGATCATGACCTGCGGCTCCTCTTCGGCGACGGCGAGCAGCGCGCTTTCACCGTCGAACACCACGCGGGTATTGATGTCGCGCAATTCCAGGCGCTCGGCCAGGGTGGTGATGAATTCGTGCTCGTCGTCCACGAGGAGGATCTTCCAGTCTTGCTTGTTCATGCCAGTGCCTCGCGCTGCCCCTTGGGCAAGGTGATGGTGAGCGTGGTGCCGACGCCCTGGGTGGATTCGACGGCGATTTCGCCGCCAAGGCGTTTGATGATGCCGTAAGTGATGGAGAGCCCCAGGCCCGTGCCCTTGCCCTTCTTGGTGGTGAAAAACGGTTCGAAGATGTGGTTCAGGGTCTCTTCGCTCATGCCGCAGCCGTTGTCGCTCACGCGGACGGCCACGCCGTCGCCCTCGGGCCGGGCGCTGGCCTCTATGTGGCCGCCATCGGCCACGGCCGCCAAGGCATTGTTGAAGAGATTCAGAAACACCTGCTGCAACTGGCTGCGGTCGGAAACGATGCGCGGCAGCAGCGGGTCGATGTCGATACGGACCTCCACCTTTCGGTGCATGGCCTCGTTGGACAAAAAGCTCGCCGTCTCGGTAATGAGCTCGCCAAGGTCCAGCTCCTCGCTGGTCACGTCCATGCGGCGGGCGAAACCGAGCATGCGGTGGGTGATGCCCCTGCACCGGTCCACTGCGCGCAGCACGCTGTCCACCTGGGCCAGCAGCTTGTCCTTCATGGGGAATTCCGTCTGCTGCATGGTCAGAATGTCCTTCATCAGCCCGGTCTTCTCGTTGATGATGGCCAGCGGGTTGTTGACCTCGTGGGCCACGCCGGCGGCCAGCCTGCCAATGCTGGAGAGCTTCTGCGAGTGCTCCACCTCGCGCAGGGCCAACTCGCGCCGGTCCTCGGCCTCCTTCATGCGGCGGACAAGGGCATTTGTGACTCCCACCGCGGCCAGCAACACCGCCGCCACGCCCAGCAGGAACACGAAGAGCAGATCCCCGCGCACGGTGTACCAGGTTTTGAGCACGCTGGCCTTGGGCTTGACGGCCATGAGCACGAAGTCCGCCTCGGGGAAGTAGGCATAGGAGAGGAATATCTCGCGGCCCAGGGGATCGGTGGTCAAAAGCACCGTGGGCTCAAAAGTCTGCGGCGGCAGGGGCAGAGTCATCTTCTCCAGCACCTTGCCGTAATAATTGGAGCTGGTCTGCATCAGCCCCTCGGTGTTCACCAGAAAGGCGTCGGCGTCGGGCTCCAGGCTCATGCTGGCGATGATGCGCTCGAACTGGCGGGTGTCCAGCGTGGCGCGCAAGATCCAGGTGCGGCCATCCTCGGTGGTGTGCTGCACGGCGATGATGACGTGGGGGAATTTGCGAAAGCCCATGAACACGTCGCTGACGTACTTGCCCTTGAGGCGCACCTCCTGGAACCAGCGCTGCTCGGCGTAGTTCTTGCCCTTGAGGGCATAGGGGCCCACGTAGTTGAGCTGGTTGCCGTGGGCGTCGATGAGGCCAAGGTCCACGAAGCCCTCGAACTCCTTCTGCATTACCGCGAATATGCGCGCCAGCTTGTTTTCATCGGAAAGCTCGGCATAGGTGTAGGCGCTGGCGATGAGGCTCACCGTGCTGGTGCGTTCCGCCAAAAAGAGCTCGAACGAGTTTTTTGTCTTGTTCACCAGCACGCGCAGGGGGTTCTGTATCTCGCGCGCCATGGCGTTCTGGTGCTCGTAATAGTTCAGCACCGCCATGACGGAGAGCGGAATGAGCGACGCCGCGACCATTATCGCAATGAGCTTGCGGCGCAACAGCGTGTAACGGCCGGGAGAGACGACCTCGTCCAGTTCGCCTTGCAGCTCGTGCAGGGGATGTTTGAGAAGCGACGCCAGCCTACCCATGCTCCCCCCTTGGGAACAGAATGTCCCCGGACTCCAGTTCGCCGCGCAGGTGCCGGGCCAGCGCGTCCTCGGCCAGGCCGGCCACGCCGTCGAGCACGTCCAGGCGTTTCCAGCGCAGATAGTGGTAGTGCTCGTCCTCCATGCCGCCGGTAATGACCACGGCCACCTCCCGGTCGAGGATGAGGTCGCAGAGGTCGTCGGCGCTGGCGTGGGCCAGCACGAGCTCCTGGCGGCGCACCTCGCGGTTGTCCGCGTCGACGGTGACGAGAAGCACCTCGCTGGCGAGGTCGAAACGCGGGGCCACCTCGTTGCGGTACAGGGTGACGAGAATTTTTTTGGCCATGGCGCCTTCCTACTTCCTGCGCGCGTGTTTGGGGCGCGCGCCCTCTGCCGCGGATTCCGCCTGTGCGCCGGGCGCGGCCAGCCCCGCCGATCCGGCCAAACCGGCAGATCCGGCAGATGCGGCGGACGGGAAGCGCACATGCGGCGGCAGGTGGTCGAGGCCTATCGTGTCGCCGGGGCAAACCATGACCGCGTATTCCACCATGTTGCGCAGTTCGCGCACGTTGCCGGGATAATCGTAGGCGGAAAGCTGCGCCAGGGCCTCGGCCGTGAAGCCCAGCATCTGCTTGCGGAATTTGGTGGCGTAGATGCCGAGAAAATGGGTGAGCAGGAACTGCACGTCCTCGCCGCGCTCGCGCACGGGGGGCAAATGCAGACGCACGGCGTTCAGGCGGTGGAACAGATCCTCGCGCAGGAGCCCGGCCTTGACCAACCCTTCCGGGTCGCGGCCTGTGGCGGCCACCACGCGCACGTTCAGACGCATGGGGCGCTCGCCCCCGGCGGGGGTCACGGCCTTCTCGTCCAGCAGGCGCAACAAGCGGCCTTGCTGGGCCAACGGCATGTCGGCGATTTCCGAAAGATAGATGGTGCCGTTTTGCGCCAATTGGAACTTGCCCGGCCTGGGCGAGTTGCCGTCCGGTCCGCCGCCCGCCTGACCGAAAAGTTCCACATCCAGCAGAGCCTCGGGCATGGGGGTGGCGTTCACGCGCACAAAACTTTCCCTGGCGCGCGGGCTGGCGCGGTGCAGCGCCTCGGCCAGCAAATCCTTGCCTGTGCCGGATTCTCCGGTGAGCAACACCGTGGCCTCGCTGGCGGCCACCGCGGGCAGAATGCGCAGCAGATGCTCCATGGCCGAGCAGCGGCCCACGATGGCGCCGGGACCGGCCGTGCGCGTCAGCCGCGCCTCCAGCTCCTTGAGCGCGGACAGGTCCTCAATGACATCCAGGGTGCACAAAAGCTCGCCGTTGCGGTCCAGCACGGGCACGCTGGTGAGGCGCACATGCACCAGGCGACGGTGGCGGTTGATGAGCGTGCCCTCGCGGCTTTCGGCCTCACAGACGGTGCGACCGGCTTTGGCGCAGGCCAGCGGGGGGCAGTGGTGCAGGCAGAAGCTGCCGCGCAGCACGTGGCGGCAAGGCACCCCGGCCACCTCGGCGCTTTCGTAGCCGGTCAGCCGCTCCAGCACGCTGTTGAGGAACAGGGTGCGGCGCTCACGGTCCAGCACCGCCACCCCAAAGGGCAGGGCGCGCAGGATGCGCGGCAAATCGGCCTGGTCAAGCCCGCTTGCGGCAAGGCCCAAGAAGGGGCCCAAAGATGTGCGTGTCGCCACTGTGTTTTCCACGTTCTCTCCCTCCAGGTGGAAGCGCGCCGCCGTCCGCGTCGCGCGCCGGGGCGCGCCCCCGCCCGGAAGACGCCGAGGCCTAGTGCCCCCCGCCGTTGACCAGGCCGGAGGCGGCCAGGGCGAGCACGATGATCTCGGCCAAGGCCATAAGCGCCATGCCCTTCTCGCCACGCTTCAACAGCGAGGGGATGAGCGGAATGTAGCAAACAAGCGTCATGGCCGCCAGGACCACTATGCCCACGAAATTGAGGAAATCCCCCTTGCCGATGAGCGCGACCCAGCCCCAGCCATGGGGCACGTTGCCGATCTCAAGGTAGGTATGCACCGGCTGCGACCAAAGCAGCGGAACTTCCTTCAAGGGCACATGTGGGGTGATGATGCCTAAAACATACAACAAATACGTGGCGACCATGAGGGCCAGGCCGCTCCAGGCGCCGTAGAACAGCATGTTCGCGTAGGTGATCTGCGCGGGCGAGGCCTTGCCGTCATGCTTCCGTGTTTCGCTCATCGTCTTTCTCCTTATGGATGCGCCGCCGGGCCGGACGCGCCAGCCGGCGAGTGTCGATTATGTTGCGCGCCGCGCGCGGATTAAATGCCCAAGCCCTTCATGAGCGCCTTGCCGCCGGCCAGCAGCAAAACGCCGATGACCATGTAGCGGATGAACGTGGGCTTGGCCTTGGCCAGCAGACGAACGCCGACAAAGGAGCCCAGCATGAGGCCGATGATGGAGGGAATGGCCATGAGCGGGATGACGCAGCCCTTGTTCAGGTACACCCAGGCGGCCGAGGTGTCCGTGATGGAGAGCAGGAACTTGCTGGTGCCCACGGCCACCTTGAGGGGCGCGCCCATCATGAGGTTCAGCACGGGCACGTTGGCCCAGCCCGCGCCCAGGCCGAACATGCCGGCCATGATGCCGATGATGATGAAGAGCAGCAGGCCCGGCAGCGTGCGGTGGGTCTTCCACTGCACCAGCTCGCCGGTGGCGGGGTCGTTGTATGCGCCGTCCATGCCAAGCGCCAGGCTCAGCGCGTCCTGCTTAGTCACCACCGGGTGCGCGGTGTTCTTGGAAACCAGCAGCAGGATGGCGATGAACATGATGGTGCCACCCAGGCAAAGCTGCACGATGTTCGTGGGCAGCGCCATGCCGAGATACGCGCCCAAAATGGCGCAGGAGGAGGCGATGAGCGCCACGGGCATGGCCAGCCGCAAGCTGGCGAAGTTGCGCTTGAGCAAACCGGGACCGGCGGCCAGCGCGCCCGCCAGAGCCACCATGAGGCCAGCGCCGCGCACAAAGTCGAGGTGGAAGGGGAAGAATCCGCTCACCAGCGGCACGTACAGCACGCCGCCGCCCACGCCCGCCAACACGGCGATGATGCCGAGGATGAAGCAGAAGAACAACAGCACCAGCGGCCAGACCCACCAGGCCACGCCCGTGTCCGGGCCAAGGTGTGCGCCGTCGGCCGCTACGGCCGCGCCAGCGTTGGCCACGGCGTTTTCGTTGCCGGAGGCAAGGGCGGCCACGGCAAACAGCAGCACGCCGAACAATACGAACAGGGCGATTTTCGCCGGGAGTCTCAAATGGTCCATCTTCATTCCCGCTCCTCTCAATCATCTCTGTATTGCCCAGCCTGCCTCGCCAGCCCCTTGGCCCGCGCAGTGGACAGCCTCTAGTTATCAAGAAGCGGGCCAAGCGCTAACATACTGATTTTACATGCTTGACTCGCCATTCTGAAACATGTAAACGGCAAGAACTTGCCGCTTATGCGGCAAGGACCTGCCGGTCGGCCGATTTTGGCCGCTTCGGACCGGGTTCCGGGCTCCCAATGCCTTTCGCTGGGCGCTTTGCCCCTCAAAAGCGGTTGGTCCACAAGGGCCGCGCACGGTGAAACTCCGCCGGGAAATCCCCGCCAGACGTGGGATTTCATGAAAGTGCGAAGGAATATGCCATGATGGATCCGCGCGCATACGGCGGCAAAGTATTGCCGCAAATGCTGGAGACAGACCCCGAGGCCAGCGCAGCCATGCACGAGGCCGGACTGCTCTTCCGGTCCGAGGCCATGCGCGCCCTGTACCGCGTGGCCATCCAGGTCGCCGGAAGCGACGCCCCGGTGCTGCTCACCGGCGAATCCGGCACGGGCAAGGAGATTTTCGCCCGGCTGCTGCACACGCTCAGCAACCGCAGCGGGCGGCCCTTTGTGCCGGTGAATTGCGGCGTGCTCACCGGCGAGCTTTTCGCCGACAAGTTCTTCGGCCACGAGCCCGGAGCCTTCACCGGGGCCACGCGCCTGCAGAAAGGCAGCTTCGAGCTCGCGGCGGATGGCACGCTCTTTCTGGACGAGGTGGGCGAGATTCCCCTTCCCAATCAGGTGGACTTTTTGCGCGTGCTGGAGGAACGCACCTTCAAGCGCCTCGGCGGGGAGAAAGACCTCGGCTTCCGCGCGCGCATTGTGGCCGCCACCAACCGCGCCCTGCCCGACATGGTCCGCGCCGGGCGTTTTCGAGCCGATCTGTTTTACAGGCTCAACGTCATCCCCATCGCCTTGCCGTCGCTACGCGAGCGCAGCGACGACGTGGCGCCGCTGGCCGAGTACTTCCTGTGGCTCTTCGGCCACCATTATCATAGGCCCAACCTTCAGCTCTCGGCCGGAGCCATGGAGCTGCTGTCCCGGCACCACTGGCCGGGCAACGTGCGCGAGCTCAAAAATCTCATGGAGCGCGTGGCGCTTCTGCATACCACGGACGCCCCCGTACGCTCCGAGGATCTGCCCCTGGAGATGCGCCTGGAGCTGGGGCACGATGCCCACCACATTTCGCACACGGTCGGCCATCATGCCTTCGACCCGGAGGAGCTGAATTTGGACGCCGTGGTGCGCCGCGCCGAAACCCAGGCCATGCTGCTGGCCTACCGCGAGGCCGGCGGCAGCAAGCAGCGCACGGCCGAGCTGCTGGGCATCAGCCCGCGCACGCTGCGGCACAAGCTCGCACAATACGCCCTCAAGCTGGAGTGACCCCCCTCCTTGCCTCATGCCGACGCCTTTCGCCCCGGCGCAAGTGACCGCCACCTTAACGGACTGTAAAAAATGCTGACAGTCATGGGTGTCAGCCAGCCTAACGGTTACGCTCGCCATTTTAATAACTCGTTTAAAAACAGTATGTTATATTCGCGCCCTGTCTGGCATGGCTTTTGCCATTACCCGCCACGCAAGGAGCACCAATGACCGCAACGGCCCATCTCGACATCGCCATCATGGACAGGAACCCGCATGTGCGGGAATTCCTGTGCCGTGAGCTTTGCGGACTGGGCCACGCGGCCAGCGCCCTGCCCAATGCCAGCTGCCTGCTGCAGGCGCTCAGCGGCCCTCGCCCGCCGCAGGTGCTGGTCCTCGATCCGGAAGCCGCCGGCGCCAGCTTGGCCGAGGTGGCACGCACGCTCAACAAGCGGACGGGCGAGATCACCGTCGTTCTGCACGTGTTCGAGGGCGAAGAGCCCCAGCAGAACATAGAAGGCGCTCTGGTGGTGGAAAAGCGCCCGGACATGGGCGCGCTCAAGACCGCCTTGGAGGCCTTGGCCGCCCACCTTGACCGGCTGTCCAAGGCCGAGGCGCGGGAGAGGGCATGAAGGTGCTTCTTGTGGATGATGAGCAGGATTTCCGTGAAACCTTGCAAAAACGCCTGGGGCGCCGCGGCATTGAAGCCGAAAATGTCGGCACCGCGGCCGAGGCGCTGGCTTGGCTCAAGCGCAGTCCCGACGTGGACGCCGTGGTGCTGGACGTGAAGATGCCCGGCATGGACGGCATCGAGGCGCTGAAGCATATCGCCGCCAGCCATCCCGGCGTGGCGGTGCTCATGCTCTCCGGACACGCCCATGTGGAAACGGCCATGAAGGGCCTGGAGCTGGGCGCTTTCGACTACCTCATGAAGCCGGTGGACATAGAGGAGCTGGTTTTCAAGCTGCAGGACGCCTGTGAACACAAGGCACTCAAGGGCAAAACCGCACTCTGACGGCAAGCCCAGTTGATTTGGGGGCAAAAAACCGGGATCGAGTAGCGACGGTTCCGGCGGACCGAAACACCTAGAACGGAGGAGAGGCTGATGGGAGTCTGTAGGGAAGTCTACGAAATGTTGAAGCAAGGGGCCATAGCCCATGCGAAATGGGACATGGAGATGTCCCTGTCCATACTGCACAACAGAAAAAAGATGCTGCTCCTGGCGCTCATGATCGTGCCCATCCTGGTCATCAACTATGCCTTCGCAAGCGATTTCATCGGCAGCAAGCACGCCTATGGCCCGGCCTTCTATTCCGACACCATCTTCCTGGTGTCCATCGGCATCGGCTTGGCGGCCGGCCTCATCACCGGCTGCATCGGCGCGGGCGGCGGCTTCATCATCACCCCGGCGCTCATGGCCGCTGGCGTCAAAGGCATCCTCGCCGTCGGCACCGACATGTTCCACATCTTCGCCAAGGCCATCATGGGCACCGCCGTGCACAAGAAGCTCGGCAACGTCTCCGCCAAGCTGGCCGTCTGGTTCCTCGTCGGGTCCACGGGCGGCACGTTCATCGGCGGCGCCATCCAGAACGGCCTGTACAAAAAGGATCCGCTGCTCTCCGACATGTTCATCAGCCTGGTGTATGCGGCAATTCTCGGGTTCCTCGGCTTCTACGCCCTGTTCGACTTCCTGAGCGCCAGCCGCGCCAGCAGCAAGTCCGGCGCCTCCGGCGGCGACGCCCACGGCGGCCCCGCCACCACCACCGGCCTGGCCACCAAGCTGCAAACCCTCAAGCTCGGCCCCATGATCACCTTTGACGAGGACTTCGTGCCCGGCGGCAAGCAAATCGCGGGCGTCATCGTGGCTGCGGGCGGCCTGATCGTCGGCATGCTGGCCACTCTCATGGGCGCTGGCGGCGGCTTCGTCACCTTCCCCATGTTCGTGTACATCTTCGGCGTCTCCTCCATGACCACCGTCGGCACCGACATTCTGCAGATCATCTTCACCGCGGGCATCGGCTCCATCGCCCAATACGCCATTTACGGCTTCGTGTTCTACTCCCTGGCCATGGGCATGCTGCTCGGCTCGCTGGTCGGCATCCAGATCGGCGCGCTGACCACCAAGGTGGTCAAGGGCATCCACATCCGCGGATTTTACGCCATCAGCATCCTGGCCGGCTTCGTCAACCGCATCGCCACCCTGCCCAAGAAGTTCGTGGAGCTCGGCTACCTGAACATGTCCAAGGACATGATCAACGGCATCGAGACGGTCGGCAACTGGCTGTTCTGGGCGGTTGTGATCTTCTTCGGCGTCTGGGTTTTCTACAAGTTCTTCTCCAACATCGGCAAGCTGCGCAGCTCGGAGGCCTAACATGCTGGTTCACAACAAAGGTCTGTTCATCAAGGGGCTCACGCTGCTGGGCTCGTTCCTCGTGGTCCTGTTCCTCATCTTCTCGCCCGTACTCACCGATGAGCAGGGCAGGAAGGTCAACGGCCTCACCTATTCTGACGAGCTGTTCAACTGCCTCGCCAAGGGTTCGGCCTACTACATCCCGGGTGTGAGCAAGAAAGTCGCCTCCTTCGAAGGCAACACCATCGACGTGACGGTGAAGCAGAAGGACGCCGAGGCCGCGACCGAGGCCGCCAAGCTGGTGAACCACTCCGGGCTCACCGCCGAGGTCAAGGACAACGCCGTCCACATCACCGGCGACCTTGGCAAGATGCTGGGCGTGGTGGTGGCCGCCTCCGACAAGCTGTACATGAACGACGCCGCGAGCGTTGCCGAAACCTTTGGCGACGCCGACGGCATGAAGAGCATGAAGGCCTGGTGGGGCGTTCTGAACCCCATGGTGAAGGAATTGCAGAAGCAGAAGAAGGTTGAAGAGGCCGAGACGGTGAACCTCGTCAACACCAAGGCCATCGAGCCCGCGTACAACTTCTTCGGCATCAAGGGCGAGAAGGTTTCCGAGCGCGTGCCCGTGGTGGCTGGCCTGCTTATCTTCTACGTCATCTACACCATGTGGTACGGCTATGCCATCTTCGACATCTTCAACGGCATAGGCCTTTCCATGAGCAAGTCCAAGGCCAAGAAGGAAGCCTAACCCCTTCCGCTTCCGAAAAGGCCACTGCTCACAGCGCCCCCGGCGACCCAAGGCTGCCGGGGGCGCACTCTTTCAACGCCAACGAGAATGATCCGCCCCGACCCCGCCGTACCCCGGAAAGAGCATGGACGGCGGCGCCCACGATAACGAACCGAGAGGCTCGCATGAACAAACGGATCTTCCGTCTTCTGGTCGGCCTCGCCGCCGCCGCCGCGCTGCTCGGCTCATACGAGGCCTACGCCTACTATCAATATGTCCTGACCATGCACCGGATCCTGGGCGCCTGCTCGGCGCGCATGTCCGTGGTGCTTTCGCACACGGAATATGACCCTCCCAGCCTGGACCACGCCCTGCGCGGCATAGGTGAGGCCATCGTGTACGTGGACGCCATGCTGGACGAGGCGCGCGTCGTCCGGCATATACCCTCGGGCTTGCGCGACGAGCGCAGCCTGCGCTACATGCGGCTCTGCGGCGAAACCCTGCGCAAAGGCGAAAGCTTCGCCCAGGCCGCGAAGGCATACGCCTTGCCCGCCCTCTCCCCCGCGTCCGGGCATGGCGCCGTTGCCGCAGCCGCCGAGCAAAACGAGGCCGGACGCGAGCAGCGCTACAATGAATTGGTGCGCCGACACGCCGCCCTGCGCGTGCAGCTGACCGAGCTGTACAACGAAAACTACGAAATGCGCGGCGCGCAGGTCCCGCTGGAGGAGCTGGTGGACGCAGGCTCCATTGAGCACGCCCTGCAGGAAATCAACGTCTACTACGGCCGCGCCGACTAGGCCCGGCGCAGAAACGCCGCCCCGGAGAAATTTGCTATTTCCGCTCCGCGCCGGTATGGCAAATGCTCAAGGAGGCTGCCCGTGGCCGGACTGCTCGACTCCATCCGCGCCCTTTTCGGCGGGGGAAAAGCACGCCCTGCCGCCAGCCAGGGCGAAGCCGAACGCATCGGCGCGGAGTTCCGCCGCCGCCATACAAACTTCCGCCTGCTGCTCACCGCCGGCAAGCGGCTGCTTTCCACCCTGGCTGACATGGAGCGCGCCACCACCGATGGCCGCGTCTTCGGCATGACGTTCCTGCGTGCCGGAGCAACGTCGGTCATCGTCAACACCTTCCGCATGATCAAGCACCTGGACGCCCTGGCCCCGCAAAGCGCGGCGCGCCTGCGTCCGAAGTTTCTGGAGATCAGCGCGCAAGTGGAGGAAGTGCTGGGCCGCCGCAATCCGCCGGTCTGCGGAGAGCTGGTGGCCGATTTGCGCGGGGTGGACGCGGGCCAGGCCGACCTCATGGGCGCGCGCCTCGCCGAGCTTGGCGAGATCAAAAACCGCCTTGGCCTGCCCGTGCCCGAGGGCTTCGTGGTGGGCGCCTGCGCTTATGAACTGTTTGCCTCCCAGCCTGGCCTGCGCGAGGAAATGGCCCGGCGCATCCAAAGCCTGCACGACGCGGGCGCGCAATCCGACGATGACGGAACGGAAAGCCTGGCCGGGCGCATTCCCACCATCTGCGGCGCAGACGACACGGCTCTGGCGGCAATGAGCCGCGAGATTCAGGCGCTTATCCTCGCCGAGCCGCTCCCCGAGGCGCTGGAGCGCGCCATAGACGACGCCTGCTCTCGGTTGACAGGCGCCTGCGGAGAAACACATCTTTGCGTGCTGCCGGTTAGCCTTGGCGAAGGACAGGGCTTTACCGGCTCCTACCCGGCGCAATATTCCGTGCCCTGTTCCGACGCGGCAAACGCGTACCGCCTCGCCGTGGCCGGCAAGTACTCGGCCAAGGCCATGGCCCGCCGCCTCTCGCGCGGCATACCGGACATTGATGTTTCGCTCTGCGTGGGCATGCTGGCCGCGCCTGAAACCGCCACACGCGGCACCTGCGACACCTCCAACCCCGCAGCCTCGGCCCGGGCGGCCGGCCTTGACCCGGAAGAAGGCGCGCGGCTGGCCGCTCTTGCGCGCGACCTGGAAAAAGGCCTGGGCGCGCCTGCGCGCTTTGAATGGCTGCAATGGCCCGATGGCGCGTTCCGCGTGCTGCGCTGCGGCCCCATACCCGCCACAGATGCGGCGGACCAGGAAAACGGCTCGGAACATGAAGCCGCGGCCTCTGGCGAAATCAGCTCGTTCATGAAGGGATCGCCCGTGCACACGCGCTTGATAGAGCTCCTGGAGCTGCTTTCCGCCAACACCCTGCCCGCGCCGGAGGACACGGACTTCCGCGCCGTAAACTGCAAGACCGTGCGCGATGTGGCGCGCATAGCCCACCAGCGCGCGGTGGACGCCATGTTCGACTTCGGCCGCAGCCAGCAGAACTTCGCCGAGCATCAAGCAAAGCAGTTGTGGGCGGGCGGCGCGGCCATGCAGTGGTGGATCATCAACCTGGAGGACGCCTTCTCCTCCCAGCCCGAGGGCAAATTCATCCGGCTGGAGAACATCGACTCTCCGCCGTTTCTCGCCGTATGGGCGGGCATAAGCGCCGTGCCCTGGGCCGGGCCGCCCCCGGTGGACGCGCGCGGCTTTCTGTCCATCATGTACGAGTCGTCCACCAACCCTGAAATCTCCATCACCGGCGATTTCGACTTCGGCGCATGGAACCACATTCTGCTTTCCAAGGCGTATGTCTCGCTGTCTTCGCGCTTCGGCTACCATTTCGTCACCATCGAGGCGCTGGTGGGCGAGCGGGCGCGGGAGAACTTCGTCAGCTTCCAGTTCCGGGGCGGCGCGGCCGAAATAACCCGGCGAGAACGCCGCATCGCTTTCGTCTCCGGCATTCTCACCGAATTCGGCTTCAGCATCGAGGTGAAGGACGACGCGCTCATCGCGCGGGTGGAGAGCCTGCCCACGCGGGATTTGATGGACCGCCTGCGCGTGCTTGGCTATCTCATCATCCACACGCGCCAGCTGGACATGATCATGCGCATTCCGCAGCAGGTGCGCATGCACAGGGAAAAGATTCTGCGTGAAATCGGCGAGATGCTCGCCACGCCCTTGGACGTTTGAGGATGCTCTCGGAGTCGTTGTACCTGCGCCTGCCCAAGGCGGAAGTGGCTTTCTTCCGCTTTTTGCTGGAGGCAAGCGACGGGCTGGCCCTGTTCACTTCCCTCGGCGCCGACACAGCCGGACGAGAGGTTCTTTGTCTGCGCTTCGCTCCGGGAACGCGGACGGATGTGCTGCGCATGCTGGACGGCTGCGCGCCCAATTGCACGCCGGAACTCCTGTGTTGACAACATGTTGCGGCTTTTTTTCCGCTAAGTTTTTGTTGATGGCCCGCCGCATTGCACAACTGCGTTGCACAACACTGCACATCTCTGCACAAACCTCGCGTTCTCAAAGCCTCGCCCTGCTCGAATGAGTATGGCAACACATTGGAATTTAATGCTAAACATGTGTTGGCACGGCGCATGCTCATAAGAAAGCAGATTTTGCGAAACGCGGGCCCGGGAGACGAACACCAAACCCACCCCACCCGAACAACCCACCCCCTTCGAACGGGACCGCTGCGCATCATCTGGACTCCTTCCCCCTCCTCCCGAAAAAGGGCCGCTGCAACCGGCCCTTTTTCCTTTTTCAGCCTCTGGGCACAAAACCTGTCAAGCCGCTAATCTCGTCCCTTCACCGGCCAAAAACCTGCCATTTTCATCCCTCCCGCCCAACCGGCGCTATACTCCCGCCAATCGGCCGGGCGCCTACGCCGGGCCGCAAACCAAAGGAGGCAGGCATGGGCGGAGGCGGAGGTTTTTCTCCCATTTCCATCATCAGCGACATTCTCTTCGGCGGCGGGGCCGCGCTTGCGGGCGGTTCCCGCACGGCCCAAACAACAACGGCCCAGGCGGCGGATGACAGCGCCGAGCAGGAGGCCGAAGCCCGCCGCAGGGCCGACCGCAAAAAGGCCGAGGCCGCGCTCCTGGCCAAGGCCAGGCAATCCGACAGGGCGGACCAGGCCCAGCAGAACGGGCGCGACGCCGCAATTGAGACTCTCGGCGCGCCAAACGTCGAGGCCGCGCAGCTCAAGGCGAGGCTTGGACAATGAGCGCGCGCAAAACAAAAGCCCTGGCCCCGGCGGTTGCCCACGGACCCGGCGCAACGCCGGAGGACCGGAAAAAGGCCCAGGCCGTGCTGGATCGTCTGGCCGCCCTGCGCAGCGTGCGCGACCGCTGGACCCCCGTCTGGCGGGAGCTGGCGGCGCAAATCATGCCGCGCAAAGACCCAGCCGAGAACTCCAGCCGGTCCGGGCGCGCGGACGACTCCGCCGTGTTCGACTCCACTCCGGCGCACAGCCTGGAGCTGCTCGCCTCGGCCCTGGGCGGACTGCTCACAAACCCGGCCCTGCCCTGGTTCGACCTGCGCCTGGGCCACGGCTCAGAAGCGGGCGAGGAGGCGCGGACCTTCCTTTCCACCTGCCGCGAGCGGCTGCTGGCCATCTTCAACACCGAAGCCACGGGCTTTCAGGCCTGCGTGCACGAGCTTTACCTGGATCTCTGCCTCTTTGGCACCGCCGTGCTCTACGTTGAGCCCGACAGCGAAACCCTGGCCCGCTTCAGCGTGCGCCCCCCGGGTGAAACCTTTCTGGCCGAGGACGCGCGCGGCGTGGTGGATACGGTCATCCGCACCTACTCCCTCACAGCCCGGCAGGTTTCGCAGCAATGGGGGCAGGCCTGCTCGCCGGATGTGCAAAAGCTTGCCCTCGAGGCCCCCGACTCCCGCGTGGACCTGGTTCACGCCGTGTTCCCCAGGCAGGACCGCGACCCCACCAGCCCTGCCAACATCCATTTTCCCTATGCCTGCATCTTTCTTGAGCGGGCCGCCGGAACCCTGCTGGAAGAGTCCGGCTATTTGGAAATGCCGTACATGTGCCCACGCTGGGCCAAAGTCGCGGGGGAGGCCTATGGCCGTGGCCCGGCGCACACCGCGCTGTCCGACGTGCGCGTGCTGAACGCCATGAGCCGAACCGCGCTGATGGCCGCGGAAAAGATGGCCGACCCGCCGCTCATGGTGCCTGATGACGGCTTCCTCGGTCCCGTGCGGTCCGGGCCGGGCGGCTTGTCCTACTACCGTGCCGGCTCCCAGGACCGCATCGAGGTCCTGCCCATTCGCGTGGACCTCGCCTCCATAGAGGCCATGACCGAACGGCGCAGGCAATCCATCCGGCGCATCTTCCTGACCGACCAGCTCGCACCCGAGGCGGCGAACGTCACCGCCACCGAGGCCCTCATCCGGCAAGGCGAAAAGATGCGCATCCTCGGTCCTGTGCTTGGCCGCATGCAGACAGAGTTCCTGGCCCCGCTCATCGAGCGCGTGTTCAACATCCTGCTGCGCGAAGGGGAGCTGCCGCCCTGGCCCAAAGATTTGCCGCAAGGAGGCCTGCGCGTGGCCTACGCCACCCCCGTGGCCCAGGCCCAGCGCCAAGCCGAGGCCGAAAGCCTGAACCAGGCCGTGCGCTACCTTTCGCCCCTGCTCGCCGGAAACGACCCCTTCCACGTGTTGGACAACTTCGAGCCCGACGCCATGGCCCGGCACGCGGCCGAGCTGTTTGGCCTGCCCGCGGACTACCTGCGCCCACGCGAGGCCGTGCAGGCCCTGCGGCAGGCCAGGCAGCGTCAATAAGCCCGCGGCAAAGACGACGGCGAACGGAGGCGGAACGCCACCGCAACAGACCACAACGGACCGCAACGCTGCGGAAGGAGCCGACATGGCGACAAGCGTCATCGAAATATGCAACAACGCCCTCATCGACCTGGGCGAGGAGGCCATCGCCTCGCTGGCGGACAACACCAAGGCCGCGCGCCTGTGCAACCAGCGCTGGCCCGCCGTGCGCGACGCCGTGCTGCGCGCGCACCCCTGGAACTGCGCGGCGCGCGAGGCGCAGCTGGCCGCAAGCGCGAACAACGCCGGTTGGCAATACCAAAGCGCCTACCCGCTGCCCGCGGATTGCCTGCGCGTTCTTGCCGTGTGCAGCGGCGGCGCGGCCGTGGAGGAATGGGAGGTGCAAGCCGGAGCCGTGCTCTGCGACGAAACCGGAGCCCTGGACATCGCCTACATCGCCCGTCTGGACGACCCCAGGCTCTACGACCCGCTGTTGTGCGAGGCCCTCACCGCCCGGCTTTCCGCCACGCTGGCCTATCCCATCACCGCTTCCACCGGGCTGGCGCAGGCCTTCTGGTCCGCCTATGCCGACAAGCTGCGAGAGGCGAGAGGCGTGGACGCCCGCGAGGCTTCACCCCCCGCCGCGCCCTCGTCCACCACCTGGCTGGCCGCCAAACTGGGGCGCTAAGCTCCGCCAAGGCACACACGGGAGGAAGGCGTCGCACAGCGCTGCGTCTTCCTCCCCCTCTCTGCTTTTCCCTCCAGCCACGCTTGCGGTATAAGACCTAACGCGCTTCCAAATACGAGCGGCATGTCCTCGCCTGCGCTTGCGCGCCACGGCCAGCCTTCCCCCCTGCCTCTCCCCTGCCACTAGGGTCTTTTTCTCAGCTTCCCGCCCGATAACGGGTGTTTTGCCCGCCGGATGAAGATCGGGCGAGACTTCCGTTGAAGGACCCAAGGCGGTCGGATATGGAGACAGGCTGCGCGGACAAAAGCGGGCGCCTTGGTGGCCGACGACGGCACGCACGCCGCCGCGGGCATGCGCCAGGGCCGGTGGGATCGGAAACCCGGCAGCTCCCAACGTTATGAGAAAACCGCTGGCCGCCGCCATGCTCGATCTTGACCTCTTCAAGAACATCAACGACACATACGGTCACGTGGCGGGCGAGACGGCCCTGCGCGCCTTCGCCAGCCGTTGCCGGACCATGACGCGCACCCGGGACAGCGTGGGGCGCAGAGGCGGCGAAGATTCCGCCCGCTCCCGCCTGAAACCGGCAGTATGAGCGTCAGCGCCACGGCCGAGTGTCTTCACGCCTCCGTCGCCTCGCCATCATGCCCGAGGCGCCCCCTGGCGAGGGCGCGGGACCACAAGTGAAACCGCGTGTTTTCAGACGCGGGGGAAAGAGCGCGCCCGCCCCATGTGAGAAACGCCAAGGAGCACCCCAATGGCAATACTGATGCCAACAATCGTGGCGCTGGGGCACCTGCTGCTGGCCGCCCATGCCCTGCGCCGAGGAGACTGGCCGCTCTGTGCGGCGTTGGCGCTGCTGCCGTTGGCGTTGTTTTCGCGCCGGACATCCGCGCGGCTGGTGTGCGCGGCGGTTCTCATCATCGGCGCGGGCTGGTGGGCTGGCGCGGGGATGGAGCTGGCGCGCCTTCGCAACGCCTTTGGCGAGCCCTGGCTGCGCATGGCGCTGATTCTGGGCGCGGTGTGCCTGCTCAGCCTATGGGGCGGCCTGTGGCTGCTTTGCGCGCGCGCACGGCAAATGTTTCCACGCGGGGCCGAAGCCGCCTGGCCGGAAGCCGCGGCGTTTGCCCTCACCGGTGGCATGCTGGCCCTGGCGCGGTCCAAGGCCAGTATGCCGGTGCTCCTGGCCGACCGATTCCTGCCCGGATCCGGCTGGCTGGAGATGCTGGCTCTGGCGGCCTACGCGGCATGGCTGGCCGGGCGCTTTCTTGACCCGCGCGCGCACAGACGGCTCAGACCCCGTGTCTGGGCCTTGTTCTCGGCGGTATTCTTCACCCAGCTGATTCTCGGTCTGGCGGGATTTTCGGACATGCTCATGACCGGACGGCTGCACCTGCCCGTCCCGGCGCTCATCATCGCCGGCCCCCTCTACCGGGGCGGAGGCCTGTTCATGCCCATCCTCTTTGCCTCGGCCGCGTTGCTCGTCGGCCCGGCCTGGTGCAGCCACCTGTGCTACATCGGCGCATGGGACGACATGGCCTCGCGCCGCGGTCCCAACCCTCCGCGTCCGCTCTCCAAACGCTGGATCATCGGCGGCCGGGCTTCCACGCTTGTCATCGCCTGCGGCGGGGCGCTTGCCATGCGTCTGCTCGGCGCGCCCGTGGAGCTGGCCGTCACCCTGGCCGCCATCTTCGGCCTGGTCGGAATCGGCGTCATGCTTTTCCTCTCGCGCAGGCTGGGCGTCATGGCCCACTGCGCGACGTTCTGCCCCATGGGTTTGGTGGGCAACATCCTGGGACGCCTGACTCCGTGGCGCATGCGCATCGGCCAAGACCTCTGCACCCGTTGCGGCGTGTGCGCCCGCGCCTGCCGCTATGGCGCGCTGACACCACCGGAGATCGAAGCCGGACGGCCGGGGCTCTCCTGCACACTTTGCGGCGATTGCGTTGGCGCCTGCCCGCATGCGGCCATGCGCTACCATGCGCGGGGGCTTGCGCCCGATACGGCGCGCGCGGCGTTCATCGTGCTTGCGGCGGCGCTGCACGCTGTTTTCCTTGGTGTGGCCAGAATGTGACGGGGGGAAAGACTTTCTCGGGGAAGGCAAAAAATGGCGGGGATTCCCCCGCAATGCTCCAAGGCCATGGAAGAACAAACGGACGCGAGGCGAGAGGCGTGGACGCCCAAGGCTTCGCCACCCGCCGCGCCCGCGTCCACCCACTGGCTGCTGGCCGCCAAACTGGGACGATTGGCGCGGAAACTACGCAGAGGGAAGCGGGATATTGCGCAAGGGCGCACGGTTCCTTCCCCTTTTGTTTTGTCGTAAACCAGGGCACAGTGGTGCCGAATGCGGCAACGATGCCGCCAGAATAGCCCACCCGGCCAAAACCGGCCCCGGCAAATGCAAGGACCACAGACGGCGTGACACAGGCCCCCCTCTCCTGGTGGGGAGAGTTCCACAATGCGGCGATGGAGGTCGAATACAGAACCTCCCGTCTGCCGGAATTCGAACGGCAGGCGCGGCTGGTGTTTCTCTGCGCCGCCATCCTCAACGCACTCTTCGTCTTCAGCGACTGGCGCTTCTACGGCCAGCCGCACTTCGCCTGGGCCCTCGCCGCACGCGGAGTCATCACCGCCGCCTCTTTGTTCTGCCTAGCCTTGCTGCGCAAACCCGTCACCCTGCGCCGCCTGAATGTCCTCTGCGCCGCCTGGTGTCCCCCGGTCATTGCCGCCAGCGCCGTTCTGCTCATCCCCCAGTCTGAAGCCGCGCGGCTCATCCTGCTGGCCTTGCCCGCCGTATTCTATCTCACCCTGCCCCTGCCCGTGCGCTGGGCGCTCCTCGCCGGGGCCGGATTCAGCGCGGTCACACTCTGCGCGCACCTCTTCGGCGGCAACGATTCCGCCCCCCATCTGGCCGTGGCCTTGGCCGTCACCACGCTCAACATAGTGCTCGCCCTCGCGCTCCTGCGCATCAGCCGCCTGCAACGCCTGGAATGGGTCGCCACCCGCGCCGCCAGCGCCGCAAACCGCGAGCTTTCCGAAAAACAGGCCATGCTCCAAACCCTGCTGCGCGCCGTTCCCGCCCCGCTGGTCATCATTGCCCGCGATTCCGGCCAGCTCATGGAAACCAACAACGCCGCGCGCGAATTCTTCGGCCACGCCCTGGCCAACCCCAAAGAACTACTCCAAGGCCTCGTCGGCGACACTGTCCCGGCCGCCTGCGGGCAAATCCTCCAGCACGAGACCTGCCTGCCGCAAAACGACCGCGCCACCCCCCGAAATGTCCTCGTGGTCGAAACCCTTGTCGTCGCCGGCGGCCAGCAAGCCATCATCGCCATCGTCGTGGACATCACCCACCGCAAAAAAATGGAGGCGCACCTTAAACTGCTCGCCTCCACCGATCCGCTTACCGGCCTGATCAACCGCGCCCGCTTCTTCGAACTCGCCCACGAAGAAATCGCCCGCTCGCACCGTTACGAACGTCCCCTCGCCGTCGTCATGCTCGACATCGACCTCTTCAAAAACATCAACGACACCTATGGACACGAGGCCGGCGACACCGCCCTGAGAGCTTTCGCCGACCTGTGCCGCGCCATGGTGCGCTCCCCGGACAGCATCGGCCGCATCGGTGGCGAGGAGTTCGCCCTGCTTCTGCCGGAGACCAGCCGCACCAACGCGCGCGCCCTGGCTGAACGCCTGCGCGCCGCTGTCGCCTCCCTGCGCATCGACGGCCTGCCCGCCACCATAACCATAAGCGGCGGCGTGTCCGAGGTGCTGCCCGGCGAGGACAAACCCGACGCCGCACTCTTCCGCGCGGACGCCGCACTGTATGAGGCCAAGCGAGGAGGCCGGAACCGCGTCGTTCTGCACCTGTAGGCTTTGCCTCCCGCGGTCACGGCTGGCGGAGGCGCCGCCCGCGCGGCCCCGGAAAGACCTTGCGCCTCTACCGGGACAACGGAACGGCGGCCCCGGAACGCTGACGCCCCGGGCCGGGGGCTACAGCACGCCGCGCTCGGCGAAACGCAGGTACAATTCGCGGCTGATCCAGGCGTCGGTGGCGGCGTAGACGATCTGCTTGGTGGAGAGGGCCTCGCGGGCCCAGTTGGAACACTGCGCGCCCTTGCTGATGCGCACACCCATGAGGTTGGCGGAGAGGTTGCGCAGGCCGTGGGTCATCATGCCGAGCTTTTTCGCCACCTCGCCCAGGTCGACGAAGCGCCGCTCGGTGAACTCGAAGTGCTGCTTCAGCCCCTTGAGGTCGTCGCGCACGGAGACGCCGCTTTTGACGGTCTGCCGCGAGGCGAGCAGTTCGGCCAGCACGGCCTTGTCCTGCAGCTTGGCGAGCTGGAAGATGTACACGTCCTTGTGGCCGGCCAGCTGGAGCAGCGCGGGCGGGGGGATCTGGCCCTTCTTGAAAATGGGCCGGGTCTCGGTATCGAAGCCGAGGAGCTCCTCCTCATGCAGCACGCGCATGGCCTGATGGAGCTGGCGGTCGCACTCCACAAGGATGATCTTGCCCACGAACGCGGTGAGGGGCAGAAGGCCTATTTCCTCCGAGGTGAACGCCCGGCGGTGCTCCTCGGGCATTTCCGCGCCCTCTCGCACCGGGGCCAGGAGCTGCATGGCAGCGGCGTCGGTTTTATTCATTTTCCCGGATGGTGTTGAAGCTGATTTCGGGCCATTTTTCCTGGGTATCCTCCAGCCGCCACTGGCTGGGGGCGAGGTAAGCCAGGTTGTCCTCGGCGTCCTTGGCCAGCGAGCTGTGCATGGCGCGCTCGAAGTCGGCGAGCTTGCGCTTGTCCTGGCTGGTGATGAACCGCGCGCAATTGTACTGCACGGGTTCATAGAGGGCGTCCACGCTGTATTCATCCTTCAGCCGGGCCATGATGACATCGAACTGGAGCACGCCGACGGCGCCCAGGATGTAGTCGTTGCCGGAAAGCGGACGGAAGACCTGCACGGCGCCTTCCTCGGCCAACTGGGCCAGGCCCTTTTGCAGCTGCTTGGCCTTGAGGGGGCTTTTGAGGATGACGCGGCGGAAGTGCTCCGGCGCGAAGTTGGGAATGCCCGTGAACTTGAGGAATTCCTTCTCCGTGAAGGTATCGCCGATCTTGATGGTGCCGTGGTTGTGCAGGCCGATGATGTCGCCGGGCCAGGCCTCGTCCACGTTGCTGCGGTCCTGCGCCATGAAGATGGTGGCGTTGGCGATGGTGACGTCTTTGCCGATGCGGTGGTGCTTGAGCTTCATGCCGCGGGCGAAGCGGCCGGAGCAGATGCGCATAAAGGCGATGCGGTCGCGGTGGGCGGGGTCCATGTTCGCCTGGATTTTGAAGACAATGCCGGAGAATTCCGGCTCAATGGGCTCCACGAGGCGGGTGTCGTCGTCGCGCAGCTGGGCCCGGCGCGGGCGCGGGGCCGGGGCGAGCTCGACAAAGGCGTTGAGCAGCTCCTGCACGCCGAAGTTGTTCACGGCGCTGCCGAAGAACACGGGAGTCTGCTTGCCCGCGAGATAGCGCTCGCGGTCAAAGGGATAGCCCGCGCCCTGCACCAGCTCCATGTCGCGGCGCAAATCCTTGGCCTGCTCGCCCAACAGCTCGTCCAGGCGGGGGTCGTCGATCCCCTTGATGACGAGGCCCGCCTGAATCTTGCCGCCGTGCGTGGCGGAGAACAGGTGCAGCTCGTTCTTGAGGATGTTCCAGGTGCCCTTGAAGCTCTTGCCCATGCCGATGGGCCAAGTCATGGCCGCGCACTCTATGCCCAGGCTTTCCTCAATGTCGGAGAGCAGCTCGAGCGGTTCGCGGCCTTCGCGGTCCATCTTGTTGATGAAGGTGATGATGGGCGTGTCGCGCAGGCGGCACACCTCCATCAGCTTCCGGGTCTGCGTCTCCACGCCCTTGGCGGAGTCGATGACCATGACGGCGGAGTCCACCGCGGTGAGCACGCGGTAGGTGTCCTCGGAAAAGTCCTGGTGGCCGGGGGTGTCCAGCAGGTTGACGGCATAGTCGCGGTACTCGAACTGCATCACCGAGCTGGTGACGGAGATGCCGCGCTCGCGCTCCATGGCCATCCAGTCGCTGGTGGCGTAGCGCGCGGCCTTGCGCGCCTTGACGGTGCCCGCCATTTGAATGGCCCCGCCATAAAGCAGCAGCTTTTCCGTCAGCGTGGTTTTGCCCGCGTCCGGGTGGCTGATAATGCCGAAGGTGCGGCGGCGACCCGCTTCACGCGCCAAATCTTTCATAAATTGAGGATCAGTCACAAGTGCTCCAAAGAAAGCGCGGCGGTAGGCAAGGTGCGCCCCGCCGCAAACAAAATCGCGGCACTTTCCCTTATGTATGGGCAAAGGTCAAGTGCGGGGGAAAAGCGGGAGGAGCACGCGGCAGCCCTGCCCGCTGCAAACGCGCGGGGCGGAACCGCCAAACGCCGGTTCCGCCCTCACGGCGCGCCCCGTCGCAGGGGCGTCATCTTTGCGAAAAAAACGCTTCCCTCGCGGGCCTATTCCGTGGCCTCGGTCTCGTCGTCCACGTCAGGCAGGGGATCGGCATCCGTCTCCGGGGCCACCTCCGGGCCCAAGGCCGGGACATTCTCCCCGGGCTGTCCTTCCGGGGACGGCTCCTCCAGAGGCTGCACCTTCGCCGGACGCACAAAAGGCTCGGGCTTCTCCATGCAGCGGGCGAACACAAGAAAACCGGTGTGGGCCACCATGCGGTCTTCCGGGCGCAGGCGGTCGGGCACGGTCTTGTAACGGCGCACAAGAATCTCCAGCGCCTCCAGCTCGGTGAAGGGCCCCTGCTCCAGGCCGCGCAGCAGGTCGCTCACCTGATTGCAGGTGGGCAGCAAAAAACCGCACATGGCTCCGGGCCGCACGGCGGGCTGGATGTGGTGCAGGCAGTCCTGCGGCACGCGCACGTCGAGGAACAGGGCGTCGGCCCCGGTCTGCTGGAAGCCGGTCTCCTCAATGTCGCACAGGTGCTGCTCCACCCGGTGGGAAAGGCCCACGCGGGCAAGGTTCTTGGCTGCGTTCTTGTAGAACTCCTCGCGGCGCTCGTAGGTGTACACCTTGCCCGTGTCGCCCACGTAGGTCGCCAGGGCCAGGGTGAGCCCGCCGGAGCCGGTGCCGCACTCGATGATGCGCGAGCCCGGCGTGACGCCCAGTTTGAGCAGCAGGTAGCCGATCTCCTTGGGGTACATGATCTGGGTCTGCCGCTTGACGCCCTTGATGAGTTCGTACACCGTGGGCTTGAGGATGCGGTAGGGGTGGCCCAGGTGCGAACGCACGATGCCGCCGAAGCCGGCCTCGGCGATGTCGGACATGAGGATGCGGCCGTCATGGGTGTGGATCTCCTTGGCGGGATCCAGGGCGTGCGTGTAGCGCTTGCCCGTGGGGCTGATGACCAGGACAAGCTGTCCGGCTTCGATCATGATTCCTCCGAAAGTAAATGCGGGCGCCGCGTGGCCGTATGCCCGGACGCGTTGACACGGGCCTACAGGGCCGCGTGCGCCGCGTCAAGCTGGCCGCGCGAGGGAGCGGAATGGAGCACGACGCGCTGCGCTATGTTTTCGGCCCGGTCATGAGCAGGCGGCTGGGCCGGTCCCTGGGACTTGATTTGCTCGGCGCGCGCATCTGCTCCATGAACTGCGTGTACTGCGAGTCCGGGCCGCTGGCGAAGCTGACCCTTGCGCGGGCGCCATACGTGCCCGCGGACGCGCTGCTCTCCGAACTGGCCGCCTGGGAGACCCGGCGCGCAGAGCTTGGCGTCCCCCTGCCCGACGCCGCCACCCTGGGCGGCATGGGCGAACCCACCCTCAATTCCGACATGCCGGAAATCATCGAAGGCATACGGCGCATTCTGCCCGGGGTGCCCGTGGCCGTGCTGACCAACGCCAGCCTGATGCCCGACCCCGCCGTGCGCGCGGAGCTGGCGCGCGCCGACATCATACTGCCCAGCCTGGACTCCCTGGTGCCGGAGGAGTTCGCCCGCGTGAACCGTGGGCACCCCGCGCTGGCCCCCGCGGCCATCGGCGAGGGGATTTTGGCGTTCCGCCGCGAAAGCCGCGCCAAGGTCTACCTGGAGGTGCTGCTGGCGGCGGGCGTCAACGATTCGGCGCGCAACCTGAACCTGCTGGCGAACTATTGCGCGCGCTTGCTGCCGGACCGCGTGGACGTGACGACCCTCTCCCGTCCGGGCACGGAGGAGTGGGCGCGGCCCGTGGAAGCCGCGACGCTGGCGCTGTGGCGCGGCCGGCTTGGGCCATTGTCACGGTCTGAGCAGGAAACCGTCGCGGAGCAAGCACTTGCAGGACGGCGGGAAAAGAGGCATGAACAGTCGGGGGGCATGGACCGGAGAGCTGGCCATGCCGAGGATCAGTCGGACGTCCGCGCACGCATTCTGGCTTCCCTGGCGCGCAGGCCGCAAACGGCCGCGCAGCTGGCGAGTGCGCTTTTTGCAACGGTGGACGAAGTGGCGCGCGCCCTGACCGAACTTTTGGCCCAGGGATTGGCGGAAGAAGTCCGCCTTGCCGGGCGCACCGCCGCTGCAAGCGGCGATGGAGTCGGCCACGCCACGCCGGAAAAGCGCAGTGCGGCGGACGACACCGTGTTTTACCAGGCGCGCGGCTGACCGCGCCCGCCGGAACCCTGGCCCCCGCGTATGGCTCTGCTGCCGCATTGTGCGCGCAGACCAAATTTCTTTAATTTTCCCAGGACCGAGGTTCTTTCATGACCGACGCGAATGATGACCGGCCCACGGGCCAGGCAGAAGCCCCGCAGGCTCCGCAGGCCGAACAGGCCATCCCCCAGCCTTCCCAGCTCGACAACCAAATTTCCGCCGAAAGCGCCACGCCGAGTGACGCGGCCTCAAGCGACGCCGGACCGGATGGCCTGACCGAAGCGGGCGCGCAGCCGAAGAAGCGCTCACGCGGACGCCGGGGCGGCCGGGGACGCCGCCGCAAGGACAAACCCGCCGGACAAAATGCGGAGGGAGCCGCCGCTGACGCGGAAAACCAAGCGGAAGACCAGGCGGAAAGCCAATCCGGTCGGCTTCCGGCAACGCCTCCCGGCCTGAGCGATGCCGAGGCCATTGATGCCGTCTATGGCCTTGGCGCGAACGCCCTCGCCGAAGCGCCCGCCCAGCCCGGCGCCCCCGACGATGCCCCCCAGGCGGATGCCCCCCAGGCGGATGCCCCCCAGGCGGATGCCGACAAGCAGGAGTCCAAGACCAAAAGCCGTTCCCGCGGCCGCGGCCGCCGCGGCGGCAAGGGCGGCAAAACCGCGCAGGCGGATACGGCGGGAACTGCCTCCGCCACGGACGCCGGGGAAACGCAGCCGCAGGGCGAATACTGCGAGGACCTGCCCGAGGACGCCCCTCCGGCCAGCCGCGCCGACTGCAAGAAAAAGCGCAAGAAGATGTTCATCGGCGTTTTGCCGGGAGAGCTTGTGGAGGTGGTTCTCACCGAGGACGACCTGGTGCAGGAATACTACGTGGAGATGATGCACCAGGCCAAAACCAAGGGCAACATCTACAAAGGGTACATCCACAACGTCGATTCCGCTTTGCAGGCCGCCTTCATCAACTACGGCGCGGAACGCAACGGCTTTTTGCAGATCGACGAAGTGCACCCCGAATACTACCAGGGCTCATACCCGCTCAAAAAGGGCGCGCGCTTCCCGCTCATTCAAAAGGTCCTCAAAGCTGGGCAGGAGGTCCTCGTCCAGGTGGTGAAGGAACCCACCGGCAAGAAAGGCGCCTTCCTCACCAGCTATCTTTCCCTGCCGGGCCGCTACTTCGTCTACACCCTCGGCCGCGATCAGCAGGGTGTTTCCCGCAAAATCGAGGACGAAAAGGAGCGCGAGCGCCTCAAAGGCGTCATTGAGCAGATCTCCCCGCCCGAGGGCGTGGGGCTCATTGTGCGCACGGCGGGCATTGGCCGCGCCAAAACCGAGCTCACGCGCGACTACAAGTATCTGCATCGCCTCTGGGGCGACATCAGAAAAAAAGCCCAGACCGAAAAGGCCCCGGCTCTTGTTTACAAGGAGATGGAGCTTTCCGTGCGCGCCGCGCGCGACTACCTCACCTCAGATGTCTCCGAGGTATGGGTGGACGACCCCGACACCGCCACGCAGATTCGCGAATACGTCGCCCTGGCCTTTCCCAAGAGCCCCAACATGGTCAAGGTCCACGCCGAGCACGACCACACCCTGTGGGAACGTTTCGGGCTGACCCGGCAGGTGGAGCAGATATACGCCCGCGAGGTCACAATGCCCTCCGGCGGGCGGCTCGTGTTCGACCACACCGAGGCGCTCACCTCCGTGGACATCAACTCCGGCAAGATCGGCGGGGAGCAGAGCTTCGCCAAAATGGCGCTGAAGACCAACACCGAGGCCGCCCAGGAGATCGCCCGGCAGCTCAAGCTGCGCGACATCGGTGGGCAGATCATCATCGACTACATCGAAATGAAGGACCAAAAGCACCTGCGCGAAGTGGAAAAGACCATGCGCCAGGCCCTCAAGAGCGACCGCGCCCGCACCGACGTCTCCGGCATTTCGCCGTTTGGCCTCATGGAGCTGGTGCGCCAACGCCTTGGCTCCTCGGCCATCAGCGTCTCCACCGAGCCCTGCCCCTGCTGCGGCGGCACCGGCATTCGCCGCAACCTGGAATGGCAGGCCCTGCAGGCCATGAAGTCCATCCACCGCCTGCTGCGCAGACCCAGTTGCCCCAACCCGTTGCAGTTCCCCGTGCGCCAGGAGCTCGCCATCTACATGCTCAACAACAAGCGCGAGCTGCTCACCGAGATGGGCGCCCGCGTGGACTGCCGCGTGGAGATCGTTGTGGACCCCAAGCTGGTGTAGCGCCCTTGGCCACGGCCACGGGCACCGCTGCAAAGGACGGCCGAAGATGGAAGCCCTGCTGACCCTGCTGTTCTTCGTGGTCCTTTGGGCCGCCGCCAAAGGCCTTAAACGGATGGGGCGCAACTCCCCGGAGCTGCGCGCCCTTTCCGATTCCCTTTCACGCGGAGAGCGTCCCGCCGAGCCCGCCGCAATGGCCGGACCCGGCGTAGAGACGGGCAATTCCACATCCGCGCCGCGCCCGGAACCGCAAGCCCAACAGTCCACAACAACAAAGCCAACGCCATGAGCACGCCCGCCGCCGAAAACGCCATCCTTCTGCACGCCTGCTGCGGCCCATGCAGCATCACCTGTATTTTGCGCCTGCGCGACATGGGCCTTGAGCCCACGCTCTACTTCTACAATCCGAACATCCACCCGCTCTCCGAGTACCTGCGCCGCCGCGAGGGGCTTCTCGCCGTGGCCCAGCGCCTGTCCGTGCCCGTCATACTGCCGGACCAGCAGGCCCCCGGCGACGCCTTTCCCGGCCCCTGGCTGGAGCGCATGGCCCCCCTGGGGGACGCCATGGCCGACATGGCCCTGCGCTGTCCACAATGCTACGACATCCGCCTGCAACGCGCCGCAACCGCCGCGCGCGTCCTGGGCTTTGGCCGCTACAGCACCACCCTGCTTTACAGCAAGTACCAAAATCATCAGGCGATATTGGACGCTGGAGCGCGCCACGCCGACACGGCCCTGGCCTTTCTCGGCGAGGACTTCCGGCCCGGCTGGCAGGAGGGCATCCGCCTGTCCAAGGAATGGGGCATCTACCGGCAGCAGTACTGCGGCTGCGTTTTGAGCGAGTATGACCGGTACAGGAAGCAGATAGCCATAAGGTGAAGCCGCGGAGAATTCCGTGGGGTGGCGCGGGGGCATGCGGGGCCCGGCCGCGGGTGTCTTTGCAGCTGTGACGTTGTGCTTTTTCGCCACGCCGCGCGGCATGCCGGTCCTCACAGGGGGGCGGCGTACTTTGTCCCGCCATGGCAATTGCCGGGACGGAAAGGAGAAACGCTGAAGCGTGGGAAAAGCCCGGAGGGCGGGTCGGCTGATTCGCGGACATTTCCACGCCCCGCACTGCCGACATGCCCCCCGGACGGTTGACGCAGGGGCGCTTGGCCCCTTGGGGCTTATCCCCTCTGGCTATGCTGCGAAGCCTCGCCGGGATACAGGGCCTCAAAGCCCTCCCGCACCTGGCGCACATAGTCGGCGTCGCGGCGGGAAGGGTCAAAATAGCGCGGATCGCGCATCATTTCGCGCAGGCGCTGTGGGGTAAGGCTCTGGGCGGGGGCCGCATCCCGCGTTTTCACCGCGCTTTCGCTCACCAGCGGCGCCACGCGGGCAAAGGCCTGGATAACACGGGCGTCGTCCGCAGCGCCCTTGTCCTCCAGACGTTGCATCAACTCCTTGCCGCCCAGGGCGAGCACGGCCTTGCGCGCGGCCTCCAGCACGCCAGCGGCGGCACCGCCGTGAACCTGGCGCAAGGCGGCGAGCTCACGCTCGCGCAGGCGCTGGCGTTCAGCACAGCACTGTTCGTCATGATCGCGCACGGCCTGGACGTTCAAGGGCACGAACCAGCCATACAGGCCGCCGGCCTGCGCATCGGAGAGTCCAAGCTCATGGGCCTTTTCGAGGAAAGCGTTGCGAAGGGGCTCACTGATGAGAAAATCCTCAGGCAGGTCGATTTCCGGCAGCTGGTAATCGGCCGGGGTGGCGGGGCGGACCTCGGCCAGGCCCTGTCCCGGCTGGGAAAGCAGCGATCCCTCCCCTTTTTTCCCCAGCAAACGCTGGGCGTGCACCAGAGCTTTGATGGCTTCATCCTTGCTGGCGTATTTGGCCAGCGCGGGGTGCTCGCGCAGGGGCAGTTGCACTTCCGCTCCGGAGGCGTCGCGCGCGGGCGCGGTCCAGCCCTCCGGCAGGGTTTGCCGCCAATCGCCGTTGCCGGCGGCGGCCGGGTTCATGACGGGAGCTTTGCTGGCGGCGGTGTGGGCATCGGGCATGATGGTCTCCTTTGATAAAAGGTGCGTGATGGCGCGGCGATGCGGCCCAGTGCCGCCTACCGTCCATTGGCGCAAGTATACCGCCGCTTTTGGGCCCGGATGAAATTGCGCCGCTTTTGGCCGTAAAAAGGACAAGAATACCGTCTTGACGCGGTTGAACCTGTCAGCCTTGATCGTGCCCCAGCTCCAACTCGGCGGCCTGGTACTGCCTGTGGCTGGTGAACCCGACAAGCCGCATAAACTTTGGCCAGCGGGCGTCAGGCACGGGCCCGCACTCCGCGCGCAAAGCCACCAGGCGTGATTTTCCCTGGCGACGGGCCATGCGCTTGAGCTCTTCCATATCAGCACGCAGGGCGCGCAAAACCCCTGGACCGAAGCGCAGCACTTCCAGATGCACCTCCAGACTGTCCGGGTGCTCGGCCAAGGCTCCGGCGGCGTAGGGACCGCGCGCATCGCCGAGGATAAAGAAACGGTAGCGTCTTGCTGGTTTAAGGTATGCTTGAGCTGGATGTGCGTTTTTTGTAGGTCGGATGCCCATAGCGTTCTGCCTCCTTGTTTGATTTTGCTCACAAACCCCCGGCACACGAGGGTTTGCAGCATTTCGCCAGCACAAAATTTCCATGGTTTTTTCTGTTGCCAACCGCATACAACGGGTATATTGAGGGGCGCGTGAGGGGTTGGAACGGCCCCATGCGTGGATGTCCCGCGTATGGGTCCTGTTTGCTCCCCCTGCTCCCGGGCCATCGGCTGTTGACCGCAAGGTTTCTGGCCGGAGGCGCGGTTCCCGTTGGGGGACCTCCCGGGGAACGGAATTTCTGTTTAGCGTTGTACCACCACAAATAGAGAGGAAGAGTCCATGAAAAAGCTTTTTGCTGCCATGATCGTCGCTGCCCTGGCTTTTGGCGTTTCCGCCTGCGGTGAGAAAAAGGCTGACGAGAAGAAGGCTGATCCCGCTGCTGCCGCCGCTCCGGCTCCCGCCGCCGCTCCGGCTCCTGCCGACGCCACCGCCAAGCCCGCTGACGGCGCTGCCGCCCCCGCCCCGGACGCCGCTGCTGCTCCGGCCGCCCCTGACACCAAGAAGCCCTAAGGCTTCCAGGTCGAGTTCATTCAAAGGGGAGGCCTTCGGGCCTCCCCTTTTTTTGGGTTCGGCGCTGGGGTTCAATCGACTCGTGGTTCCTGCTCCGGCGCATCCGCGCGTCGCAACGCAACCTCCGGGCCGAGCATCCGTCTGATGTGCAGCGCCAGGCTGCGCCGCCCCTCGTTGAAGGCGGCCCGCTGCGGATCGGGGCTGAAGCTGGTTTCGGCCACATAGGCCCGGGCCTCAATGTCCGCGAGCACGGCGCGCCCGGCGGAGCCGGCAAAAGCCAGCGCATACAACGTCCGCAAATCTTCCTGTTCGGCCATGGTGTGTGTCCTCCTGGCGCGGAGCATACCACGCCCTTTGCGGCAGGATGTTTTCCCCCTGCTTTTGGCCGTAAAAAAGACATTTTTTCCGTCTTGACGCATGACCGCACGTTTGGCGTTTAGTTGCCCACAGACAGACGGAACTTGCGCTCGGGCCTTGACTTTTTTCACTCCTCTGCTGATTGTGAAATCAGTCACGTTCGCCTCTTCCTGACCTGAAAAGCGGTCAGTGGAACGCCCTTCGCTACGGGGTGAACGCAGTCGCCAAAGGATGCGCATGCCCGAAACCAACGCCACGCGCGGCAAACACGCCGCCCTCTTTGATCCTGACCGCCCCAGCCGGGCGTTTTTCGACCGCAAGGACTACGAACTGCTGCGCATCGTGCGCGATGTCATTGGTCGAGAGGACGCGCCCAGCCACAAAAAGCTCCTTGCGCCGTACATGCACCCCCACGGCATCAAGGAAATGGCCGCCACGCGCGGCCTGCGCATCGCATACGCCGTGGTGCATCTGCTGGGATCGCTGGAGACCGGCAAGGCCGAGGACCGTCTCTCCGCCCTGCGCTCATTGCACGCCGAAGTGCTGACGACGGCCCGCAGCTGGCTGCGCCGCAACACCGCGCGCGTGCTTGTGCAGCTGATGAAAGACATGGTGCGCGAGGATGACACGCTCGCACAGCTCATGTATGCGCGCGACTTCCGCGAGGCCTGCTCCGGCAAGCCCCGCGTCATCCGTCGGCACCTGGCCCGCTACCACCTGTTGGAAATGCCCGAGGATCAAAGCCAGGTGGCCTTTGACGACCACGTGCACGACGCCAACACCAAAGGCCGCAAGTCCAGCACGCACCTAGTGCTCGATGCCTGGATCAAGGGCATCAAGTCCCTGACCGTTGTGTTTTACAACTACGTCCCCCGCGAGGCCGCCGCCGAGCTGTTGGAAGCCGCGCGCGTGCTGGAGCTGACGGTCAGCATCGGCATCGAGTTCACCCCACGCTTCCGTGGCCGCTTTCTCAAGGTCATCTGGGTGCCCAGCGGATTCTCGTCTCCCCCAGAATTCCTAGATTTTCTCGATCAGCCAGCCACGGCGGCCTTCATGGCCGAAGGCCGCGTGGTCTCGCGGCATCACCAGCGCTATGTCATCGCCGTGTTCAGCGTGTTCAACAACATCCATCGACAGGCCATCGCCCGCGACTACGGGCTCGACCTGCCCCCTCTTTCCGCCCAGGAGTTCCAGCGGTTCGTGGGCGCGGGTCAGGCCTCGCTGCAACACCTCGGCAAGTTCATCCACGAGCGCCTGCTGCCCCTTATGCAGGCCCAGGCCGACTATCTGCGCCACGAACTAAAAACCGCCAGCCCGCCGGAGCGCGCGGAGATCCGCCAACAGCTGGGACGGCTCGCCAAACTCGACACCGATGAGATCATCGACCAGTTTTTGAAGCCCCGGCGCAACCCCTCGCTGCAAGATCCGAATATTCCAAGCGACGCCCCGGAGGATCCGGCCCTGCTGCGGCTCTCCCCGCAGGACCTCTCCCGCCGCTTGCAGGACATCCATCCAGCCGGACGCATCACGCTCAGCCTGGGCAATCTGCGCGTGGAGGAAGTGCTGGAGATTTTGTACGACTGCCGCGGCGCGGTGACGCACCTGGAGATCGTGAACATGAAGGACCGCGCCCTGGGCCGCGAAATCGACCGCGTGCGCATAAACGCCCTGCAGGAGGCGCTCAACACCTCCAACATCATCAAGCTGAAAAAGCTCATCCGCGACATCATCCAGGCCGTGCCCGCCAAAAGCGTACGCGAGAAACTGGTGGAGATCCTTTTCGACATCGCCACCCTGCACGCCTGCTACCGCAAAACACCGCTGGCTTCCTGCATCGGCACGGACTCCACCGGCCAGTCCAGCAGGCTGTACGGCATGGGCATGGTTGTGGACGACACCCTCTCCTGGCGCGCGCGCCGAGCCTTGCGCAAAATGCCCGAGGCAGCCGCCAAACGCCTGGATGTGCAGGCCGCGGCCACCAAGCGCATCACGGAACTGCCGGACGACGACCGCGAGCCCGAACGCGGCCTGCTGCACGCCCTGGCCGCGGTTTTTCCTCGGCTACGCGCTCTTACGCGGCGGCGACGCGTGGAGTGGCTGGCCGACTCCTATACCCTTACCCCCGGCCGTCCCGGCAATGTTTCGCTCATGGGCGGCATTCAGCGAGAAAACGGGCCGGAAAGCGGTCTTGGCATGGATCCGCCCGGCCCGCATCTGCCAAAGGGGCCGTGGGGACACATGCTGCCCCCGCGCTACCTCAACTCCACGCTCAAGATCGCCCTCAAGGTGCTCCTCGGCTTCATTCCCGCCGCACTCACCTTCGGGCTCACCAAGGAATGGTGGGTGCTGGCCTATTTTGGCGCGTTCATCTGGTTCGCCATAACCGGCGTGCGCAACATCATCCAGATGGTGCTCGCCGAAGGCGGGTTCACGCGCTCCTCCCTGCTGCGCTGGAACGACCTGGTGAGCTGGGATCGCCTGGCGGATTCGCTGCTGTACACAGGCATTTCCGTGCCGCTGCTCGACTACGTCATCAAAACCGAGCTGCTGAACCGCGCATGCTCCGTCACCCTGGAGAACGCCCCGCTGACGCTATACACGGTGGTGGCCCTGGCCAACGCGTTCTACATAACCTTCCACAACATCCTGCGCGGTTTGCCCCGCGGCACGGCCCTGGGCAACTGGTTCCGCTCCATCGTTTCCATTCCGCTGGCCCTGGCCTACAGCTGGGGCATCATCGCGCTGTTGCGCGGCGCAGGCCACCAGGACGCGGCGATCCTTGTGGAGCCTTGGGCCGCCGTCATCTCCAAGCTCGCTTCAGACTCCGCCGCCGGCGTCATCGAGGGCCTTGTGGACCGCGCCCAGGCCACACGCCTGCGCCTGTGGGACTACAAGACCAAGCTCGCGCAACTGTTCGACACCTTCCAGCGTTTGGAGCTGCGCTTCCCGCAGGAGGATGTGCTGGCCCTGTTGGAATCGCCCAAGCAGTTCATGCTCACCATGAGCTATGAAAACAAGGGCCTCGAAAACATTATTATCGTCAATGCATTAGATTTATTGTATTTTTGGATGTACCAGCCCCGCGCGCGGACAGTGCTCGCGCGCCTGTTGCAAGAAATGAGCGTTGAGGAGCGCAAGGTGTTCCTGCTTTCGCAGTACGTGCTGCTGCGCGAGCGGGAGATCAGCCAGTTGTTCCTCGATGGCCTGGTGGGCAAGAATTTCGCCCGGGCGCTGGCCTTCTACCTCGACACCAGCCGCCAGTATCTGGAGGATCTCCAGGCTGTGGCGGCTCGACTTGAGGTCGGGCGTGAAACTGGCGCGCCGCCGACACCGCCTCCCGGCTCGCCGACTGCGGCGACGGCATAAAAAAAGCGGCCGCAAGCGCGGCCGCCTCTTCAAACGTCTTGCTCCACGCGGTCCAGCTCGGCCCGCGTGGATTATGCTTAGCCGCCGGTCAGCGCCATGTCGGCCATGAGCACCTGCCGCGCGCGGCGTTCGTCCAGCTTTTTCCCGGTCCACAGCTCAAACTGCGCCAGCCCCTGAAACAGAAACATGGACAGCCCGGACAGGCAGGCCACGCCCGCTTCCTGGGCCTCGGCCATCAGCCGCGTGCGCACGGGATTGTACACAAAGTCGAACACGAGGCCGACCCCGGCGAAGCCGTCCGACGGCCAGGGCGATTCATTCTGATGCTCGCCCAGCATGCCCAGCGGCGTGGTGTTGACCACAAGCGACCATGAGTCCACGCGTTCTTCCCAGGACACGGCCCGCAGGCCGAAATCCGCCGCCAGAGCCGTGGCCTTGGCCGCCGTGCGATTGGTTACGGCGATGTCCGGCACGCCGAGTTCGGAAAGCGCCGCGCAGGCGGCGCGCGCCGCTCCGCCAGCCCCCAGCACCAGGGCGTTCTTGAGGCTGTCCTTGCGGTCCAGCAAAGGCTTTACAATGCCGAGCACGTCGGTGTTGTCGCCCATCAGCTTGCCTTCGCGCCAGAACAGCGTGTTCACCGCGCCCACGGCCCGCGCCCGGTCGGTCAGCCCGTCCAGATAGGGCATGACCGCCTGCTTGTGCGGAATGGTGACGCTGACGCCCCGGATGTGCCGGGCGCGCGCCTCGGCCATGAAGGCCTTCAGCTTGGCCGGTTCGGTG
>Ga0183100_1000420_pt1 | contig 35894 bp, 28 predicted proteins | sample Biomet2_FD_127789 | JGI IMG/M metagenome (GOLD analysis project Ga0183100, IMG submission 127789) | Microbial communities from bioreactor (seeded with anoxic lake sediment) at LBNL, California, USA - Biofuel metagenome 2 | ecosystem: Engineered > Bioreactor > Anaerobic > Unclassified ... | reverse complement strand
GGCGTCCTGGGCTTCGGGTTCCGTCAACATATGGGCGTCAAGCAGGAAGGCCATGATGCCCCCCGGGCCCCCTCACAGGGGGCACGTGTTTCCCCGCTAAGGGGGATCGGGGGGGATTATCCCCCCCGACGGGGAGGGTTTGGGAGGGGCGGCGCCCCTCCCATCCTCACCTAACTAATAGACCAAAATAGCGTCAGGAAAGGTCAGTTCCGCCCAAGGGCGGCCGGCGTGGGCAACCGCCCGGCGCAGCAGATAGGTGCCGCGCAGGAACAGTTCCTGGGCGAAATTGCGGTGCATTTCGAAGCGGGCCGAGGTGATGAGTCCCCGGGCCACGCCGAAGGTCAGTCGGGCTTCGAAGGTGGCGTCCCCGGTATCGGCGGCAAATGTCCGGGCGAACTCCAGGAAGCGTTGCATGACCAGTTCGGGTTGGCGGCGTAATTTGATTTGGAAGACCGGCAATCGGAAGTTGGACACCAAAAACACGGCGGCATCCTGGACGTAGTCGCCGTCGCGGGAGCGGTGCAGATCGATGTAGTGGATGCGTTGGGCCGTGTGGTCGTAGACGATATTATTGAGGTTGAAATCGCCGTGCAGGAAAACGGAGAACGGAGCGGGGAGTTCCGGTTCGATTTCCGTGGCGGCGGCGAGCAGTTCCGACAGGGCCGGGATCGGGTGGCCGCAAAGATTTTTTTCCCCGGTGGCGAATCCGGGGTAGAGGCTGAATACGTCCTCGAGCCGAGAAAAAAGCTGGCCCATAAAGCCGCTTTGGACCGGTTGACGGGTCAGCGTCTGGGTCCACAGCTCCCCCACGGTCTGGGTGATCAGGAAACAGGCGTTTTCCACGATGTCCCGATTGGCGGTCAGGACCACTTGCTGCATGTTGCAGCCGCCGAGGTACTCAAGAAGGATGGAGGACGATTCGCCGTCGGTCTGGAAGGCCTGGATGTTCGGAGGCAGCCCCGGGGCCAGGCGCGCCCAGCGTTCGATGTTTTCTTTTTCCCGAGCCAGCTTTACGGCGTTGCCTTCCTTAAAGAGCACGCCCTTGGAGCGGGGACCGTGGTCCTCCCGAATCCGGCCGATGCGGCAGCCCGAGCGCGTGCCCCAGATGGATTGAAAATCTCCGACGCCGTTTTCCAACTCTACGCCGCCCTGTTCCAGGGAATCCTTGAGCGCTTGGTATTGATGGATTTTGAGCTTTTCCCCCAGGGCCGCGAAGATGACGGCTTCTCCGATATTGAGCAGGGCGTCGCCCATCCGTTCCAGATAGCGAAAGATATTGAAGCTCGAAATGGAGTTTTCCGGCGACTCGCCCTGGCGCAGGTCGTCAAGGATGGCGTCGAAGGCGGCTTTGAACCGGTCGTCGAGAGTGAACTCCGCCCGGCAGATGCGCAGGGCCAGCCGCACATCCTGGCGGGTCAGGGCCTGGAAGACCAGCCCCAGAGCCTTATCCACGTCCACAAAGGGGTCACGGTAGGCATAGCGGCGGATGAAATTCGGATCGGTCAGATATTGGACCTGGGAGACGATATTGACGGCGTAGTCGGCGATGCGTTCCAGATTGATATTGATGATATTGGTGGCGCGCACCAGATCGAGGGTGCGTTTGTTGCGGTCGCTTGAACCGTGGATGCGGCTCCAGCAGGCGTTTTCGATGACGCTTTTAAGGTTGTCGATGTAGTCGTCGCGGCTTTCAATGCGTTTGATGCGTTCCGGGTCCGGGCGTTCGACCACGAGCAGGGCGCTCGCCACCTGTTTGGAGACTTCGAGCACCATAAAGCGGAAGTTCTCTTCGATGCCTTCCAAAATGCGCATGACGTTCCTCGTCGGTCGCCGCGTGTGAAATCTTCGGGACCCGTTTCGACCTTACTGAGGCGGCGTTGCGGGATGCGGCCTCAATCCTGGGCCGGGCCGGGCGCGATAGTCAGGGCGTTTTCCTCCTGATCTTCTCCGGAGCCTTCGCGCCAGGAAAATTTGAGGTGCAGCTTCATGCGTCCGCCCGTGGACTTGGCCTCGACGAGGAAGCCGACCATGCCTTTGGGATGCAGGGCCACGTCGCCTTCGCGGCTGGAGAGGCGGAGTTCTCCGGCCGCAAATCCGGCGGTGATGGCTTCCAGGTAGCGCTTGAGCAATTCGGCGTCCTGGACGGACTCGTATTTGAATCGGGATTCGCTTTCCATATCGTCTTCCTTTCCGGTCGTGCGGCCCTGTCAGCCGAGCCGCGCCCGATATTCCTCGATGACCTTATGCCGGCTGACGCCGTTGATGATAAGGCTCTTGCTGATGGCGTAATCGTGCCAGGCCGGTTGGAGACCGATTTCGCGGGCGGCTTTTTCCGGGTCCTGTTCGGCCGGATCGCGGGTTTTCTCGCTCATGTGGCAGTCGTCGCCCATGAAAATGAGAATGGGGCGCTTGCCGTGCCAGCCCATGCGGTTGCGGCGGTTGACCACGTTGATGAGGAATTCGGTGTACTGCTGGGACTGGGGGTTCCAGACCTCGATGCCGTCCACGTCGTAGTCGGCCAGCAGGATGGGCCAGAATTGTTCGGGGTGGGGGATGACGATCCCGGCTCCCAGGGCTCTGGCTTCCTCGATAAATTCCGAAGCCCGGTAGAAGTAGGATAGGGAAAACGCTTCCTTGACCAGATCCTTGACGGCTTTGGCGTAGACCTGGACCTTGTTGACAAGGCGGTCGGAGTAGCGGCCGCGCAGGGTGTCGAAAAAGTTGCGAACGAGCTTGTTTTTATAAATATCGTTGGGAAGCCGAGCCTCGTGGGCCAGGATGAGATTTTTGAGTTTGACGGCCTGGATGCGCACGAAGGCGACCAGTTCTTCCTCGGCGTTGGTGCGACCGGCGGCGCGGTGGCGCAGGTGTTCGTAGGGGCTTTCGGTCAGGGCGTCGAGGTATTCGATAAGCTGGGAGGCCCGATAACGGTGGGTGTGGCGCAACATGGAGGCCAGAACATCGGCCCGTTCCATGTTGAGATTTTTGAAATGGAGCAGCAACTGCACTTTCCGGTTGAAGCCGGTGGAGTAGCAGTCCACTTCGACGCCGTAATAGCCGTCATATTCCAACAGGATGTTGTGTTGGGTGGGGATTACCAACTGGTCGATGCGGTTGGGGTAAAGCCGGTCAATGCGTTGGCGCAGGAGGTCCATGGGCACGTGTTCCGGGTGCCAATGGACGGCCAGGACGTATTCCTGGCGGGGATAGGTCTGGGCCGGCGAAACGATGCGTTCCACCTGTTGCGGGTTGAGCGTGAGATCGATGATGCGGGCGAAGGCCTGCTCGTCCGCCTCGCCGATTTCCGGATCCACTTTGGACAGATCGATTTCCACGCAACGGGTTTCCTCGGCCGGGGCGGCCTTGGCGGCGAAATCGTCGGAAGAATCAGGCATGGCGGCTGTGACACTCCTTTTTCATACGATCAAGAGCCGCGACGGAAGCGGTCATGGCGGCAATATCGTCGTTGGCGGCCGCCTGCTCCAGGCGATCCACCTCGGCCGCATAGGCCGGATAAAACGCGTCGCCTTTGCCGGAGTAGGTGATCATGCTGCGGGAATCGGCGATGAAGGCGGCCGTGGTGGCGGCGTCGGGAGCAAGGCCGGCCCGAAGGGCGGTGACGAGTCCCTTGAAGGTCTGCTTCATGCGTTTTTTGAGGCTCTTATAGCGCAGTCTGCCGCCGGAGCCCACCCGTTCGCCGGCCTCGGAGCCGGCATCCGGGGGCTCGACGTCTGTTTCGAGACTCTCGGGCGTTGGCAGCGCCTCCGGTCCAAGCGTCGGGTATTTGAGGGTGACCTTGAGCAGGGATGACACGCCGAAATGTTTGATGCCGATTTTCAGGCTGACGCAATCGTCTATGGACACGGGCTCCCCTGCGATCAGCAGAAGTCCCGACGCCACCTGGGCCGTGAGGTCGGACAGCGCCTTGGGCACCTCGACGCGGGGCAGCGCCAGTTCGAACCTGCGTTTGCGTGATCCGTGCATGATGGGCAGCTCCTTACGGCGGCGATACGACGGCCGATTCGTCCCGTCTTTTTCGCGACAATGGTATGATAGGAAAATTACGGTTTGATGGCAAAGCGCCTGTGGCCAATCACCCCACCGGCCTTCCGTCGCACAGGGGGCGTCCTGCCCCGCCAGCAGGTGGAAAAGGGCTTATCTCTTGCTTCTTTTTCTCTTTTGGGAGTATGTGGAATATAAGGCTCTCCTAAGCAGTCTGCGTGGTCTGGGGCAACCGGGCATTGTCTTTGAGGTGTGGCGCGGCGAGCAACCCCTGACAGTGATAGAAGATTTTTATTCTATGGAACAAAATAAGCGTCCCCTTATAGCCGGCCGTATGTTTCTGGCGATTTTGTTGCCGTTTCTTGCCTGCGGAGTGCAATGGCTCTTTTGGGGAGCACTCAAACCATATATATGGTTTCTTTTTTTCCCGGCGGTGTTTTTTAGTTCCCAGATGGGGGGCATGGTCGGCGGCATAGCGGCCACGGTTATTTCCGCCGTATTGGCCTCGGCGTTTTTTATGGATCCCCGGTTTGCCTTTATGCGGGGCAATCCGGTGAGCCTGATTTCCGTCCTGATTTTTTTTGGGATGGGGGTGCTTTTCAGTCTGACCCATGCCCGTCTTAAGCGGGCCAAGCATACTACGGAACAGGCCCTGGAGGCCAGTCGGCAGGCCAATGACCGGCTGGTCACGGCCAACGACGAGATTACGCGGCTTTACGAAAAGACCCGGGAACTCGATGAATTGAAAACCCGGTTTTTCGCCAATGTCAGCCACGAACTGCGCACCCCGCTGACGCTGATTCTCGGCCCCCTGGCCAATCGGCTGGCGGCCATCGGCCCGGATGACCCAAGCCGGGGGGATCTGGTCATCATGGAGCGCAACGCCCGCCTTCTCTACCGGCACGTCAGCGACCTGCTCGACGTGGCCAAACTCGACGCCGGGCGCATGGAAATGCGGTATGCCAGAGCCGATCTGACCCAGGTGGTTCGGTTTATGGCCTCGTGCTTCGAATCCCTGGCCCGGGAGAAGAGCGTCTGGCTGTCCGTGGTCGTCCCGGCCAGTCTGCCGGCTGTGGTCGATGCCGAGAAGGTGCAGCGCATTGTGCTCAACCTGCTGTCCAACGCGTTCAAATTTACGCCCGAAGGCGGAACCGTGCGGTTGGAGCTCGTCGCCGAGGGCGCGGTGGGCCGCCTGACGGTGTCGGATAACGGTCCGGGCGTTCCCGTAGCGTTGCGCCAGGAGGTTTTCGAACGATTTCGACAGGTGGATGGCGGCGCCGATCGCAGCCATGGCGGCACAGGCCTTGGCTTGGCCATTGCCCGGGAATTCGCCTTGCTGCACGGCGGCGACATCACCCTGACCGCCGGCCCCGGCGGCGGAGCCCTCTTTAGCGTAACCCTGCCCCTCGAAGCGCCTCCGGGAACGATCCTTTCTGATGCGCCGGTGGATTTGGACCGGACCCTTGGGGTCCAGACCGTGGAGGAATTACATGCGACGCATGGTCTCCGTCCCGCCGACGCGGACGTCGTTTCCGGCACCTCGCTTGTCCTTGTGATCGAAGACAACGAAGATATGAATGACTATCTGGTGGGCATTTTAGGGCGACATTACCGGACGGCGGCGGCCTTAAACGGCCGTGTTGGACTGGAAAAGGCCCTGGCCCTGCATCCGGACCTGATCCTTTCCGATGTGATGATGCCGCTTTTAAGCGGTGAGAATTTGGTGCAGGAGCTGCGGCGGCATCGGGATATGGACGATGTGCCCATCGTCATGCTGACGGCCAAGGCTGACGATGCGATGCGGTTGGAGCTTATCCATGCCGGAGTCCAGGATTATCTGGTCAAGCCGTTTGACGCCGACGAGTTGTTGGCCCGGATCGGCCGGTTGCTGGCGGACAAGGGGCGGCACGCCCTGGATCTGTGGACAAGCGAACGCCGTTTTCAGGCGACGTTTGAGCAGGCGGCCGTTGGCATTGCCATTGTGGGCATTGATGGGCATTGGCTGCGGGTCAACCGGAAAGTCTGCGATATTGTCGGCTACAGCCAGGAAGAAATGGCCGGTATGTCGTTTCAGGAAATCACGCATCCCAAGGATCTGGAAGGTGATTTAGCCCTGGTGCACGAAGTGCTCGCGGGAGAGAAAGACTCATATAACAAGGAAAAGCGCTATCTGCGCAAGGATGGCTCCATTATCTGGATCAATCTGACCGCCGCCCTCGTCCGGGATGCGGCCGGCAATCCTGATTATTTCGTCTCCGTCATTGAGGACATCGACCGCCGCAAAAACGCGGAAGAGGCGTTACGGCAGTCCCAGGCGGAGTTGGAGGTGTCCGTGCAGCGGGCGACGCGTCTGGCTCGTCGGGCCGAGGCGGCCAATCAGGCCAAAAGCGAATTCCTGGCCAATATGAGCCATGAAATCCGCACGCCCCTCAATGGCCTTATGGGCATGATGCAACTGCTCAAGACCACGGAGCTTGATCCGGAGCAGCTGGAATATACGGACATGGCCATCCGCTCGGGGGGGCGGTTGACCCGGCTGTTGGGCGATATCCTCGATTTGTCGCGCATTGAGGCCGAACGCATGGCCCTGCACCCGGCCCCTTTCCGGCTGGCGGAGATGTTATTGGCCATAAGCGAAACGTTTGCCCCGCTTTCCCGGGAAAAGGGTCTTCCTCTCAACTGCCAGGCCGATCCGGATGTGCCGGAAATCGTCGTCGGGGACGAAGTGCGGGTGCGCCAGATCCTCTTTAATTTGGCCGGCAACGCCATGAAATTCACGGAATCCGGCGAGGTGGCGGTGACGGTCTCCTGTCTGTCGCCCAAACCGTCGGGCGAACTCCGACTCCTTTTTACCATCCGGGATACCGGCATCGGCATTCCCGACGATATGATCAATTCCATCGGCGAGGCTTTCACCCAGGTCGATGTCTCCTACACCCGCAAGCAGCAGGGGGCCGGGCTGGGATTGACGATCAGCAGGCGTCTGATCGAGCTGATGGAGGGGACGCTGGCGATTGACAGCGAGCCGGGCCAGGGCACTACCGTGTACCTGATGCTGCCATTGGCTCTGCCGCCCGCCAATGCCGTGCATCCGGCTCCGAACCGGCCGCTCCCTCTGCAACAGTCCGTTGCCTGGAAGGTGCTCTTGGTCGAGGATGATGCGGTCAATTTGCTGGGAGCCCGGCGACTTTTGGAAAAATTGGGATGTGACGTCACAGAGGCGGTCAACGGCGAGCAGGCGGTGGATGCCGTTGTGTCCGGCCACTATGATTGTATCTTTATGGATATTCAGATGCCGGTTTTGGATGGCGTCGCGGCCACACAGCGTATCCGGGCCCTCGGGTTTGTCGATGTGCCGATTGTGGCCATGACCGCCTACGCCATGAGCGGGGATCGGGAAAACTTTATGGAGGCCGGCATTGACGCCTACATTGCCAAGCCTGTGGAGGCCGAAACCTTGAAGGACGTGATGGAACGGACCATTGCCGCCAAGGCCGGGCAGGCGGCGCATCCTCTGTCCCCGGGCGACGTCGCGCGGTAGGAAACGGCTCGGGGCGCAAGGAAGGCGTCGATCCAAGACAGGGTGCTGCACGTCGTGGCGCGTGCGAGGAGGGTGCGGGGGTGGCCGGGCAGGCGTATCGTATTCGGGAAGTCCGCGTCGGGGATGCCGCGGCGCTGTCGGAGCTTTTTCAAGAGTTTATCAGCCAGCCTTCGGCTGTGGACGTCCTTGCAAAACAAATCGAGCGACTCGTCAACGATGCCCACTACTTTGTGGCCGTTGCGTGCGAGCATGAAACCGTCATCGGAACGGCCATGGGCATCGTCTGTTATGATCTGGTCGGAAATTGCGATCCCTTTCTGGTCATTGAAAATGTGGTCGTTGCCGCAGCGTCCCGCGGCCTGGGCGTTGGCAAGCTGCTGGTGCGGGCCCTGGAAGCCTTCGGACAGGCGAATCGGTGCAATTATATCCTTCTCGTCTCCGGCGAAAAATACACCAGGGCCCATCGATTTTATGAGGCCCTGGGCTATGAAAAACACTTGGGCTTTAAAAAACGGTTAAAAGCGCAAGTCGAGACGGTTCGTTAACGTCTCGCGTCGGTTTTGTCGTATCACGGTATCCGCCAGAGCCCTCACCGGAGTGGGGAGGGCTGGGCCTGCGTCAGACGCACGTTGGCGACGCACGGGCGTTTAGAGCAGGAACCAGACGGCCGCCAGACCGGTCAGGGTCATGGTGATGGTGTAGGGCAGGGCCAGCCGCACCATTTCACCGTAGGAAAGACGGATCAGCGGAGCCAGGGCCGACGTCAGGAGAAAGAGAAAGGCCGCCTGTCCGTTGGGCGTGGCCACGCTCGGAATATTGGTGCCGGTATTGATGGCCACGGCCAGCCGGTCGAAATGGGCGATGGCTTCGGTGACCCGGGGCAGGGCGGCCGGCGGCAGGGTGGCCAGGATGGTGTCCCGATGCAGCTTCACGTCGGTGAGCCGGGCCAGCAGTTCGCCGCCGTCCATGCCAAGATCCGGCATGGCGGCGAAGAGCTGTTGGAAATGGGCCTTGGTCTCGGTGATGTAAACCGTGGCCACGAAGACATTATCGCTGATCATGGAAAGCAGACCATTGGCCAGATAATAGGCGGCCGTCTGGGTTCGGCCTGAAAGGGACAGCACAAAACCCGTGATCGGGGCAAAGAGTTGCTGGTCGTGGATGACGGCCACGACGGCGAAAAAGACCACGAGCAGGGCGGTAAAGGGCAGGGCCTCGGTGAAGGCGTGGCCGATTTGGTGTTCCTCGGTTTTGCCGCAGCAGGCGGTGAGCAGGATGATGAGGGACAGGCCGATCAGCCCTACCTCGGCCAGATGCAGGGCCAGGGCCGCGACCAGATAGACGGCGACAGCGGCTTGGACCAGCAGGGCCGCCTTGGTGGCGGCCGTCATGCCCGCCTGGCGTTTGGCGTCCTCGGCGACCAGGATGCGGCGAACTTCGGCCGGAAGCCGGAATCCATACCCGAACAGACGGAAGCGTTCGACCAGGACGGTGGTGCCCAGTCCCAACAGCAGGACAGGCAGGGAAACCGGGGCCGCTTTGAGGAAGAATTCCCCGAAATGCCAGCCCATTTCATGGGCAATCAGAAGATTTTGCGGTTCGCCAACCATGGTGCAGACGCCGCCAAGCGCCGTGCCCACTGCACCGTGCATCAAAAGATTGCGTAAAAATCCCCGGAACTGTTCGAGATCCTTGCGACTGGCGGTGTCCATTCCCGATTCGTCGTCGAGTCGTCCCGCCGTTGTGGACGCCCGGTGATGGTAGACTTCGTAGAAGCCCTGGCCCACGGCGATGATGACGGCGGTGACGGTCAGGGCGTCCAAAAAGGCCGACAAAAAAGCTCCGGCCAGACAAAAAAGCAGCGACAGGCGGATTTTTGACCGCACCTTGATGAGAATTTTCGTGAAGGCATACCGCAGCATGTCCTTCATAAAATGGATGCCCGCCACCATGAAGATCAACAGCAGGATGACCGGGAAATTGTGGGCCGTCTCCTGATAGATGGCGTCAGGCGAGGTCAGGCCAAGAAGAATCGCCTCCAGGGCCAGCAGGCCGCCGGCCGGCAAGGGGTAGCAGGTCAGGGCCATGGCCAGGGTGAAAATGAATTCGGCAATAAGCAGCCAACCCGTGACAAAGGGGCCGGCCACGGCAAGCAGGACCGGGTTGCCCAGCAGAAAGGCGGCGATGGTCAGTTTGTACCAGTCCGGCGAACCGCCGAGCAGGTTGGTCAGAAAGGCCCGGGGCAACGTCTGCGGCATGAAGCGCTCCTTATTCGGGACGCGCGCGAGCGTGGGGCCGGCGCGCTGGGAAGGACATTGGGTTTCTCTGCGTATTACAATATCGTAATATGCGCAAACGCCCAATTCCCGCTCCCAGCGCGGCATGCTTCATTTTTGGGGAAATGGATTTGATCAACCGGCCGCAGGCAGGATGATGGCGATGCGGCCGGGCGCTCGTTCGAGGCGTACGCCGAGCCGGGTGGCCAGGGCGGCATCCGGGGCTTGCCCGGCGTCGGCATCGGGAGCCAGCCCGGTCACGGCCAGCACCGGGCCCTCCGGGCCGTCTTCCACGCCGACCGAGACCGTTTTGGTGGCATCGGGGCTGGCCATGGCCTGTTCCAGGCACAGCGTCAGCAGGCGACACAGCAGAAAGGGATCGGTGGTCACCCGGGGATCGGGGCCGGGCGTCGTGGCCAGGGCCACCTGATGCATGGCCGCCTGCCGCTGCCCCAGGGCGGCGGCCAGGGCGACGGTTTCGCCGAGGGACACCTGTTGGCACGGGGTGTCGGTCGTGTGGGCAAAACGGTTTAAGTGGCACAGGATGGCATCGCCGCGGCGCACCTGCTTGAGCAGACAGCCGGCGGTCGTCGCCAGCCGTTGCGGATCAAGCAACATGCCCTGCCCGGCCAGACAGACCAGATCTTCAAGCAGTCCGGCCTGTTCGTTGATAACGGCCAGAACGTTCTTGAGTTCATGGGAAACCGAGGCGCTTATCCGGCCGAAAAAAAGCAAATCATCATTCTCCGGCATGGCGTGTGATCCTCATCCCTGGCCGGCGGCCAGGGCCTGATTGATGGCGGCGAGGAGATCCTCGATGCGCACGGGCTTGACCAGATAGCCGGCCGCCTCGGACGAGCCGGCCCGGAAATCCTCTTCCGAACCGTGCCCGGTCATGAAGATAAACCGCATGCCGGGGCGCAGGCGCTGGAGTTTCTTTTTGAGATCCAGACCACTGAGGCCCGGCATTTTCATATCGAGCACGGCCAGATCGTAGGCGTTGGCGCGGACCTTTTCGGCGGCCGTCTCGCCATCGGTTGCGTAGTCGGCCTTGATGCCGCGCAGGTTCAGCCGTTCAGCCAGGGCCGACACCAGTTCGGATTCATCATCCACGAACAGAATGTTCACCAGTCTCTCCTTTGACCAGGGGGAAGGTCACGGTGAAGGTTGCGCCATGGCCAAGTTCGCTTTCCACGGTGAGGGTCCCGCCGAGTTCCTGGACGAGCCCGTAGGTGATGGAAAGGCCAAGCCCCGTTCCGCCCTTTTTCTTTTTGGTGGAGAAGAACGGTTCGAAAATGCGTTTGACGTCGGCGGCCGGAATGCCGCAGCCGTTATCGGCGACGCTGACGGCCACGGTCTCCGGGCTCGGGGTGAAGACGCGAAGGATCAGATGCCCGCCGTCGTCCATGGCCTGGAAGGCGTTATTGACGAGGTTGAGCAGAATCTGTTGGAGCTTGCCGCGGTCGGATTCGACGGACGGCAGGTCGGTTGCGGCCTCCACGTCCACCTGGATACGCCGGTATTCGGCCTCTTTGGTCAAAAAGCTCAGAACCTCCTCGGCGGCCTTGGCCAGACTGACCGGTTCGATATGGACATCCTGGTGCCGGGCGAAGGTGAGCAGCCGTTTGGTGATGGTGCCGGCCCGTTCGACCGAAGCCAGAATGGAATCGACCAGGGCGGACAGGCGTTCCGGGGTCGGCATTTCCTGGCCGTATAGGACAAGATCTTTCACCAGCCCGGCCTTCTCATTGATGATGGCCAGGGGGTTGTTGATTTCGTGGGCCACGCCGGCGGCCAGACGGCCGATGGTGGCCATGCGGTTGGTATGCTCCATTTGCTGGAGGGTTTTGGCCCGGGTCTGGTCGGCGACGAAGATCTTTTCCACCATGTAGGTGGCGACGCCGAGAATCACGACCAGGATGATGCAGATGCTGACCCCGAGGAAACCGACCAGATCAAGGCGCATGGCGTACCAGGGCTTCATGAGCTCGGCCTGGCGCTTGACCACCATAAGGATCAGCGGCGTGCGTTCGATGTAGGCATAACCGATGATGAGGCCGCCTTCGGCCGTGGCGCTTTCATAGACTTCGGAGCGGTCGGCGTGGGGCGGCACGGGCAGGGACAGACGCTCGAACACCGAGCCATGAGACCGCGAGACGGTTTGCAGGACGCCGTCGTGGTTGACAAGGAAGGCGTCGCCGCTGCCGGAAAGATCGAGATTGGCCAGAATGTCGTTGATGCGCTGGGTGTCGACGGCCGCCCGCAGGACGAAAAAGCCGCCGTCCGGCAGGTCGGCCCGCACGGAAATGACCATGTGGGGGACGTTGCGGAAGCCGAGATAGACGTCGCTTATGAAATGGCCGGCATCGACCGTGCTTTTGAACCATTCCTGGGAGGAATAGTCGATGCCGAGCAGGTCATACGGCCCGACGTAGGCGATCTGGCGACCTGAGGCGTCAATGACGCCGAGGTCCATAAACCCCCCGAAGGCGGCCTTGAGGTCTTTTAAGAGCGAGGCCAGCCGTTCGGGTTTGGCCAGGGAGTCATAGACCTCGCTGCGGGCGGCGAAATTCAAGGCAGCCAGCCGTTCGTCCAGGAAATAGGACAGGGTGCGCCGGGTATTGGTGGTGGTGATGGTGGTGCGGTGCAGGTTTTCCTGGGTGAGGGCCCGCTTGGTGACGCCAAAGTCGATCACCGTCATGATGCAAAGCGGGGTCAGGCACACCGCGGCTAACAGCACCACGGACAGCCGCCAGAGGCGGCGGTAATTGAAAAGGCTTCGGTACGGTCCGCCTTCGGCGGCGCCATTCCAGAATTCCGGGCGCAAGCGGTTAAGCAAACCCATGGCGGCCCTTCCTTTTTGCCGGTTGGCGTGCGGCCGCAGACCGAAAAACGCTCTGCGGCCGCATGGGCGCTACTTTCCGGCCTTTTTCGCGCGCACCTTTTCGTTGGCCCGTTTGAGGGTCTCGCTTAACTGTTCAATGTCAACGGGTTTTTGCAAGTAGGCAAAGGCCCCGAGTTTCATGCATTCGTCGCGGTCGGCTTCGGAGCCGTGGCCGGTCAGGATGATGATTTCGACGTCGGGGCGGGAGGTCTTGGTGCGCTTTAACACCTCAAGGCCGTCGATGCCCGGCATCTTGAGGTCGAGCACCATCACTTCCGGTTCGTCCTCGGCCATCATTTCCAGGGCGGATTCGCCGTCGTAGACCACATGGGAACCGACCTCGCGCATGGACAGGCGTTCGGACAAGGTTTGCACGAATTCCCGTTCGTCGTCGACCAGAAGGACCTTGGTCGGCATTTCGAAATCGGCCCGGCGGTAAATGTCGGTCTGGTAAAAGCCCTTGCCCACCTTGGTGACCACGTCCTTGACGCCGTCAATGCCGGAGGCAATGGCGCGCAGTTCGTTTTCCAGGCGGTCGAGCAGCAGGACTTTTTTATTGATGGTCAAAATGACCACGCCGTCCTTGGCGGAGACGGCGGCGTCATGGCCTTTGCCCGTGACCACGGTTTCCACCCGGGCGGCCAGGAGGAAATCCTCGGCGGTGCGGCGCGAGGCGTCGGTGACGCGTACGGCCGGATCGGCCAGATGCTTGGCGATGAGTTGGCTGGCCGCTTCCACGGTGGTTTTGTCCATGGGCACGACAATGTCGTAGAGCGAGGCCGACCAGGGATCTTTGACCCCGGCCACCAGTTCCGCCCAGACGGCCCGATCCTCGTCCGTCCGTTCGAGGGTCTTGTGGGCCTCGCGTTCGGGCAGGGCGACTTCCTCGGCGGCGACGGAGCGGCGATAGGCCGCATCGCCGATGAGACAGACGCGAAGGACGTGGGCGATGTCGCGGGGCGCGAGCAGGGCGGTAAAGCCCGAGAGCAACAGGCGGTCGGCGGCGACCAGCCGCGTGGCCAGGGCCAGACGCAGCCAGGCGGCTGCCCGCTGTTTCTCGTGGGTGAACTTGTTAAAGACCGAGGTTTTGGCGGTAAAGGCCTTTTCGATTTTGTCCGCGCCAAGGCCTGAAAGCTTGGCCGCTTCGGCCACCAGATCGGCGTCGCGGACGATGGGCAGCCCGGTGGCGTCGTGCAGCGCCCCGACGACCGACTGTTCCTTGCAAAACACGCCGCTAAAAAGGGAGATGACGGACATGGCGACTCCTTGAATTTCGTGCTTAGGCGCTCGGTAGACGGCACACACTGGTGAGCGGGCAGCTTTCACCCTGGGGATGCCAGGAATCCTTATGCACGGCGCACAATGCCTGATTCAGGTTCGGGTAGAGGTGGTCCTCGCCGATATGTTCCACCAGGTGGGTGCGTTTCATGACGTCCATAACCGATTCCTTCACGCCGCACAGCGAGATGTCAAGACCGGCGCTGCGCACGCGGTCAACGAGCAGGGAAAGCGCTTCCTCGCCGGAGGCGTCCATGTCGTTGACGCCGTCGGCGGCGAGGATGATGTGCTTGAGCTTTTTGTTGCTCTGCATGCGTTCGGTGATCTGGTCTTCAAGGAAGCTCGCGTTGGCGAAAAACAGCGTGCCGTCGAAGCGGACCACGGCCACATACGGGCATTCGGCCAGCTTGTAGACCGAGGCGTCGCGGTAGGCGCTGTCCTCGGTCAGCGACAACGAGGCCACGCGGGGACGCATGCTCTTATAGAGGAAGACCAGAAGCGACAGGGTCACGCCGATCATGATGCCCTTGTCGAGGTGCGGAGCGAAGGCCAGGGTGGCCACGAAGGTGATGATGGAGATGGCTCCGTCATACCACTGGGCCTTCCAGGCATGGATAAAGCCGGAGGCGTTGAGCAGGCCGATGACGGCCATCATGATGACGGCGGCCAGCACGCTTTGCGGCAGGTGGTAGAGCAGCGGGGTGAAGAAGAACAGGGCGATGACCACCGTGGCGCTGGTAAAGACCGAGGAAAACCCGGTGAGGGCTCCGGCCTGCAGGTTGACCGCCGACCGGGAGAAGGAACCCGAGGCCGGGTAGCTTTTGCCCATGGCGCCGAGGATGTTGGCCAGGCCCTGGCCGATCAGTTCCTGGTTGGGGTCGAGGCGCTGACCGGTTTTGGCGGCCATGGCCTTGGCGATGGAAATCGCTTCCATAAAGCCCAAAAGCGAGATGATGGCGGCAAAGGGCATGAGCCGCACGATTGTCTTGAAATCCAACCCCGGCATGGTGAATTCCGGCAACCCCGAAGGCACGACGCCGACCACCTGGCCGCCGCCGATCATGAGCAGCTTGTCGGTCTTAAGCGGGTTGTTGCCGACGCGTAAAATCCAGGTGCGCCCATCGGTTTTGGCGTCTGCGGGCGCCTCGCCCTTGGCGTAAAAGGCCAACTTGCCGTTTTCGCCGGGAACGCCGGTTAGCAGGTAGTTGCGCAGCTTGGCCCGCAGGACGGCGGTTTGGCCTTTGGCCTTTTCCTTGTCCAGTTCGAGCAGGGCGATTTCGTGTTCCACTTCCAGGATGGCGGAGGTGTCGCCGGCTGCCTTGGCCGCGTCTTCGCGGGGGGTGATTTCGGCCCGCTTGGCGGCGATGGCCGGCAGGGCGGCGGCGGCCTTGTTGAAGGCCTCGATTTCGGCCGTCAGCTGGGGCGAGCGGATGGTGCTGATGTCCACTGTGGCGTTATGTTCAAAACCGATGGACCAGGAGATCGCCGTGGTCACCACGACGGCCACCAGGACGTTTGGAATGCGCGGATTGAATTTTTTGAGCCCATACATGATGGCAAAGGCGGCTGCGCCCATAATCAGGGAAGGCCAGTGGGTGTTGTGGGCCGCAGCGGACAAAACCCGCATGATGGTTTCATAGTAGTGCGGGGCGTCGTCCACGCTGACCCCGAACATCTTGGAAAGCTGGGAGGTGGCGATAATCAGCGCGCCGGCGTTGGTGAAACCGTTGACCACCGGGTGGGACAGAAAGTTGACGACCAGTCCCAGGCGCAGCACCCCGAGCATCAGCTGGAAGACGCCGACGAGCAGGGCCAGCAGGATGGCGTAGGCGATGTAGCCTTCCGATCCGGCCGTGGCCAGGGGGGCAAGGGAGGCCGAGGTCATAAGCGAGACCACGGCCACCGGACCGGTGGCCAGTTGCCGGCTGGAGCCGAACAAGGCGGCGATCAGCGGCGGTAGGAAGGAGGCGTACAGGCCGTAGTAGGGCGGCATGCCGGCCAACTGGGCGTAGGCCATGGATTGGGGGATAAGGACCAGGGCCACAGTCAGGCCGGCAATGGCGTCGGCTCGCAACGTGGCCATGTTGTAGCCCCGAAACCAGCCGAGAAAAGGGAAGATTCTCTCAAGCATCAGCAACTCCCGTCACTTGGTTTGGCCAGCATCCTGCGACAGGATGCCATAAGCTGGTCGAAAAGCGCCCCGGCGTCGTACAGGTTACAGGTTTTAAGACGCAACAACCCGTCGACCATGGCGAACAGGATCATGGCGGTTTCCCGGGGCGGAAAATCGCCCATGGAGCCATCGTCCTGGCCGGCGCGCACCACGCGTTCGAAGATATCGGTGAGACAGTTGTAGATGGCCGCCAGATGGGCCCGGCACTCGGAGTTATCCTCGGCCAGCTGGTGGGGAAACTGTCGCTGCAGCAGGGTGAATTCGTGTTCGAGGAGACTGGCCAGCTGGAAGTAAAAGACCACGGCCTCTTCCATCATCTCCAGTCCCGAAGCGAAGTGCCGGCCGGTGAAGGCCGTTTCGTACTCTTCCAGAATGCGGGTCTTGGCGTGCTCCAAAATGGCGATGAGCAGCCCTTCCTTGCTCTTGAAATGGTAAAAGATCGTCCCTTCGGCGGTTCCGGTGACCTTGCAGATGTCCTGCATGGTGGTCTCCTGGAAGCCCTTGTGGGCGAACAGTACCGTGGCGGCGTAGCGTATGGCTTCTTTTTTCGTCATGTGAAGTCCCGCACAAATCGACTGAGCGCTCAGTCAGTTTTTCTTTAGGCCCGCCACGGGCCGGTGTCAAGAAAAACGGTATTTTTGTTTCGATCCGAAACATGCAGTAAAACGGCCGGGTTGCAGGATTGCGCCGGATGGCCTGGAAAAAGCGGTCGGACTGACCGGATTCCTGCTGGCGGCGTTTCAATAGGAAACACCGAAGTGGGTGTTTTTTTGCCCAGACATCACAACCTGTTGGCCCGGGCTGCCTGCGTTGACGCCATCTCTCTCTTTGTCTACTTTCCTTGTATGGATGTGAGCACCGACGCTCCATTCCGTCTGCAATCCCCCAGGAGGCCGTGGCCATGAAGCTCACCACCCGCAGCCGCTACGGAACCCGCATGATCCTGGATATGGCGCTCCACGGTCAAAATGGGCCGGTCCGCATCAAGGATATCGCCCAACGCCAGGGCGTTTCCATCAAGTATCTGGAAAAACTGGTTCGCGAACTGAAGCAGGCCGGATTCGTCAAAAGCCGGCGCGGCCCGCGCGGCGGTCACGAGCTGGCGTTGCCCCTGGAGGCGATTTCCGTCGGGGATATTGTCCGGGCCCTTGAGGGCGATATCTCATTGGTCGAATGCAGTGACGCGCATGGCGCATGCCCGCGCGAGGCGGAATGCCTGACGCGGGAAGTCTGGATTGAGGCGGCCCGGGCCATGCATGAGAAACTCGATGCCGTGACTTTGGCCGATCTGGTCGCCAGAGCCCAGCCCTGCTCGTCGGTCGCGCCGAAGAGTACAGCGGTTGTTCGTTAATTGTGCTTGAACGCCGCCCTCGTTTTGCTCTAGTATAGATTACTTGCCCGGAGAGCCAACGAGAAGGCGGAGCCATGACCGACAGTAGGGATGTCACCGAGGCGCGCAAATGCGTCCTGATCGCCGAGGACGACCCTGTTTCAGGCGAGGCCTTGCGTCGCCTGCTTGAGCGTATGGGATATCGTGTGGTCGGACCGACGCCTGATGTGACGGCCGCTATGCAAATTGCTGCCAATCAGGATCCCGATATTGCCTTGCTTGATGTGCTGTTGCCGGACGCCGCTTCCGGAATACGGCTTGGCAAGGCCCTGCACCAGCGCGGCATTCCGGTCATTTTCGTCACGGCTTACCGTGGCGACGATATCCTGTCTGCTCTTGGCGAAGCCAAACCGTATGGGTTGCTTCTCAAACCGGTGGATCGGCACCAGCTGGCCGTCTCCCTGGAAGGGGCGTTGCGGCTGCGGGCCGAGGAAATGCTGGCCAGGCGTTGTCTGGATCTTTCCGAAAGCGAGCGGCGATTCCGGGCCGTTTTTGAGCAGGCCGGCGTCGGCGTCAACCGCCAAAGCCCTGACGGCTACTACCTTGAAGTCAACGAACGGTTTTCCCGTATGGTGGGCCGGGCGAGTCATGAGCTGGTCGGGCGGCGCTATGCCGATATCAGCCATCCTGATGACGTGCCAACCGACCGGGCTGTCCTGGCCGAATTGGTTGCCGGGGACACGGATTCCGTGGTCCGGGAAAAACGGTATATCCGTCCCGACGGACAGGAAGTCTGGTGCCGCGTCAATCTGACCCTGGTGCGCGACGCCGAGGGCCGGCCGGAATGCGTGTTGGCCGTGGCTGAAGACATTACGGGCCGGCGTCGGATCGAGGCGGAGCTGACCAACCAGTTGTCGTTTCAGCACAGCCTGATGGACGCCGCCGTCAACCCCATCTATGTCCAGGATCCCGACGGGCATTATATCAGCATCAACCGGGCCTTTGAAGCCTTTCTCGGCGTTTCCATCCAAAGCGCCCTGGGGTTGACCGCCCGCGAAATTTTTTCCGACGAGGTCGGGGAATTTTTAGCCGAAAAGGACCGGGAGATTCTGGCCCAGGGCGGCGTGCAGGATTTTGAAATTCTGTTGGAAAACGCTTCGGGTCGCGAACGGCATCTGGTTTTTAACCGGGCCCGGTTCGACGACGCCGCCGGGCATGCCCAGGGCATTGTGGGCGTGGCCACGGATGTGACGGACCGGAAACGGGTGGAAAGGGATTTGCGCGACGAGCAGGAGGTGTTGCGGCGGATTCTGGCCGGCATCCGGGCCGCGATTTTTATCATTGATCCGAAAACGCAGATCCTTTTGGACGTCAATCCCGTGGCGGAAGAACTGTGCGGGCAGTCCCGGGAGGCCCTGCTCGGGAAATCCTGCGATTGCATCGACTGGCGCGACGCCGAGGGCCGGAAGATCATGGCCTGCGTTTTGTCCGAGCGCAACATCATAAACGAGGAAATGCGGCTCATGCGGCCGGACGGTCGGACCGTGCCGGTGATAAAGACCGTGGTTTCGGCCATGAGTCGGGGAAATTTGCGGCTTTTCGAGATCGTTTTTGACGTCAGCGACCGCAAGGCCCTGGAACGGCAACTGGCTGTGGCCCAAAAACTCGAATCCGTCGGGGAGCTGGCCGCCGGCATCGCCCACGAAATCAATACGCCGACCCAATATATCGGAGATAATTTACACTTTTTATCCACGGCGTTTGCCGGTTTCGGGCAGGCCCTGGGCGCGCTCCAGACCGTGGCGTTGCGGCTGGCCGAAGCGGGCAACGATGCTGCCGCCCGCCAGGAGATCGAGGCGATCCGTCAGGACGTGGACGTGGATTTCCTGCTCGAGGAAGTCCCCCGGGCCCTTGAACAGTCCGTGGAAGGCGTGAACCGCGTGACGGCCATTGTTTCGGCCATGAAGAAATTTTCCCATCCCGGCGGCGAGGACAAAACCGCCGTGGATATCAATGCCGCGATCGAAAATACCGTCATTGTGGCCAAAAACGAATGGAAGTACGTGGCAGACGTGACGCTTGAACTCGACCGCTCCCTGCCGCCGGTCTTTTGCCTGCCGGGCGATTTCAATCAGGTGATCCTCAATATCCTGGTCAATGCCTCCCACGCCATTGCCGAAAAGGTCAAAGGCACCGCCCAAAAGGGCGTCATCACCATTCGGACCGAGGCGGACGGCGAGTACCTCAAATTGTCGGTATCCGACACCGGTTCGGGCATTGCCGAAGCCAACCGCAGCAAGATTTTCGATCCGTTTTTTACGACCAAGGAAGTGGGCAAGGGCACGGGGCAGGGGTTGGCCATCACCCATAATATCGTGGTGCGCAAGCACGGCGGGACCATTGATTTTGAGAGCGAACCCGGCCAGGGGACCAAGTTTATCGTGCGTGTGCCGTTTGGCAGTCTCGCCTTGGCCGAGGATGTTCCCGGAGTGCCCCAGTGAAGACCCGCATTCTTTTTGTCGACGACGAACCCAACGTCCTGTCCGCCCTGCGGCGCATGTTCCATGACATGCGCGGGGAGTGGGAAATGGCCTTCGCCTCGGGGGGGCAGATGGGACTGGCCATGATTGCCGAGCAGCCTTTTGACGTGGTGGTGGCCGACATGCGCATGCCGGGCATGGATGGCGCCGAATTCTTGCGCGAGGCCCAGACCCAGAATCCTGGCGCTATCCGCATTGTGCTTTCCGGCCATTCCGACCGGGACATGATCATGCAGACCGTGCGGCCTGCCCACCAGTTTTTGCCCAAACCCTGCCAGCCCGAAGAACTCAAGGCGGTCATTTCCAGAAGTCTGGCCCTGCGGGAAGTATTTTTGGACGAGCGGGTCAAAAACGTGGTGGCCCGCCTCGATAAGATGCCGACGGTCCCCCGGCTTTATTCCGCCCTGCTCGACGCCCTGGGCCGGGAGGAACCCTCCATGCGCGAGGTGGCGGGACTTATCGCCCAGGACGTCGGCATGTCGGCCGGCATCCTCAAACTCGTCAATTCGGCCTTTTTCGGCCTGCGGGTCCACGTTTCGAGTCCGGCCCACGCCGTCAATCTGCTTGGCCTGGAAGTGGTCAAATCCCTTGTTCTTGGCGTCGGCCTCTTTGACCGCTTCAATAAGGAAAAGTTTAACGATTTCGACCTGGAAAAGTTATGGAGCCACAGTCTCGGCACGGCGCGTCTGGCCCGCGAGATTGCGACGGTCGAAAACGGCTCTCCCGATGATCGGGAAAATTGCTACATCGCCGGGTTGCTTCATGACGTCGGCAAGCTCGTCATGGCCACCAATTTTTCCGATGCCTATCGGGATATTCTGCTGGCCTGCCAAAAGGGGCAAGGCACCGTGCTCGAAATGGAGCGCCGGATGTTCGGCGCTTCCCACGCCGAGGTAGGGGCCTATTTGCTCGGGTTGTGGGGCGTGGACGACCGGGTCGTGCGCGCCGTCTACCTGCACCACGAACCAGGCCGTGACCGCCACGCCGGCTTTTCCCCGCTGCTGGCCGTCCACGTGGCCAATCGTCTGGAACACGAGCTGGTTATCATAAGTCCCCATTACGCCATAAATCCCCTGGATGAGCTGTATCTGACCGCTTCGGGCTTTGCCGACCGGCTGCCGGTCTGGCGCGAGGCCTGCACCGACGTGGTGGCCCACGGGCTGCCCACTCCGGAGTAACGCCGCAGTTCTCTGGGATCGCGAGGCTCTACAGCCGACGCAGGGCGGCCATGGCCAGATCGTCGTGCAACATGCCCTTGCAAAAGGGCAGGGCGGTTTCGATGATTTCCCCGATCAGATCCTGGGGGGCGATGCCGGGGCGCAGCAGTGCGTTTAATCGCGCTTCTCCGAAAAACTCTCCTGCGGGCGAGCGCAGTTCCGTCAGTCCGTCGGTGTAGAGAAAGAGCAGGTCGCCCGGCCCGAAGGGGATGGTGCGGGCGCTCCAGTCGAACGCCGGCACGACACCGAGCGCCGGGCCGTGGGATTCGATGTCGATGAGCCCCTGGCTGCCGAGGACGAAGACGGGCACGTGCCCGGCCGAGACCGCTGCCAGCGTCGGCGAGGCCCGGTCGATGCGGCACAGCACCAGGGTCACGAACATATCCAGATCGCCGCCGATGAGCAGGTCGCACAACAGTTGGTTAAGCGCCGTCATGATGGCTTCGGGAGGCAGGCGGGCCTGGCGCAGACTCATGAGCAGTCCCTTGCAGACGGCCATGAGCATGGCCGCCGAGGCTCCGTGTCCGGAAATGTCCGCCATAAGCACATACACGCCCTGGCCGTCGTCCCAGGCCTCGTAGAAATCCCCGCCCACCTGTTCCTGGGCCTGATAGACCGCCGCCGATTCCAGTCCCGAAAAATCGAGATCCTTGGGCAACAGCTGGCGCTGGACGCAACCGGCCAGATAGCGCTCGCGGGTGAGCAGGGTGTTTTGAGCGCGCAGTTCCCGTCCCATGCGGGCCACATTCAGGTGTAGGGTGATGCGGGCCGCCAGCTCCTGGCGGTGATAGGGCTTGGGCATGCAGTCGTTGGCGCCGACGCCAAGGGCTTCGGCCCATGTGCGGCGGTCGGTTTCGGGCGACAGGAAGATGATTGGCACGTCGCGCAACGCCGGAATGGCCCGGATGCGGCGGATGGTTTCGATGCCGTCCATCTCCGGCAGGCTATGGTCGAGCAGGATCAGTTCCGGTCGGCTGGCTTCGGCCAAAATCACGGCGGCCGCGCCGGTTTTGGCCTCCACCGTGGCGCAATGGAACAAGGCGATCACATGCCGCTTGATGACATCCCGAAAAATCGGGCTGGCGGCAGCGATAAGCACCCGCGTCATGGAAGCGCCCGGGGCCGGAGCGCGGCAGCTGCCCAACGGACGGCGTCTTTGGAACCCATCCTCACCTTTTCCACCAAAACAGGTCGAAAAACAACCTGTTGTTGGGGGGCGGGCGATTGGCCGGGTCGTTTTACCGCGGCATGAGGATGTAGGCCTTGGCCCGGCCCTTCATCAGGCCGGCCTGATGGGCGGCTTTCTCTCCGGGGCCGAGATACAGGTCAAAGTGGTTGCCGCGCATACAGCCGGTGTCCTGGGCCATGACAAAGCCGGTGAAACGCTCCGTGGCCGGTCCGGGGCCAAAGCCCGGCAAGTCGCCATCCACGACCATAAGCGCGCCGAAGGGAACGAAACCGGGATCCACGGCCACGCTGCAATGCGGGGTGACAGGCACGCCCATGGCCCCGACGGGCGGTGTCTGGGATGTCTTGAAAAATATGTAGCTTGGGTTTTGGGTCAGGTATTCCCGGACCTGATTGGGGTGTTCGTCCAGGTATTGGCGGATGCGCTGCATGCTCATTTCTTCTCTGGGGAAACAGCCCCGATTGACCATGACGCCGCCAACGGCCACATACGGATGGGAATTCTTGCCGTCGAACAGGGCGTAGATGGTGGAGCCGTCCTCGACAAAGCGCAGTTTGCCCGAACCCTGCACGTGCATGAAAAAGACGTCGATCAGGTTTTTGGCGTAGCCGATTTCCAGGCCCTGCCCGCGTAGTGCCCCTTTGTAGTCAATGGCCTCGCGGCTGTGCCGTTTCCCCTGGCTGCCGGGATTGCGATAAATCGGCCAGGGATAGGCGGCGCTTTGCGTGTGGGAGACTTCAATGGTCGGCTCGTAGTAGCCGGTCAGCAAGGTGTCGGAATCCAGGGGCACCCACTTGAAATATTTGCCGAGCACGGCCGGATTGCGATCCAGTTCCGGCAGGATGTTGCGAAAGGTGACCAGGGCATGGTGCAACTGGCCCCAGGTCATCTGGGCGCCGGGTCGGTCAATGGCAATGCTCTGGGGCGGTTTTTTGGCGGCGCGGGCAATGGAACGGTCCACGGCCGGGGCCAGGGAGGCAAAGCTCGGAATCTGCTGGCTGGCCGGGCTGATGCGGGTTGGCCAGGGCGTGGTCACCGGCGGGGCCGGGTAGGTGCCTGTCGTCTGTCCGGCCGGAGGCGGCGGGGTGGCCCTTCCGGCCGGGGCCGGGGACTGTTGGCTGACGCCGGCGCAACCGGCGAGCAGGAGCAGGGCCGAAAGGCAAATGACAACCGTCAGGACACGGGGAGCAGAGTATTTGGGGCGCGACATGGCGGGGGCTATAGCGCGGGGCGTGACGCTTGGCAACGACGGCGGGGAACGCGATGGGACTTTGTAACGCAGGAAAGTGTTGTCCCTCTCGTTACAAGCATACTGCAGAACTCTTCCGATAAAGTCAATCTCTTGCCCTTTTGGACAAATACGGGGATAGCATGGCGTGTGTCGGTCTCGTGCTTTGAGAAAAGAGCCGTGCATCTTCAGGAAAAAGTCCGAACCAGAGGGCCTTTTTGTGGAATGCGCCGTAGAGGAGGGGAAAAAAGACAATGCCTGAGCGAATACTTATTCTCGGAGCCTCCGGTCTTGTGGGAGGGAAGGTTCTTTGTTTGCTCCGGGACAACGGGTATGTGGCTCTTGGCGCATCCCGAAAAAAGACGGGTGACCAGTGGGTTCCTTTTGATTTGCTTGACAGCGCCACCTACACGGCGGCGTTGGCCGGCATTTCCACCGTCATGCTCATTTCCAGGCCCGGAGATGAGGATGCGGCGCAGCACGCCGCGCCGTTTATTGACGCCATGGTCGCCGCCGGCGTCAAACGGGTGGTCGATCTTTCCGCGTTGGGAGCGGCGGGACGGCCTGATTTTTCGACGCGCAAAGTCGAAGCGTTGCTCGAAACTTCCGGGTTGCAATGGACGCATGTCCGGCCGAATTTTTTTATGCAGATGCTGACGCGTCCGCCGCTTTCCACGGAGATCGCAACGTCCAACACGTTGCACCTGCCGCTCGGCGATGCGGCGATTGCCTACGTCGATGCCTGCGACGTTGCGGCGGTCCTTTATAAGGCGTTGACGGATCCGACGTTGGTTGGCCGGGCGATGGAAGTGAGCGGTCCGGAGGCGGTGACACATGCCGAAGTAGCCCGGCGCATTTCGCAGTACCTCGGGAAAACGGTTTGCTATATTGATATTCCCGAGGCTGCGGCCCGGGAGTTGCTCCTTGAACGGGGCTTCCCCCCGCCCCAGGTCGAGCGCGTCCTGCGTTTCTATGCGTTGTGCCGTCAGGGATTTTGCGCGTCGCCCGATACGGCAATCGCCGATCTTCTTGGGCGTCCGCTTGGCCGGTTGGACGCCGTCCTCAAAGCGCATTTCGCTTCGTAGCGCCGTTTTCTTCCCTTTTCCGGGAAGGGGCGTGGGGGGACTCCTTTTGGAGAAGCGGGTTCCCCCACGGCAGGCGTTTTCCCCACTACGGCAGCGGGTGGGTCCGGGCGTACTCCAGGAGATCCTCGTAGATTTGCTGGCAGGTGGCCACGGGCACTTCCGGACCGTGCATGACGGTCGGGGCTTCCTTGGCGAACAGGGCGGCCCACGGTTTGTTTTTGAGCTCTTCCCAGGCGCCGTATAAGCCATAGCTGATGACGCCATTGACGGTCTGGAGGCGGACGTCGAACGACTCGTAGCTCATGGGGCTTGGCAAAAGCGTCTTGGGTTGGCAGTCGTGAAACGGCCCGGCCTGGGCGGAGAAGTAAAACCAGCCGCCAATCTGGATATCCCCAAACCAGCGGTCTCCATCCTCGAAGCGTTCCGTTTCCATAAGAAGCGTTCTGAAATCCTCGGCCATGCCCGTCCTCCTTTGGGATTCGTGCCCGGTGTGTAGACCGGAGGGACAGTCCGGGTCAACGATGGTCGCCGTGCGAAAGGGCGAGCAGGTATTTGAAGACCGCCGAGACGTACCGGCCGGAGATGACGTCGGGCAGCGGGAAGCGCGGCAGAGGCAGGTCGTCGAGCGGTCCGGCCAAGGCCAGGAACACCTGGTTTGACAGGGTGCTGAGTCCGGGCTCCAGGGTCTTTTCCCAAAGGTCGGCGGCGGCTTCGGCCGGCAGGCCGCTGCTGCGGCAGACCAGGGGGCGGTTGGCGAAAATCAGGCAGGCCCCGCCGTGGGACAGCGGGCATCGGCGCGCCCAAAACGACAGGCAATGCTCCGGGGCATCGCCGTAGCGCAAAGCCAGATCGCGCATTTCCCGCGAGGCCCCGGCGGCGTCCTCGATGACCGAAAGCCGGGTTTCGCTTGGCAGATCAATATTGATGCGGTGGCTGACATGGACGGCCTCGATAAGGGAAAGCACATGCGGCTGGCGGCAGCAATGATCGTGATCGCGGCCGCAACGCGGCAGGTTTTTGGCCGCCATTCTGGCCGCCGCCACAAGCCGGGCGTAGTCGGCCAGAAACGGGGCCAGATCGACCAGATGGCCGGCCTCCAGCCGGGGTTCGCGAATGGTCAGCCGACCGGCCTTGCGGCCGTAGCGTCGGATGGTCCACCACTGGTCGAAATTGGCCGGCTTGGCCCGAAGCGGCCGCAACATCCGGGCCGCCAGCTTATGTCCCAGGCCCCGGCGCAGGAGGTAGGCGTTGAGCACCGTGCCGGTGCGGCCGATGCCATGCCGGCAGTGGATGAGTACTTTCTTGCCGAGATACAGGGCTTCGTCGAGCCAGATCAGGGCTTTTTCCAACCCGACCAGATCCGGAGCCTGTTCGTCGGGGATCGGCAGGTAATGGACTTCGAAACCGGCCGCGGCCTCAATATCGTGCAGGTCGCAAAATTCGGCGCAGAGATTGAGAATAGCCGTCACGCCTTGCTTTTTGAGGGATTCGAGCTGGGCATAGGACATGGGCGCGCCGCCGACGGCCAGATGTTCGGCCACCCAGGTCAGAGGATAGGCGTGGGTGGGGGCGATCATGGTCACCGATCGGTGTGCTCGACGAACGTTTCCACCCAGGCATCGACCTCGGCTTCGTCGTCGAGGCGCATATCGAGCATCCGGGTGGCGGCCAGCAGATAGCCGAGCATGGCCAGCCGTTTTTGGACCACCTGTTCCGGAACCTGGGTGAGCGAGGCGTCGAGCAGATCGCCGGAGGCATGGATGGTAAAGCCGAAATGCAGCAGGACGCGGCGCACGCAGGCCAGCCGCAACAGGCGTTGCTCAAAGCTGGCCCCACCGCCTTTGAACCGAAAATTGACGTAATTTTGTTGGGCATCCAGACCGCAGAGGGCGTCCACGACGGTAAAATGGTAGCCAAAGCGCAGCATGACGTGGGCGTAGGTGTCCGAAACCACGGCATAGCTGGCCAGATGCCGGGAATCGCCGGCAAAGATGCCGGCGCTGGTCCGATCGAAGGCGGCGTCATCGGTAATGGGCGGCCCTTCGGGCCAGGGAGCGTCTTCGGCGGCCAGACCGGCCCATAGGGCCCACATCGGCGCGCTTTTGATCTGATCGGGACGCAGTTCCTTGTCGGTGGCCGCCGATTCGAACACGCCGCCGCCGAGATCGAGCAGGTACATGGTCAGCGGCAGGTGGCTTTTGATTTTCTTGGCCGAGGCCAGCCCCCGGGCGTCGTTGCCCACCAGGGAAAACATTTCGGTGACGGCTTTTTCGTGGGCAAAACGAACGATATCGTGGAGCGAGCGGACCTTGGAGGGCATGAAATCGGGGGCGGTCGGATCGGTCAGGGTCAGGCCGGCGATCAGCGGCGCCAGCCGGCTGAGACGCTCGGCCACGGGCGAATGGGCGGCGTGGCGGGTCTGGCGCGGCCGCGAGAGCAAGGCGGCGATCCGGCCCGGGTAAACCACGCCGACATCGGCATCCACCGTGACCTCAAGACCGTCGGCCAGCGCCGTGAAGGCGTTGGCGACCCCGGTCAGGACGGGCAGGCCGAATTCCCGGGCCACCGAGGCAAAGTGTCCGGCCCGGCTGCCCGAAACCGCCACCACGGCGGCCAGTCGGTCCACGGCCCTGGCCAGGGCCGTGGGCAGGGTCGGGGTCACCAGCACCGTGCCCGGCAAAATGGCTTCCACGTCAAGGATGGTGGCGGCAAAGAGCACCGTGCCGCAGGCGGTGCCGCCCGAAGCCCGGATACCTCCGGAAAGAAGCGGCGCGATGTCCGGCAGGGGGGGCGGCACGGGGAGTGCGTCTGGCGTTGTCGTCGTTTCCGGGACGGCCTCCACAGCCATGGGGCGGGTCTGGAGAATGGCCAGGGCCTGTTCGGCCGTCAGGGCCCATTCCACGTCCTGGGGCGAGTGGAATGTCTTTTCCAGGGCCAAGCCCAGGGCGGCCAGTTTCCTGGCGGCCGCATCGGGCAGGACCGGCGCGTCGAGGGTTTGCCGGTCGAGGAGAAAATGGGGGGGATCGTGGGCCAGGGCCAGTCGTTCGGGGCTGGTCGCGCCTTCGACCAGATTGGCTCCGAGGCCCGGCACGGCATAGACGGCCATGGGGGCGTCGCTGTCGGCGCTATCGCGGGTGTAGAGCACGCCCGAGGCCAAAGCGTCCACCATGGGCAAAAAAAGGACGGCCATGGGGGTTTCCTCGTCGGCATAGCCGGTTAGGACCCGGTAGGTGATGGCCTTGGCCGAATACTTACTGGCGACGACCCGCAGGTAGGCGGCGACGGCTGCGTCGGGGGAAACGCCCAGCAGGCTTTCATACTGGCCGGCGAACGAGGCGCGGCCGTCCTCGGCCACGGCCGAACTGCGAGCAGCCAGCGTTCGGGGCGCGCCGTCCGGGCGGCGTCCCAGGGTCAGGGCCGCAGTGGCCAGCGGTTCGGCCACATCGTCCGGAAGGCGGGCGGTCAGGATCAGGCGGCGGATCTGGCCGGCCAGTTCGGCCAGCGCGTCGGGACGGGCCAGATCCACCTGACGCAGCAATCGGTCGATTTTGGGACGCAATTCCGCGGCTTCGAGAAAATAGCGGAAGGCCCCGGTCGTGACCACGAATCCTTCCGGCACCGGCACGCGGGCCTCCAGGGCCGCCCGGGCCAGATTGGCGGCCTTGCCGCCGGCCTGGGCCGCTTGGCCGGCCAGGGCGGCGAGGGGGGCGACAAATGGCGGGGCCATACCGCCGGCCGGGATGTCCAGGGCCATCTGGACATAGAAATCCACTTTTTTGGCGTACTCGGCCAAATCCAGGTAGCGGGCGGGCGAAAGCCGGCTAAGCCGCGTGACCATTTCCTCCACCGACGTCCGCAGCCGGCGGGTCAGATGGACCACCCGGGCCCAATCGACCGCGACGGCGCCGTAATGGACGTCTTCGATGGCGGCGATCAGTTCCAGGCAGGCATCGTCAAAGCGCAACAACTCCCGGAAGGCGTTGTACTTTTCCCGGAGCAGCACGCCCGGGGCAAAGACCTGATAGGTCCAGCGGCGAAAAAGCTCCTTGGAAAACACCGTATCCTCGCAATCAGCCGTTTTCCGGCGCGGCCAGGGATTCCTCGACCTTGCGTTCGAGTTCGTCCTTGTCGATGGGTTTGACGCAGTATTCGCAGGCCCCGAGGCGGACGGACTCCCGGGCGGTTTCCAGGGTGGGATAGCCGGTCAGCATGATGACCCGCGTCAGCGGCGAGCGCTTTTTGATTTCTTCGAGGACTTCCACGCCGCTTAACTTTTTGAGCTTCATGTCGAGGATGGCCAGCGCCGGTTTTTTCTTGGCCACATGGGTCAGGGCGTCCTCTTCCTCGGTGAATACGGTGACGTGATGTCCCTTGCGTTCCAGAATGCGTTTGATGACCACGCCGGCGTCGATGACGTCGTCCAGCACAATGATGTCGGCCATGGGAATATCCTTACGCCTGTCCGACGGGATGGCCCCCGCCGAGAGTTTCTTCATGATCCAGGGGAAGATCCACCGTGAACACCGTTCCCGGTCCGGCGGTCCCGGCGGCGTCCGGGGCGTCGAAAAAACCGGCTCCGGCCGGGCTTTGGACGTGGATCGCGCCACCGTGGTCCCGTATGATGCCGAAGGAAACGGAAAGTCCGAGGCCTGTCCCCTGACCGACAGGCTTGGTGGTGAAAAACGGATCGAAAATACGGCCCTGATTTTCCGGGGCAATGCCCGGCCCTGTGTCGGCGAACCAGGCGGTGACCTTTTGCTCTTTGGCCGACAGGCGCGAACGCACCAGCAAGGTGCCCCCGCGTTGTCCCATGGCGTCGCGGCCGTTGGTGAGCAGGTTGATCCAGACCTGCTTGAGCTTTTCCGGGTCGCCGTAAATGATGGGCATGCGTTCGTCGAGATCGGTACGAATGATCGTCTTATCCAGGGAAAAGGCGTGTCGCACCAGGGTGACGGCCTCCATCAGGGAATTGTTGAAGCACATTTCGATCTTGGCGCTTTCGGCCTGTCGGGAAAACCCGAGGAGGTCGGCCACGATTTTACGACAGACCTTGGCCTGTTTCTCGATAGTTTGCAAATCCGAATGTATCTGCTCCCCAGCGGGCACATCTTCCTGCAAAAGCTGGGCATACCCCAGGATGACGCCCAGGGGGGTATTTATTTCGTGGGCCACGCCGCCGGCCAATTTTCCCAGGGATTCCATCTTCTGGGACTGGATAAGTTGCTCCTGGAACTGCTTTAACTGGGTCACGTCGCGGGCGGTGCGCAACAGGCCGATGGCCCGACCCTCTTTGTCGGTGATGGGCACGCGCACCACATGCAGCCACAGCGGCGCGCCATTGCGACGCAAAAACACTTCCTGATCCATCGGCCGGGCGGCGGCCAGGGCCAGCGTGTTTTGGCCGTGTACGGCCCGGGCCTCATCCGCAGGGAAAACCTCCAGGTCCGTCCGGCCGACAATGGCCGTGGGGTCCTTGCCGACAAAGGCGGCAAAGGCCCGGTTGACGGCCAGATAGGCCAGATGCTCGTCGAGCAGGCCGACAAGATCCGGCGTGGCGTCCAGGGTGGTGCGCAGGAGCCGTTCCTGGCGGGAAAGCACGTTTTTGGCCCGACGCAACTCGTTGAGGTGGGTCGCCAGCGACACCGCCATCACGTCGAAGGTTTCAGCCAGATCGGCAATCTCGTCACCTTTTTGCTCGCGGTAGACCGGGCAGGCCCGGCAGGAGCCGGGGCCGTCCTCGGGTTGATCCGGCGAGGCGGTCAGCCAGCACCGGTGCTCCCGGTCACCGTAGGCCGGACAGGTGGTGCGGGAGCAGCCCAGGATGGCCGAACAGGCCAGATTGGTCCGCCGACCGGCCATCTGGTCCAGGTTGCCTTTGACCACTTCCTGGGCATGGGCCTTGAGTCGGTTGATGCGTTCGGTCACCCGCCGGGCGAACAACGTCGAAGGGGCCAGGGCCACCACCATGGCCGTGGCCGAATAAAACACGATCATAAGGGCCAGCCGATCGGCGGCGGCTTCGGCCTTGGTGCGCGAGAGGCCGATGCGGGCCGTGCCGAAGGGTTGGCCGACGATGGTCACCGGCGCGGCGAAGTCGTCGACGAATTCCCGGCCGGTATCGAGTAGTTGGATATGCGGCGCATTGTCTTTGGGGGCATTGACCTTGGGCAGCTCCACCGGGAACCCGCCGGAGAACGTGTGCACCAGCACATTGCCCTGACGGTCGAGGATGAAGGCGTAGACGATGTCGTCCACCTTCTTCAGCTCGTCCACCATGTTTTTCAACCGCAAAAGGTCCATGGACAGCATGGCGTCGGAAACCCGCGTGGCCAGATTTTCCGAGAGAACCATCCCGCGTTTGCGCGTTTCGGTCAAAAGCGATTCCGCCGCCGCCCGCCAGGTCAGATAGGCCAGAGGAATGGCGATAAGCCCGACGATGAGGACAATGCCGCAGTTGATTTTGCCGCGAAAACTGAGCTGCGAAAGGCGCGGGATCATTCGTCCTCCGCAAGGGCGTCAAGGCCGAGCTTTTCAACCAGTTGCCGCACGGAGCCGTAGTCGGCGTCGTTGGCCGGGATGATGCCGCGCATGCCGGCGGTTTGGAGAATCGTGGCGTCGTCCGGGCGGTCAATGGACAGGGCAAACATGGCGGCAGCGATCTTTTCCGTGATTTCCGGGGCAAGCCCGGCCCGGGCGGCATAGACCCAGCCCGGATAGGATTTGCTCTCGGCCAGGATGCGAATTTGCCCGATATCAATTCTTTCGCGCAAAATTTCCAGCGTGCCGTCCCGGATGGAGCCGATATCGCAGGTGCCGGCGAAAACAGCCAGCACCACTTTTTCCTGTTTGCCGCCGGGGCCGGGCGCAAAAGATACTTCGGCGAAATCCCGACGGTGGATGCCGATGTCCAGAAATTCGCCCAACGCATAGATGTAGCCGCCGGCTGACGACGGGTCCACGGCGATCCAGCGTTTGCCCCGGCAGTCAGCCAGGGTGCGCAGGCGCACATCGTCGCGGCGGCAGATGATCTGGCTGCGGAAATCGGGTTTGCCCGACGGTTCGATGATGCGGGCGAAGGCCCGGGCTCCGGCTTTGGCCGTGCGGATGTAGACGAACGGATTGGAAAAAGAAATGTCGATTTCCCCGTGCTCCACCATGCGGACATGTTCTTCGAAGGTATCGGGAAAAATCTGGCGCAGGGTCAGGCCCGTGGCCCGGCCGAGATAGTCGAGCAACAGCCTGTGACGTTCGTAGGAAACGGTATGGGCGTATTGGGGCAGATAGGCATAGGTGACGGCCCGCGGCTGCACGCGCAGGGTCGGCTCCGCGCGGCGGGACAGATCCACGCGGATGGCGTCCTCGTCCCGGTTGCATCCGGTCAGGACGGGGAGGAGCAGGGTGGCCAGCAGAAAATCCCGTCGCCGCATGCGGCTTCCCCCTTTTTCCGATCTGTTTGTTTTTGTCGTCTGCCGTCGTCGCCGCGTTGCGTTTTTTTCTCTTTCCAATCTCTTCGGGATCGCTGTGGGCCGTTTATGGGAACGGGGATGGCGGATCATCCAGAGGCGTTCGGCCGAGGGCTTGCGCCGACGGTCCCCGGCGGCGTTGCAGACGGGACAGGCCCCACTGGGCCAGTCCGTAGAGTGGGAGGAAAAAGATTGCCGGTCCGGCGGATTCCCCGACCAGGGGCAACGGCGTTGCGGCAAAGCGCCAATAGAGCCAGGCCAGGGCCGCGCAGGCCGGCCACAATCCGGCGGCTGCCCGTCCGGCCGCCAGGGCCATGGCGTTGCCGTAGGCTTCCTGGGCCAGATGATTGGAGGCGAGATAGGCGGGCTTGTTATGGGCGCGAAGGGCCGCAAGTGACAGTTCGTGGTGCTTTTTGGCAGCGCCTTCCTCGCGTGTCCGGCGACTGCGTTGGACGTAGGCCAGGGCGGCCCCGCACAGCCGTCCCACCAGGGCGCTGCCGCAGGCCAACGTGGTCATGCCGACAAGGAAGCCGGCCCAGGGCGGGGCGCACCAGCGAAACGCGGCGATAAGCAGCGCGTCGATGGCCAAAAAAGTCTGGGGCAAAAAAGTATCCATAAGAAAAACGGCTCCTCGTCCCACGACAGCTACAGCGGGACGGGGAGCCGTGTCCAGGGGATGGCTTGCGGGTTAAACGCCGGGCAGCTTGTAGCCGAAGAATCCGGCCAGCAGGTAGCCCACGCCGACGTAGAGGGCCAGCACGATAAACAGACGCTTGAGCCACACGTCGGAGAAATACTTGGAGGTCATGGGGCCGACGAAAGAACCGACAGCCACGCCGAGCATTTCAAGGCCGATGAAGTGCCACTCGATGGGCGTGCCCTTCATAAGCAGCGTGATAATGCTCGTGACCATGCCGACGAGGACGGCCAACGCCGACGTGCCGGCGGCCAGATACATGGGCAGCTGGGTGACGCTGGTCAGAAACGGCACCAACAGGAAGCCGCCGCCGACGCCGAGGAAGGCCGCCACGGCGGAAATGACCACGCCGCCCAGAAACGGGATCAGCGGGTTGAACTTGAAGGGAACGCCGTAAAAGGTGAAGGCGCAGGTGGAGATCGTAAATTCCGTGATGTGCAGGCCAATGTTCTTGGCCTCGACGGATTCGCCGCTTTTGATCTTTTTGGCGGCTTCTTCGAAGGCCTTGGCGGCCTTTTTGGCCGTCTGTTTCTTGGACTGCCCGGCCGGCGTGGTCTCATAAAAGAGCCAGGCGCCAAGGAGCAGCACGAAAAGGCCAAAATATCCCTGATAGGACTTGAAATCGAGCTTGCCGGCAGACAGTTCCTGGGCTCCCCAGGCACCCAGCAGCGAGCCCAGTCCGAGGCTGATGGCCAGGGGCAGGACCAACCGCTTCATCTTGAGGTAGTTAAATGAACTGATGGCGGCGGACAGACCCACCAGAAACTGGTTGGACGCCTTGATGGAATCGGTCACGACCTTGCCGAGTTCCGGAGCGGTCTTTTTAAAGCCACCGGCATAGGAACCGAAGCCGAAAACGCTCATATGGCCGACGCCGGCCATGACGCCGCCGAACGCGCCCACGGTGGAGAAAATCCAGCCGACCCACACAGCCCAGCAAAAGGCCAGGATGGGGTTGACCACCGGCGCGCCGGGAATGCCGAGAAATCCTGCCGGCTTGGTGGGATCGATCTGACCGGGATCGGCGCCTTGCGGGGCTTTGGCGATGGCGTCAGCCAGTTTGTCGGCAAAAGCCGGTTCGAACCAAAGGGCCAACGCCACGAGGACGAGCAGTCCTACGGGCAGGGTCAGTTTCCAATTTTTCACCAGGGCCTCCTTCTTGTTGGGCGACGAAAAGGGCTGTTGTGCGCGTGGCCGGCACGGTCCCGAGGGGCTGTCGGCCGTTGGCCGTCCACGCCTGGACGACGAAAGCTTTTCGCCAGCATAGAGCATTGCGACTTCGTAATGTCAAGAATTCCCTGTAATAGTTCCTATTTTCTCAATAGTTCGGCATAGTGACCGCTGTGGGAGAAGGAAAGCGGGAAAAGATTGTTCTTTTTTTCACAAAGTCAGACCATAAAAAAAGGCCTCGCCGCATTTGGCCAGGCCCTTTTTTCCGAGAAGCTCCTCGTGGGAATAGCCATGCCGCACTTTTTAACCATTGGCAAGGGCGTTGTATCGGTTTCCCTTTGACCGGAAGGGCAACCCGGGCTATATGGCCTGAGCCCCATACGGGGTATGTCACCGCCGTGGAGGCTTTTTGTCGATGCTCCCGTTTTTCCGTCCGAAAAACGAAAAAGATCTGAGCGAAAAGCTGCTTGGCAAGCTCAAGAAATTTCGTCTGACCCGAAACGGCTCCACTGTGGCCGTGTCCGGCAAACTGCTGGGCCTCTATCGGCGTGCGGTGACGGCTGACGGATTGATGCCGCCGGCCGCCGGCCGCGTGGAGCTTTTTGTCGTCATTCTGACCAAGGCCGGGCGCTATTTCCTCTATTATATCGTGACGTATCCAGAGACCGAGGATATCGCCGGCCGTCAGGAATACGCCCATCTCTGCGATGATCTCGATGCGGTGCGGTCTTTTCTCGGGGCCATGCTGTATCCCGACAAACAGCGCTTTGTTGACGCCGTGCTGGAACAGGTCGCCACAACCCTGTCCCCGCCGGTCGCCAAGGGCAGGCGGTCGGCCAAAAAGACCTCTCCCCAAGCGGAAGAGCCGGCCAGCGCGTCTCTCCCCTCCGGGGATGTTTCGGAGGAAGCCTTTCTTTTCGACAGCGCCGGGACGCAAGCGCCAGAGGAAGGGCAGACAGAGGCGTCGACCACAAAAGACGCATCACCTGCCAAGACCGCTGCGCCAACGGAACCTTCGGCCTGATTGACGGCTCCGGCCTGTCCCTTCACCTCCGCCGGGCCTGTGCCGTTAGGGCCGCAGGCCGGCCTCGCGGGCGAGACCGGACCGATCAAGAATCGTCACTGTACGCCCCTGGACCGTCACGAATCCGGCTTCGCCAAGGCGTTTGAGCGCCCGGGACAGGGCTTCGGGCGTTGCCCCGACAATCTTGGCCAATTCCCGGTGACTGATGTCCAGGCGCACCACGTCGCCGCCCGGTCCCCGGGAAGCCTCATGCAATACAAAGCCCGCCACGCGTCCCGGCAGATCAACCAGGGCCAGGGATTCGACCATGGCCATGGCTTCCTTGAGGCGGCGACACATGAGTCGCAACAGGTCGAACAAGACTTCCGGATCTTCTTTGGCCGCTGCGGCCAGGGCGTGGGCCGGGAAGGCCAATATCCGCGTTTCGATCAGGGCGGCGGCAAAGGCCGGGAATTCTCCGGAATCGACCAGCGAGCACAGGCAAAACGGTTCGCCCGGACCCAGGACGTAGAGGGTTTGTTCCCGGCCGTCCTGATTGATCTGATAAATTTTGGCCCGTCCCGAGACGACCAGATAAAAGGCATCGTCGGCCTGGTCCCGGGTGGCGATGCAATTGCCGGCGGCATAGGTCGTTACCAGCGCCTCCGCTGCCAGCCGCTGGAGCCGCGTTTCGGAAAGCCCGCCGAAAAACGGCAATGACCGCAATAACACCATCCGTTCTGTCTGATCCATACTTCTTCTTATCGTTCCCTTGTCCCAATGGCGAGTTCGTCCCCCAGGTAAGGGGTCCGGGGGGA
>Ga0183100_1000419_pt1 | contig 36040 bp, 27 predicted proteins | sample Biomet2_FD_127789 | JGI IMG/M metagenome (GOLD analysis project Ga0183100, IMG submission 127789) | Microbial communities from bioreactor (seeded with anoxic lake sediment) at LBNL, California, USA - Biofuel metagenome 2 | ecosystem: Engineered > Bioreactor > Anaerobic > Unclassified ... | reverse complement strand
GCGCGGCAGTAGCGGCGGGCCGGCCGGGCCCCCTCTTGTGCCCCCCGGGCTGTCGGGGTGCCCACCACGGTGGCCAAGCCGTTACCGCCAATGACAGGACCGCCAAAAGCGGCTGTTTCCACGTGTGCGTTGGAAGACGCCGTACCGACTGCCAGCTTTTGACCGACCGCCCGGGCCTGTGCCAGGCCGTTGGCGTCGGCCCGCTGGCCGACCAGCTTGCCGCCCGACGCGATAGCGGCGCAACGCCCTGCAGTGTCAGCCTGTCCACTGGCAACCTTTGCCCCCGACGCAGCGCAAGTAACCGCCCCATGGGCAGATGCCTGCCCGCTGGCAATGACAGCGCCGGAGGCCTGGACAGTCCCGATGCTACCGGCTCCGGCCTGCCCTGCCGTGACCTTGGCGCCAACGGCCGCACACGAAGGTTTGGCTGTTGCAGTCGCGCCGCCCAGTCCATTTTTTTGGCCGCTGGCCACGCTGGCCACGACGCCGGCCACTGCCGCGTCACCCGAAATGACGGAAGACGCGGCAGTACCTACCCAGCTGGTCGCCTCATTGGTCCAGGCGTTGTTTGATCCAACCCATGGAGTCCACATGGCTTACGAGTCGGAGATGGTGACCGTGAAGCTGTTGAGTTTGTACTGGCCCTGGGCCGCGAATGTCTCCGACGTCACGTCATCGGTGGCCACGCAGGTGCCCCCGGTCGCCGCCGTCCACAGGCTGGCGTAGGCCACTGTCGCGGCCGCCGGCACGTCAAACGTGACGGCCGCACTCGTCGCCTTGGCCCCGGCCGCGGCGGCGGCCATGGTCACGGCTTTGCGGACATAGGCCGGCGTTCCTCCCGTCAATTCGTTGGTCGATCCATCCGCGCCGGGCGCACCCGAGTGCAACGCCGCGTAGAGGTTGGCCGGCAGGCCGGAATCCAGGACAGTGTTTTTTCCAGTGGCAGTTAAAGTTCCCATAGATACTCCTTATTGATATTTTTCGTACACGCGAAATTCGGCCGTCGCCCCACGGCCAGACCAGCCTCCCGCCAGACGGATGACGGGCTGGACGCAGTAGATGCCGGTCTCGTTAAAATCCCCGGCCGCGATGGTGTGGCGCACGGATTGTGATTCGTGGACCGTTGCGTCCCAGACCGTTTCCGCCCCGGACGGTTTCCGGACGGCTATCCCGACCATTGCGCCGGTCAGATCCTCATGGACATCCAAGAGCAGTTCGGTGCCGACGTCGCCGGCATACGGCTTTTGCATAGCTATTCTCCAATGGCGGTTTGTATTCCCGCCGTGCGCGCCGCCCGATCCATCTCCCGGCGCTCACGGTCGCGGAGCATGGCCAGCCGGCGGGCTTTGGCGTCCTCGGACAATCGTGAGCTGCGTATTGTTGTCATGGCTTCGCGGACGGCCTGCACCCGGCCGACCAGCATGCGCAGGCGCGGCAGCTTTGTTTCGGTCCGCACCTGCATGGCCCCTTCGTGGTCCCCTTTTTCACGCAGGGCGTCATAGCGGGCCTTGGCCTGGGCATATGCCCGGCGTACCGCGTAAAACGGGTGGGAGAGGTCTTCCACGTCCGCGTCTGTCACGGGCTCGATCGGGCGTTGCCGACCGCCGTCAACACGCGCCTGCTCGCGTTTGGTCGGACTGGCCACCCGTTCGGTCTGGCGCAAAAGGCTTTTCCGGGTGATGGGCGAAACGCGGCCGGTCAATCCGGCGGCCGCCACGCTCTGATTGTAGGCGGCCATGGCCGCGACAAGGGCCTGTCGTTCGGCCTCGTCCCTGCCGCCGGCCAGAGCGAATGCCCGGAAACGGGCGTAAATCCGGTCGCGCTTTTCGGCATAGCGTCTTTCTTCCTCAATGGCCTCGCTGGTCTTATTCCGGGCTTTGGCTTCGCGAAGCGGCCGGAAGCCAAGCGCCTTGGCCGTTGATTCCCCGGCCGTCGGCATGAGTGGCTTTCCATCCTCCCCGATGACCGGATAGTTTTTGGAGGTGGAAACGCCCTGATCGGACTCGCGCAACGCCTGAACGACTTTCGAGACGCCGGCCGGCAGCAGCTTTTCCGAAGCCCGGCCGGGCTGGCCGCCGGCAAGAAAGCCGATGCCCTGCAGGATATCCCTGGCCATGCCGCCCATGGGTCCCAGGATATCCGACCAGGTGTCGGGCATGTCGATCATGGTGCCGATGGAGCCAGACATGTCCGTGCCTGTGAACATGCCGAGTAACCCGAATCTGGCCAGATCTTCGGCCCCGTTGCCGCAGTTGTGCCGGATGGTGTCATAGACCCATTTCTCGGGGTCTTCGTCCGATCCGCCCGCCGCGAACAGTCCCTTGACGATGGAGGTCAGCACCTGGCTTCCCAGACCACCCAGAAGGACAGGCGCGGTCAGAGCGAACGTGGCCGCCTGCCAATCCTTTTTCTGGAAAAGCGCATGGATCAATTGCAGATAGTTGTGGCCGTACTTTTTGTAGACGTACCAGGACTGGCCCAGCCGCGCCCCGGCGCTCGTGCCCCAGGTCCAGACCGGCTGGGTGGAACGATCATACACGCCATGGGCCCGGTCGGACGTCTCCCTGGCCCGGGCCATGGCGGCCTCATGATCGGCTCCGGCCCACCGGGCCAGACGATAAGCGGCCAGGAGCGTCGCCCCCCGGTTAAGCTGTTCTGTCGCGCCGAACAGGGCCAGCGATTTGCCCATGAGCCAGGACCAGCTTTTCCCGGCCGTGTCGCGGTACGTGGACAACGCCTCGCGGGCGAACTGCGGATCGTCCAGGGATTCTTTACGGATAGCGGTCAGAAACGCTTTTTCCTCCGGGGTGAACCGGCCCCATTTCCCCGTCATCACCCCCAGGTAGTCACCCATGGACCGGGCTATGGTGCGGCCGACCCGGGCCCAGCCCCCCTTCCCTTCCAGGGCGTAGGCATGAAGCGCCGCCGGTACGCTGGTGGCCATTGAGGACAGGTTGACCAGGGCCGAACGCGGATTCAGGCCCAGATATTTGAGCGAGGCGACGGACTTGGCCAGGCTGAAAACCCGGTCCCCGGCTTCGGCGTTACGCAGGTTTTCAGCCAGATAGTCCACGGCCAGCCGATAAACGTCGCGCTCCTTTTTGATGTCGATCCCCGGCATGTCCGCACTGCCGAAGAGCGCCCGGGCCGCCTTGCCGGCCGCGTCCATCTTGGCCAGCCCGTAGGCGGTTGAACCAGCATAGCGCGTGAACCGTTCCATCGCGTCCTTGAAATAACCCTGAACCACCTCGCCATGACGCCCTGTGCGCCGGATGGATTGCGATCGAAAACCACGCGATTTGACTTCATCGGCCAGGGTCTCCAACAGTTCTTCGACAAGCCCGGCGTCCACGTCCTCGCCGACATGGTTGACGGCGGATTCAACCGTCTTGGCCAGTTCCAGCGCTTTGATAAGCCCTTGGGTGGCCTCCGGCAGTTTCGGGATTTTGCTGACGGGCTCCATGTCCCAACCAGCCCGGGCCATCTTCGCCCGCAGCTTTTCCGCCCCGGCCCGCCATTCCTTGTGCGCCCGGAACCGCTCGATTTTTCCATCCGTTCCGGTGCGCTCGCCGCGCACCACATAGTCGCCGGTCTCGCGCAAGCGTGGGGCGTAGAAGCCGCGCATCTGGCCCATGCGTTCGATCATTTCCTTGAGCGAAAAGGACGCCCCGTCCTCGCCGACCAGCCGCACGTCCGTGAGCTGGTCCTTGATGGTCAGGCCGTCCTTGCGGGCTTTGAAAACAACGTCGGCCACTTCCGAAGCGTAGGGCGCCAGCTCCTCGGACAGGGTCTTGTCCGCCTGATACTCGGTCGCGTCGAAGGTCCTGGCCTCTGCGGACGGGATGCCGGCGTCGACCAGACGGCGGATGATCTTGGCCCCGTAGGTGTCCCGCGCCTTGTCCATGAGCCGGCGGTACGATTCCAGGCGTTGGTCCAGGAGCATGTCATACCGCTCCCGCATGGTCCGCCAGAGATTGATGGTGGCCTCGGTCGCGCCGTGGTCGGCAAACCAGGTTTCCATGGCCTCGGGCTGAATCTCGTTGACGTCGGCGTAGTCCACGCCTTCTGAAAGTATCTCGCGCTGCTTCGGGTTCTTGAGGATGGCCTTGGCCTCGTCCAGGATCGTGCGGCCCGAACCGTCGCCGGCATCAAGGGCCTTGTGCAGGATCTCGTGGGCGTGGTCCGTGCGGTCACGGAAGGTCTCGTAAAGGCGCTTAAGGACTGGGTGCTGCCAGTATTCCGGCGACCGCAGGATCTTGCCCAATACGGCGGTTTCTTTGAGCGAATCATGGACGGCCGGCAGGATGGAACGCACATGGGCGGTTGTGGCGTCTTTAAACCAATGGGTGAACTTTTCCGGTTCCTCCGGCACGCCGGTCAGTTGGCCGGCCCGGGCGAAGCGAGGCCCAGCACCCTTCGGCGGCAGCCCCTGTTTGTACTTGACGAGATCGACCTCAGTGAATATTTTCTTCCTGTTCCCGGTTGGTATCTCTGTGGGCAATTGCAGCCCGAAAGATCTCTGCCAACCGGGGATTTTTGTTTTGTCCCGGTACAGCAACTTTCCGTTACGAATCTGTTGGGCGACCCAATACGGTTGTGTTCCCCTCGCATACACACTGGCCACTTCGTTGATTTCCGCGCGCCCCTGCTGAACGTTGAGATGAACGGCCGCCACCAGGAAGGATCCCTGGTGAGGGAGTTCCGTCACCACCACCAGGCTATCGGCCCAGGTCGCGGACTGAAGCACCACCACGGGACGCTCCAACGCCTGAGGAAGCTGTTTGAGTGTCTCGGCTGGAACCCCGTGTTTTCCTCCCTGCCCCTCCTCTCGGAGAATTTTGTTCGCTTTCGCCTGGGTCATTTCCAACGACAGGTCATGGCCGCCGAGAAGACCGATCACAGGTGGCGTCCCCCCAAGGTCCAATCTTTCATGGGGCCGCAACCGGCCGGCGAGATAAGCATCCACCTGTTGTGCGAAGTTGGGCGTTGCAGCACGCGCGAAAGTCGGCGCGGCGGTTAGCGACTGGCCGAGTGGAGCCACGAAATCGAGGCCCTTGCCGTCCACAAAGTTGTCAGCCTGGGCAAGCAGTTGCCGCAGCTCGGCCTTGGTCAGTTTGATATTCGGGAAGATGGTGCGGGCCCACTGTGCGATCCTGGTCAGCAGGCGGTCGAGGGCGCGATGCATGGTGCCGTTTTGGGCCCAGGAAACCAGGAGTTCCTCGGCCGCTTCGGCGCGGGTGGCGCGGGTGGAATCAAGGCCGTTTCTCTCCAGCCAGCGGGAAACCTCCTTGGGCATGATGCGCGCGGCTTGCAGCATGGCCTCCTGACGTGCCTCCCGGCCGCCCAGAATCAGGTCCAGGCCGCCGTGCCGGCCCTCGTGACGCAACAACGCCTGGACGAACGCCGTCTGCCCGGCCTTTTCCGTGGGAATGTTCCCGGCCACGAGCACAATGCGCTTGGTTTCGGGGTCATAGGCCCCGTAGAATTTGCCCGATACGCCCGCCTCCTTGATCTCGCGCCGCAGATCCGCCGGCAGATCGGCCTCGCTCTGGTAGATGTCCACGATGCCGCGCAGGGCCGGTACCTGCGTCAGGCCCTGGCGCAACGTCTCGGCCACGGCCCGGGCCACGGGGGAAATATCGGCGGTGCGGGCTTCGGCCCGGGCCAAGCGGGCCGCCGGGCCACTGGCTTCTTCTTGGGCACCCTCCGCTTCCTGAGCCGCTGCGGCCAGATCCTCGTTCTTGGCCTTTTTCAGTTCCTCCTCGACTTCCCGCAACCGGGCGGACGCCTGCTTGTATTCCTCTTCCCGGGAAAACTTCTCCTCCACGAGCCGTTCCAGGGACGCGGCCGACTCCCGAGCCCGGTCGAGCTGCCCCTTGATGCGCTCGGGCTCCCGGGAAAGCTCCTCGAGGCCGTTGTTGAAGGCGCGGACAAATCCGGAGGGCGCGCCGAAATTGCGCTCGAAAAGGGTTCCCCCGTTTTGGGCCGTGACGGTGAAGGAACCGGTCAGGGTGGCCTCGGTGACCTTGGCCAGGCCATCCCCCCGGTTGGAGTCCGCACCGACCAGGCTGGCCGGTACGGGACGAACCTTGATTTTGACCTCATGGCCGCCGGTCTCGAAGGTGACCGCGCCGCCGAATTTGCCGCCGCTGCGCACCCCTTCGTAGTGGGCCACGGTCTTGCCCACCGTCTCCTTTTCCAGGCGGGTCTTGATCCCGTCGTACCAATCCGTCAGCTTCCTGGTGAAATCCTTCTTCTCGAACGTGCCGTCCTTGAGCGTAAAGGTTTCCGCCTTGAGGTCCGGGAAGGAACCCCGCAGCCGATCCACGTCCTTTTCGGCTGTGGCCAGGCTCTTTTCGATGTCCGGTATCCGGCTCCCGCGCAAAAGGTCGAGCTGACGGATGCGGCCGGCCTTTTCGTCCTGGAAGGCCTGGCGCAGCCGGCCCAGGTCCCGCACCTGGCCCTCCAGCTTCACCCGCTCCATGGCCAGCGGGTTGCCGGAAAAGGCCGCCATCATATCCTCGAAGGAGAGCTGGACGTCGTCAAAGGGGTTCTCCATCACGTCGCCGTCGATCTCGCCGCGAAGGAGCTGGTTGATGAACTTCTGCTTGTTCTGGAGAATATTGAAACTGACCGAGTCGAGCGTGTTTTTCACGCCGTAGGCCAGGACCTCCACCTCGTCGAACCTGTTGCCCTGGCGACGGATGCGGCCGTTTCGCTGTTCCCAATCCATAGGCCTGACCGGCGGTGCCAAATGGTGCAGGGCGACCAGACGCTCCTGGATGTTGACGCCCACGCCGAGCTTTTCCGTGGACCCCATCACCACCCGGACATCGCCGGCATTGACCGCTTCAAAGAGCTTTTCCCGGGCCTTCTCGTTGTAGTCGTAGATGATGGCGATTTCTTTGGCCGGGATGCCCTTGGCCACGAGCTTGCCCTTGAGGTCCTTCCAGATATTGAAGGACTTGTCCGACGACTGGTAGATATCGCTGAAAACCGCCTGGGCCGCCCGGGTGTCCTGGTGGGCCTGATACCGCTTGAAGATCTCCCCGGCCGCCGCATCGAGCTTGCCGCCCGGGGCCTCCTCCAGTTCCGGATTGACCAGCCGCATGTCCAGGGCGGCCTTTTGGGCCAGATTGTAGATGAGAAGCGGAACATGGGACTGCTCCCGCTTCTCCTTGCCGGTCAGGTGTTCCCACTCCATCCGCCACTGCTTGAGGTGCTGGATGTAGCCGGTCAGTTCCGGGTTGCGCTCCAGGGACACTTCCTGGGGCCGGCCGCCTTTGAGCTTCGGAATATCCTTGATGTAGTCCAGGTCTTCGGCCAGCACGATGTCCGCGCCGGCCTTCCACATGGAGATGAGTTCGCCCAGGTTCTGGTAGCGGTTGAACCGGGTCACGGGCTTGTAGTCGCCCGTGGCCGTCTCCTCGATGTCGGTCTTGGTGGCGCAAAAGGTCGAGGCGAAGTCATCGAACTGTGTGACGTTGAACCGCTCCAGAAGGTCCGGACGGATGTAGCGCAGAGCGGTCCACAGCTCGGCCAGGGTGTTGGAAACCGGCGTTCCGGTGGCCAGGTGGACGTTTTTGCCCCCGGTCTTCTCGGCAATGTACCGGGACTTGAGCAAGAGCTGCATGGACCGCTGGGAGGAATCCCGGTCCAGGCCCTTCACGTTGTCCATCTTGGTGACGAAATCGCCGCGCTTGTAGGCGTGGGCCTCATCCACCACCAGCATGTCCACGCCCGTGTCCTCGAAAAAGACGTTCTCATCCTTGCGGGCGTCGAGCAGGGCCTTGAGTCGCGCCTCGCGCTTGAGCATCATCTTTTCGATCTGCTTGACCCGTGGCGGCTTCCTGCCCCGATCCTGGCTCTTGTCGGCCTGGGCTTCGCGCAGATCCGCCCGCAGGGCGTCCAGGTCCTCTTCGATAAACGCCGTTTCCCGCTCCGGGGAAATGGCCAGGCCGTTGAAAAACGAATGCGGTACAATCACGGCGTCCCAATCGCCCGTGGCGATCTGGGACAGGAGCCGCTGCCGGTTGGCCCGGGTCCGGTCATCGGCGTTGGGGGCCAGCACGTTGGCGGCCGGATAGAGCCGTTTGAAGGCCCCGGCGAACTGCTCCAGGGTCGCGCCCTGGACCACGATCATGGGCTTTTTGGCCGTGCCGAGCCGGCGGGCCTCCATGGCCAGGGTCGTGACCAGATAGGTTTTGCCGGCCCCGACGCCGTGGGCGAAGAGTGTGTTCTCCTGGAGCCCGCGCGAGACCCCGCGTTTCTGATGGTCGCGCAGGGTGATGGTCTCGACCGCGCCCGGATAATGGGCCACGTCCGGGATGTTGTACTCGCGGGGGATCTGCCCGCCGAACCGCTCGTCGTAGAGGTTTTCCAACTCCGTGGCGACCTTGGGCGTCTCGCGGGCGAATTTGAGAAACTCCTCCTGCAGGGCCTTCTGCTTTTCCTGAACGAGCAGCGTCCCTTCCTGGTCCACCACGCGGTCGCGGCCGCCCTTGCCGTCCGGCAGGTACTTGTAGGCCTTGGACAGCTTGAGGTTCAGCGAATCCTTAAGGATGTCGAGGAGGTTTGTGTCGCCCACGGTCCAGCGGTTTTGGGCCTCCTGGGTCAGGGACCCCTTGACGTCCCAGGAGGAAAGGCCGTCCTCGCCGGCCCGGGTGCGCGTCTGGACCGCCTTGCCCCAACGGACGCCCATGCGCTCCATGAAGGCGGACACCACGCTGTCGGGAATCCAGGTTGCGCCCAGGCGGGCGTCGATGCGGCTGACGGGCTTTTTGGGCGGCTGCACCGCCTCCAGGGCATCCAGGTTGCGTTTGTAGTCCGGATTGCTTTCCGCGCTGTCCCTGGCGACCTGGAGCTTTTGGCGCACGTTGCCGGACAGATATTCCTGCGGCGTTTCGAGCAACCCCGTCTCCGGGTTTTCATAAGCCGCCCCGGTCTCCAGGAGCTGGCGTCTGGCTTCGGCCTCCGGCAGGCCGAGCAGCTCGCCGATTTTGGCGGCGTCCACATTGCCCCGGTAGAGCAGGCTTATCTTGACGGCATCCTCGGCCGAGGCGGCCGTCCTGGGCTCGGCAAAAGGCCGGATGGTCCGCTTGGTAAAGATGTCGGCCTTGGTGACGACCACATTTTTGTCACCACTGACAACTTGCTCTTCCTTCTTTTCCAGGGCCAGGACGTTGGGATATTCGACGTCATCGCGAAGAAAGGTCAGCTTGCGGTTGTCGAGGAACGGCCCGTGCTTCTTGACAAAGGCATCGTACAACCGGCCAAGCTCGTTCTGTTTCGCGGCAATGTCCGCATCGGTCGCCTCTTCGGACAGCATAGCCCGGACCAAGTCCTGGGCGGCCGTCTTGACGCCGACATACTGGCGGGCGATGGCCGTTCGGGACTCGGCCAGCTTTCCGTCCTGCCATTCCGGCCGGGAGAGCCGACCGTCCTCCACGGCAAAGACCTTGCCGTCCCGGACGACAAGGGTCCCTTCCCGCATGTCTGCGTCGGCCCGTTCGCCAAGGGCCTGGGGCAGCGGCTTCGGCTGGGTGGCCGCCCCTTCGCCCATGATGTCCACGGGCAGCTGTGCCACGGCCTCCCGCACCTGCTTGATAAGGGGCTGGGCCTTGTCCGGCAGCACCGTGTATTCGAGGCCACCGTGCATGGAACCGGTCAGGGAATGCCTGCCGAGCACCATTTCCGGATGGGCCACGAAGTATTCGTTGACCCCGGCCTGTCCCTCGGGCGTCTCCACCTTTTCCACCTGCCGCCAGGGCTGGCCTTCAAAGGGCCGGCCGTCCTTTTTGCGCAGGATCAGGATGTCGGTTGTGACGTCGGTGCCGGCGTTCTTGGCAAAGGCCGTGCCGGGCAAGCGGATCGCGCCCACCAGGTCCGCCTTGCCGGCCAGGTACTCGCGGACCCTGCCCCACCGGGTCGTGTCCATGGTGTAGTGCGAGGTGATGGCCGCGACCAGGCCGCCGGGCCGCACCACGTCCAGGGCCCTGGCCAGGAAGTAGTTGTGGATGCTCCAGCCGGAATAGTCCTTGTGGGCCTTGTCGTAGACCGGGAAGTCGCCGAAGGGAACGTTGGAGATGACCAGATCGGCTGTGTTGTTCCCCATGCGCTTGGCATCCTGGAATCCGGTGACCTGGATGTCGGCGGCGGGATAGAGCTTTTCAAGCATCCGGCCGGTGACGGAATCCAGCTCCACGCCCTTGAGGTGGGAGGCGACGGCCAGGTTTTCGGGCATGAGGCCAAAGAAATGGCCGATGCCGGCGGCCGGCTCCACCACTTGGCCGCCGGTAAAGCCCATATGCTGGACCATGTCCCACATGGCCGTGATCACATCCCGGTCGGTGTAGTGGGCGTTTAACGTCGACCGCTTGGCCGCGTCCCACTCTTCCTTGGAGAAGAGACCGCCGATGTTGGGATGGAGTTCGCCGTACCTGCGCTTCCAGGCAGCGTACTTGTCCAGGATCGCCTCATTGCGCAGGCGGGCGTGATATGGCAGATCCTCGCCTCCATACTGGTTGGCGAGATTCTCGAAATCGGCCTTGAAGACCTCTTCGGCCAGGGAGCCCCAGCCCGAGAATTGGGCCAGAACCTTGCGTTCCTGGGGCGTGGGGAGACGGTTTTGCGCCTCCAGCTCCTTGAGAAGCCGGACAGCGGCGAGATTGGCCTTGGCCCGGGTGGCGTTGCCGCCGGGCACCAGCACGTCGTCGGGGGCTATGCGGTGGTTATGGTCTCGCGATAGGTCCCGTCCGGAAGAACCGTGATCTTTCGGGGCGGCAGGTCCTCCCACCACGCCCATATCCGGTGTTCCTTTTGCGGGGGCAGCGGCTCGGGCGGATTCTCCGCGTTCAGGGCCGGGCCGTCCGACGGAGCGACCACCGCCAGCATCGCCTCCTGAATCGCGTCCTCCGGGAGATTCCGGGCTTTGAGGCCGAACTGGACGTTGGCGGACTGCAGTGTCTTCCGGTCGATGGCTTCCTTCAGTTCGTCCGGATTCGCCTGGAACGTTGCCCAGGTCTCCTGGGGCTTGTTCTCCAGGAGCCAGGTCAGATGGGCCTTCCAGTCCCACATCCGGTCGGGATCGGTCAGGGTGTGCACTTCCTGCATCGCGCGCTCCTTGGTCTTCCTTGTCGAAAATAATGTCTTCGCCAGCCGGTGTCGAGGCTTCCGGTTTCTCAAACCTCGCCAACTCGTCCTTGGTCAAAAATTCCCGGTGTCCGTCCCGGTGAAGCTGCTCCGCTCCATGCGCCTCGGCCACCACGCCGGCCCGGGTCGGTCGGACCGAAACCGGGGCCTCGATGCGGACGTTCCCTTCGCGCACAAAACGATTGCCGCGTTCGTCTTCGAAGACCTGGTTGCCCTGATTGTTGACACCAAGAGGCTTGTCCGTGGCCTGTTCCGGTTGCGGTGAAGACGGCCGGGCCTCCTTGACCGGCGCGGGAACCTGTTCCGTGGCCGTCTCCGGAGCTGCCGGCTTTTTGCCGAACCGCTCCACAAACGCCTCGGCCTTGGCCCTGTCCTCGAACTGGACGCCCGGTATCGCCCCCCTGCCTTTGTAGCGCGACCAATACCCTCCGAGTTTGTTAAATTCATACTTGAGCTTTTCATAGTCCTCTCGTGACGTGTGTTCATCCAGGGTCACGACATAGAGCGGATGCCCCTTCTTGGCGTGCGTCGTCTCCCGGAGTGACATGGCGTAGCGAGGACCTTCCTGGCCGGCTGGAGACTTTTCCGGCACAGCCTGCGTCGGCTGCTCCTGCGGTTTGGCGACCGACTGCGCCGGCGTCGTCTGCACAGCACTCCCGAACCGGGACACCAGGTCCTCCCGGTTGACGCGAAATCGCTCGGCGTCAAAGCCGGCCAGCCGGTCATGGACGGCCTTAAGCGCCTCTTGCTCGGACGCAGCTCCGGTCACGGCGGTGGTTCCGGACTGTGTTTCCGTGACCGTCCAGCCCTTGCCGCCGTTGAGGTCGGGGTGGGCCACGAAACCGATGTCCTCAAGCCCCGGGATCTCGAAATGGACCACCCGGCCTTCAACGGGCTTGCGCGCCACCATGTGGTCATCAGCGCGCAGCAGCGCCCCCACAGTGGCTTTTTCGCCGGTCTCCCGCAGCCACGGCCGCGCCTGTTTCGTCTGCGGCCCTGCCGTTGCCGGCGTCTGTCCTATCGAGGCTTCCGGTTGCCCCTGGGCCGTCTCCTCCTGCCGGGCCTGCTCGATGCGGCCCACCAGGTCCTCGCGCCGAATGGCTCCGGGCCGCTTCACACCAAGGGACGCAGCCAGATCATTCAACCCGCGCCTGGATTTGGCGGCCGGATCTTCGGTCGGCTGCGCCGTTGGTGGCGTTTCGTTGAGCGAATTGCCCGCTTCGTTTACAGTCGCCTCGGTTTTGGGGACGTTTGCCGGCTGTTCGTTGAGAACTTCGGCCTCCCTCCCCGCCTCCACCAACGGCACCTCGCCTGTCGGCAACGCGCCTTCCGGCGTCTGCTCCACCAGGGCCGGCCGGGATGGGGGGACAGGGGAAGGGGCCTGCGCCTCGGACACGGCCGGTTCAGCGCCGGCTTCCACCAGCGGAACTTCACCCGTGGCCGACGCCAGGGCTTCGGTGGCCGCTTCCGTGGCCACGGGCTGCGTCAGATTGCGACTATGCGCCCGCCGGCCCGTGGGCGCGGCGGCAGGCGGCGCTTCCTGGGATGCTCCAGGCGCTACGACTTCCGGGGCGACCGGCGCGACCTGGAACAGAAAATCGTCCAACCGTCCCGGGAACGGGGCGGCATGGGTTTCGCGGTAACGGGCTTCCACGTTGTCCGGCTCATTCCACTTTCGGGCCGCTTCCTCGGCCTCAAGCACGGACGCCACCAGAGCATCCCGCTTGATGCGTCCCGGCTTCTCAATGCCCAGATTCATGGCCAATGCATTGAGTTTGTTCTTGGACAACCCCGCCAGTTCGGCCGCCCGGTCCGGACCGGGCACGGCCTCCGTTTCAGTTGTTATCCCTTGCCCCTGAAGTGTTTCGGCTGTCGTAGCCACGGGCTCCTGGGGCGCAGGGGGTGGTGTTTCAACAGCCTCGCCCGGCTGGTTCTCGTCGGCCAGAAATGCATTGAGCGGAAAACCACGTGCCGCATTCTGTCGGCGAAGCTGCTCGGCATTCAATTCCAACAAGGCATCCCGGGTTGGGATGCCGGGGTTTTCCCGGAACAGGGCATCGGCCGCAGTATAGACCTGCTGTAAATCCTCGTCGGACAGATCGCGATGCGCCCCGGCCTGCACGCCTTCGCTGATTGTGCGCGTGTCACGCCGGATGGCCCGGGTATGGGGGGAAAAATGTTCGGCCGCACCCCCCAGCCCCATCGTGGCCAGGGACATGACCGTGGTTTGCGGGGCGACCTCGTCAAAGGCTTCCCGCCATGTCGGGGCTTGATCCCGCAATCCGTGTTGGGCTTCCAGGGCTCCCTGTTCATGTTGGGTCCAGGCCTCTGTTCCCAATTCCACGGGGATATCCAGCCCGGCCTTCACCCCGGCCTTGGCCAACGTCCGGGTAATGCCATTTTTTATAAACGGCACCGACTTGATCAGATTGCCCGCCGGTGTTTTGAGAATGCCCATGGTCAGTGCATCCCCGACGGCCTCGGGAATAGCCTCCCACATGGCGTACAATGAGGCGTCCTTATCGAGGGCGGCCTTTGTCTCGTTCCATTTTTCTTCGGAAAGGTTGGGGTTCGCTTGCAGCAGCTTTTGCCGCATGCTTTCAATGAATTGATCCTTGGTGGCCCGGTAGCCGACCGCGCCGCCAGCCAATCCGGCTCCGAGCGCTCCGCCAACAGCTCCGGCCAGGGTGCCCGCGCCAGGGACTACGGATCCGGCCGCCGCCCCGGCCCCCATGCCGGCAACCATGGAACCGGCGCTATATCCAAGGTTTTGCAAGCCTTCCTGCACATCCTTGGCTTTGACCAGGCCAAACAAATCCCGGTTGGCCTCTTCCGGAGGCAGATTCCATCGTTCCAGGTCTTTTTGCTGGGCGGCGATTTCCTGACCGGCTGCCGTTTCTTCGGCGTGCAGAGGCACGTCTCCGCCGCGCCAGACTTCGGCAACGGTTTTGGGCAGTACGTCGGCAGCGGCTGAATACAACCCCTGGCCAATAACCTTGCCGGCGACCTTGGCATCGTTCCAGCGTCGCCCCAGCCAGGACGCATCGCCTGCCTGGGGTTGGGGTGCGACAGGCTGCCCGCCCTCCTGCTTTGTCTGGCCGAGCTGGCTGCCCAGGCCGTGGGCATTGGCGAAGTCCTCGAACCGCGTGCCGGCGGCGGCCGAACCGGATCGGACGTACAGATCCTGTGCGACGTCGTCCAGGCTGGCATCGCCGTAGTTGTCCCGGTGTTCGTCCCGATAGTTCGCAAGATCAATCGGCATCAGTACGCCCCCATCTCCCGACGTTTGGCCTGATCGTCACCCCGCCAGTCCGTCCCCGATCCGCCCTCTTCTTCCACGTATGTGGGCAGCCCCTGGAACGCCCGGCTGGCGTTGCGTCCGATTTGCGAAGCCACATCGACGACGGGACGGGTCATTTGGCCAACTTTTTGCGCGACAGCCTGTCCCAGTTTGCTCCGGGGGCCACCGACTGCCGGGATGACGCCGACCAGTTGTCCTGCATCCATCGCGGTGCGCCACCCCTCTCCGAGGGCATTCGCGACGGCTTCCGTTTCGGGTGCGGCCGGCGTCTGCGGTCGATTGACGGCCCAATCGACACCGGCCCGGGCCGCGTCAACGTCAGGCTTTATAAAATCGCCCACAGCCCCGGCGGCGGTTTTGGCGGAGTTCCAGGCGGAGCCCATGGCCGTGCCTGCCGTGTTCACGAGATAATTGTTGACCTTGTCCATCGGGGTTTTGTTTTGGGCCGCCGACCAGCGCAGAAGCCCCAGGTCATCGCCCGCCGCAGCCGATGGAGAGGAAACGCCGACAGGCTGCCCGGATTCCGTGGATGGTCTCCAGTTCCCCGACTGTCCGGGTTGTCCGGCGCTCGGGGGAACGCCTGAGGACTGACCGGGAGTTGGAGTATTTCCCGCTCGGGGCGGAACAAAAAATTCCGCCACTTCGTTCGACCGTGGTCTGGTTTCAACGTGGTGCGAGGCGGCCATGTCATTCGCTGCTTCAGAAGGAAGTCCCAACCCCTGCCGGGCGGCATCGACGCGTTGTTGTCGGATCGCCGCCGCCGCCTTTTCGACCCCGGGGACCAGACCATCCTTATCTGCGGCAAGGATGGTATCGGCCCATTCCTTGCGTTGTGCCGCGTCTGCGGCCGCAAAGCGTGACGCCGGGTCATTGGCCTGGTCGATGCGCCGGGCCATGGCGTCGTTGGAACCGCTGTTGAAATAGAGATTATTTCTGGCCTCCAGGGCCGCCGCCCGGGTGGTGGTGTCCTGATTCCAATTGTTGGCGGTTGCATCCAGCTTATCCGCCGACTCCCGCCAGGATCCGTAGGGATTGGCCCGGCTGGCCGCCGTACTCGCGGCCCGGGTCAGCTCTTCGGTTCTCATTCTCTCCCGGGCCGCCCGCTCGGCCTCCGCCGCGACACGTTGCCGGTCCAACGCGGCCCGCTCGTCCAGCGAAAGATACTGTGCCGGCTTGGCCGCCAACTGTCCGGTTGTCGCCTCGGTGTCCAACCGCCGACGTTCCCGGATATTTATCCGTGTATCCGGGTCACTTTCTGCGTCCATTTCCCGAATAAGGGGATACCGTGAAAGAAAGTTATCCATGCGGCCCTCTAACTGTTGTGCGTCGTGATATCGGATGTGTTGGTTGAAGTGGAAACGCCAACCGAATACCCACTGTTATTGCTGTTGCTGCCGCTGAACCCGATGCTGGCCGTGCCATGCACCCCGGACAAGGCAGAGGCGGCGACCTGGGCGGCGATAGAGCCGGCCGCCTTTATGGATTCCTCGTTCAGCGTTGCCGCCCGGACGATGCAGTCCAGATTGATTTTGGCTTGTTCCACGGCCGCCGTCAGCTTGTGTCCGAACATCTGCACATCAAGCGCGGCGATGCCGCGGCGCGCTTCATTTTCGGCTGACACGCCCCGGACGTTGGCCTCATAGATCTGGGCGTTCGTCTGGGCCATTTTCTGGACAGCCTCGACTGCCGCGATGGCCTGCTGCACATCCGCCCTGTAGCGGTCGATCGTGGCCGCAAAGATCTTCACGGCAGAGGCATTGCGTTCGTTGACGATGCCGGCCCGGGCCACGCCGATATCCGCCGCCGCTTTTGAAGCGGCCACTTGCTCGGCAAACGCCCTGGCCTGTTCGACAAAAATTTCGACTTTGGCTTTTTGCGCGCCTATCTGGGCAATGTAGGCATTGAGCTTGGCGACCTGGGCGTTGACGCCCGTTTCATACGCCTTGGTCCTGGCCTCATAGGCATGGACCTGTTCGACCTGTCCCTGCAGCGTGGCGATGGCCGCCTGCACCCGCGCCTTGAACACTTCGACCACGGTCAGCTGGGCCTGACATTGGGCCACATAGACATCGACATCCTGTTTCCGAAGTTCGCCCCGGACGCGTGCCGCCTCCAATGCGGTTTTGCGTTCTTCCAGGGCGAGCTGGGCCGCCTTGAACTGGGTTTCCCAAAGCGCGATGTCAGCCTGATATCGGGCCAGTCTGACGTTGTGGATCTGCACCTGGATTTCGCAGTTTCTGTATTGCAGCTCGGCTGCCGCCTTGGCGGCTTCCAGTCCCCGGGTGGCCGCTTCATTGAAGGCCGTTAACAACAGCCCGATGTAATTGACGCCCTTATCCAGAAGAAACTGCCGGTATTCCATGGTCATCCGGCATTTTTCCGTCACCAGTTTGGCGGCGGACTCCCGCACGTTGTCCGCATATTCCAACTCCGCCAGTCGTTCCCGCTCCAGATCCGGGCCCGAGATGGCATCCTGGCCCCGCGCCGCTGCCGCATCCCATATGGCCGTTTTCTTTTGACGCAGGATGCGCAGGTTGACGGCCTCGACTTCCGCCAGGGCGGCCGTAATGCCCTCGATGGCTTCGATGTTGCCGCCGGCCAACACGTCGGCATAGATCTGTTCCTCAAGCGTCCGTTGCAGAGGATTTTCAAAAACGCCGGCGGAATAGGCGAACACCCGGCCAGGGGCTTCAAGAGCGGGCTCTTCCGGCTGGGTGCCGGAGAACCCGGGCAGGACCATTCCGGCAAAATCCGGAATTGTCACAGCGGCCAACGTTGGCGGATCCGGCAGCGCCACGCCTGGATCGGCCGGCATGTCCACGCCGGGAACCGACGGCGCGTCGCCCGGCGCGGCCGGGTAGGTCAGTTCCGGGGCCCCCGGAATGGTCACTTCTGGGGCGACGGCCGTGAAAGATGGTATCGGGACATCCGGCAAATCCAGGCTTTCGAGGCCAGGAGCCTCCGGTGGCGCAACAGACGGCATGGCCGCAGCCGAGAGCCCCGGAGCCTCCGGCAGGGATGCGAGGCCTGGACTGGCCGGAGCAGTCGGCATGGCCACAAAAGGAGCTGTCAGGTTTGTTCCGACCGCCAGCTGTCCGATTGCGGACTGGGCGCTGGTCGTCAGAGAGGCTCCAAGCGCCTGGAGGGTGGTCAGCAAATTGGTGACGACACCCGAGGCTTTGTCGGTATCCAAAAATCCTTCCGACGCCATAGCTACCTCCGCCCGCGTCTGCGGCCAAGTTCCTGGCATTCGGCCATGATGGACATGATTTCAAAATGTTCGCCGTGGGCAACGAACTCCAATTCGAGATACCGGCCGCAACAATTCCGACCGACATAGATGGTATGCTGACCGGCCTGGCTGTTTGGGGCTTCGTATGTGCCCTTGAGGATGCCGTCGTACCAGACCCGCATGGTCAGACCTTCCGGCAGGCGGCCGCCAATTTCCACGCATTCGAGCCGGGATTCCCCCGGCCGGCCGCCATCTGTCGCCGGCAACCGGATAAGGGACAGGGACGGCGTGTCTGCCGCCTGGCCGCCGATCCGGTACAGGCCGGTTTCAGAGACGCCGTACGTCTCGCCGTCCAGCGTAAAAAATCCGTCGAACGGCCAATCAAGATATTGGCTGACGGCCTGTCCGCCATCCAGAGCCATGGAAAGGGCCAATCCGCTCATGACAACCTCTCGGGAACAAACTCCCAGATGTGTGGTGTTGACGTGGTATGGGCTGCGCCCCGCACTCGCAGCCTGGGGATGCGGCAATGGCCCCTGCCGTCAGAAAGCGCTCCGCCCTGCCCGGCCACCGTCGGCAATGGGATGCGGGAATTGCCGCGCCCGACGAGGGACGCGAGGTCCGTGCCCCGCAAAAGCGGCAGCGGCATGGCGCAATCCCCCTCTCCGGTCAGGCCGGCCAGCATGCGTCCCGCGCCGTCGAAGGCTATCGTGCACGCACCACGTCCCGACGAGGCCTGCCCTCCCGTTGCGACAGCCAGAGGGAACGGAACGGCCACAGCACAGCGGCCTGAAATGCCGCCGCAGCCCAAGACATCCATGCCCATGGAGCAGACACCCTGTGCGCCAGGGCATCCTGAAATTTCAGGATGGGAGAGCGTGCAGTCGCCGAACCCCACAGAGGCCTGCAAACCTGTGGCAAGGATCTGTGGCAGCGGCGAACACATGGAGCCGCAGGCCCCGGCCGCGCCTGTGAGTGTTGGCAACAGGACATGCAGGGAGGCCGAGGCCGAGACATTCGTCTTGCCGGACGCTGTGGGGAACAATGCCGCAATCGATGCCCGGGCATGGTTGACCATCAGCAACCGTGCATATGAAAGACTTGCAATTTTAAAGAAGTCGGAGCTTGTCAGCAGATATTCGACGCCCGTGTATGTGGCGGTCAAATCGAGCATCCGCTTGATATCCTGGGCGGTACGGTCCCAAGGAATCGGCCCGGCGGTCCATTCCAGCGGTATCCATTCACAGTCGCTTTCGCGTTGGTAGATCGTCCAGGCATGCCCTGTGCGATCCACGCCAACGGTGCCAAAGCACGTACGCAGTCGGGCTGCCGGCACGCCTGCGGCCAGGAGCAAGGCGTGGATGAGAATCGCGCCATCTTCACAGTCGCCAAAGGCCCGCATCCAGGTGGCGATGGCGCAGGTCCAATTATCGCCGATGCCGCTCGTGTCGCTGGTATAGGTCAGGAGATGGGAAACGGCGTAGGTGACGGAAATTGCTTTTGCATCATTGTCGGCATCGTATTCGGTAAGCTGCGCGGCGAGGGCTTTCAGGATGGCATTTCCCTGGTTGAGAAGCGCAACCACCCGCGAGACCGCAATCGTGTTATTGAGAGGGCTCTCAAGCGAGCAGGCCCAGGAGGAGACAATGGGGAGGCGCAGGACGCAGAGGCCGCTTCCTCGTGTGTTATACCCCGACAAGGCGTAGGGAGAAGGTAACGGAAGGCTTGCTTCTGCGGCGGCTCCGGTGTGGCTTTCGGAAAAAAGCAGCGGCAGGAAGTCCACTGATTCAATATGGGTGTGGGCTGTCCCCTCTGGCGTTGGGGCCGGGAGATGCAGCGTTCCCCAGGCCGGGTGGTAGCCGTTCGTCGTTCCGGTGCCTTGCAGAGAGGGAAGGATGCAGAGGCCAAACGGCCGCCAGCTTGCGCTCCCCTCGCCCTGCAGCGTGGGCAGAGCTGGAATGCCAACCGCGCCAGACGTTCCTGTCCCCTGAGCGGTTGGCTGCGGCAGAACTCCGGTTCCGTCTCCGACCGTGTCAGCGGAATAAGGCTCAAGAGCCTGTATATATTGAAGGAGGTTAGCCATTGCTAAATCTTTTCATGAGAAAAGATTCAATGTTCAGGCAATCGCTTTCCGATAACGTTGTCGAAAAAGAAATAATATTCGCGAGGCTCAGCGTCGTTCCATATTCTTTTCCTTCGTGCCAGATGCGTCCCCCGATTGTCGGAGAGACCCAAAAGCCCGACTGCCAGCTCCATGCAACCTGTGGCATGTCAATTGATTTTATAATATTCTGATTGAGTCGAAATATTGTTTTATCTTCACTACAAATAACAGTTAAAAACATTCTGCTATTTGTTATGTCTATATCTAGAACATCACCAGGATAATAATTTGAGCCATTGTTATCTACTATATCATTAAAACAAAAAGTTATAGTACCATTTGAATGTCCAAACTCAAATTCAATCCATACAAATCCTGCTTGTATTTCAACGAGAAATACTTCTTTGTTTGATGCTATTTTGTCTATCTCAAATTCAATAAATGTCGTTGATTTTTTATTCAATGGTTGCACAGGATCTTTTGAAAAAGTAATATCTCTATTTCCTTTTGCAGTTGTTAATTTTACAAGATTATTTGAATATACAACATTTCCAGTTAAGGTAACGATATCGTTGCCGCATCCGCTGCTATCCTGCCAGGTGGCTATCTGTTGGGATTCCTGCGCTTGAATGTCGCAAGCTCGAAAAAGTCCAATAAGCGTGTTTTTGTTCGAAAATAAAAAATCATATTCATCAGGATCCCAATCGCATCCCCCCACTTCTTCCAGGCTGCCAAAAGCATCCAATGGCCTATCAATAAGCAGGTAATCAGCATAAAACTGTCTTGTTGCAGGGTCCGCTGCGGAAGAAGTAATCTCCCCATTTTCGTTGTAAAAGATGAGAAGATCACTCATGACTTCAACCAGACAATACCTTCGCCGGAGAGCTGTAACGTCCCATTGAGTCTGATGCCGCCAGAAAGAGATGGCGAAAATATGTCTGATTTATTTAAGACTCTGACATATCCATCGGCTGGTTCTGGCGTTGATGATTTTTCTGTATAGAGGAGCGCTATATTTTTTATAATGGGATTGTCCGTCAAAACAGTTGAGGCAGGGATAAGGGTTTCCCAAATATCATGTGTCTCAAATTTTTTGGAAATACCATGCGCTTCAACTTTTATACCTTTTCGTATTTCAAGAGAACAATACGGCGCATCATCGTTGTCTTTGTAAAAAGTGCCCCATCCGTAGAATGAGAGTTTAAGGTCAAAGTTTCCATCCTGCCCGGTGTCGCTGTAGATCATGGATAAATCAGGAAGGGATTTTCCTTCTTCATACCCTCCTTGAACAATTCCACATAATGGCGTTCTATGCAGTATGACACGGCTTCCATAGCTATACGGAGACGGAATGGACGCGCCGCAGGTCACCTTGAACATCGGTGGGAAGCCAGCAAAATGAACAGGGAGGGAAACAGGATATTTCTTTTTCATACCGTTACCGGGGAAAAACCTGTTGCTTCCAATGGTCCAAGTTCAAAATCATCCGCGATAAAAACTTTTCCAAACGCTTCGACATGCAGCAATAAGGCTTCTGCCTTTGTAAGATCGCGTCTGTAAAATCGAGGAATACAAATATCTATCTGCGGATTCATGGAGAAGTGACTGATCCTTTCATTCGTCGTCAATATATTTATATCCCAGCTATTATATCCTAAAAATACATAATCATATTTTGAGTCATAAACTGTCGGCGGCGTCATGCTTTGAATCTGACTCATTGTCGTATATTGCGTGGTATCTTTGGCCGCGCCATTTGCCAGAAAAAGATTAAGTGTCCCGTTCTTCCCTTGCACCACTACGGCATGAAACCATTGCCCCAGTGATATTTCAGATGTTATGATCGGTGACAGTTGATACTGTTTCGTAAAGTCATTTATTCTTCCGCATAACAATTGATTCCCATTATATATAAACAGTCCACAAAAACGCATCCCAACAATAAAACCCTTGGGATATGGGTAGGCATTGGGTGGATCTTTTTTATCCCAATATGGTGAACTGTCAGCGAGCAACGGCGCATCAGCGCAAGCAATGTCCACAGCTTTGAGTCCGGTGACGGAAGTCTTTTTCGTAAAATCGTCATTCCAGGGAGACCATGGGAAGGTGACCTTTTCATAGTCTGCTGTAAAATATTGTGGCGAAGCCCAACCAATCACAGGAGACAAGGAACCAGGGCAATCCCATGTCCATTGTCCTCCATTGTTTTTTTTCAAATAATACGGACGAACCGGGTTGAGCACGCCCTTCTCGTCAAAAGTATAATCGTACTCGAGTTTTTTATGCAGACGAAATGCGCAGGAAAAGGAAAATATGGCCTCGTCTGGCATATGTTCCTTTGAAAGATACATTCCGGAATTTACCCCACCAGAACATTTGAAAACACCACCATCTCGCGTGATCCCTGCTTCTGGCATGCTTTGCATGACCGGCAATCCGCAAGCCTGCCTTGCGCTCAAGGAAACGTCGGATCTATAGCGCAGAACTTCTTTGGAAAGTGTGCCTGTCGGTATGGAATTTATCCAATGCAGGGCGTCTGACTTGGCGAGAGAAGAAAGAACTGCTGCGTCATAGCGCGCCACGCATCCAGGAATCCAATAAACCTGCCCTTTTTCTAACGCTGGTATTTTAATCGTGGATTTTGGCGGGACATACACTGCCGCAGAGTAGACATTCCCTTGCCGGAAAACCGTGATCTGTGATCCGTCGTCATAACCACGGGAAGTCTGATAGAGAGGAAGGTTCTGGATGTTCAGATTTTTGAGGAGCTGCAATTGCTGGATGACCAACCCTATCCGCTCAACGCCGGCCTGAATGTCGCCGGAGTAGCGCACTCCGGCCCACACCTCTCCCGCAACATACGGATAGGTTCCAAACATCACCGTCCTCGCAACTGGTAAGGATTCCGTACAAGTTGGGGCCGCCTTGTCTGGGCGGCCCCGGAATACCTGGTTTAACTGGCCGGCATGGACACGACGAAGCTGTCAATGGTCGTCGTGGCTCCAGCGGTAATCGCTGTGGAACTCATGTTGAGCTGGGCTCCGGAGGTCGCAACAGAGCCATCAAAACGGGCATGGGTTGTATCCGCTCCGGTTGTGCGGTCGTTGGCATAAAAGCGGAACCAGCCGGCGGTTCCTGTGGCGGAGGCGACGCCGGACCAGACTTCTGTGGTGACTTTGGGGCATTGGCCGTTCGATGGTTCGGCAAAATTCAACCCGTTACTGGCCGTCCCCGGAGTGAATGCGCCGCTTCCTACTGTAATTTCAAGGAGTGGCGTGGTGCTTTCCGTGTCGTCGGCGCTGGCCGGCTGCACACCGGAAAAGATGCGGATAACGCCATTGGCCATAATATCCTGAAAGCTTTGTGAACCGAGAATCTTGTCCCTCAGTCCGGTGGAAAGCCGTAAAGCCATGGGTCTCTCCTTGCTATGGGCGCAGTGTGAAAACGATGCGGCGCGCCGAGACCAGGGCCGCACCCCATTCCGGCGTCACATCCAGCGCCACACGATTTTTTGTAAGGTTCATGACGATGCCGCCCGGCAATCCCAATACGACACACCCATGACGCGTCAGCCAGATGGCCGCGCCAGACGGCTGGAATTTGCCTGTCACCTCTTCGCTGCGGATCGGTGCAAAGGCGCCAGGGATGGGAGGATCATCGGAGACGACGACCTGGCGCAACGCACCCGGGTCAAATCCGAACTGGAAGGTCACGCGGTCGTCGGTGCCCACATAAAAGCCATCGTCCACAGGCACGATCATACGCACCCGCGACGACTGCGGCAGATGGTTGAAGCCGGCTTTGACGTGGTTAAAGCGGCCGAAAACCGTGAAGTAAAGCAGGTTGTCGACACCAATCCAGATCCGGCCGGCGAACCCGGCCAGCACCGTTCCGGCTGGCGGCGGCGTGTATGCGGCATCCTCCCGGGCGTCGCTGGAAAACGGCTGGCCGCCCCAGGGCCTGGGGTCGCCGTTGTAAAAAAGCCCTTTCTGGACGCCGTTGCTCCAGAACACCCGCTCTCCGAGCTTGGCCCAGGCCAGCCGTTCGCCCGTCGTCAAACCGGCCACAAGCGGCAGCAGAGCCAGGCCCGTATCGGATTTGACCACCCGGCACAGGGTATCGCCAGAAGCCACATAGACCCTGTCACCATCCTGGTAGGCGCTGCGGAAATCCCCGGCCAACGCCAGGGATTTTCCAGGACTTGGTATGATGCGCTGGCCGGCGTCGACGACGTCACAACCGGCCAGCGCTGCGGCGGCCCATGTTCCGGATCGGGGGCTATAGGTCACAGCCCGTGGGGCGCTCCGGTTGTCCAACCCCAGGCAGACGGTAAATGGCAGGCGCAGCATCAGCAAAGGCTCCGAAACTGCACGGTGGAAGGTTGGGCTGTCGGCGCACGATAGCCGGTCGCATTGACGGCCCGCTTGAGATCCTTCATGGCGGTTTCGGTCAGCGTTCGGAATCGATCACAATTCGGTTTGCTGTCCCTGGCGTCTTCCTTGGTCTCATAGGCCAGGGCCAGGACGCCGTTGACCAGCAGGTTGCGCCGCTGCTCGAACGGAATGCCTTCGATGGCCGTGGCCGCGATATTGACCAGCGAGGCCGCCGCATCAACCACGACCTCAGCCACCACGCATGTGGTCTCCGTGGCGGACACCACGGTGAAGGAACCGCTGTTGGCGACGCTGTCCGTCGTGAACGTGTCGCCGGGACGCAACCGTCGAAAGACAGGATCGGTCGCAGACAGCGTCCGGGTCGCGGCGGCGAAGGCAATCTCCCCGGCTGTTTGCTCCAGGGTGTGGGGGCGACGAAAATAGCCGAGGAAGACGGCTGCATCGCTTTGGGACGGCGGCCAGACCAGGAGTGTCCCTTCCCCTGCGGCGGCCACAACCTGGATGGTCCCGGCCGATGGCGGTGTCCGGCGCAGCCGTTCGATATCGCCGCGTCCGGTCACCCGGAGCATATGGCCGTCGCTGTTCCGGGCCGAGAAGAGTTCGCGCTGGAAGTCGCCCGGTAGCGGCGCGGCCATGGCCCCGGCCGGAACGACAACAACGGCGGCGGCCTCCAGATCGGGCAGGAACACCCGTCTGGCGGCCGCCGCCAGGACCTCGTTGGCGTAGTCGATCAGCTCGGCATCCTCGATATCCGGATCCCGGAGCACCCGACGCACCGCGATGAGCAGGTCAGGAAGCCGCATTGCCTTCCGTCTCGGAGGCCGCCGCGGTTGCGACGGGTTCGGTCGCCTCTCCAAGGACGGAATATGGGAATCGCCGCCGACCTTCGACGGTCTTCATTTCCCCGGAGTCGGATATTTCATAGCCACGGTTTTGCGCGTTCCGCAGCACCTCGATCTGTCCTTCCGTGAGCAACACCTCTTTGTCTCTGGCAATCGAGGTCACTTTGCCATTGAGGACCAAAGTAACTCTGGAGTCACCACCCGGTCTGGCCTCGGAATTGATAATGACCCGGTAGCGCTTTTCAGTGACAGCGGGGCTTTCCGTTGCCGTGGTTTGATCAGTCGTTTTCGCCATAGCGTTCTCTCCCTACAGGATGTCGCCCGGCACGATGCCGGACAGACCGATATACGTGACCGTCAAACCTGCGGCGTCCAACGCCGTGGTGCCCGCAACACACGCCGCCGTTGTTGTGGTCACCATAATTGCCCCGAACCAACACACGCCGTCTGCCGGTTCCGGAACCGTGGTCACGCCATTGACGGCCGCCACACCAACCACGGTCACCGCGCCGCCTTTGTCGATGCCAAGGAACGCCGTTTTGGTTGCGCCAGCGGACACGGTGCCCAGTGCCGCCAGAGACAACGTGGCCTGCGCCGCCTTGGCGTACAATTTCCCGCCGAGACAGTAGGAAAATGCCGCTGCCTGCACGTCGGGGCTGCCGGCCGCCTTGATGGCCAGGCCCGGGGTGGTCGTCGCCCCGGAACGCAGATATTGCAGTGCGCCAGCCTGTTCAGCCTCAGGGAATCCATCGTACAATCCACGAAGCATAGTCGCGTCTCCTTATTCCGACGCCGCAACTTCCAGGCGGGTCATCCACATGTCCTGCAAGATCTCACAGCCAAACCATGTCTTGTAGCCGGCAAACCCGCGTTGGCCGAGCGGATCAGCCTTATCAATTTTATCCGGCTGCACGACTTTGACTTCCACAGGGGCAATCCGCGCCCCCTTGCTGTCGGCCACCTGGGACTTGTAGCCCTTGAGCGCCACAGCCCCGAACGCATCCTTCCCAAAAATCAGGAGAGGATAGACGTCGCATTTGACGCCACTTGTCGAGGTCAGACCGGCACTCACCGCGCCGCCGGCGTCTTCATAGGGAAGCATCAGATCTTCCTCGATAAACCGGACGTTTTCGAATGCGCCGATTTCATGGTCCCACGGCGACAGGGCCCCGTAGTCTTCAACCTTTTTAAATCCCGGCAGGTCCTGCAAATCGGGGGTCACCGCCGGATGGCAAAATCCGACGAACGAGGGAGGTACGCTTTGCGTGCCATACCCCGGCGTCGATTTGAGCATGCGGGTGTGATATTGGGCGCGGTTGAGCTTGAGGCTTTTAATTGCCCTTCGCAGCAAGGCCTTGCTGACCAGTGTGTTGACTGCGGATCGGGAGGAGCCATTGGCGTAAAAGACATTGGTGCCGGCCAGAAAATGGGCAATGGCCACGTTTTCCAACATCTCGGCAGCGGATTCGCCCAGACGCGTGGTCATCATGTCCAGGACGGGATCTTCATGCGTGTCGGTCACCACGTCCGTCAGACTCAGAAGGTCACCGTACTGGGCAAGGTCCACAAGGACATCTGTCGTCGCCAATTTCCCGGCCTTGGGGGTCACGCCCTCAACCAACGGCTTGGGGATTGTCGGCAAGGGCTCATAGCGCCGAAACTTCAGGCGTCTCGACTTGTTGAGCGGCATGACGTCGTGTTGCGCAAAATTCAAAAGCATGAGGTACGGAAGTCCGACCTCAAGGAATTTTGCGCCCAGCGCCACCCCGGTTTCTTCAGAAATATCACCGTAAACTGTAGACATACTGTCCTCTACTTCGCGCCATAGACCTCATCAAACATCGCGTCAGCATTGCTTTTATCCGAGGCATCAAGCGGTGGTTTACGACCACGATTGTTGTCCACCCCTTCTGCATCCGTGGCCCTGCGGCGCGTTGTGGCGTCGAGTGTTTCTTTTGGCGCTTGTTGCTTTGCTTGTGTTTTGTATGTGTCAAACAAGGCTGCTGCCTGTTCGAACGTCCCATTCTTAAAGATCTGCATTTTTGGTGCAGCCTCACCGTAGGGCAGACCATTGATCCAGGTTTCAACCTTGGTCAGAAAGGCGTCTGCCGCCTGTCGTTCCGAAGTTCCGGCGGCAGCGAACGCGCCGGACACTTCAGGATGCCGCGTCACGAGCTGCACTTGCTGTTCCTGCCGCGTCCGCGTTTTCACGCCGGAATCCACGGCATGGATTTCCTGGCGCAGCAGCACATTCTCAGCAGCCAGCGCGGCGATATCCGCCCCGGATTCCCCAAGCACACGGCGGACCCTTTCCCCTTCGGGACCGGGTTGCCGCAGGATCCCCGCCAGATGGGGATAGAGCGTCTCAAATTCCCTGGCGTCTTCGACAAGACTGTCCGGCAAGGTGGCTGGCTGGAGTTCCTCCGCATCCCCGTCGGTCCGGCTGTCCGAGGGGGATGTCTTCCCAGGCGCGCCACGCAACGCCGTCAGTTCCTCTTCCAGATTTTTTTTGTCTGCCTCGGCCTTGGCCAACCGGCCTTCCTGGGTTGAAAGAATTTTTCGGAGTTGTTCCGGATCTTCTTCCCGGGGTTGGGGCGCTGTTTCCGGTTTGTCCGCAGTGGTCTGGTCGAGGTTGTCCGGTGTGGTGACACCCAGAGAGGTCCCCTCTTCCATCGGCGCTTCGGACGGCTCGGCAGGAGCGGTCTCTGTCGACGGGTTGTCGACAACAGCCGCTGCATCGGCGGCCGCAGGTTGCCCGGCCGACCGTTCTTCGGGCTTTGCTGCAGCGCCATCACCGTAAAGAGCGTCGAAGACGGCATCCGCTGCGGGGTTCTCGTTTTGTTCTGTGTCTTCAGCCATCATGTTCTCCTTACGCTCCAGGTGCCGGCGGACCGGGCCTGGACAGTCGGGGCCTTTTACGGCTACCGTTTATTCTTCAGGCTGGCGGACCATGGCCTTTTTCAGACCGCGCAACGCCTCAAGCCGTCCCTGGCACTTGCGAAAATTGTCCACATCGCCTTTTTCCAGTTTGTCCCGGGCGGCTTCTATGGTGACATCCAGCAAATCATTGACGGCCGTCCAAAGAGGATGCCCTCGATATTCGAAGATACGGGCAATACAATCTTCTTTGCTTGTCTTACTTGTCATTGCCGTATGCCTTATCAAAGGCCTTATCCGCCTTGCTTTCTTCCGTCTGCACATCCATGGCTTCGATCTGAAGATGTATGCTCACATCTTCCTTGCCACCTTCTTCATTGGTATGGATGCTTGCGCATTTTGCTTTGCAGACAAGAAAGACATATCCATCGGATTTAAAGTCTTCCCGCTCGCGTCCGAGTTTTTTCAGGGCAACATCATCAAGCGTTACGGACAGTCCCCACGGGTACTTTTTGGATTCGGCGGTTGTTGGTATCGACGAGTCTTTTTTCTGCTCAGCCTTGGACATGGCCATGCTTGTGAGCGTCATGCTGCGGCCTCCGTATTCCCCTGGCCGGGTTGCCCTGCTGGCGCGCCTGGTCCTGATTGTGCCTGCCCACCCGGTTGTCCCTGAGCCTGCTGCCCCAGGGTTTGCGCCAGCATCTGCTGCAACGAGGCCTCCGGCTGGATTCCCCGGGAGTTCATTTCATTGAGCAAGGTCTTGAGCCGGGACTGCTGTTCGGCTTCAACCTGCATGGACATTTGCTTGATTTGATTTTGTTCAATAGTCGCATCGTCGTAGACCAGATCCGAAGGCACCTGCATCGACGCGGCCAGCTCACGGAGGAGCTGTTGGAAATTGAGCATGGTGGAAAGCTGCGGTTGGGTGGAAGCCAATTGCAAAAATTGCATCAACCGCTGGGACAGGACTTCTTTGGCCATCAACGCCGTGGAACCCAGCGCCTTGATATTGAAATCCCCTTTGATGTCTTGCCGGGGATTGAAGTCCATGTTCCAGTAATAGAGCGCCGTGATAAACTGGCTCGTCACGTCATCGTCGAAGGTCTTGATCATCTCGACGAGGTTCACGCTCATGGCGGCCATGAGCATGGAAAGGCCGCCGAGCGTCTTGGCGGCATCGGAGACGTTGCCATCGCCGTTCACCCAACGCGGCACGGTCTGATTATCGCCGGCATCCTCCATGAACTTGGCCATGGCCAGATAGTCCTGGATATGGCTTTGCGCCTGCCAGAACGTGATGGCGCTTTTCATGTCGTCAACGCTGTCGAATTTAAACAGCTTGTAGGCCTGGATGTCGTCGGCCTTTTCCGACTGGCGCAACGCGTCCATGTTGACGCCGACAATCGGACCGCATGTGACGGCCGCGTTGTCGATCATGGCCCGGACCATGGCGGCGTAGGCAAGCTGCTGATGCCGCATGATGCGCGGAATGCCCTCGCCGCAGAGCCCCGACTCGTCCTTGGAAATGCAAAAAAGCTGATAGGGATATTCCACTCCGCGAAGGGGCGCACGGACGGCTTTGATGATCTGATCGCCAAGCAGCCAGATGTTGCAAAAATAATCCTCTTCCAGAGGATCTTCGCCCATCTCGACGCCGCAATCGGCCAACTCATCCCCGCGCAGCCAACCCCAGCGTTCCACCACGCGGAATCGATTTGTGATTTGCTTGCTGGCGTTCTTATCGCCCAGCCGGCGCAACTCCATCTCGTAGGGCCGCTCTACGGCGTCTCCATCCCGATTTTGGCGGAGATAGTCGCGGATGACATCCCCGAAAAAAGATTTGCGCTTGGCCAGATCAATGACGTCGCCATAGACCATCAGGTATTCTTCCCAGACGCGCCGGCAGGATTTGAGACTCTTGGCCGTCATGTCCCAAAAGAAATTCCAGATGGAGACGTCCCGGAAATAAGGACGCAGCCCAACGGGGGATTCGTCCAGTACCCAGGATTCCAGAGAGGTCACCTCGCCGCCCTCGCCCGTCTGGGTGATCGTTTTGAGCTTCCAGGATTTTCTGGTCTGCTCATCCACCAACGGTCCCTTGTGGATGCCCAGGCCATACAAAGCCGCAGATCGTACGACTTTACGCATGGTGGCCCGATAGCCGGTCCGATCAGGCGCTTCGGCCAGTTGGTCGGTCATGACTTCGGTCATGGCCGCAATCCGCTTTTTTACGACCGCATCAAGCGCGGCCTTGGCCGCATCCGGACCTTGCGTTTGGACGATGACAGCAATTTGCGCCATCGTCTGGGCGTCCAATGACGGTTTCGGCGTCGCCTGGATTTCCCAGTTTGGGTCGCCGGCCCTGGGGAACAAGACATCCATCAGTCTGGAGACGACCGTGTCAGTCTTGGTTTTGGCGGTCCGGAAATAGACTTGGCTGCGGCCCGGCGCGTGTTTTTCAGATGGATCGTAAATACCCATGTACATACGATAATCTTCAAGCAAGCGCCGCTCTAACGGTCGCTTGTCCCGTTGGTCCTCCTTCAATTCGCTGACCAACCGGCTGGCCAGGGCGGCGAGCTTCTCAGCCACGAGGAGCCCCCCTGCCGGTGAAGACCGTGCAATCCCGATAGTCTTTCAAGCGTTGGATGAGCTTTTTGGGGAGCGGCACGCCAAAGGCGCGCAGATGGCCAAGGATTGAAAGGGTCTCGTTGATCGACAGGTACATGACCATGACGGCCCGAAAATCAATGTGGAAGAAGAAGGCTTCGGCTTTGGCGTTGAGCACGCCGTCCAGCGTGCTGGCGGCCAGGATGGCCGCCGCATACAGAAAGAACTTGGCCAGTCCGCGCCGGATCTTAATGCGTGAGATACAGTCGGTCGCCCAGCCCCTGGCGAAGCCCAGGATAAAATCCATACAGACCAGCAGCAGCAAGCCGCTGACCAGTCTGTCCCAGCCGCCGATCCAGCCACAAACGACTGCGGCAATCGTGGAGCCGCAGGTTTTGACGGCCCAACCGCCGAGCAGATCCCGGCCGACGTCCGCCAGGTAGTCCCGGGCGACGGACCACATTATGCGGTTCTCACTATGGCCAGGGCGCGGGAGGCCTCGGGGCTGGCCGCCAACCGCTTGGCCGCCAGCTTGAGCACGGCAAAATGCTTGGCGTCGGTGCCATCCATGGGAACGTCTTCGGGCAGATCGGCTTGCAGGCGGAGATAGTTCTCCCCAAGCAGACGGGCGCATTGTTCGTGGATCAGTTCGGACGACCCGGAAAACATGATGTCCACAAGATGGGGGGCCCATTGCGCCAGACCGAAACCCCTGGCATCCGAAAGGAGAAGCGGCGTGTCGCGGCGACCGGTCCCCAAAGAAACAAGCCGGATGTTCTTGGCATCCGTCGTCCCCGCGCCCCACAACAGATAAGCAATCATGGACGGGTTGTTGGCGACCACCCCGCCGTCAATGCAGGGCATGGCCACGCCTTTCAGGCTCTTAAGCATGAACGGTTCAAAATAGGTGGGCGCGGCGCTTGTCGCCCGGCCGACATCGGCCAGCCGAAAGTCTTCACCTCCCCAGGAGCAAAATGACATGGTTTCCCTGGCTTCGATATCGTAGGCCACGGCCAGGGCATGGGCGTGGGGTTCGACCGAGGACAATGTCCGGTCGCCAAACAGATCGACCAGGGCGATCTCCAGTTCGCCGGCGCCGTACATTTCGTCCGTCAGGCCGCCGACGGATTCAATCCGCTTTTTCAACGAGCGGCTGAAAATGGCCGGTCCCCGCTCCAGATAGAATTCGGCCAGACGCATGGCCGGAATGCCGGCCGCCAGCCCCAGGGCGAGAATGCCGCCGGTGCTGGTGCCCGCAATCAGATCGAAGGATTTGGCGATGGGTCGGCCTGTTTGCGATTCAAACTCGGCCAGGACCAACGCCGGGAGCAATCCCCGAATACCGCCGCCGTCAATCGAAAGGATTTTCACTGCTTTTCCTCGCCCTGCCGGGCCGTCGCGGCGGCCTGGGATAGCACGTCAAAAAGGGGACCGGCCGCCACGCCCCGGCCATAGAGACACAACCACAGGCAGACAGAGGCCAGGACAAACAGGACTGGCCCGGTCAGTGGGAACGAAACAAGGGGAGCGCCATCAAAGCCGATGGAAATGGTGTGGGGCCTATCCGACGACATGAGCACCAGCAGGAAGTTGAGCCCATACAGGCCCATGCCTCCCCAGGTGGTCTTTGATTTGGCGTAGGCCGTGACGACGGCCTTAGTGTCCATCGCCGCCGCCCACGGAGACGCCCGCGTTGATGGTGAAGATCTCGGCATTCACGCGCCACACGGACCGATACCAATGCTCGGGGTGGTCATGGCCGGCGTGCGCCGCCACCGTGCAGCAAAGAAGCACCAGCCCCGTGGTCAGCGCCACCAGCAAGGCCACCCGGGGCCGGGAATAGATCCACTCCCAGGCCGCCCCCACCCGACGGGCTTTGGGTTCGGACAGCCCACATTCCCGAAGCCGACAAAACAGGTGCAGCGGATTGAACCAATGCCGCAGCCGTTCCAGCAGAGAGGGTTTACGCATTGGGGAAACTCCCCCCAAGAGCGCTACGGATCTTCTCGGGATACTCGGGATTGGAATTATGCACGGCGGCATAGGGTCCGCCGTTGTAGGCGCGAAACACGCCGGCCCAGCCATAGGACGGCAGATAGCGTTTGACGTAGCCGGCCAGGTGCCGGCAGCCGACGTCGATGTTGGCGGCCGGATCATGCAGGCTGTTCAGGAAATCTTCAGTGAAGCCACGTTCCCGGGCCACCGCACCCATGAGCTGCATGAGGCCCCAGGACGCTTGCTGTCCCCACCATTCGACGTCGCGATCAATGTCAGGGCGGCAGCTTTTGAAATCCTTGGGAGGGATCTTGGAAGCAAGCTCCTCGGGCGTGACCGGCCGAAAGGGCTGGTTAGTCCGCACGTCCCAGAACCAGCGGTATTTCGGTTCAGGGTTCCAGGCCCAGATGTTGCCGCCGGACTCGACCTGGACCACGGCCGCAACAACGCCCGACGGCAGGCCATACCGGGGGGCGGTTTCGCCAACGATTTGTTGGATCTGATCGGCAGTGACACTGCAAAAAGAGGACATGGCGACCTCCGGTGAGAGGCCGCCATGTCCGGGATCAGGGGATCAGGTCAGGGAGCAACTGGCATGGAGCGGCCTACGCAGGTCGAACCGTACCATGGGATTTTTTGATCTTTGGGCGATGTACCGGAATGTGCCGGAGATGAACCGGAAAGAGCCGAAGATGAACCGGAATGTGTATGGAGTTTTTTCTTGACAAATATTCGTGGTCTTTCTTGCACAACGAGAAAGACAGGAATCGGGTTGGGCGAGAAAAGAGTTTGCAGACGAGGAAAAGAGGTTTTTCCCAGCGGCGTTGCGTCCTCAAACAGCCCGTTATTTTATCAGCGCCAGGAGTTTTTCTGCTACCGGGCTGAAAAATGCCACGGCCAGGGCAGTCAGACCGATAAGCACCTTGACCATATTTTCAAGACGGGCAAGACGTGCGTCCATCATACCGAAACGCTTTTCTATTCTGACTTCAAGCTGTGCAAGATCCGCCTTGGTCGCGACCTCTCCCAAAAGGGCGTCGATCACCCGCTTATCTGTGGACTGAAATGCCTCAATAATTGGCTTGGCAGCGTCCTCGCCGATGGCCTTCTCAATAGCCTTGGATTGGTCGAAAAGAAGTGTCATGCCCTTCTGTTTGCGCGAGGGGACCAGGGATGTCAATGGGGGTCAGACCTGTTGCCCATCGGTGTAATCCCGCCACCATTGCAATACCTCTTCCCGATGCGCCAGATAGCTATACCCATCACGCCGCGCCGGCAGGCCCTGCTTCAAAAGCTGTTCAAAGCGTCTGCGGCCCACACCTAGCACACCTCGAATAGCTTCCCGTCCGAGCAGCACATTGGGGTCTTGCCTTCCCACTGCCATACTCAATACCCCGCAAAGTTGCCGGTTCTTTCGGGTGTGGCGCTCGCCACAGTGGCGGATTTCCTCTCGTCACAGTAGGCAATAGCCCAGAACAGGGCCGCCACGGCCGGGAAATCCTCAAGAGGCCGCCGAATGTCCCGGCCGGCGTCTTCGACCTGGGCAATCAGGTCGCGCCGCCCCAAAATCAACGCGGCCCTGCCAACAACCCGGGCCGCCAGATAGGGCGCCAAGTCGGCATGCAGCTGCCCCCCTGCCCCCACCCCGGGGGCGGGGCGTAGGTTTATCCGGGCCCGGCCATCCGCCGTAAGCCGCGCATTGAACGCCTTGAGGTGCCGCTTGAACGGATGCCACGGATTGCCAACCCAGACGCCGACAGCAGAGCGGCCGGCCCATTTCCCGACATACGGCGCGATATCGGCCCCCTGCTCCAGGAGCTGCTCCACATCCGCATGGGCCACGTAGTCCACCACCCGAAGCGTGTGGTATCCGTCCGTGGGATCTGCGGCCACGTCCTCGGCCAGTGCCACCACCGCCCCCGGCGTGGTGCCCTTTGGCCAGCAGAGCCCGGCCACAACACGCGAGAACCGCAGCCCGGTCTCCACGTCCCGCAGTCGCGGCAAACCGCTCATCGGCTCAACATAGGGTTCGAGTCTCATTGCAAATTCATCCCCGCATAGAAACTGTTGCTGGCATAATCAGCCGCGATGCACCAATAGTTAAAGGCGTGCCTGAAGTGATCCGGTCCGAGCTTGACCCAGGTATAGGTCTTGCTCCCTGTCTCATCGTCCTCTTCCAGCTTCTTGGCCGTGTTGGCGCAATGCACGGCGAACTCTTCAACCGGATCACACTGCCGGGGAAGGACAATGCGCTTGCTTGTCATGGCGTCGTGCGAAGCGTCCATGCTTTCCGTGCGGTTGACGGACACCTGCATTTTTTCCTCGTTCCAGGCGTACGCCCCTTTCTGGTGCGGGCTGTACCAGTTGAGGAACACCCGGCCGGGAAAACGCGCGGCGAACTCTCGGGCCTTGCGCGTTTCGGGCATGCCATCGATGACGCAGCGCGAAACGGTAAAGGACTCCATGAGCCGGTCCAGTTCTTCAAAATCCCGGTATTCGCCCACATGCACAAGGGTGCCATCCCGGCGGCCGATGACCACGTGTAGACCCTTCCCCTGGTCGATGCCCATGCAGCATGGTCCGGAATCGGAAGCCGCAAGGCCATGAGAACCGCACAAGGCCAGGACTTCCTCTTTCGTGATGCGGCAATCCGCCTCCACATAGGCCAGCCCGAGCTTGTAATTATAAAAGGCGGCCATGTTCAGCGTGGTGCGATACTGCGACAGCATTTCCACCGGCGTCACATACTGGGAAAAAAGCTGGCTGTACTGATAGCCGCGCCAGTCGGTCACGCCCGGTTTGCGGGCCACCCATTCCCCGACCGCAGGATCAAGCACGCCCTCGCGGCATCGCATACAACGCAGGACAACCGTCCCGTCCGGGCGCTCCCACAGCAGATCCGGCACCCCGCGCTCCCGGGGCGCGGCGGCCGCCTCCCACTCTTCAACCGGGTCCGTCCAGCCGCCGCACCGGGGGCACTTGAGCAGCCAACGCCGTTGGTCCGTGAGCTGGTACAGCCGGTCAATGCCGAAATCCGGCAGGGTCGGGTTGGAAAGAAAATGCTCCCACTTGTGATCCGAGTGGGCCATGCGCTCCCTGGCCACGGCGTCGATGCCCGGCGGGAATAAATCGAACTCGTCGTAGATCACGAAGTCCACCGGATCGGACCGCAGGCCTTCCGTGGATTTTGTTCCACGGAAAAGCAGGTTCTTGCCGCGCACGCGCTTGAGACCGATGGAATCCGTATCGACGACCCACTTGCCGAGGGTCTCGGGGTTGCGGTCCACGAGCGGCCCGACGCGCGACCGGGAGAAGTCGCCCGACCCCTTGGAGGACGGGAACAGGTACAGCACGCCGACAAACGGCATGTACAGGGCGGACCAGAACGCCCGCAGAATGGCCCGGGTGGTGTTGCCCATCTGGGCGCACTTGAGTTCGACCTGGCGCGGATGATCGTCGGAATATGGCGCTTGCAGACATTCGTGACGGGAGAAGGAGAAGGGCCCCCGATCGAGGACTACCCCCATCTGACAG
>Ga0183100_1000417_pt1 | contig 36100 bp, 28 predicted proteins | sample Biomet2_FD_127789 | JGI IMG/M metagenome (GOLD analysis project Ga0183100, IMG submission 127789) | Microbial communities from bioreactor (seeded with anoxic lake sediment) at LBNL, California, USA - Biofuel metagenome 2 | ecosystem: Engineered > Bioreactor > Anaerobic > Unclassified ... | reverse complement strand
AGGATGCCCTCGGAAATCATGTCGAAGAAGTCAAGCCAGCAGTCGTTGAAGTTGTGGACGCCCAGCGTGCTCTGGAACGGAACCCACAGGCCGTTGCTGCCCAAACCGTCCAGGCACACCAGCACGCACAGAGCGGCAATGAGGATAGAAGCGACGACGGAATAGGTCTTGCGCTTGTCGCCCTTGCCCTTTTCCTTGGCCACGTCCACAAAGTGGGTGACGATGACTTCCAGCAGGGAGATGGAGGAGGTAATAGCCGCCAGCACCACCAGCAGATAGAAGAGGATACCGAAGATGGGGCCCACAGTGCCCATGTGATCAAACACGTTCTGCAGCGTTACGAACAGCAGAGAAGGGCCAGCCATGGAGGCGCCGGCACCGCCCAGGGCGAAAGAAGCGGGCAGAACGGCGAGACCGGCCATCAGCGCGATCATGGTATCGCTGATGACGATGAGGATGGCGTTTTTCTCAACATTCTGCTTCTTATCCAGATAAGAGCCGTATGTAATCATGGCGCCCATGCCCAGAGACAGCGAGAAGAACATCTGGCCGCCTGCTGTGGAAAGGACTTTGAGGAAATTGGGCGCTTTATCCACGATACCCGCGGACACGGCGTAGCCGGGAACGAACATAAACTTCAGGCCTTCCACAGCGCCGGGCAGGGTCACGGAGCGGATGATCACGACGATCAGCATGAAGAACAGCGCGGGCATACCGACAGAGCAAAACTTTTCGATACCGCCGCCGATACCGCCCATGACGATGATCATGGTCAGAGCCACAAAGATCAGACCGTAAATCACGGACTCACCCTGATTGGTCATCAGAGCACCGAAGATCGCCTTGCCGTCCAGGCCGTTGGAGCCGAAGCCGGCATGGAACAGGTTGCCCACGTTCAGAACCGTGTACTTGATGCAGTAGCCGCCCAGGGCGCAGTAAAAGGACATGATCAAAAACGCGGAGACAATGCCCAGCCAGCCGACCCATTTGAATTTCTTGGACAGGATCTGATAGGATTTGACAGCGCCCTGACCTGTTTTACGACCCAGCGCCAGCTCACCAACCATGACGATGAATCCGCAAAGTGTAGCCAGGATCAGATAGATCAGCAGGAAGGTAAATCCTCCGCTGATACCCATCTTAAAGGGGAAGCCCCAGATGTTGCCCAGTCCGACGGCTGAGCCGATTGCAGACATCAGGAAGCCAAAATTGCTTCCAAAGCCCTTTCTTTCTTCCATTGTTTTCTCTCCTTTTTCGGTTGTTCCGCTCCCATTGGAGCAGCCTGTAGCAAACTTACCATCTCCCTTTTGCCATGTAAAGCGATTTGCTATTTCCTTAACGGATTATTGTCGTCAATCACTCCTTTCTTAATAAACTTTTTTCGGTTTTTGTCATTCTTCCCTCTATGATATGCACCTGTTTTCTTTCACATTCTCATATTTTTTTGTACAAATATAACAAAAGAGACTGTGATTTCTCACAGTCTCTTTCAAAAGTCAAGTATCTTCGCTCATTCGGTAACCAACACCGACCTCTGTAAATATATATTGCGGTTTTGCGGGGTTTTCTTCAATTTTTCGGCGGATGTTGGCCATGTTGACCCGCAGGATCTGATTGTCGGCCTTGGCCTTGGGCCCCCAAAGCTCCCGGATGATAAAGTCGTAGGTCAGCACCTTGCCGGCGTACTTGCCCAGCAGCGCCACGATCTTGTACTCATTCACCGTGAGTTTGGCGTTTTCGCCCTTGATCAGCACCTGATGTTTGTCATAGTCGATGGTCAGATCGCCGGTGACGAATTTGCCGGACTGGGCGATCTGGCTGTTGGACAGGTTGGTGCGGGTGTGGCGGATAGCCATACGAATGCGGGCCAAGAGCTCGGAGGTGCCGAAGGGCTTGACGATGTAGTCATCCGCGCCGTAATCCAGCGCCTCCACCTTATCATGTTCATGGGTGCGGGCGGAGACCACCACAATGGGCAGGTTGGACCAGTTCCGCACGGATTTAAGTACCTCCATGCCGTCCATATCGGGCAGGCCCAGATCCAGCACAATGAGATCCGGGCAGTGGGAGGCAATCATGGTCAGCGCCTCTTCCCCGGTGCGGACCACGATGGTATCGTAGCCGTTTGCCACCAAAACCATAGAAATAAAATTGCTGATGCTCTGCTCATCCTCAACGATCAATACTTTGTCTTTAATTTTCATTTCTATCCTCCTCAGTCAGAGGCAGTGTAAAAGAAAACACTGCGCCGCCCTGTATTCCGTTCGTCGCGTAGATATGTCCGCCATGCGCCTGAACGATGGTCCTGCAGACGGAAAGGCCGATGCCCATGCTGCGCTGTGTATCGGGGCTGTGGTCTTCCGCCGTTGGGAGCTGCCCATCAAAAAGGGTGGAAAGGCGCAGGCGAAAAATGCCAACGCCGTCGTCCTCCACGGAAAAAAGGGCTTCTCCCTCCTTTTCCTCCAGACGCAAGACCACACGCTTTGTGGTCTTGCCGTGAATGGCGGCGTTTTCCATCAGATTCATCAGTACCTGTTCGATGAGCATGGCGTCCATGGGGATCAGCAGCAAGTCCTGGGGCAAAATCACTTCTGTTTCGATCAGAGGATACCGCTTGCCAAACTTGCGGACGGTTTCCTCTATGACCTCCTCGGCGGCCTCCGGCACCTTGCGGATACTGCCGGTATTCTCTCCGATGCGGGTAATAGAGAGCAGGTTTTCCACCATTCGCACCAGCCACTGGGCCTCTTCGTTCACGTCGGTCAGTAGCTCGATCTTCTGCTCCTCGCTGAGCTGCGCCCGATCCTCCAGCAGCACATTGGTGGCGCCCACGATGGAGGTAAGCGGCGTGCGCAGGTCGTGAGACACGGCCCGCAGCAGATTGCCGCGCATTTTTTCTCTTTGGGCCTCCCGCTGCACCTGGGTCCGCTGTTTGGCGCCGCTGGTCAGAACGCCCGTTACAATGGTGATGGTCATCATCACCACAAAGGTCACCGGAAAGCCCGCCACGTTGAAGCTGGGCTCCCAGTAGGGCTCTGTAAAAATATAGTCCACGCACAGCACATCCAGAACCGCGCAAAAGATACTGAACAAAAATCCTTCCGTCAGCAAGGCCGTCAAAAAGACGTCCAGCAAAAAAATCATGGCCACATAGGACGAATCGTTTTCCGGGTCAAAATGGCGGATCACCATGCACAAGACAATGGCCGCAAGGAACAAGGTGGCGGAGACCACAAAATCTTTGGATGTATATACCAAAAGTCCTCTGGAAAGGGTGGTTTTTTTCAGCCACTCTTTGGGCCAGTTCCATTTCTTTTTCAAGTCCTTCTCTTTCATCATCTGTTCCCATTTCCTGTTTGTTCATAATATCACAAATGTATGTTAAAGTCTTGTTAAAAACAAAAATATAGACAAATTTTCGGCAAATTTTTTGATGTCTTAAAAACATCCTTGCCAAAAAGATATGGCTGTGCTATGATTATAACATAAATTAATTAAAAAGTGCGCTGAGATTTTGAGCCGTGCAAGAAAACACAGGTCGACCTGTGTTTGTTCTGCACGGCTTTTTTGCGTTTATTTTAAAAAGGAGAGATGGATCATGTATGATGTGGTGATCGTAGGAGTCGGCGTGGTTGGCTGTGCCATTGCCCGTGAATTATCCCGTTACTCGCTGAAGCTGTGCGTGCTGGAGAAAAACGAGGACGTCTGCACCGGCACTTCCAAGGCCAACAGTGCCATTGTCCACGCCGGTTTTGACGCCCTGCCCGGCAGCCGGAAGGCCCGTTTTAACGTGGAAGGCAGCCGGATGATGGAGGAGCTGTCCCATACTCTGGACTTTTCTTACCGCCGCAGCGGCGCACTGGTGCTGTGCTTTGACGAGGCCGACCGCGTGCATTTGCAGGAGCTGTACGACCGAGGCGTCGCCAACGGCGTGGAGGGCCTGGAGATCCTGGAAAAAGAGGCGTTGCGGGCTATGGAGCCGGCGGTGACGCAGGAGGCGGTGGCGGCGCTGTACGCCCCCTCCAGCGGCATTGTCTGCCCCTTTGGCCTGACCGTCGCCCTGGCGGAAAACGCCTGTGAAAACGGCGCAGAATTTCGCATGAACTGCCAGGTGCGGTCTCTGCGCCGGGCAGGGGATCACTTCGTTCTCGTCACCGACCAGGGCGAGCTGGAAAGCCGCGCGGTGATCAACGCCGCCGGTGTTTACGGCGACGTGCTGCACAACGAGATCTGCGAAGATAAGCTGCGGATCGTCCCCCGCAAGGGCGAATACTGCCTGCTGGACCGCAAGGACGGCACGCTGGTGGACCACACCATTTTTCAGCTGCCCGGCAAGCTGGGCAAGGGCATTCTGGTGACGCCCACCGTCCACGGCAATCTGCTGCTGGGCCCCACGGCCATGGATCTGGAGGACAGGGAGGGCACCAACACCACCGCCGCCGGCCTTTCCGACGCGATCTCCAAGGCCCAGCGCAGTATCCCCCATTTGCCCATGCGGGATGTGATCACGTCCTTCGCGGGGCTTCGGGCTCACATCGCGGACGGCGATGGCGATTTTGTGATGCAGCAGTCGGCTCCCGGGTTTTACGAAGCCATTGGCATCGAGTCCCCCGGCCTGACGGCGGCCCCGGCCATCGGCGCCTACATGGCGCAGCTGGCGGCGTCCGGCCTGGGTCTTGTGAAAAAGGAACATTTTACGCAAACACGCAAGGGCATCGTCAATCCCCGCGAGCTGAGCTTCGAGGAGCGGCAGGCACTGGTGCAAACGAACCCGGCTTACGGCCACATCATCTGTCGGTGCGAGCAGATCTCGGAGGGTGAAATTCTGGACGCCATCCGCCGCCCGCTGGGCGCCCGCTCTCTGGACGGCGTGAAGCGCCGGGTGCGGGCCGGGATGGGCCGGTGCCAGGGCGGTTTTTGCGCACCGAAGGTGATGGAGCTGCTGTCCCGCGAGCTGGGTGAGCCCATGACGGAGCTGACCAAGTCGGGCGGCGCATCCAGCCTGGTGGTGGGTCTGACAAAGGAGGAGCTGTAATGGAACGGTATGATATTGTCATTGTGGGCGGCGGCCCCGCCGGTCTGGCGGCGGCCATTGCCGCCAAACGAGCGGGTGCGGAGCGTCTGCTGATCCTGGAGCGTGACAACGAGCTGGGCGGCATTCTGAACCAGTGCATCCACAACGGTTTCGGTCTCCACACCTTCGGTGAGGAACTCACCGGCCCGGAGTACGCGGCGCGGTATATCCGTCAGGTGCGGGAGCTGGAGATCCCCTGCTGGCTCAACACCATGGTGCTGGATATTTCCCCCGACCGTGTCCTCACCGTCACCAGCCGGGACGGCGGTCTGCGGCAGATCGCGGCCCGTGCCATTATTCTGGCCATGGGCTGCCGGGAGCGGCCCCGGGGAGCGCTGAACATTCCCGGTTACCGTCCGGCGGGCATCTACTCCGCCGGCACGGCCCAGCGTCTGGTGAACATGGAGGGCTATATGCCCGGCCGTGAAGTGGTGATCCTGGGCTCCGGCGATATCGGACTGATCATGGCCCGGCGTATGTCGCTGGAAGGCGCCCATGTAAAAGTGGTGGCGGAGGTGCTGCCCTATTCCGGCGGTCTAAAGCGGAATATCTCCCAGTGTCTGGATGATTTCGGCATTCCGCTGAAGCTGAGTCATACGGTGGTGGACATCGACGGCAAGGAGCGGCTGCGGGGCGTGACGCTGGCGGAGGTGGACAAAAACCGCCGCCCCATTCCCGGCACCGAGGAATACATCCCCTGCGACACGCTGCTTTTGTCGGTGGGTCTGCTGCCGGAAAACGAGCTTTCCGCCTCGGCGGGCGTGGCGCTGGACAGCGTCACCGGCGGCCCCGTGGTGACGGAAAGCCTGCTTACCAGCGTGCCGGGTGTCTTTGCCTGCGGCAACGTGCTGCACGTCCACGATCTGGTGGACTATGTGTCGGAAGAGGCGGCCCGTGCCGGCGAAAACGCCGCGGCCTATGTGCTGCACGGCGAGCAGCCGGAGAACGCGGCCGTGTGCCTTGTGGGTAAAAATGGTGTGCGCTACACCGTGCCCCAGCTGCTGGATGTGCGCCACATGCCCGAGCAGCTGACGGTGCGTTTCCGTGTGGGTCAGCCTTACCGGGATGTGACGCTGTGCGTCTGGTTTAACGAGACATGCTTCCGCCGCATCCGCAAGCGTGTCATGGCCCCCGGCGAGATGGAACAGTTTGTCCTGCGCCGGACCGATCTGCCCGCTGATCTGCACACCATTACGTTTACTGTGGAGGAGGATGCCAAATGACCACCCGTACCCTGACTTGTATCGGCTGCCCTCTGGGCTGCACGCTGAATGTTTCTCTGGAGGACGGACGCGTGGTGTCCGTTATCGGTAACACCTGCAAAAAGGGCGATGATTACGCCCATAAAGAGTGCGTCCACCCCGCCCGCACCGTTACCGGCACCGTCCGTATCAGCGGCGGTAAGCTGCCGGTGTGTTCGGTGAAGACGGCGCAGGAGGTGCCCAAGGAAAAGATCTTTGAGGTGGCCGCTGCCTTTGCCCGTCTGGAGACTGTGGCGCCGGTTTTCATCGGCGACGTGCTGCTGCACGATGTGGCCGGCACCGGCGTGGATGTGATTGCCACCCGGAACGTGGCGGAAAAGACTGCCCAAGGCGGAAAAAACGGATAAAAAGCTGTTAAAAACGTCCCGTCTGTGTTAACATACAGACGGGACGCTTTTGATTTTCACAAGGGAGGGTTTCCGTATGAGTCATGCTCTGCTGCCTGTTTTGGAACGAAATCCGGTGGTGGCCTCCGTGAAGGATGTGTCACTGCTGCCGGCGGCTCTTTCCTCACCCTGCGAGGTGCTGTTTCTGCTCTGCGGCGATGTGTGCAGCATCGGGCAGCTCATCGGCCAGATCCACAGTGCCGGTAAATTCGCCGTTGTCCACGCGGACCTGGTGCAGGGGTTGTGCCAGAAGGACATTGTGGCTGACTACCTGCTGCAATGCGGGGCGGACGGCATCATCAGCACTCGTCCCAATCTGATCCGCCGGGGCCGGGAACTGTCGCTTCTGACGGTGCTGCGGGTCTTTGCCATCGACTCCAAGGCCGTGAGCAATCTGAGCCGTGAAAAGAACATGGCACTGCCGGACGTGATCGAGGTGCTGCCGGGCATCGTGCCCCGGGTCATTGGGCGCATCAGTTCTTCCCTGCACATCCCCGTTATTGCCGGCGGGCTGGTGGAAGAAAAGGAGGATATCGTTTCCGCCCTTTCCGCGGGCGCGCTGTGCGTGTCCACCACCAATGCCCAGCTGTGGGACAGCTGACAAATGAAAAAAAGCTGCTGTGCGAAAGTGAACCGCACAGCAGCTTTTTTGAGACCTGTTATTCTTTTTCCAGCAGCGCGGCGATGGCCGCCCAAACCAGGCCGGCCAACACCCAGATGATCCAGGTGACGTCCCAGCGCATGGTGATGAAGCTGGCGCCCAGATACACCGCCGTTATCAGCGGCCAGTAAAAACCGCTGATACGCTGGCTTTTCCGGTTGCGCTCTTTCCAGACGGGATTGTATTCTCCCTCCCGCAGCAGCCGCTGAAAGCTGCCCTGCAGCGTGGAGGCGTCCACCAGCAGGTACACACCCACCGCCGCCATCACCAGCAGCAGCGCCGTCAGCAAAACGCAGACGCTGTCGGATGCTTCCATCACGCCGCCGAAAATCAGGGGCACGGGGGAAACGATGCAAAGCGTCACCCCGGCCACGATCCGGGTGCTGCCCCGTTTTTCATAAGCCGCCGACCGCTCGCCCACAATGCCGGAGACGCCGTAGGCCATTTCAAAGGCGCCGCTTTCCATGTATTCATAGCGCTTCATGCGCCCGTCATTGAGGATAAAGCCCGCCACAGCGCAGGCAACCGTCAGAAGCAGGATCGCAACACCTGCCCCGGCGGCCACTTCCTCGGACAGGAGAGCTTGCGGCATCTGGCTCATGCCCAGCAGCGCCAGCAGCGGCACGGGGGAAAGGATGCACAGCATCACGCAAAGAGCCAGCTGCCGGGCATACACGGCGGCCGCGGCCAAAAAGCCGTTGGCCTCCTCCGCTGTCACGCGGGGCACTGTTTCTTCTTCCCGCTGGTCGTAAGCCGGCTCATCAATCTCATCTTTTAACAGAGAATCGGTGGTGACACCGAACAGGCGGCTCATGTCCAGCACCCGATTCATGTCGGGCAGACTGGCGCCGCTCTCCCATTTGGAGATGGATTGCCGGGATACATTCAGTTTTTCTGCCAGGTCTTCCTGGGACCAATCATTTTTCTTTCTCAGTGCGATAATCTTCTCTGCCAAAATCATAGGAAAAACCTCACGTTCTTTTTTGTGGAATGGATGGTTTTAATATAACGTAAAAACGGCCCGCAAACCACCAAGCCAGGTTGTAAATCCCGCAACCGGCAGTTGCGTTTGCCGCATTTTATCAGAGAAAACGGGAAAACCCGTATAAAACAAAAAATCCACGCTCCCGCGTGGTTATTCGTTCGGTCGGTCGTCTCTTACCGCTCGCTGGGTTCCCAGTCGCAGCCGGCAAAAATCATGTCGTCCAGGTCTCCAATGATCCAATTGTTCATCATCTTACTTATCACGCTCCTTTCTTCACTTTTATGTTCTTATTGTAAAGCATTTTGCTTCGGTTTGCAAGATGCGTATTGAACAGATTTAACAAATTTACGCCTGCCTTTTTTGATATCCTGCACAATTTTCTCCTTGCGTTTTGGTGCCGCCTCTCTTATAATATTTCTGTTGTATGACTATTATAATATAAGGTATGAAGAAACATTTGTTTTTTAAAAAATGCGGTGCCGCTTTCTGGGTCATCGCCATACTGGCCGCCCTTTCCGCTTTTATGCTGTGGCAGAACAATTCCCTTTCGGTGGAGGAATATACTTTTTCCTCCGCCCGTCTTCCCGCGGGCTTCGACGGCTGCCGCATCGTGCAGCTCTCCGATCTCCACGGCAAGCAGTTTGGAGCGAACAACCGGCGGCTCCTGATGGCGGTGAAAGCCTGCCGCCCCGATTATATCGCCATCACCGGCGATCTGGCGGACGAGCGCAGCGGCACGGACTTTGCCCCCGCCCTGCTCCGGGCGCTGACAGACATCGCCCCCACCTACTATGTCTCCGGCAATCACGAGTGGGCCGCCCGGCTTTTTCCCGCTTTTTGCGATGTGCTGCGGGACGCGGGCGTCGTCTATCTCAATAATACTTATACGGTGCTGCGCCGAAACGGGGACAGCCTTGTGCTCTCCGGCGTGGACGACCCCAACGGCTACGCCGACCAAAAGACGCCCGCCCAGCTGGCCGCGGAGATCGCGGCGGAAGAGGGCGATCCCTTCTGGCTTTTGCTGGCCCACCGCAACAGCGAATATGGCGTCTACGGGACATTGGGCGCCGATCTCATTCTCTCCGGCCATGCCCACGGCGGCATTATCCGCCTGCCGGGGACAGACGGTCTGCTGGGCACCGGCGGGCAGTTTTTCCCGGAGTGGACCAACGGGTTTTACCAGGACTATCCAACGCCGCTGTTTGTCTCCCGGGGGCTGGGCGGCTCTATTCCCATTCCCCGGTTTTTGAACCGGCCGGAGGTGGCGGTTTTGACTTTACGATCCGAATAGAGGTTTTTACGATGAAAGAGTTTTTAGCGGGCCGCTTTGATGTGGCGGTCATCGGCGCGGGCCACGCGGGTATAGAAGCCGCTTTGGCCAGCGCCCGACTGGGACTGGAAACGGTCTGCTTTACCATCAATCTGGACGCCGTGGGCAATATGCCCTGCAACCCTGCCATCGGCGGCACGGGCAAGGGCCATCTGGTGCGGGAGCTGGACGCTCTGGGCGGCGAGATGGCCAGGGCGGCGGACAAGGCCTGCATCCAATATCGGCTTTTGAACCGGGGCAAGGGCCCGGCGGTGCATTCCCTGCGGGCCCAGGCCGACCGCCGCACCTATCAGCGGGTGATGAAGCACACGCTGGAGACGCAGGCGCATCTGACGCTGCGCCAGGCGGAGGTCACGGCCATTCGGCAGAAAAACGGCCGTGTGACACAGGTGGTGCTGCGCACCGGCGCGGTGTTCGACGTGGGGGCCGTGGTGGTAGCCACCGGCACCTACCTGCGGGGCCGTACCATTGTGGGCGAGTGCGTGGAGGACAGTGGCCCCGATGGGATGCACCCGGCTCTCCAGCTGACGCAGTCCCTTGCAGACATGGGCTTGGAACTGCGCCGGTTCAAGACCGGCACGCCCCCCCGGGTGAATGCCCGCGGCATTGATTTTTCCCAGATGGAAGAGCAGCCCGGCGACGAAGTGCCGGTGCCCTTCAGCTTTACCACGGAACATCCGCCGGTGAACCGGGCGGTGTGCTATCTCACCTATACCACCCCCCGCACCCACGAGATCATTCTGGAAAATCTGAACCGCAGTCCCATCTTTTCCGGCGTCATCGAGGGTATCGGCCCCCGGTACTGCCCGTCCATCGAGACCAAGATCGTCCGCTTTCGGGACAAGCCCCGCCACCAGCTCTTTATCGAGCCCATGGGGCTGGACACGGAGGAGATGTATATCCAGGGCTTTTCCTCCTCCATGCCGGAGGAGGTGCAGGTGCAGATGCTCCACTCGGTGCCGGGTCTTGAAAAGGCGGAGATCATGCGCCCGGCCTACGCCATCGAGTACGACTGCGTGAACCCGCTGGAGCTGAAGCCCACACTGGAGACTAAGAAGATCGAGGGACTTTACGGCGCGGGACAGTTCAACGGCTCCTCCGGGTATGAGGAGGCGGCGGTGCAGGGCTTTGCGGCCGGCGTCAACGCCGCGCTGAAGCTCAAGGGCCAACCCCCCATGATCCTCTCCCGCAGCGAGTCCTACATCGGCACACTCATCGACGATCTGGTGACCAAGGGCACCGACGAGCCTTACCGGATCATGACCTCCCGCAGCGAATACCGGCTGCTACTGCGGCAGGACAACGCCGACCAGCGGCTGTGCCCCATTGGCCACCGCATCGGCCTTGTGTCCGATAAGCGCCTGGCGCAGGTGGAGGAAAAGTACGACGCCGTGGCGCGGGAGATCCGGCGTCTGGAACACACCGGCATCCCCGGCTCCCCCGCTCTCAACGGTCTTCTGGCCGCCCGGGGCAGCACGCCCGTCAGCGACGGCTGCCGTCTCATCGACCTGCTGCGCCGCCCCCAGATGAGCTATGAGGACTTGAAAGCCTTCGATACCGACTGCGCCGCAGCGGATGCAGTGGTTGCTGAGCAGGTGGAGATCACCGTCAAGTACGACGGTTACATCCGCCGCCAGATGCGTCAGGTGGCTGAATTTGAACGGCTGGAGGGCCACGCTCTCCCCGCCGACCTGGACTACGCTTCCCTCGCAGGGCTGCGGCTGGAGGCCCGGGAAAAGCTGGCCGCTGTGCGCCCGCTGAATCTGGGGCAGGCCTCCCGTATTTCCGGCGTCTCCCCGGCGGACATGGCCGCGTTGATGATCTGGCTGGAAAAGGCGTGACATTTTTTCTGAAAATTTCCGTTTTTTTGCGCACAAATGAAACAAGACCGCCGCAGGCGACCGAAAGGAGCGAAACATCACTTTGGGAAAACTGAGATTTCTATTCGCGCTGTGGATGGCCAAGCTGTCCATTCCCGCGCTGAAGATCACCCATCACAACGGCACGGACTTCCCCGGCTCTCTGGCCATCAAACTGTGCCCCGACTTTCTGCGCTATGTGGAAAAACCAAAGACCATTCTGGCCGTCACCGGCACCAACGGCAAAACCACCGTCAGCAATCTGCTGGTGGACGTGCTGGAGCGCAGCGGCAAGACCGTGCTGAGCAACCGGGCCGGTTCCAACATCGTCTCCGGCATCTCCACCGCCTTCATTCGTTCCTGCAGCGGCATGGGCCGTCTGAAGCCCTGCGATCTGGCAGTGCTGGAGGTGGATGAGCGGTCCTCCCCCCGGGTCTACCCCTATGTGAAGCCCACCTATGTGGTCATCACCAACCTCTTCCGTGATTCCATCATGCGAAACGCCCACCCCGGCTACATCGCGGACATTCTCACCGCGTCTCTGCCCGGGGACGCCAAGCTGATCCTCAACGCCGACGACCTCATCTCCTGCGGCGTAGCCCCGGAAAACGACCGGGTCTACTTCGGCATCGATCGTCTGGACAGCGACGTCACCAGCTGCGTGAACCTGCTCAACGATATGCGCATCTGCCCCCAATGCAGCGGGCCGTTGCGCTATGAATACCGCCGCTATCACCACATCGGCCGGGCCGTGTGCCAGAGCTGCGGCTTCCACTCCCCAGAAAGCGAATATCTGGCCCGGAAGGTGGACTTTGAAAACCGCTCCATGGTGCTGCGGGAGGGCGGCGAGGACTTCTCCTACCCCCTTATCACCGACAGCCTTTTCAACGTTTACAACATGGTCACGGCCATTGCCGCCCTGCGTCAGCTGGGGATGCCCCACGAAGAGATCCGCCGCCAGCTTGAGACAACCTCCATTCTGGGCACCCGCCACAGCGAGGAAAAGGTCGGCGGCGTGGGCATCGTCATGGAAATGTCCAAGGATAAAAACGCCCTGGCCTGCTCCCGCAACTTTGACTATATCCAGAGCCGCAAGGGGACCAAGGAGCTGCTGCTTATGATGAACTGCCTGGGTGTGGCCAAAAACTGGTCGGAAAACCCTTCCTGGATGTACGACACCGACTTTGAATTTCTCAACCATGAGAATATCCGGCAGCTGGTCTGCGCCGGCCCCCGGTGCCGCGACTACAAGTTGCGGCTGCTGCTGGCCGGTATTCCCGAGGAAAAGATCACCGTGGAGGACGACGAGTTTCGGGCTCTTTCCCACCTGCAACTAATCCCCGGCGACGACGTGTTCCTCCTCTACGGCGTGGACGGTATGCCCCGGGCCTTTCAAGTGAAAGAAAAACTCAAGGAAATGCTGTTGGCAAAGGAGGGCGGAAGCAATGAAGGCTGAGATCTTATTTCCCGAGGTCTGCAACCTCTACGCCGACGTGGAGAACATCCGCTATCTCCAGTGCTGCTGCCCGGATCTGGAGACGGTGGAGACCCCCCTGCACGCCCGCCCGGTCTTTCTGGACGAGGACGTCTCGCTTGTCTACATGGGCTCCGCCACCGAAAAGGGTTTGATGCTGGCGGTGGAAACGCTTTTGCCCTACAAGGAAGAAATACGGGCCAAAATCGACGGCGGGCAGCTGTTTTTGCTCACCGGCAACGCCATGGACGCCTTCTCTCAGGGCGTGGACAGCGACGGCGCCTGGCACTTCGACGGCCTGGGCCTTTTGCCCGGCCGCGCCCAATACACCATGATGAAGCGGCAGAACAGCTTCTTTTTAGGCACTTTTGACACCGTCAGCGGCCCCATGGACATCGTGGGCTTCAAGAGCCTTTTCGGCCACACCTATGGCGCGCCGGAGGGAAACGCTCTTTTCAACACCATCCGCGGCACCGGCCGCTGCCCCGAGAGCAAGGAGGAGGGCTTTCACATCCACAATCTGATGGCCACCCATCTCATCGGACCGCTGCTGATCCTGAACCCGCCCTTTACCAAATATCTGATGCAGCTCATGGGCTGCGAGAGCACCGCGCTGGCCTTTGAGACCGCCGCCTTTGGCTCTTATCGCCACCGGGTGGACGAGTTTCACCAGGAGAGCCGCAGTGCTTTTTATTCCTGACTCTTTCCGCCGGCGCCACCTTTTTGCACCCTTCTTCAATCAACGACAAAACGGTATTTTTTGTCACAATGCCCTCTACAAGCCCATTCATTTGTCAGACTTTGCAAGGGTTTGTTTAATCTCTGATTGAAAATCAAAAGTCGGCGTGTTACACTATATAAATAAAGTGCACGGCGGTCGGTTTCGGCCGCAGCAGCGGCACTTTATGAACAGCATTTTTAGCACTTTCAAGTTGAACCATAAAGGCGGTGAGAAAATGTATTTAGAGACCATTCGGCAGATCAGCCAGGTGGAGGACGCCATGGACAAAGCGAAAGCCGACGCCAAGGCGGAAGCCCAAAAACGCCTCACTGATGCCCAAAAGGCAGGACAGGCCCTTTTGACCCGCGCCCAGCAGGAAGCGGACGCCGAAAACGCGGCGCTGCTCCGTCAGGCGGAGGAAAACGCCGGAGCGCGGCGGGATGATATTCTTCAGACCGCGCAAAAGGACTGCGACTCCTTGAAGCTGCGCGCCGACGGTCAGATCAACGAGGCAGTAGCAACAATCGTAAGAAAGGTGGTTGAACATTCATGTCCATCGCAAAAATGAAACAGATCCACCTCATTGCGCTGCAGCGTGACCGCGACGCACTGATGGCGAAGCTGCTTCATGTGGGATGTCTGGAGGTCAACGAACCGACAGCCATCATATCAGACAGCGCGTGGACGGAATTTCTCCACAGGGAGGGCGCCCAGACCGCTCAGCGGAAGGCGGAGCTATCCGAGCTGACCGCCGCCATGGACGCTTTGCAAAAGTATGCTCCCCAGAAAACCAAGCTGTTCTCCCCCAAGCCGGAGATCAGCGAAAAGGACTTTCTGGACGAGGCAGCTTTGCGCGCCGCGCTGGAAAACGCCCGGGCCATCAACGCCCATCTGCGGGAAGTGACCCGTCTGACCGCGCAGGAAACACGCCTGCAGGCGGACAGGCTCGCTCTTGAACCGTGGAAGACGCTGGATCTGCCCTTGGACTGCTCCGGCACCCGGACCACCGAGATCTTACTGGGCACACTGCCCACCGGTGCCGACTTTGACGCCCTGAAAAACGCGCTTTCTCAGGCAGTTCCCGAATCGGAGGCCCTTCTTGTTTCTGAGAACAAAGAACAGAAATACATGATGGCCTTTACCTTAAAAGGCCTGACCGACAAAGTCTTGGAAACACTGCGTTCCTTCGGCTTTGCCTATACCCAGCTCAAGGACCTCCACGGCACCGTCCAGGAAAATCTGGACCGCATCGCCGGGGAGCTCAAAACCCTCGGCCAGCAGCGGGAACAGGAATTGCAGGCCGTTCGTGACTTCGGCCCCTCCCAGGCGGAGGGCCGCGTCTGCATCGACCGGCTGCACCAGCAGCTCAGCCGGGAGGAAACTGTTGAACGTCTTATGGTGGATGACACCATTTTGTATCTGGGCGGCTGGGTGCCTGAAGCCGACGTACCCAGGCTCACCGGGGTTCTGTCGGAATTTGACTGCGCCTTTGATCTGGCCGATCCTCCGGCGGAGGATTACCCGGAGGTGCCTGTCAAGCTGAACAACAACAAGCTGACAAGTCCTTTGAACATGGTGACGGAGATGTACTCTCTGCCCGCCTACGGCAGTCTGGATCCCAACCCGCTGATGGCGCCGTTTTTTATTTTGTTCTACGGCATCATGATGGCGGACATGGGCTATGGTATGCTGATGATGATCGGCTCGCTGCTGGCTTTGAAAAAAATGAAAGTCACCGGCGGCGCTCATCACTTTGCGGCCCTTTTGGGCCTATGCGGCATCAGCACCTTTATCGTGGGTCTGCTGACCGGCAGCTTTTTCGGCGACTTTATCCCCCAGGTGGCCAAGATCGTGAATCCCAACACCACCTTGACAGCCCTCCCCAGTGTCTTTACCCCGCTGACCGACACCGTGGCCATCTTGATCGGCGCTTTGTGCCTGGGCTTTATCCAGGTCATCACCGGCATGATCATCAGTGTGGTGAAAAAGTGCCGGGACGGACAGGCCATGGACGCCGTGTTCAACGAGGTGGCCTGGTGGCTGATGATCGCGGGCGTGGCGCTTCTGGTGCTGAAGATCGGCGCCGGCAAAATCGTGCTGATCCTGGGCGCCGCCGATCTGGTGGTGGGCCAGTTTGTCACCAAAAAGAAGGTAGGCGCGGCGCTGGGCGGCTTGCTTGGCGCGGTTTACAACGGCGTCACCGGTCTTTTCAGCGACATCCTCTCCTACTCCCGTCTGATGGCTTTGATGCTTTCGGGCAGCATTATTTCCACCGTGTTCAACACGCTGGGCGCAGTGGCCGACAACCTGATCGTCTTTGTCATCATCTCCATGCTGGGCAACGCGCTGAACTTCGCGCTGAACCTGCTGGGCTGCTACGTCCACGATCTGCGTTTGCAGGTGCTGGAATTCTTCGGCCGCTTCTATGAGGACGGCGGCAGACCTTATCGGCCCTTTGCCATGAATACAAAATATGTAAATATCATCAAGGAGGAACAAGAAAATGACTGAATTCTTTAATATGTTTGGCGGCACGGCCCTGGCATTCCTGGGCGCCGGCCTGGCAGCGGGTCTTTGCTGCATCGGTTCTGCCAAAGGTACCGGCATGGTGGGCGAAGCTGCCACCGGCGTTCTGTCCGAAACCCCCGAACACTTTTCCAAGTGCCTGATTTTGCAGGTCATCCCCGGCACCCAGGGTCTGTACGGCCTGGTCATCTGGTTCATGGCTCTTTTGCAGATGGGCGTCTTCGGCGGCACGATGACCGCGCTGACCGTGACCCAGGGCTGGACCATCTTCGTGGCCTGCCTGCCTATGGCGCTGGGCGGCTGGATGTCCGCCAAGTTCCAGGGCCGCGTGGCTGCCGCCTCCATCAACATCGTGGCTAAGAAGCCCAACGATTGGTCCAAGGGCATCATCCTCTGCGTCACCGTGGAGTTCTATGCCATCTTGTCCCTGTTGGCTTCCATCATCATGCTGCTCAACGCACTGAAGTAAGGGCGGGCAGATCATGAACGGTATTGAAAAAATTACCGCACGGATCGAACAGGATGCTCAGCAGGAGACCAATTCCCTTCTGGCCGAGGCACAGGCCAAGGCCGACGGCATTACCGCTTCCTACCGGGAAAAGGCCGACGCGCTGAAAGCCGCCGAAAAGGCCAAGGGTGAAAAGGCCGCCGCCGACCGTCTGGAACGTCTCACCGGAAGCGCCGACATGGAAGCCAAAAAAAGGCTTCTTGCCACCAAGCAGCGCTGCATCGACGAGGCCTTTGCCAAGGCGCAAAAGGCGCTGCTTGACCTGCCCCGGGATGAGTATGTCACGCTTCTGGCACAGATCGCCGCCCAGGCAGGCTCCGGCGAAGAAGAGCTGATCTTCTCCCCCGCCGACGCCCCAAAGGTGGGTGCGGCCGTGGTGGAAAAGGCCAACGCCCTCAAGCCCGGCGCCCATTTCACCCTCTCCGTCGAGACCCGGGAGATGGAGGGTGGTCTGACGCTGAAAAACGGCTTTGTAGAGGTCAACTGCGCTTTTGAGACGCAGCTGCGGCTGCTGCGGGAAACCATGGCCTCTCAGGTGGCTCAGATCCTGTTTCGCTGATGCGAAGAAAAAAATCCTCACCAGAAAGGAGGATCCCTTTTGGCAAAGAAAAATAAGGACACGGACTATTTGTTTCTTTCCGCCCACATTCGTTCGCTGGAGCGCAACCTGCTCACCGGAGCCCGGATGGAGCGGATGCTGGACGCCGCCGACGCCGCCGACGCCGCCAAGGTGCTGGGCGAGATCGGCTATGAGGAGTTTAAGCCGGAGAGCGAGGCGGAGCTGAACCAGGCTCTGCTCAAAGAGCGGGAAAAACTGTTCGCCGAGCTTTACCGCTTCGCCCCCGACCCCCGCGTGATGGACGTGTTTAAGATCAAATACGACTATCACAATCTGAAAACCATCATCAAGGCCCGGGGCGAGGACGTCTCCCGCCTGCTGGTGGACGCCGGGCGTATTCCCGCCGGGGAGCTTTTGAAAAAATACAGCGATACCGGCGCCTGGGATTTTCTGCCGGAGACCATGCGCCGCGCCGCCGTGGAGGCCGTCGCCGTTTTGGCGGAGACATTTGATCCTCAGCGCAGCGACTTTATTCTGGACCGGGCATATTTCGAAGAAATGCTCACCGCCGCCCAGGAGACCCGCTGCGACTACCTGCTGTGCTATGTGCGCGCCACCATTGACGCCGCCAACCTGCGCAGCATCGTCCGCACCCTGCGCATGAACCGGGGGCTGGACTTCTTGAAAAAGGTGCTCTTCCCCGGCGGCACCGTGCCGGTGGACCGCGTTCTCCACGCTGCGGCCGGCGGCAATATGCTGGAGCTTTACCGCTCCACCGTGCTCCGCGCCGCCGCCGAGGCAGGCGAAGCCGCCGTGAAGGGCGGCAGTCTCACAGACTTTGAAAAGCTCTGCGACGACGCCGTGCTGCATCAGGTGGCCACCGCCAAGCAGGTACCCTTCGGCCCCGAGGTGCTCATTGCCTATGTGGCCGCCAAGGAAACCGAGTTTACCGCGGTGCGGATTATTATGGCCGGACGGATCGCCGGTCTGAAGCCAGACGTGATCCGGGAAAGGCTGCGTGAATCCTATGTATAAAATTGCTGTGATGGGCGACCGCGACAGCGTGCTGGGCTTTCAGGCGCTGGGGCTGGACGTGTACTTCGCGGAAGACACCGAAAGTGCCCGCCATGAGCTCCACCGGCTTGCCGGCAGCGATTACGCCATTATTTATGTCACGGAGCAGCTCTCTTTGGCCCTGAGCGACGAGATCAAAAAGTACAAGGACTCTGTGACACCCGCCATCATCCTGATCCCGGGCAAAGGCGGCAGTATGGGGCTGGGCGAGGCCATGGTGCACAGCGCCGTGGAACGCGCCGTCGGCGCCGATATCTCATGAAAGGAAGAACAGCATGGGTAAAATCATCAAAGTATCCGGTCCTCTGGTCGTCGCCGACGGCATGGCGGACGCCAACATGGCGGACGTGGTGCGTGTGGGCGAGCAGAGACTGATCGGTGAAGTCCTGAATATGACAGACGACCGGGCTTCCATTCAAGTCTATGAGGAGACCTCCGGCCTTGGCCCCGGCGCCGACGTAATCACCACCGGCGCGCCCCTTTCCGTGGAACTGGGACCCGGCCTGATCGAGAACATTTACGACGGCATTCAGCGGCCTCTGGAGGAGATTGTCAAGCGCGTGGGCTCCAACATCACCCGCGGCATCGAGGTCCCCGCTCTGACCCGCGAAAAGAAATGGGAGTACACCCCCATCGCCAAGGTAGGCGACAAAGTCATCGGCGGCGATATTCTGGGCTCTGTTCCGGAAACCCCCGTGGTGCTGCACAAGATCATGGTCCCCAACGGCGTTGCCGGCACTGTGGAATGGGTCGCCGACAAGGGCGAATACGTCATCGACGAGGTCATTGCCAAGGTCAAGACCGACAAGGGCGAGACCAAAGAGCTGACCATGGTGCAGAAGTGGCCCGTCCGTGTGGGCCGGCCCTACAAAAACAAGTTCCCGCCGGTGGCGCCGCTCCAGTCCGGGCAGCGCATCATCGACACCATGTTCCCCATTGCCAAGGGCGGTACCGCCGCCGTGCCAGGTCCCTTCGGCTCCGGCAAGACCGTGGTGCAGCATCAGCTGGCCAAGTGGTCTGACGTGGACATCGTGGTCTACATCGGCTGCGGCGAGCGCGGCAACGAGATGACCGACGTGCTGCGCGAATTCCCCGAGCTGATCGACCCCCGCACCGGCGAAACGCTGATGAAGCGTACCGTTTTGATCGCCAACACCTCCGATATGCCCGTGGCCGCCCGTGAGGCGTCCGTTTACACCGGCATTACCATCGCAGAATACTTCCGCGACATGGGTTACGCCGTGGCCGTCATCGCCGACTCCACCTCCCGCTGGGCCGAGGCGCTGCGTGAGATGTCCGGCCGTCTGGAAGAAATGCCCGGCGAAGAGGGCTACCCCGCGTACCTGGCTTCCCGTCTGGCGCAGTTCTACGAGCGCGCCGGCGTGGTGTCCTGCATGGGTACCGACGAGCGTATGGGCTCCCTCACCGCTGTGGGCGCTGTGTCGCCTCCCGGCGGCGACCTGTCCGAGCCTGTGTCCCAGGGCACCATGCGGATCGTGAAGGTGTTCTGGTCGCTGGATGCCTCCCTGGCTTACCGGCGTCACTTCCCCGCCATCAATTGGCTGAACTCCTACTCGCTGTATCTGGACTCCATGAAGCCCTGGTTCGACGAACATCTGGGCGCTGATTTCATGAAAAACCGCGGTAAGGCTATGCATATTTTGCAGGAAGAAGCCGAGCTGAATGAAATCGTGCAGTTGGTGGGTAAGGATTCTCTGTCCTCCGCCGACCAGCTGACGCTGGAGACCGCCAAGATGCTCCGCGAGGACTTCTTGCAGCAAAACGCCTTTATGGACGTGGACTCCTATTCCAGCTTTGAGCGTCAGAAGGATCTGATGCAGCTGATCCTGGATTACGACAAACTCTGCCGTGCCGCGCTGCAAAAGGGTGCCGGCGCGCAGGATCTCTTTGTCATCGGTGCCCGCGAGGCCATCGGCCGCGGCAAGTATGTGGAAGCCGACGGCTACGCCAAGGCTTACGCCGACATCGCCGCCGAGATGGAGCAGGAGATCAATACTCTCATTGAAAAGGCAGGTGCGGAAGAATGATGAAGGAATATCGCACCATACACGAGGTCTCCGGACCTCTGATGGTCGTAGAACAGGTCGAAGGCGTCACTTACGACGAACTGGCCGAGATTGAACTTTCCGACGGCTCTGTCCGGCGCTGCAAGGTACTGGAGGTCAACGGCGACAAGGCCGTGGTGCAGCTGTTTGAAAGCTCCGCCGGCATCAATCTGCGGGACTCCAAGATCCGCTTTCTGGGTCATCCCCTGCAGCTAGCCGTGTCCGGCGATATGCTGGGGCGCGTGTTCAACGGCATGGGCCGGCCCATTGACGGCGGCCCCGACATCCTGGCCGACGAGTACCGCGACATCAACGGCCTGCCCATGAACCCCGCCGCCCGGGACTACCCCAACGAGTTTATTCAGACGGGCGTGTCCTCTATCGACGGTCTGAACACGCTGGTGCGTGGCCAGAAGCTGCCTATCTTCTCCGGCTCCGGTCTGCCTCACGCCCAGCTGGCGGCACAGATCGCCCGTCAGGCCAAGGTGCTCGACGGCGCTTCCAACTTCGCCGTGGTCTTTGCCGCCATCGGAATCACCTTTGAAGAATCCGAATTCTTCGTGCAGGAGTTCAAGCGCACCGGCGCCATCGACCGCACCGTGCTGTTCACCAACCTGGCCAACGACCCCGCCGTGGAACGTATCGCCACCCCCCGTATGGCGCTGACCGCCGCGGAATACCTGGCCTTTGAAAGGGATATGCACGTGCTGGTCATCCTCACCGACATCACCAACTACGCAGAAGCCCTGCGTGAAGTCTCCGCCGCCCGCAAGGAAGTGCCCGGCCGCCGCGGCTACCCCGGCTACCTCTACACCGACCTTGCCACCATGTATGAGCGGGCCGGCCGCAAGCTGGGGCACAAGGGCTCCATCACCATGATCCCCATTTTGACCATGCCTGAGGACGACAAGACCCACCCCATTCCCGACCTGACCGGTTATATCACCGAGGGACAGATCATTTTGTCCCGTGATCTGTATCGCAAGGGCATCCAGCCCCCCATCGATGTGCTGCCTTCCCTGTCCCGTCTGAAGGATAAGGGCGTGGGCGAGGGCAAGACCCGCGAGGATCATGCCTCCACTATGAACCAGCTGTTCGCCGCCTACGCCTCCGGCAAAGAGGCCAAGGAACTGATGACCATTCTGGGCGAGGCCGCCCTGTCCCCCACAGACCTGCTGTTCGCCAAGTTTGCCGACGAGTTTGAAAAGCGCTATGTGTCCCAGGGCTACGATGAAAACCGCAGCATTGAGGACACGCTGAACCTGGGCTGGGAGCTGTTGAGTATGCTGCCCCGGGCCGAGCTCAAGCGTATCAAGCCCGAAATGCTGGACAAATATCTGCCCAAGAAAGCGGAGTGAACCAGGCAGTAATCTGCGGGAAGCGAGGTGAGCGAATTTGACAAGTGCAACTATTAATCCCACCCGGATGGAACTGACGCGGCTCAAGGGCCGCCTGCGGACCGCCAAGCGCGGCCACAAGCTGCTGAAGGATAAGCGGGATGAACTGATGAAACAGTTTCTGGAGATCGTGCGCCGCAACCGCCAGCTGCGTCAGCGTGTGGAAGAAGGTCTGGAGCAGGCCAACGGCGCCTTTACCGTGGCTTCCGCCGTTATGTCGCCGGAAATGCTGGAACAGGCGCTGCTCTATCCCAAGCAGAGCGTGGAACTGAACATGACCTACCGCAACATCATGAGCGTGGATGTGCCGGTCTATCACTTCAAAACGAAGAACGAGGACCCCACGGAGATCTACCCTTACGGTTTTGCCCAGACCAGCGGCGAACTGGATACCGCGCTGGAATCCCTCTCCGCCGTGTTTCAGGATATGCTGGAGCTGGCCGAGGTGGAAAAAACCATGCAATTGCTGGCCCAGGACATCGAAAAGACCCGCCGCCGGGTCAACGCTCTGGAATATGTGATGATCCCCAATCTGGAGAAAAACATCAAGTATATCTCTATGAAGCTGGATGAAAACGAGCGCGGCAACACCACCCGATTGATGAAGGTCAAGGAAATGGTGCTGGACGACGCCCACAATTTCAAAGAAGCGTAAACCAAAAACAGCCCTGAAACCGTGCGGTTTCAGGGCTGTTTTGCTCTATTTCTATCTGCCGAGGGCGTTTTGGGCGATGTCTTCACCGGTCAGCGTCTTGGAAAACTTATGGTGAAAATCGTGCATTCCCTCCCGCAGATAAAAGCGGTGGGTATCTGTCCGCAGCCGGTTGCAGGCCACCTCGATTTGGACGCAGCCCTCCGCCCGGGCCTTTTCACAGGCCGCGGCAAACATTTCTTTTCCCACGCCCTTCCCGCGATGGGCCGGGTCTACGACAAATTCCATAATCTCCGCGATTTTACCGGCATGGTGCAGCTGCTCTTCCAACCGCAGATCAATGACGCCCACCACCCGGCCTTCACATTCCCAGACCATGCAGGCATAACCGCTGCACTTCAGCTGCTTAGCGTAAATGGCAAAAAATGGTTCCCTGGGAAGCGCTTTGCTTTCCATGTCGCAGATGAGGCGGTAAACAGCCTCGCCATCGGCCAGTTCTCCTTTTCTGAACACACTGTCGTCCCCCCTTGCGCTCTTATTTGTATATATCAGTCTATCACCCTTGAAAGGGAGATACAATGGCTCTTTTTCTCCTGTTTCCCCGCAAACGGCAGGATTGCGCTTATCCTCCTGTTCTGTTATAATGGCAAAAAAGCACAGGAGGGATTTTTATGCAGTACAAAATCATCGGCGAACCCCTGCCCGCAGTGATCTGCGACCTGCAGCCCGGCGAGGCGCTCCTCACCGAACGTGGCAGTATGTCCTGGATGAGCCCCAACATGAAGATGGAAACCACCAGCAGCGGCGGCCTGGGCAAGGCGCTGGGCCGTATGTTTGCCGGCGAAGCCCTGTTCCAGAACCGGTACACCGCGCAGGGCGGCCCCGGCCAGATCGCCTTTGCCTCCAGCTTTCCCGGCTCCATCCGGGCCTTTCAAATTGACGCGCAGCACCCCGTGATCGTGCAAAAAAGTGCCTTTTTGGCCAGTGAGACCGGCGTGACGCTCTCTGTCTTTTTCCAGAAAAAACTGGGCGCCGGCTTCTTCGGCGGCGAGGGCTTTATCATGCAGCGCCTGGACGGCTGCGGCACCGCTTTTGTGGAGCTGGACGGCGCCGTGTGCGAATATCAGCTGGGCGCCGGGGACTCCATGATCGTGGACACCGGGTATCTGGCGGCCATGGACGCCTCCTGCTCCATGGATATCGTCACTGTGACGGGGGTGAAAAATGTGCTCCTGGGCGGCGAGGGTCTTTTCAACACCGTGGTGCGGGGGCCGGGCAAGATCTATTTGCAGACCATGCCCATCTCCTCCGTGGCAGGCGCTCTGCGGCCCTTCTTCCCCAGCAGCAAGTAAGGCGGGATATCCTCCGTCCGGGAAAGAGGGATCATGACCTGCCCATCGAGGGCGGATATGATCTGCCCGTCGGAAGCGGATATTGTCCGGCCGCTGAAGAAGGAGATCATCCACCTGTGACCAACGGGGGGACGACATCGCAGGTGCGAAGATCGGGTTGGATCCTTGCTGTTTCCTACGCTTTTTACACAAGACCCATATTCCCGCAGGCCTTGCGCTTTGATGGCGCGGGGCCTGCTTTTTTCGCAAAAAAATACCCCTGTGCCTTTGGCACAGGGGTATTTGAACAGCTTGATCGAGACTGTTTTATCGAGACAATTACTTGTCGTACATCTCAATGAGCTTGAGCAGGTGCTCGTAACGGGCCTGCGCTTCCTTCTCGTTGCGCGCAAACAGTTCGCCGGCACGATCGGGGAATTCGCGGGTCAGACGGCTGTAACGGGCCTCGTTCATCAGGAAGTCCTGATAACCGCCAGCGGGAGCCTTGGAGTCCAGAGAGAACTTCTTGTCGCCGGAAGCGGGGTTGTAGCGGAACAGGTTCCAGTAACCGCAGTCCACAGCCTTCTTCATTTCCTTCTGGCAGTTCATCATGCCGCCCTTAATGGAGTGCATCTCGCAGGGAGAGTAGCCGATGATCAGGGACGGGCCGTGATAGGCCTCGGCCTCGGTGATGGCTTTGATGGTCTGAGCGGGGTTGGCGCCCATGGCCACCTGTGCCACATACACATAGCCGTACTGCATGGCGATCTCCGCCAGGCTCTTCTTCTTGATTTCCTTGCCGGCCGCGGCGAACTGCGCCACCTGACCGATGTTGGAAGCCTTGGAAGCCTGCCCGCCGGTGTTGGAGTACACTTCGGTATCGAACACGAAGATGTTCACATCGCGCTTGGAAGCAATGACGTGATCCAGTCCGCCGTAACCGATATCGTAGGCCCAGCCGTCGCCGCCGAAAATCCACAGGGACTTCTTGGCCAGGTATTCCTTCTTGGAGAGGATCTCCTTGCTGTACTCGCAGGTGGGATCCGCCTGGAGAGCCGCGATCAGCTCATCGGCAGCCTTGCGGTTGGCTTCGCTGTCATCCATGGAAGCCAGATACGCTTCGCAGGCGGCCTTCTTGGCGGGAACGGTGGTCACATCGGCCAGCTCCTTGATCTTGGCAGCCAGATCCTCGCGGATCTTCTCCTGACCAATAAACATACCCAGACCGTGCTCCGCGTTATCCTCAAACAGGGAGTTGCACCATGCAGGACCGTGGCCGGCCTTGTTGGTGCAGTAAGGAGAAGTGGCAGCCGGACCACCCCAGATGGAGGAACAGCCGGTGGCGTTGGACACATACATACGATCGCCGAAGAGTTGGGTGACGAGACGGGCATAGCTGGTCTCGGCGCAGCCGGCGCAGGAGCCGGAGAACTCCAGCAGGGGCTGCTTGAACTGGCTGCCCTTGACGGTGTTGTCCTGCATATCCTTCTTCTCTTCCACCTTGGCCACGCAGTAATCGAAGACTTCCTGCTGAGGCAGTTCGCCTTCCTGACTCACCATGCTCAGAGCGTCCACGGGGCAGGCACCCACGCAGACACCGCAGCCCATGCAGTCCAGAGGAGAGATGGCCATGGTGAACTTGTAAACACCCTTGCCCTTGCCGGCCTTGACATCCACGATCTTGGCCTCTGCGGGAGCCTTGGCGGCTTCTTCCTCGGTCAGAGCGTAAGGACGAATGGTGGCGTGGGGACAGGCGTACGCGCAGTTGTTGCACTGGATGCACTTGGTGGCATCCCAGGTGGGAACGGCCACGGCCACGCCGCGCTTTTCATAAGCGGCAGCGCCCAGCTCGAACTGACCGTCCACATGATCCACGAAGGCGGAAACGGGCAGGCTGTCGCCGTCCATCTTGCCAACGGGCTCCAGGATCTCCTTGACCATCTTCACCAGCTCCGGCTTGCCGGAAAGAACCCGGGTATCAGCCTCGTCCTTGGCCGTGGCCCAGTCGGCGGGGATCTCAATCTTCTTGAAGGCGGAAGCGCCCAGATCGATGGCCTTGTAGTTCATATCCACCACATCCTGGCCCTTCTTCAGGTAGGATGCCTTGGCCTTTTCCTTCATATAGTTGATGGCGTCTTCCTGGGGCATAACCTTGGCCAGGGTGAAGAACGCGGACTGAAGGATGGTGTTGTTGCGCTTGCCCATACCGATCTTGATGGCCAGATCAATGGCATTGATGGTATAGAGCTGGATGTTGTTCTTGGCAATATACCGCTTGGCATCCGCCTTCAGGTGATGGTTCAGCTCCTCGAAATCCCACTGGCAGTTGATCATGAACACGCCGCCGGGCTTGACGTCGTTGACCATCTTAAAGCCCTTGATGATATAGGAGGGGTTGTGGCAGGCCACAAAGTCGGCCTTGTTGATATAATAGGGGGAACGGATGGGCTTGTCACCAAAGCGCAGATGGCTGATGGTCACGCCGCCGGTCTTCTTGGAGTCGTACTGGAAGTACGCCTGCACAAACTTGTCGGTGTGGTCACCGATGATCTTGATGGAGTTCTTGTTGGCGCCAACGGTACCGTCGCCGCCCAGGCCCCAGAACTTGCACTCGATGGTGCCGGCAGCCGCCGTGTTGGGACAGTCCGCTTCTTCGGGCAGGGAGAGGTTGGTCACGTCGTCCACGATACCGATGGTGAACTGACGCTTCATCTCCGCCTTCTTCAGCTCGGTATACACCGCGAACAAAGACGCGGGGGGAGTGTCCTTGGAACCCAGACCGTAACGGCCGCCGATCACGGTGACATCGTTCCGGCCGGCATTGGCAAGAGCCATCACCACGTCCTGATACAGGGGCTCGCCCATAGCGCCGGGCTCCTTGGTGCGGTCCAGCACGGCGATCTTCTTGGCCGTGGCGGGAATGGCGGCAAGCAGCTTCTCGGGCACGAAGGGACGGAACAGACGGACCTTCACCAGACCCACCTTTTCGCCGTGAGCGTTCAGGTAGTCAATGACTTCTTCCGCCACGTCGCACACGGAACCCATGGCCACGATCACGCGGTCAGCATCCGGCGCGCCGTAATAGTTGAACAGCTGATAGTCAGTGCCCAACTTGGCGTTGATCTTGCCCATATACTTCTCCACCACGGCGGGCAGCTCTGCATAATACTTGTTGCAGGCTTCTCTGTGCTGGAAGAAGATATCGCCATTTTCATGGCTGCCGCGCATATGAGGATGCTCGGGGTTCAGCGCGTGAGCGCGGAAGGCCGCCACAGCGTCCATGTCGCACATATCCTTCAGGTCGTCAAAGTCCCAGACGGCGATCTTCTGGATCTCGTGAGAGGTACGGAAGCCGTCAAAGAAGTTGATGAAGGGCACCTTGCCGCTCAGTGCGGACAGGTGTGCCACAGGGGACAGATCCATGACTTCCTGCACATTGCCTTCGCACAGCATGGCAAAGCCAGTCTGGCGGCAGGCCATCACGTCGGAGTGGTCACCGAAGATGTTCAGCGCCTGGGTGGAAACCGTACGCGCCGAAACGTGGAACACGCAGGGCAGCTGCTCGGCCGCAATCTTGTACATATTGGGGATCATCAGGAGCAGGCCCTGAGATGCCGTGTAGGTGGTGGTCAGGGCACCGGCGCCCAGAGAACCGTGCACCGCACCGGCAGCGCCGGCTTCGGACTGCATTTCCACCACCTTGACCTGGGTGCCGAAAATGTTTTTCAGGCCGTTCGCGGACCACTGGTCCACAAAGTCAGCCATGGGGCTGGACGGGGTAATGGGATAAATTGCAGCAACCTCCGAATACGCATAAGATACATGCGCCGCGGCGTTGTTGCCGTCCATGGTCTTCATTTTTCTTGCCATAAAGCGAGCCTCCTTGTTTATCTTGCTTCACATTTTAATTGTGAAATGATATACAATACGTATAGTAGCACAAAGGTTTTCCCATGTAAACCAACATTTTATTAAATTTCCTTATATAAAATCTTTTCTGGCTCTTTCACAAATTATTGAGCTCTTTCTTGTTGATTTTTGTGACAAAACTATTTTCCCCTGCCTCATTTTATGGTAGAATGAGTTAATTTCGTTGAGGAGGGCTCAAAATGGTTGTCACCGTGCGTTCTCTGGGACTGTCGGGTATCAGCGGCTATGAAGTGGCCGTGGAGTGTTTTCTCTCCGGCGGACTGCCCGCTTTCGACGTGGTGGGCCTGCCTGACGCCGCCGTGCGGGAGGCTCGGGAGCGAGTCCGCGCCGCTGTGAAAAACTGCGGCGCCAAGTTTCCCGTCAGCCGCATTACCGTGAATCTGGCCCCCGCCGGACAGCGCAAAGAGGGCACCGTTTATGACCTGCCCATTTTACTGGGCCTGCTCACCGCCGCGGGCGACCTCCCCTCTTTGCCCACCGACGCCGCCTTTGTGGGCGAGCTGAGCCTTACCGGGGCGCTGCGCCCGGTGATGGGCATTTTGCCCATGGCGCTCTCCGCCGCTTCTCTTGGCATCCGACAGCTTTACGTTCCCGCCGAAAACGCCCCCGAAGCCACGCTGGCCGAGGGGCTCACCGTCTATCCGGTGTCGGATTTGAACACGCTGGTGCGTCATCTGCGGGGCGAGGAAAAGCTGGCCCCCGCCGAAAAGTGGGAGCCATCCCCGGTCCAGCGTGCCTTGCCCGACTTTGCCGACGTGATGGGCCAGGAAAACGTGAAGCGGGCGCTGGAGATTGCCGCCGCCGGCGGCCATAACGTCCTGCTTATCGGTTCTCCGGGCGCCGGCAAATCCATGCTGGCACGGCGGCTGCCTTCTATTCTGCCCAATATGACCCGGAAAGAATCACTGGAGACCACGGCGATTTACTCCGTGGCCGGGATGACCGAGAGCCGCCATCCCCTTGTGACGCAGCGTCCCTTTCGCAGTCCCCACCATACCGCCTCTCCCGCGTCCCTCTCCGGCGGCGGCGCTGTGCCCCGGCCCGGAGAGATCTCTCTGTCCCACAACGGCATTCTCTTTTTAGATGAGCTGCCGGAGTTTGACAAGACCGCGCTGGAGACCCTGCGGCAGCCTTTGGAGGACGGGGTGGTGACCATCACCCGGGTGGCAGGCTCGCTGACGCTGCCCAGCCGCTTTATGCTGGTGTGCGCCATGAACCCCTGCCGCTGTGGCTGGTACGGACACCCCTCCGGACGGTGCACCTGCACCGAGGCACAGGTGGACGCCTATATGCGCCGCATTTCCGGGCCGCTGCTGGACCGCATCGATATGCACGTGGACGTGCCCTCGGTGGAGTACGAGGCCATGCGCCGCAAGGAGACGCCGGAGTCCTCCGCCGTCATTCGCCAGCGGGTCAACGCGGCCCGGGAGATCCAGAAGGCCCGCTTTACGGGCAGCGATATCTCCTGCAACGCCTTTATGGCCCCCGCCATGATCGGCCGCTACTGCCGGCTGGACGGGCCAAGCGAGGCCATCATGAAAAACGCCTTTGACCGTCTGGGGCTTACCGCCCGCTCCCACGACCGCATTTTGCGCCTGGCACGCACCATCGCGGATCTGGAGCACAGCGATGATATCCAGGCCTCCCATCTGGCCGAGGCCATCCAATACAGAAACAGTTCCATTTTAAAGTAAATAAGGAGATAACCATGCGTGAAATGATTCTTTGCAAGCTGGGCGAGGTGGTCCTCAAGGGCCTCAACCGCCGCAGCTTTGAAATGCGGCTGATGTCCAACATCCGCCGCCGCACCCAGCATTACGGCAAGTTCAACATCTACTCCAAGCAGAGTACCATCTATGTGGAGCCCGCCGACGACACCTGCGATCTTGCCGGCGCCTACGAGGCCTGCCGCAAGGTCTTCGGCATCATCGCCGTAACCCGCGCCCTGCCCTGTGAAAAGAGCAAGGAGGCCATTTTTGAGACGGCCCGCACCTATTTAAAAGAATCGCTTCTTTCCGCCGACTCCTTTAAGGTGGAGACCCGCCGGGCCGACAAGTCCTTTCCCATGGGCTCCATCCAGCTCAGCCAGTGGGTGGGCGGGGAGCTGCACGACGCCTTTCCCCATCTGAAGGTGGACGTACACACGCCGGAACTGACGGTATTCATCGAGGTGCGAGAGGACGCGGCCTACGTCCACGCGCCGGCGGAACCCGCCGCGGGCGGCCTGCCCCTTGGCATGAGCGGTTCCGCGGTGTCTCTGCTCTCCGGCGGCATCGACTCTCCGGTCTCCTCCTATATGATTGCCAAACGAGGCGTGGCGCTGGAGATGATCCACTTCTTCTCGCCCCCCTATACCTCGGATCAGGCCAAGGAAAAGGTACTGGAGCTGGCAAAGCTCCTGACCCCTTGGTGCGGGCGGCTGAACGTCTATATCATCCCCTTCACCGAGATCCAGGAAGCCATCCGCGCCAACTGCCCGGAGGATCACTTTACCTTGATCATGCGCCGGTTTATGATGCGCCTTGCCGAAAAGCTGGCCGTGACGCTGCGCTGCAAGGCGCTGGTAACAGGCGAAAATCTGGGACAGGTGGCCAGCCAGACTATGGAGGCCATCCGCGTTTCCGAGGACGTGGTGACCATGCCCGTGCTGCGGCCCCTCATCGGTATGGACAAAGAGGAGATCGTCCGCATTGCCCGCCACATCGGCACCTTTGACACTTCCATCCTCCCCTATGAGGACTGCTGCACCGTCTTTACCCCCCGCCATCCCAAGACCAAGCCCAACGTGGAGGAGGTCCGGGAGATGGAACAGGCGCTGGACATCGAGGGCCTGATGCAGCGGGCCTGGGACGGCCGCGAACTGGTCAAGATCCGTTTGTAAGGAGGCGTTTGGGATGTTTCACCGCGCGGAAATCATTGCCGTGGGCTCAGAACTGCTGCTGGGCAACATCGCCAACACAAACGCCAAAGACATTTCCGAGGCGCTGGCCGCCATCGGCATTGACGTGCATTTTCACACCGTGGTGGGCGACAACGCCCAGCGGCTTTCAGACGCCGTTGACATCGCCCGCCGCCGGGTCGACCTGCTGATCTTTACCGGGGGGCTTGGCCCCACCTATGACGATCTCACCAAGCAGACCGTCTGCCGGGTACTGGGCGTGCCTCTCATTTTCCATCCCGAACTCCGGGAGGAGATCCGCCGGTATGTGCAGCGTGTCTTTCGCCACGACGCCGACGACAGCATCGACTCCCAGGCGGAGCTGCCGGAGGGCTGCGCCGTTTTCCACAACCCCGTGGGCACGGCGCCGGGCTGTGCCTTTGCCGCCGGCGGCGTTACCGCCATTTTGCTGCCCGGTGTCCCCTCCGAATGCCGGTATCTGCTGACCCACAGCGTCGTCCCCTACCTGCGGCCCCACAGTCGGAGCGTCATCGTTTCCCACAACATCCGGGTGTTCGGCATGGGAGAGCCGGAGGTGCAGCGGCGGCTCGCTTTCGTCATGGATACGGCCGTGAATCCCTCTCTGGCGCCTTACGCCAAGACCGGCGAGGTACTGCTGCGGCTCACCGCCAAGGCGGAGACTGCCCCGGCGGGAGAGGCCATGATGCAGCCGTTGCTAAAGACCGTATTAGCCACGCTGGGCGACGCCGTGTACGGCGTGGACGTAGAGAGTCTGGAAGACGCCGTGCGCCGCACCATGGCGGAGCGCCATCTCACTTTTTCCGCCGCGGAATCCTGCACCGGCGGCCTTGTGGCCAAGCGCATCACCGACCTGCCCGGCGCTTCCGCCGTGTTCAAAGGCGGGGTGGTCTCCTATACCAACGAGGTAAAAGCCCAGGTGCTGGGTGTTCCCCAGGCCCTGTTGGATGATTATGGTGCTGTATCGCCGGAGGTGGCCCGCGCCATGGCACAAGGCATCCGGCAGCTCACCGCCTCGGATCTGGCCGTGTCCGTCACCGGCGTGGCCGGTCCCGACAGTGATGACCGGGGCAACCCGGTGGGGACGGTCTTCGTGGGGCTGGACACCCCCGACGGCACCTTTATCCGCCCGCTGCTGCTGGGCGGAGACCGGGAGCTGATCCGCACCCTCAGCGCACATCACGCCTTCGATCTGCTGCGCCGGCATCTGGCCGGCCTGGCTCCTTTATAAGCGACCCGACGAAAGGGCCGTGTGCCTATCAACAAACGGAAAGGAATCTTTATTATGTCTAACAAATCCGAAAATTACTATCAAAACGACCAGGGCGCTTACACCCATCACAAAGAACAAATGGCCAAGCGGAACAGCCACGCGCAGAAAAACGGCTCCAACTATCACCCGGGCGCCAAACAAGAGACCGCCGCCAAAAGAAACATCCCTCAGCGGCAGAAGCTGCCCGTATGGGTCAACGTCATGCTGGCCGTGATGTTCGGCGCGCTGGGCGTGACGCTGGTACTGCGGCTCACCGCCTATAAGGACAGCCCCACCATGAACTATCTCTCCTCCCTGCTGCTGGGCATTGCCTGCGGCTCACTGTTCTATGTGCGCCAGACCTTCCAGAAAAAAGACAAGAAGAGCGGCGGCAATACCGCCGTCACCTGGGTGCTGGCTGTCATCAGCGTGATCTACACGCTGATGGGGCTGGCGGGTCTTTTCGGCCTGATGCCCTGACGTTTTTCCCTTTTTGAAATTTTCGCATTTTTCCGTTGACAAAACGGCGCAAAGTGGGTAAGATAAGGCATAATATGAAAAACAAGCGATGATGGGGACGAGTAAGGCCCTTGGCGCTGGGCAGAGAGCCGCCGTTTGGTGAAAGGCGGTCAGCGAAAAGAGCAGGAACATCACCCCGGAGCATCCGGCTGAAACCAACAGTAAGCCCGGACGGCAGGAGGCCGTTATCATCCTCCGCCCACAGCTTGTGGAGTTGAGCGGCCGCCTTTTTCAGGCGGCAATGAGAGTGGTACCGCAGAGGTCAACGCGCCTTTGTCTCTTAACAATAAGAGACAAAGGCGTTTTTTTATGTGTGAGATCAATCATCATAGATGGAGGAGAAGCAAATGGAGTACAAAAAAACACTGAATATGCCCAAGAGCGGCTTTCCTATGCGGGCAGGTCTCCCCATGCGGGAGCCGGATATGCTCAAGCACTGGGAAGATCTGGATCTTTACAACGAACTGCTGAAAAAAAATGAGGGGAAGCCCATGTTTAACCTGCACGACGGCCCTCCCTTCTCCAACGGCGATATCCATATGGGCCACGCCCTGAACAAGGCGCTGAAGGACTTTATCACCCGCTCTTACGCCATGCGGGGCTACTACACCCCCTATATCCCCGGCTGGGACAACCACGGTATGCCCATCGAATCCGCCATCATCAAGGAGCAGAAGCTCAACCACAAGGCCATGAGCGTGGCCGACTTCCGTTCCGCCTGCCACGATTACGCCGAGAAGTACATTCAGCGCCAGATGGCCGGCTTCAAGCGCATGGGTGTGGTGGCCGACTGGGAGCACCCCTACAAGACCATGGACAAGGGCTTTGAAGCCGACGAGGTACGGGTCTTCGGGGCCATGTATCAGAAGGGCTACATCTACAAGGGCCTCAAGCCCGTGTACTGGTGCGCCAAGGATGAGACGGCTCTGGCCGAGGCGGAGATCGAGTACAAGGACGATCCCTGCACCACCGTGTATGTGAAATTCCCCATGCACGACGATCAGGGCAAGCTGGCCCATCTGGACAAGAGCAAGCTGTTCTTCGTGATCTGGACCACCACCATCTGGACCCTGCCCGGCAACCTGGCCATCGCCCTGCATCCCGACGAGAGCTACGCCGTGGTGAAGGCACCCAACGGTGAGATGTATATCATGGCTGAGGCTCTGACCGAGAAGGTCATGCACGTCGGCGGTTTTGACAGCTACGAGATCGTGGAGACCCATCCCGGCTCCTTCTTTGAAAATATGCTGGCGGATCACCCCTTCCTGCCCAAGACCTCCCGCTTGCTGCTGGCCGACTACGTCACCATGGATTCCGGTACCGGCTGCGTTCACACCGCCCCCGGCTTCGGCGCCGACGACTATCTCACCTGTATGCGCTACGGCATGGAGATGGTGGTGCCCGTGGACGATCAGGGCCGCCATACCGACTACGCCGGCAAATACGCCGGTATGTCCACCGACGAGTCCAACTCCGTCATTTTAAAAGATATGAAAGAGGCCGGTTCCCTCTTTGCTTCCGAAGAGATCGTCCACAGCTATCCCCACTGCTGGCGCTGCAAGAGCCCCATTATCTTCCGGGCCACGCCCCAGTGGTTCTGCTCCGTGGATTCCTTCAAGGATGACGCCATCGCCGCCTGCGAGGACGTGCGCTGGTTCCCCGCCTGGGGCAAGGAGCGCATAGGCGCCATGATCCGTGAGCGCAACGACTGGTGCATCTCCCGTCAGCGCCGCTGGGGTCTGCCCATCCCCGTGTTTTACTGCAAGGACTGCGGCAAGCCCGTCTGCACCAGCGAGAGCATTGAGGCCGTCGCCAAGCGCTTTGAGCGAGACGGCTCCAACGCCTGGTTTGACTCCGACGCCGCGGACCTGCTGCCCGAAGGCTTCACCTGCCCCCACTGCGGCGGCCATTCCTTCGACAAGGAGACCGACACGCTGGATGGCTGGTTCGATTCCGGCTCCACCCACTTCTGCGCCATGGAGCGCGATCAGAAGTTCTGGCCCTCCACCATGTACCTGGAGGGCGGCGACCAGTACCGCGGCTGGTTCCAGTCGTCCTTGCTGGTGGCTGTGGGCGCCCTGGGCCGCACCGCGCCCTTTAAAGAGTGCCTGACCCACGGCTGGACCGTGGACGGCGAGGGCAAGGCCATGCACAAGTCTCTGGGCAACGGTATGTCCCCCGACGAGATCATCAAGAAGTACGGTGCCGACCTGCTGCGTCTGTGGGCAGGCTCCGCCGACTACCGCGTGGACGTGCGCTGCTCCGATGACATCTTCAAGCAGCTCTCCCAAAACTATCTGAAGTTCCGCAACACCTCCAAGTTCTGCCTGGATAACCTGGTGGACTTCGATCCCGACGTGCTGGTGGCGCCGGAGGAGATGCTGGAACTGGATCGCTGGGCGGTGACACGGCTCAACGCCCTCATTGAAAAGGTCTTTGCCAGCTATGAAGTCTACGAGTTCCACCCTATCGCCCATGCCATTAACGACTTTTGCGTGCTAGATCTGAGCTCTTTCTACTTCGATGTGCTCAAAGACCGCCTGTACTGCGAAGAAGCCGACGGTCTGCCCCGCCGCAGCGCCCAGACCGCCCTGTTCCTCATTCTAGACGCTATGACGAGGATGTTTGCCCCCATTTTGTCCTTCACCTGCGACGAGATCTGGCAGGCCATGCCCCACCGCGCCGCAGACGACGGCCGCAACGTGCTGCTAAACGAGATGGTGCAGCCCTGCACCGCCTATGCCCTTAGCGATGTGCAGATGCTGCGCTGGAGCGTGCTGGGCCAGCTGCGCAACGGCGTGAACGCCGCGCTGGAGAAGGCCCGCACCGACAAGAAGATCGGCAAGGCGCTGGAAGCTCATGTGGTGCTGGTCACCGACAAACCGGTGGCTCAATCCAATCTGGAGGAGACCCGCAAGGCTTTCGAGGATAAGTGGGATGACCTGTTTATCGTGTCCGATGTGGAGGTCAGCGACGATGCCGCGCTTTATGCCCAAGCGGCTGAAACACCGCTGGCGGGTATCCGTGTGCTGGTGAGCGAGGCCAAAGGCGAAAAGTGTATGCGCTGCTGGAAGCACCACCCCCAGGTGGGCCAGAACGCTCAGTATCCCGATCTGTGCCCCCGCTGCGCTGCCGTCATGGCGAAGCTGCCGGCGCTGGATTGATTTTTCCCAAAGGGAAAAAGAAAACTGTTGCATTTTTCCACAATTCATGTATAATAATTGGGCGAGGCAAATTTGCCTCGCCCAATCCACAGGCTTGTAGCTCAGCTGGGAGAGCAAGTGATCCGCAAAACGGAACCTAACCATTTAGCAACTTGCACAAAACGAAATTCAAAAATTAAACAGATTCCACAACTTGGGGGCGTAGCTCAGCTGGGAGAGCGTACGGTTCGCATCCGTAAGGTCGAGAGTTCGATCCTCTTCGTCTCCACCACGAAAGCCGCAAAATCATAAGATTTTGCGGCTTTTTTATAACTTTTTGGAGGATTTTGAGGGCCTGCGAACCTGCCGTTTCCAAGTTTTTTCGTAAAATTGACCCCGCCCGGTTCGCATTCTATTTTCCCATGTGAAAAAGAGGGCAAGAATTGACTCAAAAGCCATCCCTAAAATGCAGTA